>Ga0207690_10000310_pt1 | contig 33048 bp, 17 predicted proteins | sample KBSC23metaG_FD_184315 | JGI IMG/M metagenome (GOLD analysis project Ga0207690, IMG submission 184315) | Corn rhizosphere microbial communities from Kellogg Biological Station, Michigan, USA - KBS C2-3 metaG (SPAdes) (version 2) | ecosystem: Host-associated > Plants > Roots > Rhizosphere > Soil ... | reverse complement strand
TTGCTCATCCACGCGCCGCCGCCCTTGTTGTCGCGCTTGAAGTAGTCGCAATAGAACAGCGCCAGCGGCTTGCCGTTCGCGTCGGACACTTCGAACACGCGCACGCTCGGTTCCCACACCGGCAGGTCCTTGCGTTCCTTGAAGGTCAGGCCGTAGAGCTGGTTGGCGGCGTAGAACACGCCGTTCTCCAGCACGTTGTTGAGTTCGAAATACGGCTTCACCTGCGATTCGTCGAAGTCGTACTTGGCCTTGCGCACCTGCTCGCCGTAGTAATCCCAGTCCCACGCGGCCAGCTTGAAGTCGGGCTTGCCGGCCTTCTTCTGATTCTGGTCGATCATGTCCTGGCGGTCCTGGCGGTCCTTGCCCTCGGCCTCGGCGCGCGCCACGGCGGGCGGCGCAAGCTGATTGAGGAAATTCATCACCGCCGACGGCGTCTTGGCCATCTGGTCTTCCAGCTTCCACGCCGCGAAGGTGTCGAAGCCGAGCAGCTTGGCCTTCTGCGCGCGCAGGTGCGCCATTTGCTCGATGATGGCGCGGGTGTCGTTGGCGTCGCCCTTTTCGGCGCGGGTCCAGGAATGCTCGAACAGTTCTTGGCGGACGTCGCGGTTGTCCAGCGAACCCAACGCCGGCTGCTGGGTGGTGTTCTGCAGCGGGATCACCCACTTGCCATTGAGCTTGCGCGCCTTGGCGGCTTGCGCGGCGGCATCGACTTCACCGGGCGACAAACCGTCGAGCCTGCCCTTGTCATGCATCACCAGCGCGCCGGCCTTGTCGGCTGCCAGCAGTTTGTTCTGGAACTGCGCGGACAGTGTCGAGAGTTGCTCGTTGTAATGCTTGAGCTTGGCCTGGTCGGCGCTGGAAAGCTTGGCGCCGTTGTGCACGAATTGCTGGTAGTCGTATTCCAGCAACCGCTCCGATTCCGGTTCGAGCTTCAGCGTGTCGCGCCGGTCGTAAAGCTTCTGGATGCGCGCGAACAGTTTCGGGTTCAGGAAGATCGCGTCCTGGTGCGCGGCGAGTTTCGGCGCCTCGATTTCCTGCACCTTCTGCAGCGTCGGGTTGGTATCGGCGCCAGCCAGAAGCCCGAACACCTGCATCACGCGATTCAGCATCGCGCCGGTTTTTTCCATCGCGACGATGGTGTTCTCGAAGGTCGGTGTCGCCGGATTGGTGGCGATCTTCTCGATCTCGGCGCGCTGCAGCTTCATGCCCTCCTCGATGGCGGGCTGGAAATCGGCGTTCTTGATCTTGCTGAAATCGGGTGCCTCGAACGGCAGCGTCGAAGCCTTGTAGAACGGATTGGCGGTGATGGCACCGGCCGCGTGCGCGGCGGCCGCCGGCGCGGCGTGCGCGGTCACACCCGCGGTTCCCGCGAGCAGCGCGCAGCAGGCGAGGGCGAGGGTGCGATGGCAAAACGATGGCATGGGCAAACTCCTTGCACGACAAACGGGTTCGGGTTCAGGCGGCTGCGACGTCGTGCAACTGCCAGTTCGGGCCGATCAGGATGAACAATCGGTGGCGCAACACGAAATGGGTCAGGTTCGTCACCACCTGCACTTCGGTATGCAGGTCATCGATCTCGGCGGTGACGGTTGCGGCCGGGTCCACTGGTTCCAGCGACTGATCGACCTCGTCCGGATCGGGTTGCCTCGCTTTCCAGCGGTGGAAAAGAACGGGCTGGCGCAGGGCTTCCTGCAGCGCGTTGGCGAAACTCTGCGGCGAGGATCCCTGGAACGCCAGGTCGGGGTCGGGGCCGCGTGCCTGCGCGAGATTGGCGATCGTGATGTAGAACCGTTGGGCTTGGGTCAAGGTCGGGCTCCGGGGAACGCACGAAGGCGGGGGAGGGACGGACCATCCATGATGCCGGGATCGGGCGCGGGGTGCCATCCGTGCCGCAAGTCATGGCCTGTGTGACTTTCCGCAGTGGTTCGTGGGGCGGAATCCCGGTATAGGAGAGCCGTCCACGCTACGACACGAGGGGCGCAGCATGTCATCCACGATTCGCAAGTCCGTTCTGGCCGGTTGCGCGCTGCTGGCCGGCGCGGGATTGGTCGCCTGTTCGCAGTCGCCGTCGCCGTCTGCGGGGGGCGACACTTCGGCATCCGCGTCTGCCGCAAGCGCCACGCCGGTGACGCCGTCCGCGCCCCCGCCTCCCGCTGCCACGAGTGCGGGCGCAGTCGCTTCCGCGGGCACCACTGTCGAAGGCACGCGCCTGTTGCGCTTCCCCGATGTGTGCGGCGAGCGCGTGGTGTTCACCTACGCGGGCGACCTGTGGACCGCATCGACGCAAGGCGGCACCGCGACGCGCCTGACCGCCGGGCCGGGCCTCGAAATGGCCGCGCGCTTCTCACCCGATTGCAGGCAGATCGCGTTCACCGGCCAGTACGGCGGCGACAGCCAGGTGTACGTGGTGCCCGCGAGTGGCGGCGAGCCGAAGCAACTGACGTTTTATCCCGCGATGGGGCCGCTGCCGCAGCGCTGGGGTTTCGACAACCAGGTGTATGGCTGGACGCCGGACGGAAAATCCGTGCTGTTCCGCTCGTGGCGCGACTCGCGCGGCATCTCCAACCCGCGTGTGTTCACGGTGGCCGTGACGGACGGCCTGCCGACTGCACTGCCGATGCCGCAGTCGGGCGCCGCGCGGTTTTCGCCCGACGGCAAGCAGATGGTGTATTCGCCGAAGTTCCGCGACTTCCGCGACTGGGATCGCTACAAGGGCGGCTGGGCGCAGGATCTTTTCATCTACGACTTCGCTTCGAAATCGGCGAAGAACATCACCAACGATCCCAATACCGATCGCGATCCGGTGTGGATCGGCAAGGACATCTATTTCCTGTCCGACCGCGGCCCGCATTTGAATCTTTATCGCTACGACACCAGCGACGGCAGGACCACGCAATTGACGAATTACCAGGGCGACGACGCGCGATGGGCCAGCGGCGATGCCGACGGGCAGATCGTGTACGAGGTGACCGGCGCGCTGCACATCTACGACACCCGCAACAACACCGATCGGGTGCTGACGATCCACGTGCCGAGCGACCTGGTCGCATCGCGCGCGTCCGAGCGCAGCGTCAAGAAATTCATCGAGGATTACGCGCTCAGCCCCAATGGCAAGCGCGCGGCGTTCACCGCGCGCGGCGATGTCTTCAGCGTGCCGCTGGAACACGGCATCACGCTCGATATCACCCACACGCCCGGCGCGCACGAGCGCGAAGTGTCGTGGTCGCCCGACGGCAAGCGCATGACCTACGTCTCCGACGAGAGCGGCGAGGAAGAAGTCTGGGTGCGCGATGCCGACGGTACCGATCCAGTGATGCTGACCAAGGGCGTGATCGGACGGCTCTATCAGCCGCTGTGGGCGCCGGATGGCAAACACATCGCGTTCGTGGATTCCGGCAATCGCATCCACGTGATCGGCACCTCGGCCGGCGCGAAGGACCAGGTGGTCGCCGAGGATCCCGGCGTGTCGAAACGCGATTACGCGTGGTCGCCAGGTGGGCATTACCTCGCGTATTCCCTGACCGACAAGGACACGCAGTTGTCGCGGCTGTTCGTGTACGACCTCGGTTCCGGCAAGGCCGTCGAACTCGGGCGCGAGCACGCCGACGCCAGCACGCCGGCGTTCTCGCCCGACGGCAAATACCTGTTCTTCCTCGGCGATCGCGAATGGTCGCCGCAGTTCTCCAGCGTGGAATTGGACTACGCGACCGACCGCAGCTCGCAGATTCTGGCGTACGCGTTGCGCAAGGACGTCGAGAACCCGTTCGCGCCGCGCAACGACAGCGCGGCGGGCGAGGACGACGGCGGGAAGGACGCGTCGGGGAAAGCCAAGGACAAGGACGATCACAAGCAGCCGAAGCCGGCTTCCGAAGTCAACGACAACATCGACTTCGACGGCATCGAGCAACGCCTGCTGCGCGCGCCAATCGATCCCGACAACATCCCCTGGATGGCGGTCACGCCCAAGGCCATCCTGTACGCGACCGCCGGCGCGCAGTTCCTCGGTCGTGAAAGCGCGTTGCCATTGAAGGTGCACGCATGGTCGTTCAAGGATCGCAAGGACAGCGACATCTATACGTACAAGCCGAAGGGCCTCGGTCGTGAAAGCGCGTTGCCACTGAAGGTGCACGCATGGTCGTTCAAGGATCGCAAGGACAGCGACATCTATACGTACAAGCCGAAGGGCGGGGCTGGCGGCGACGGTGGTGGCGGCGCGGCGCCGCTGGCCTTGTCCGCCGACGGTTCGACCCTGCTGGTGCACGAGGGCGACGATTACAAGCGGATCGACCTCGATGCATCGAAGCCCGAACCCAAGGACGTAAAGCTGGATGGCCTGTTCATGCGGGTCGATCCCAAGGCCGAGTACGCCGAGATCTTCAACGACGTGTGGCGGCGCTATCGCGATTACTTCTACGTAGCCAACATGAATGGCTACGACTGGAACGCGTTGCGCGCCAAGTACCAACCGCTCTTGAAATACGTCGGCGATCGCACCGACCTCAACTACGTGCTGGGCGAGATGATCGCCGAGCTTTCCAACTCGCACACCTACATCGCGGGCGGCGACCTTGGCCTGCCGGACAAGCCGCACGTCGGTTTGCTGGGGGCCGACTTCAAGCTGGATGCCGCGAGCGGCCGTTACCAGATCGCCAACGTGTTCCCCGGCGAAAACGACGAGCCGCGCTACCGCTCGCCGCTCACCGAAGTCGGCGTGGACGTGAAGCCGGGCGATTACATCCTTGCGATCAACGGCACGCCGCTGACGAAGGACGAAAATCCGTATCAACTGCTCCGGATCGCGCCGGGACAGATGGTGCAACTGCTCGTCAACGCGCATCCGAGTACGGATGGCGCGCGCACGGTATTGGTGAAACCGATTGCCAGCGAAATGGGCCTACACTATTACGACTGGGTGCAGGCCAACCGCGCGTACGTGGCCAAGGCCAGCGACGGCCAGATCGGCTACCTGCACATTCCCGACATGGGCGTCGACGGCGCGCGCGAGTTCATCAAGTGGTATTACCCGCAGTTGCGCAAGCCGGGCCTGATCATCGACGTGCGCGACAACGGCGGCGGCTTCATGTCGCAGACGATGATCGAACGGCTGTCGCGCAAGGTGCTGGCGTACAACTATCTGCGCGGCACCTCCATTGCCGGGACCTATCCGGGCGCGACGTACCTCGGGCACCTTGCCGCGCTCAGCAACGGCACCACCGCGTCGGACGGCGACATCTTCTCTTACATGTTCAAGCAGGCGAAGCTGGGCCCGCTGATCGGCACGCGCACCTGGGGCGGCGTGATCGGCATCGGCGGACTAGGGCCCTTGATCGACGGCGGCGACGTGTTCGTGCCGCAATTTGCGGGCATCGTCGGGCTCGACGGCAAGTACACGGTCGAAGGCCATGGTGTCGATCCCGACATCGTGGTCAACGAAGATGTGTCGCAGCAACTGGCGGGCAAGGACCCGCAGCTCGACAAGGCGATCGAGGTGCTGGAAAAGGCAATCCAGGCGCATCCGTTGAGCCTGCCGCCGCAACCGCCGGGACAGGACAAGGCGCCGCCGCACATGCGCCCGCCGTCCGCCGTGGGCACTGCGCCGGCGGGTTGACATCACTACCCGTCATCCCGGCGAAAGCCGGGATGACGAACAAGCCAGAACCAACGTTGAAAACACTGGACGCGCATCACGAGTGCGCGCTCCCGGATTGCTGCATGCGCAACGCTTGCGTCAAGACTTCGGCATCGCGCCAGGTCAGCGGGGGCTGTTTGCGCAAGAGCTTCAACATCCGGCGGGCACGGCGCTGTTTCGAAACGGCGCGCAGCCAGCGCGGATTGAGCGGCTCGGTCGTGAGAGTGTGCAGCATGCGGCCATCACTGGCGAGGTGGCGGCCGAGCCTGTTTGCGAGGACCTGCAGGCTGGCGATCGTGAAAAACCCGACGTGCTGGCCGGTTTCGGGCGCGTAGTAATGCCATTCGCCGGGACGGTTGTGGCGTTCCGGCAGCAGCTCGGTGGAAAAGATCAGGATTGGCGCGCGTGCGATCAGGTGTTCGAAAACCGGCAGCGGTTCGGTCAGGTGTTCGGCGACTTCGAAACACGTGACGAGGTCGAGCGTTGTATTCGCGTCGACTTCGAAGCCCAGCGCGAACAGGTTCTCGCAGTGCGGATCGCTCCAGCGAAAATCGTGGCCGCGATCGCGCATCAGTCGCACGAACAAACCGGTGCCGGCGCCGAAGTCGAGCGCCGTGCGCACCTCGCGAAAGCGCCAGCGCAGCAAGGCATCCACCGCATCGGCCAACCACAGGTTGCGCATCACGATGCCGGTATCGAGCGCGGCGATCGCATGGTCGGCGTACGCTTTTCCCAGCCAGTGCGGATCCTCGACGGCGACGTAACCGCATTCCGTGCAGCGCGCATAACGCGCGCGGTGGCGGCCGAGGACGGTGAGTTCGCCGAACGACTCGGTCGCGCCGCCGCACAGCCTGCACGCGGTCATCTGATTTCGCGCACGGCGTTCGCGGCATCGCGCAGGTGCGCCGCCGCGGACATCGGCGCGACGCCGTGCGGCAGCACGCCGAGGCACGGTGCGGCCAGCGAGCGGTTCAGCATCACCAGGTTTTCCTTGGGGTTCAGCATGTCGGGATCGATGCGGTTGCCGATCCAGCCCAGCAGTTCGCAGCCGTCGGCGCGGATTGCGCGCGCGGTGAGCTGCGCGTGGTTGAGACAGCCGAGTTTCAGGCCCACCACCAGGATCACCGGCAATTGCAGGTGCAGTGGAATCGCGTTGGCGCGCATGGACTCCGAAAGCGGCGCGAGCCAGCCGCCCACGCCCTCCACCACGATCGCATCGCCGTGCATGATCGCGAGCGAATCGTAGGCATCCTCGATCGGCGGCATTGTCACTTCTTGATCCATTTCCGCCGCCGCGATGTGCGGCGACACCGGCAACTTGAAGGCGAACGGATTGCAGTGCGCGTAGCGTTCGGGTTTCGGATCGCTGGCGGCGATCAGCGCCAGCGCATCCTCGCTGCGCAGGCCTTCGGCGGTTTCATCGCAGCCACTCGCGACCGGCTTCATGCCGGTGGCGCGCAGGTTCGCGGCCCGCAGCGCGTGCAGCAGCGAGCATGCCGCGAAAGTCTTGCCGATGCCGGTGTCGGTGCCGGCGATGAACACGCCCTTGATTTTCATGCTGGCGATCTCGCTTGCAGTCGCTTGCGGTAGCGATCGGTGATGGGCCCGATGAACCCGAGCAACGCGTAGCTGAAGCCAGCCAGCGGGATCAGCCACATGTTGCCGGTGGGCCGCGCGGCCAGTGCGATCAGCGTGGATAGCAGGCCGATGGCCGCGCAGAACGCCCACACCGACAGGCTGACTCGCGCAGCGATCGCGTGCTCGCGTTGCAGCGCCGCCTTGCGGATACCGTGCCGGAACAGCAGGGCCAGCGTGCCGGCCATGCAGGTGTAGGAGATGCCGTAGCACACGAACAGGATCGACATGGTTTGGACCGTTGCGGCGTGGATCGCGAAGTCCGGCGACAACGCGCCGCCAGTGATGGCGGCGAAGAACGATGAATACACCACGTGCAGCGGGAACACGAAGATCAACGCGAAAAACACCAGCAGCAACGACAGGCGCAGGCTGGTGCCGTCGGTCAGCCGGACCGAGTCGCGCCAGCGTACGTGGCCGTGCCAGAACAGCGCCAGTTGCACGAAGCATGCGGCGAACGCCGGAATGCCGCGCAGCGCGTGTTCCAGCGCCGCCACGTCGCGTGGCAGGCCGCCGCCCGTGATCACCAGCAAGGTGATCGCGAACGCAAACGCGCCGTCCACGAAGTTGTCCAGACGCGCGCTTTCGGCGCGATCGCCGCGCATTTCCATTCCGATGGTCGCGCCGGGCTCGGGCATGGCGCGATAATACGGGTTTTCCCGACCGGCACACATTCATGTTCGAAGCCGCCCCCATCCTTGCCACCGACAAGCCCGATCTGTACGCCGAACTGGCGCAGCAGGCGCGCGGCCTGCTGCACGGCGAAACCAATCTCGTCGCCAACGCCGCCAATTTCGCTGCACTGGTCTACCACGCGCTGCCCGACATCAACTGGTGCGGGTTCTACTTTCCCGACGGTGACGGCCTCGTGGTCGGGCCGTTCCAGGGCAAACCCGCCTGCGTGCGCATCGCGCGCGGCCGCGGCGTGTGCGGTGCCGCCGCGCTGTCGCGGCAGACCCAGGTCGTGCCCGACGTCAATGCGTTTCCCGACCACATCTTTTGCGACGGCGCCTCGCTTTCGGAAATCGTGGTGCCGCTGGTCCGCGCCGATGGTTCGCTGCTCGGCGTTTGGGACGTCGACTCGCCGAACCTCGCGCGCTTTGACGACGACGACCGCGCAGGGATGGAAGCGCTGTGCCGCGAGTTCATGGCGGCGCAGCCTTGAGCGCCTCAGTCGAAATCGATCACGTCGCCTGATTCCGGAAACGCGTACTCGACGGTGTGCGGCGGGACGTTGTCCCAGCGCTGCGATCCGAAAGTGTTCCAGTCCGCGACGTGGCCCGTCACGCGAAAGCGGTCCAGCACGTAGGGCAGGCCCTCGCCCTCCAGCGGCATCGCCGAATCGGAAACATGGAAGTGGAGGTGCGGCTCGGTCGAGTCGCCGGAAAAGCCAATTTCCGCGATGACCTCGCCCGCGCATACATGATCGCCCTTGACAACCTTGATGCTGCCGGGACGCAGATGTTCGTATGTCGCGAACCGGCCGTGACCTAGATCGAGCGAAATGAAATTGCCGGCGGCGTCGGGATGCGGGTGCGTCCTATTGTCGGCGATGCGTGCGGCTTCGCTGATACCGTCGCGCACCGCGGCCACCCGTGCGTCGGCGACGGCCAGCACCTTCGCGCCGTACGACCACGAGCTGGCGGTAAGGCCCGAATCGTCTTTCAGCGTGCGGCCCTGCGGGTCGACCTTCATCCAGTCGATCGCGAAACGGCCGGGCAGGCGCGCATGGCCATGGGTTTCGATGAACACGCGGCGGTGCCCGCGCGGCCAGGCATCGCTGTACACCGCGACCCACCTGCCTTGCGCCATCGGTGGCGCGAGCACGGGATTACGGTCCGTCGAGACGGATACGTTCGCGCCGGACAGCACCGACGTCTCGCCGTCCCTCTTCAGAGTGACTCGATGGCGCACGAATGCCGGTGTCCATACACTGGCATTTACCGTCAGATAAAGCACGACTTGCGCGTGCGGAGCGATGACGGTGCTGCCGTCTTTCAGGTTGATGCGGTTGCCCAGCGCACGTTCGTCCAGATGCAGCAATATGGTCCCGTCACGCCCGAGTACATCGAGCGCCGTGATTTCCATTGCGGTGTCCGAAGTATTGTCGACGTGCAATTCGTAGCCCAGCCGCTCGCCACCCGACACCTCGACTGGATGGATCGGCGCGCCGACATGCATGGCGATACCGGAAGCCCGCGCCGGCGTGCCACAGCAAGGGAGCAGTAGTAGAAAGCCGGCCAAAAACGATCGGAAGTTCATCGGGAACTGCGCTCCCTCGTGGGCGCTGGGCGGCTTGCAACGACGCGGGGTCCGGCGACGCCGCAATGAGCGATGATGCCACCCGTCGAACGCCAGCACTCGTCGCTGGCGGGCTTCAACCGCCCGTGGCAAACCCCGGGTAAAGCGTCATGCCGCCGTCGACATAGATCGACGCGCCGCAGATATAGTCGGCTTCGTCGGAGGCGAGCCACGCGGCGACGCGCGCGATGTCGGCGGGCACGCCGATGCGACCGAACGGGATCAGTTTCTTCAGCGCGGCGGCGGCCTGCGGCGTGTCCCAAGCCTTGCGGTTGATCGCGGTTTCGATGGCGCCGGGGCAGATCGAATTGACGCGGATTTTTTGCGGTGCCAATTCCTGCGCGATCGATTCCATCAACTGCTTGATGCCGCCCTTGGTGGTGGCGTAGTTGCAGTGCCCGGCCCACGGGATCTCCTGGTGCACGGAGCTGGTGAAGATGATCTTGCCGAGCGCGCACGACACGTCGCGCATGCCGCGCCGGGTGAATTCGCGCGCGGCTTCGCGCGCGACCAGGAAGGCGCCCGTGAGGTTCACGCCGATCACCTGGTCCCACTGCGCGAGCGTCATGTCCACCAGTCGCGCGTCGCGCTGGATGCCCGCGTTGGAACACACGATGTCGAGCGTGCCGAATTGCTTCACGGCTTCGGCGAACATCGCCTGCACCTGATCCTCCTTGCCAACATCGGCCTGCACCGCGATGGCCTTGCCCGCGCCGGCCGCGTTGATCTCGTCGCAGATTTTCCGCGCGACTTCCGGTTGCACCACGTAGTTGACCGCGACGTTGGCGCCTTGCGCCGCGAGTTCGCGCGCAATGCCTTCGCCGATGCCGGAATTGGCGCCGGTGACCAGCGCGTTCTGCCCGGCAAGGCGGCGGGGCGGGGGTTGTGCGTTCATGGCGATGCCTCCTTGTTGGGTGGGGTTGCGGTGTCCAGCCAGCCGCCGGTGAAGCCCGCGCGCTGCAGGCCCGTGCGGATAGCGGGGCAGGCGCGCATCAGGTCCCAGATCATCCGGCTGCGATGGTTTTCGATCATCAACACGATTGGGCCCTGGTGCAACGCGAAATGCCACGGCGACACCCACGCCGTCTGGTCGCCGCAGGGATAGGCGTGGTTGGGTTCCGGGTACGACATGTTGAACGAGGCGTGGAAGCCGTAGCCGGCCGGGCTGTGCCCGATCAGCGCTTCGAGGTGACGGATTTCATCCAGCACGATCTTCGGCGCGAAAGGCAGCGAGGCGATCGCCGCCCATGGCGAGATCGTGCCATCGTCCGGGCCGAATGGTGCGCCGCGCGCGGTGTAGTCGAAGAACCGCCGCACGCGTCCGTGGTACGGGGCGTTCACGTTGCCGGGGCCATCGGTGGCCGAGAAGCCCCAGCAGTTTTTTTCGTAACCGACGAAGCGGCGCGGGTTGCGGCGCGCGTATTCGCGCTGGATCTCCGTGGCGACGCGGCTGTTCTCGAAGTAGTCGGTGTGCTTGGACGCCATGAACCGGTCGCGGATGCCGCGCGTGTCGATCCAGATGTGCGAGAACTGGTGGATGAACAGCGGCCCCGCGTAGAGCACGTCACGGCCGTACAGGCGTCGCCATTTGAAGGTGGACGTCCACGCGTGATATGCGTCGGGCGTCACCGGAAATTCGGGTGCGGCCAGCGCCAGCAGGTACAGGATCAGCGCTTCGTTGTAGCCAAACCAGCGGCACTTGAGGAACCCCGATTCCGGTTTCCAGCCCAGCGCCACTGCGTCGCCGCCGTTGCGGGCCCAGCGCCAGTCCACGCGCGCATAGATGGCCTGCGCGCGTTCGCGCACTTCGCGTTCCGCGGCGCCGTCGCCGGAGAAATACCGTGTGGCCACCAGCATCCCCGCCAGCAGCAGCGCGGTGTCGATGGTGGACAGCTCGCATTTCCACGCGCGGGTCGCGCTGTCGGGGTCGAGGAAGTGATAGAAGAATCCCTTGTAGCCGACCCCGTCCTTCGCGCCGCTTTGGTCCGCCGCATCGAAGAAACGCAGCGCGGCCAGCGTATGCGCCCGTGCATCGCGATACGGCATCCAGCCGCGCTCTACTCCGATCGGATAACACGACAACGCGAAACCGACGGCAGCGATGCTGGCCGGCTGGGTAGGGCGGGTGGAATCGAGCACCAGTCCGGTGTGCGGATTGACGTGCCGTTCGAAGAAACGGAACGCCTTGCGTTGCAGATCGTCCAGCACCGCCTCGTCGGTGTGGCTGGTGCGATCGATGTTGCGTCCGGCGGGCGGGGAAGCGACGGACGGAGAAGTCACTTTGGCGGACATGGCGGGCGCAAGCTCGCTGCCGAGGCGTCGGAGTTGCCGGTGAACGTGGTGGACATGGACGAGTCCCTTGCTGTGAAATCCTCCCCGGATTGCGACGGCGTCAAGGACGGCCGGACGGATTTTCCTCTTGCATTGCCGCGACGTTGTCGCGGTGGCGTGAATGCTCGGGCCGGCCGAAGCGCACCAGCACGTCGTGGACGTGACCATCGTCGACCAGTTCGATCGCGCATGCCGGCTGCAGCGCTCCATCGAGGCTGACGTCGGCGACGCCGCTGTCGCCGGACCTGCGCACGAACTCGATGCGGTAATGCGAGCCGCCGTGGCGCCAGTTGGCCGACCAGCGTTCCCAGTCGTCCGGCACGCACGGCGCGAATGAAAGCCGGTTGCCTTCGCGATGCATGCCGAGCAGCGATTCGACCAGCAGCCGATACATCCAGCCCGCCGAACCGGTGTACCAGCTCCAGCCGCCACGGCCGCGATGGCCTTCCGCGGAATAGACATCGGCTGCGATCACGTAGGGCTCGAGACGATATCGCTGCAACGCATCCGCGTCGCCGGTGTGCGTCAGCGGATTCAGCATCCGAGCGATACGCCACGCCTCTTCGGCGCGGCCGCGCCTGGCGAGCGCCATCGCCACCCACACCGCGGCGTGGGTGTACTGGCCGCCGTTCTCGCGCACGCCCGGCACGTAGCCCTTGATGTACCCCGGATCGAGCGGTGACTTGTCGAAAGGCGGCGTGAACAGTTTCACCAGGCGGGCGTCCGCATCGGCGAGGTGTTCCAGCACGGCGTCCATCGCGCGGTCACTGCGCGCGGCGTCGCCGATGCCGGCCAGTGCCGACCAGCTTTGCGGCAGCGAGTCGATCCGGCATTCCTCGCTCTGCGCGGAGCCGATCGCGACGCCGTCGTCGTTCCACGCGCGCAGGTACCAATGGCCGTCCCACGCGTGGCGTTCCAGCATGCGTTCGAGTTCGGCGGCCGTGGCCACGAGTTCGGCCGCCACCGCCTCGCCCTCGCGCATGGCCGCGAGCGGCGCGAAGCGCTTCAGCACGTCGTGCAGGAACATGCCCAGCCATACGCTTTCGCCGCGCCCGGCGAGGCCGAGCCGGTTCATGCCGTCGTTCCAGTCGCCGCCGCCGATCAGGGGCAGGCCGTGCTCGCCGAAGCGCAGGCTGCGGCGGATCGCGCGCAGGCAGTGCTCGTAGAGGCTCGCCGATTCGCCGGCGGTGCGCGCGTCTTCATACACCGACTCCTCGTCGGCCGCGAGCGCGCGGCCTTCGAGGAACGGCGCGCTCTCGTCCAGCACGCGGGCATCGCCGGTGACGCGCACGTACTCGGCGGTGCACCACGGCAGCCACAACAGGTCGTCGGAAATGCGCGTGCGCACGCCCTTGCCGGTGGGTGGATGCCACCAGTGCTGCACGTCGCCTTCGATGAACTGGTGCGCGGCGCAGCGCAGCAGTTGCGCACGCGTGAAGTCGGGTCGTGCATTCAGCACCGCCATCGAATCCTGCAACTGGTCGCGAAAACCCCATGCGCCGCCGGACTGGTAATAGCCGCTGCGCGCCATCAGGCGCGACGCCAGCACCTGGTACAGCAGCCAACCGTTCGCGAGCAGGTCGGTGGCGGCGTCGGGGGTGCGCACGCGCAAGGGCGAAAGCATGTCGCGCCAATGTGCGCACACCCGCTCGAGTTCTTCACGCGCGAACGTCGCGTCGCCGAAGTTGCGCACCAGCGCGCGCGCGGCCTCCTCGCCGGTCGCGGCGCCGAGCACGATCACCGTCTCGATTTCTTCGCCCGGCAGCAGATCGTACGTCAGGCGTTGCGCGGAGCAGGGGTCGAGTCCCGCGCCTGCCGCACCGTCGAGGGTTTCGGTGCGCATGCCGATGGGCACGTCCAGTCCGCGGTTGCGGCCAATGAAGCCGAGCCGGTCGGCGGTGAAGCCCGGCCGCGCCGCGCCGATCGCGTGGAACGCGATGCGCGACGAAAATACATCGTGGAAGGGGTTGTGCGCGAACAGCGCGCCGCATTCGATGTCGATGCGGGTGGCGACGTGCCGGCCGCTGCGGTCGCGGCGCTCGCCCAGCACCCATTCGACGTAGCTGGTCAGCGAAATGGTGCGCGGGCGATCGCTCTTGTTGACGAGTTTCAGAAGCGTCAATTTCACCGGCGCTTCGCGTGCAACGAATACGGTGGCTTCGCTGTAGAGATCGGCATGCGCGTGTTCGAAGCGGCTGTAGCCGAAGCCGTGGCAGGTGCGGTACGCGTCGCCGCTGGGCGAAGGCTGCGGCATCACCGACCAGAATTCGCCAGTGGCTTCGTCGCGCAGCCACGTCGCTTCGCCGCTGGTGTCGCGCAGCGGATCGTTGTACCAGGGCGTAAGCCGGAATTCGTGCGCGTTCTCGGCGAATGTGTAGGCGCCGCCGGATTCGCTCAGCACCGAACCGAACGATTCGTTGGCGAGCACGTTGCTCCATGGCGCGGGGGTCGGCGTGCCGGGTTTCAGCCAGATCACGTATTCGCTGCCGTCGTTGCGGAAGCCGCCCAGCGGATTCGGCAGCCGCAGGTCTTCGGAAGGCGGCTGCAGCGCGTAACTCGCGGGCAACGGTTTGCGCAGCGCCAGCTTGGGCGGCGGCGCGACGTCGGCAGCCGGCATCATCCGCGCGATCTGGTCGCGCAGGCGGCCTTCATCGCCGGAAAACACGCAGCGTGCGACCGACAGCATCAACGCGCGGTCGGGTGCAGGCAGGTGTTCGATGCGCCACGCGAACATCTTGCCGCGGCCCTGACCGCCGCGCGCCTCGGCGCCGGATTCGATCAGGTAAAGAATGTGCTCCTGCAGTTCCTGGCGATAGCCGGACAACTCCTCGTTCCAGATCAGAAGGTCCGCGTGCAGGCCGCGCAATTGCCAGTAGCCGTGCGCCTGGATCAGGTGCCGCACCAGGTCGATCTGGCTGGCGTTGGCGATCCGTGCCAGCACGATCGGCAGGTCGCCGGAAATGCCGTGCTTCCACAGTGTCGACTGGGTGGGCAGGCTGTCGTCGACGCCCCGGCGCGCCGCGATCGGGCCGTACAGCAGCGCGCTGGCCACGCGTTCATAGCGTTGCGCCTCGACCGCGCTCATGTTGAGTTGCTGCAGCGCCACCTGGTCGTGCGTCCACGCCAACTGGAACACGCGCTGGTGCAGATGGCGTTCCCGGTATTTCCGGGCCAGCTCGAGCGCGGCCTCGCGATCGGGCGCGACGCCGGTGAGGATGTCGAGGCTTCCGGTGTGACCGGGCCGGATCTGGATGCGCCGGCGGATCGACACGATCGGATCGAGCACCGCGCCGGTATGTCCGGGGAGGACCGCACCGTCGCCCAGCGCGCGCGCATGGGCAGGGCCACGCAAGCGGCCGAGGAACGCTTCGCGATCCGTTTCGAAGCCGCCACTGCCCAGCGTGCCGCCGCGAGTGGTCATCTGATGCACCAGCCACGGATTGTGCTCGTCGGGGCCGCGCGGTCGGCGCGTGGCCAGCAGCGCATCCAGTTCCGGTGCCGACTCGGTTTCGAGGAACAGCTTGCTGAACACCGGATGCGATGCGTCGGCGTCCGGCGGCGCCAGCACGATTTCCGCGTAGCTGGTGATTTCCAGCGTGCGGGTTTTCAGTGTGCGGTTGGTCAGGCGCACGCGCCTGAGTTCGATGTCGTCCTCGGCCGACACCGCGACCAGCACTTCGGTGGCGATGCCGTGGTCGGTGCGATGGAATTCCGCGCGCGCCTGCGAGAAGGTCGCGCTGCAACTGCCGCCGGCGTCGCCCATCGGCTGGTGCGTCGCCGACCACAATTTGCCCGATTCGACATCGCGCACGAACACGAACGTGCCTTCGTCGTCGCGCACCGCGTCGCCGCGCCAGCGCGTGAGCGCAAGGCCGCGACAGCGGCTGTAGCCCGCGCCGGTCTGGGTCAGCATCACGTGGTAATTGCCGTTCGACAGCAGGTGCACTTCCGGCAGCGGCGTGTCCATGCGCGTGATGTCGCGGGTCTGCACGCCCGTGCCCGCACGCGTCTGGCGCGGCTGCTCCACGTCCAGCGTGGCCGGATGCCGCGGGCGCGCCTCGGGAATTTTTTCGCGCAACAACAACTCGTGGGCGCGGAACATCGGATCGTGCATGAAGCGTTGCTGCAGCGGCTGGCCGTTCAGCAGCGAGGACAGCGCGAGGAAGCTCATGCCGTGGTGGTGCGCCATCCAGCTTTTCACCAGCGCGAAATCCTCGTTCTCGCTGACCCGTCTCGCGGTGAAGTCGAGCGCTTCGTAGAAGCCGTAGCGGGTGAGCGCGCCGATACCGGCCAGGCGTTCCAGGTTGTCACAGGCCGCAGCGGGATCGAACATCAGCGCCATCGCACTCGCGTACGGCGCGATCACCAGATCCTCGCCCAGTCCGCGTTTCAGGCCCAGGCCCGGCACGCCGAACGCGCGGTACTGGTAGGTGAGATTGACATCGGTGGTGTTGTAGGCGGATTCCGAAACGCCCCATGGCACCTGCTGCTGCGCGCCGTACTGGATCTGCCTTCCCACCGCGGCACTGCAGGTGTCGAACAGCAGCGTGTTGCGATAGGCCGGCATCAAGAGATGCGGCATCAGGTACTCGAACATCGAGCCGCTCCACGATACCAGCGTGGGCCGCCCGACCGCGATGGTGAACAGGCGCCCGAGCTTGAACCAGTGGGTCGGCGGCACCTGGCCCTGCGCGATCGCGACGTAACTCAGGATGCGTGCTTCCGAGGCCAGCAGGTCGTAGTGGCTGGCATCGCGCTTGTCGCGTTCGACGTCGTAGCCGATCACGAATTGTTCGCGCCGTTCGTCGAACAGGAATTCCAGATCCATCATCGCGAACGCGCGGCAGTGCGCAGCCAGCGCTAGCGCATCGTCGTGCTGGCGATTGAGGGTTGCGCGCAGCTCCTCGAGTGCGGCGCACACATCGGTGGCGCCTTCATTGGCAAGACGCAGGATCGCATCACCCGCGAGCACCTGCGCGCGGGCACGCGAGGGATTGCGTTCCAGTTCCGCCAACCGCGCGCGCGCGATCTCGTCGTCGCTGCCGCAATCGCCGAGGCCGAGCCATGGCGCCAGTTCGTCCAGTTCCTCGTAGGCGGCCGTGGCCTGACGCGCGAAAACGCGCACCCATTCGCCGAATTCGCCGGCGACGGCATTGTCGGATGCAAGCTGCGCGAGCTTGCCCGACTCGGCCTCGATGCGTGCCAGCAGGCCGTGCAGCACCGGCAGGTTGTCGGCGTTGCCAACCGCGTCGGCGACCAGGCCGTCGAGTTCGGTCAGCGTCGCCGCCAGCGCAAGGTTGGCGTGCGGATCGGCGGCGTCCACGCCGGGCAGGTGGTCGCCCAGCACGCGCGCAGTGTCGCGCAGGCCGTGTGCAAGGTTCACCGACACCAGCGCATCCTCGTCGGCGTGTTCCAGCGCACTGGCCAGCACCAGCAGGCATGCCATCAGGTTGCCCGAGTCGACGCTGGACACGTAGCGCGGCGACAGCGGTTCGAGGCTGAGCGTGTCGTACCAGTTGTAGAAGTGTCCGCGGTGGCGCGGCAGGCGCTTCAGCGTCTCAAGCGTCGCGGCGGTGCGGTGCAGCAGCGCCGCGCGAGTGATGTAACCGAAATCGTGGGCGGTCAGGTTGGACAGCAACGCCATGCCGATGTTGGTGGGTGACGTGCGGTGTGCGATCTGTTCGACCGGAAACGCCTGGCAGTTGTCCGGCGGCAGCCAGTTTTCGCGGGCGTTCACGAAGGTGTCGAACCAGTGCCAGATGCGCCGCGCGATGCTGCGCAGGAAGATTTGCTGGGCTGCATCCAGTGGCAACGGCGGGCGTTCCGGCGTGCGGCTGATCGACCAGGCCAGCGCCGGCGCCATGAACCACAGCATCAGGAACGCCAGCGCCGCCGGCAGTGCCTCGGGCACCGCGCGGCCGAGTGCGAGGCCCGCCACCACCGCCGTCGCCGGCGCCACCCACATCAGTCGCGCGTATTGCACGAGCGTGTTTGCGGCGCCGCGCACCGCGTCGGTCATCGGTGTCCATTCCAGCAGGTGCCGGCGCGTGAACAGCAACCGCCCCGCGCTGCGGGCAATCGCGTCCAGGTTCACCCAGGTTTCGAACGGCAAGGTCGCAATGGAAAACACGTCGCGCACCAATTCGTCGCGGATCCCGCGCCAGGTGCTGCGCCAGCGCCGGCGGGGCACGCGTTGCTCGATGTTGCGCGCCACCTGCACCAGCGCGATCAGCAGCGGGGCGCCCAGCAGCAGCGCCACCACGATCAGCGTCCAGTACACCGCGGATGCGCCGTGCGTCCAGCCGCGCAGCAACAACGCCAGCATCGCCAGCGGCACCAGCCCGCGCCGCAGGTTGTCCATGATCTTCCAGCGATGGTGCGCCTTCAGCGTGTTGCGCAGCCCACGCCGACGCGGGCCGGGCACGATCGGCAGCAGCCACTGGACGATCTGCCAGTCGCCGCGCGTCCAGCGATGGCGGCGGCGCACGTCCACGCTGAAGCTGTTGGGTTGATGCTCGATCAATTCGATGTCGCTGACCAGCCCGGCGCGCGCGTACGACCCTTCCAGCAGGTCGTGCGACAGGATCAGGTCGTTCGGAAAGCGCGAGCCGACCGAACGGTTGAACGCGTCCACGTCGTAGATGCCCTTGCCGACGAATGACGCTTCGCCGAACAGATCCTGGTACACGTCCGATACCGCGCGCGTGTACGGATCGAGGCCGGTCGAATCGCTGTACAGACGCGCGAAGCGGCTGGGGCGGTCGGCGCTCCACGTCACCGAAATGCGAGGCTGCAGAAGCCCGTAGCCGGCGACCACGCGGCGCGAACCCTTGCTGAACCACGGCCGGTTCAACGGATGCGCCATGGTTTCGATCAGCTTGCGCGCGGCTTCCGGCGGAAGCTGGGTGTCGGCGTCCAGCGTGATCACGTAACGCGCGGTCTGCAGCGCATCGAGATCGCCGACCGTCACGCTGAAGGCGCGATCCGGATGCGCGCCGCGCATGACGCGGTTCAGGTCACCCAGCTTGCCGCGCTTGCGCTCGAAGCCCATCCACACCGACTGTCGTGCATTCCATTCGCGCGGCCGGTGGAACAGATAAAAATGGGTGCTGCCGGTCAGCGGATATTTCGCGTTGAGCCGATCGACGCCTGCCGTTGCCAATTGCAGCAGCGCGCGATCGCTCGGCATGTCGCGCTCGGGCGCATCGGGAAAATCCGTGAGCAGCGCGTAGCGCAGGTTCGCATCACGATTGCCGAGGTAGCGGATTTCCAGCGCATCGAGTTGTTCGGTCAGGCCATCGGGACTGCCGAGCAGCCACGGCACCACCACCAGCGTGCGGCACTCATCGGGGATGCCGCCGGAGAACGACATCTTCGGCAGCAGTTGCGCGGGCACCAGCATGCCCAGCAGCCAGTTCACGAGCGCGACCGCCGGCTGGCTGGCGGCCACGAACACCGCGACCATCAACACCACGTCGACCGCCAGCGGCATGGGCGCCACGTACCAGCGGTGGCCCGACCAGACCAGCGCCGTGATCACGAGGCTGGCAATGAAGATGCCGCCGAGATAGGTGGCCGAAGGCCAGCGCTTGAGCCGTGCCGCCATGCGGTGTTCGGCCGGCGCAGGCGCGCCGAGTTCGCGTTCCAGTGTGGCGCGGCCGGGGCCGATCAGGAAATAACCGACGTGGCGTACGCGCGGGTCGCCGGCGGGGTCGTGGTCGGCCGCCAGTTCGATCGCCAGCCGCGCGATGTCGGGTTCGCTGCGCTTGCTGCGCTGGGCCAGCGACTCGATTGCATGGCGATAGCGGCCACGGGTGCCGAAATCCATGTCCACGTAGGCCCCCGCCGGATCTTCACCGAGGATGCGGTCGACCACGCCGACCCGTTCGATCAGTTCCGACCAGTTGGTCTCGTTGACGCGGCGCAGGCTGTTGATGAGATTGGCGATCGTGACCTGGTCGGCCGCCTGTTCGCGTGCTTCGCCGTCGATCACGCGCGCCACGCTGGTGCCGCGTTGTTCCAGTTGCCCCTCGGCGAAACTGAGCGCGAGTTTCAGCGACGGATGTTTGCCTTCCAGCAGGCGGTAGAACTCGGCCGCGAACGCGGGCGAAATGAACGATTCGGTGCGCGCCATCTCGGCGACGTTGACCAGCATCTCGGTGGGCGTATTCGCCGCCACCTCGCCCAAATGCTCGGCCCAGAACTCGGCGCGCGAATAGGCCTCGAGGCGCCGCGCGATCGCGACGGCGCATGCGGCGAGGCCTTCGATGAGCGTGACGCGGATCAGCACCGGCAGCGTCCACAGCTCGACCATGTCCAGCGAGCCGTGCCGCTGGTAATTGTCGAGGTAGCGCTCGATTGCGTCCGCTTCCAGGTTGCCATCGAGCGAGGCGATGCAGGCACGCAGCACCCTGAGAATGCGCGGCACCACCGTGCCGTCGGCGGCCTTGTGGCGCGGCAACCGCCGCCACACCCGTGGCGACAGCGTTTCGCGCACCTCGCGGATCTGGTTGCGGATCAGGTAGACGTTGTCGATCAGCCATTCGGCGGCCGGCTCGATGCGACGGTTCTCGATGGCGGCGGTGCGCGCGACCGCGTAGGCGTGCGCCAGGGTCTGGTCGTGCGTGGTCAGCGCGCGTGCAAGGTCGAACGCCGGCGCGTCGGTGAGCCGGTCGTGGTCGCGCGCAAGCGCCGCCGCCGAAATCGCCAGGGCGGCTTGGGGCATCACGCGCGGAGCCGGGTGCACATGCGCGATCCGGCGCGCGGCGCGCCGGATCCTGAACCTGCGAATCCATGCTTGCGGGCGGTGTTTGCGCGGCACCTCGAAGAATCACTCCGTCCCTTGGAACCTTCGATCTTAACCAAACCGCCGTTGCCGCAATGTATCGGGCGCCGGTCGCACTGGTGCGGCGTCGTCATGCCGCGGACCTGTCCGGCACGTTCGGATGGCCGTCGGGGGAGCGAACTTGTGCGCGACGTGGCGTTTAGCTCAGGTCAACGCGGGTGAATTTGGTGCCGCATGGCCGGGACGCTATACTTGCGCGGATATGCGGCGGCCACGGGGGCCCGGGGACGCCGTTCGACTTCCAACCGGAGTTCGCAAGTGAGCACGCATCTCACCCCTTCCGATCGCACCTTCATGAGGCATTTCGCGATCATGATCGCCATGCTCGCGAGCACGGCGGTGGTATTGATCATCATCGGCGCGATCGTGTGGACGACTCTGCCGAGGGAAAGCACCCAGAAGGTGGTGCAGCAGGCGGGCGCTCGCATCGCTCCGGTCAGCGCCGTCTACGCGGGCGACACGGGACGCGCTGCGATGGAAGCCGCCAAGTCTGCCGCGACCCAAGCCGCTGCCTCGCAGGTCGCCTATGGCGGCACCACCGATGGCAAGGCGATCTTCGATCACCTGTGCACTACCTGCCATTCGACCGGGGCCGCGGGCGCGCCGAGCATCAGCGACAAGGCCGCGTGGGCGCCGCGCATCAAGGAAGGCCTCGACACCCTGGTCAAGCATGCGATCGACGGCTACACCGGCCCCGATGGCAACCACATGCCGGCCAAGGGCGGCAATCCGGCGCTCTCCGACGCGCAGGTCGAAGCCACGGTGAAGTGGATGGTATCGCAGGTGAAATGACACGCGTTTGAGCGATGCCGGTGGCATCGCGTGGCGGCCTTTCGACCGGCCATGGACGACCGGCGTCAATGGCTTCAGGGACGAATGCTCGCCGCGGACAACTCAACCCGCGATGTAGCGCTGCAGGTGGTCGATCTCGGCCGCCTGGTCGTCGATCACCGCCTTCACCAGGTCGCCGATCGAGACGATCCCGATCAACCGGTTGCCTTCTACCGCGGGCAGATGGCGAACCCGCAACTCCGTGCACAGGCGCATGCACTCGTCCACGCTGGTCCCGGGCGAGACCGTGGTGGGGGCGGGCGTCATGATTTCAGACACCGGCGTTTCCCGCGAAGAACGGCCCTTCAGGATCACCTTGCGCGCATAATCGCGTTCGGTGACGATGCCGGCGAGCGCATCGCCCCGCATCACCGGCAGCGCGCCGATCCGGCGCTCCGCCATCAACCGGATCGCCTCCAGCACCGGCGCTTCCGGGGTGATGGTGTAGACCTCGCTGGCTTTTTCTTCCAGTAAATGCCTGACCTGTCGCATGGCCGTATTCTCCGGATTGCGGAAGGTCGCTCGATTCTAGCGCTTGCAACGCGCGCCGGCAGGGCGCGGATTTCGGCCTTCATGACGCCGTCAGGCACGCTCGGGCGCGGGCGTCACGCCCCGAACCCGGGTGCGGCGTCGCCGATCCAGGTATCGACCGGCTGGGCCTTCGCGTACAGGAAGCCTTGCACGTGCCGGCAACCCAGCTTGCGCAGCAGGTCGCGTTGCAGCGGGGTTTCGACGCCTTCGGCGATCACGTCGATCGAGAGCGTTTCGGCCATCGCGAGGATCGCGCGGATCACGGCGTCGCTGCTTCCTTCCTCGCCCTCGCTTAGATTGGCGACGAACGATCGATCGATCTTGAGGGTCTGCAGCGGATACTGGTGCAGATACGACAGCGACGAGTATCCGGTGCCGAAATCGTCCAGCGAGATGCTGATGCCGGCGTCGCGGAAAACCTGCAGGATGCGTTTCACCGCGGGCGTGTTTTCCAGCAGTGCGCGCTCGGTCACCTCCACGCGCAGGCGCGACGCCGGTACGTTGTATTCGGCCAGCAACGCCAGCAGGCGCTGGTCGAAACGCGGGTTGCTGAAATGACGCGCGGAAAGATTGATCGCGACGAACGCGTCGTTGCTTCCGGCCAGCGCGTTGGCGTCGCGACACACCTGGGTGAAGATCTGCCAGTCGATGGTTTCCGACGTGCCGGTGTCCTCGGCCACGTTGAGGAAGGTACCCGGCAGCAGCACGCCGCGCTGCGGATGGCGCCAGCGCATCAACGCCTCGTAGCCGATCACGTCGCCGTTTTCGACGTCGACCACAGGTTGGTAATACGGTACGAATTCGTTGCGGGTCAGTCCGCGCCGCAGGTCGTTTTCCACTTCCAGCAGCGACACCGCTTCCTTGCGGAGGTCGTCGTCGAACACCGCGAAGCGGTGGCGGCCGGCGGCCTTGGCGCGGTACATCGCCGAATCCGCGTCGCGCAGCAATTCGTCGGGGTTCCGGTAATGCGGCGCCGCCAGCGCGATGCCCACCGAGGTGGACGTGAAGAGTTCCTTGGCGGCCAGCCGGAATGGCGCGTTGAGATCGTTGATGATCCGTTCGGCGATCTGGCAGGCGCGCATGGCGTCGTGCACGCCTTCCAGCAACACCGCGAACTCATCGCCACCCAATCGCGCGACCACGTCCTCGGATTTCAGGCACTCGCGGATGCGGTTGCCGACCTGTATCAACAGGTCGTCGCCGACCAGGTGACCGACCGAGTCGTTGATCACCTTGAACCGATCGAGGTCCATGAACAACACCGCGAAACCCTGGTCAGGGTCGGCGTGGTAGCTCGCCAGCGCCAGTTCCAGCCGCTGCATCAGCAAAGTGCGGTTGGGCAATCCGGTCAACGAATCGTGCAACGTCTCGTATTTCAGTCGCGCCTCGACGCGCTCGCGTTCGGTGATCTGCGAGCGCAAGTCGCGATTTGCCAGCGCCAGCGCGCGCGTGCGTTCGTCGACACGGTTTTCGAGCTGGGCGTAGGCACGCCGCAGCGAATCCTTGGCGCGTATGCGCTCCAGTGCATTGGCGATGTGGTAGGAAACGAAGGTCAGCAGTTCCTGGTCGCGCGGGCTGTAGTGCTGTTCGCGCGAATAGCTTTGCACCACCAGGACGCCGACGGTGTGTTCGGCGCAGATCAGGGGCACGCCCAGCCAGCATTCCGCTATCGAGCCGTAATGTCCCACCGCGCCCGAGATGCGCAACCGCTCGATTTCGGACTTGTCGGCCAGCAAGGGCGCGCCACGCTGCAGCACGTATTCGGTGAGCCCGTTCGCCAGCTTGCGGGTCGGGTTTTCGCGATCGCACTCGTCGACCGAATAGGGAAACCCGAGTTCGGTGCCGTCCTCGGAAACGAGCGCAATGCAGAAGTTGCGCGCGTTGATCAGGTCGTTGACGATGCGATGGATGGATGCGTAGAACTCCTCGATCTGATCGGTGCTGCTTGCCAGTTCGGCAATCCGGAACAGCGCCGCCTGCAGGTGTTCGCCGCGCTGCCGTTCCAGTACTTCCTGCTGCAGCACGTCGTTGGCTTCGCTCAGCGCGACGGTGCGCTCCTCGACCCGGCGTTCCAAATCGACATGCGCGAGGCGGCGCTCCAGCGCGGTCTGGATGTGCTGGGCCACGTAGATGAGCAAGGCCTTGTCCTGCTCGTCGTAATGATGGGCCTTGTCGTAGCTCTGCACCACCACGCAACCGGCAACGTCGTTTGCGTGCAGCAGGGGCACGCCCAGCCAATCCTCGAATGCGGCGCCGACGATGTGGAACGGACCGTTGACCTGCCGGGGGATCGCATCCGGCGAACCCATCAATGGCTTGCCCTCGCGGATCACGTACCACGTCGGGCCGTGACGGATGTCCGTCATCGGGAGATCGCTGTCCGGAAACGGCAGCTCCGGGTCGACCGTGTCCGCGTAATACGGAAAGCGCACCGTGTCCCGCTTGGCGTCGTACAACGCGATGAAGAAGTTTTCCGCGTACATCAACGACGCGACGATCTCGTGCAAGGCATGGAACATCGAGGTCAGGTCGGCGCCGGCGGCGCTGGCCTGGTCGGCGATCGCGTACAGCGCGCGTTGCAGGCGCTCGGACTTGCCCAGTTGTTCAACCGACTCGGCGAGCGCGGTGCGCTGGTCGAGGGCGTCGACCCGTGCGGCGATCAGTTCGGCCGCGGCGTCCAGCAAGGCCCGATCGCCGTGCCCGGGCGGTGGCGTGACGACCAGAACTTCGCGCCGGGAAAGCGTGATCTGCAGCGGGCCGCCGTCGATGGGCGCAGCAGTCCCGATGTCGCGGCGATCCCGGCGTTCGACCATGGCACCCGGAACCAGTGCGATCAGCAAGGCGCTCGCGGTTGCCACCACCGAGTCAAGGTCCGGCGCGGCCCACAGGTTGCCGCTGGCCTGCAGCAGCGCGGTGGCGGGGGGCGCCGCTTGGCCTGCCGGGATGCTCCTGGGCAGAAGATGAACATTCGCGGCCATGGCCGACCCCTCTCGACGACTGGATGGTGCTCCTTATCCTTATCGGCACAAACCGCGCCAGATTGCGGCCGTTCTTTGTGATCTTTGGTTACAGGTTCGCACCTGAAACTTGAACGGGATCAAGATTCCGCGATGCGAGCCGTCATCGGCGGTCGTGCGCCGGTGCAACCCGCGGCCGTTGTGGGTGCGGGTCGAGGACGTAGGACACCCCGCCGAGTTGCCGCATCTGCTGCTGGATCCATGCCGCACGTCGGCGGATATACGGCGATGGGCGGTCGGCGTGCCAGTCGCGCGGGTCGGGCAGCACCGCTGCCGCATCTGCTGCTGGATCCATGCCGCACGTCGGCGGATAAACGGCGATGGGCGGTCGGCGTGCCAGTCGCGCGGGTCGGGCAGCACCGCGGCCAGCAGCGCAGCCTGGTGGGCGGTCAGGCGCGACGCGGGCTGATGGAAGAAGGCGCGCGAGGCGGCTTCGACGCCGTAAATGCCGTCGCCGAGTTCGGCTATGTTGGCGTATACCTCGAGCACCCTGTGCTTGGGCCAGGTAATGTCGATCAGTACCGTGAAATACGCTTCCAGGCCCTTGCGAAAAAAGCCGCCACCGCTCCACAGGAACAGATTGCGCGCGGTTTGTTGCGTGATCGTGCTGGCGCCGCGCAGCCGGCCCCCCGCCTGGGCTTCGTCGATGGCGGAGCGGATCGACGGGATGTCGAAACCGTGGTTGAACGGGAACGTCTGGTCTTCGCCGGCCACCATTGCCAGCGGCGCGACCGGCGCGATCCGCCTCCACGGCACCCACTCGTAATGCAGCGTGAAACGAGGGTTGCCCTGCCACACCTGCGAAACGCGGCGTTCCAGCATGTAGGCACTGGTGAGAGGCGGCACGAAGCGCAGGATCAGCACCGGCAGCCACGTGGCCACGACGAACACCACGAGCAGCCGCAGCAGACGTCGCAGCCAGCGACGCACGAACGGGCGCCGCGCTCCGCGGACAGCGGTGGAACCGGTCATGCCGTCAAAGAGGGGTGCACCATGTTGGCCGCCCAGACTTCAAGCGGTTGCGCCGGCGCGTACAGAAAGCCCTGTGCGTAGCGGCAACCCATTTTCAGCAGCAGGTCGCGTTGTTCCACGGTTTCGACACCCTCGGCGATCACCTGCATCGACAGCAGGCGCGACATCGCGATGATGGTGCGGATCACCGCGTCGCTGCTGCCTTCGCCTTCCGCGGTCAGGCTGGTGATGAACGAGCGATCGATCTTCAGCGCCTGTACCGGGTACTGATGGAGGTAGGACAGTGACGAATAGCCGGTGCCGAAGTCATCCAGCGCGATGCCGATGCCGGCGCCGCGCAGCGTCTGCAGGATGCGCTTGGCTTCGGGCGGATTTTCCAGCATCGCGCGCTCGGTGACCTCGACCCGCAGGTTCGCGGGCGGCATGTCGTGGTCGGCCAGCAACCGCAGCAAGCGGCGATCAAGATCGGGATTGCGGAAATGGCGGGCCGAGAGATTGATGCCCACGAAAACATCGCTGCCACCGATGAGGGCCCCGGCGTCGCGGCACACCTGTTCGAAGATCTGCCAATCCATGGTTTCCGAAGCGCCCGTGTCTTCGGCGACGCTCAGGAATTCGCCGGGCAGCAGCACACCGCGCTGCGGATGACGCCAGCGCATCAGCGCTTCGTAACCCGCAACGCTGCCGTCCGCGAGATTCACCACGGGCTGGTAATACGCCACGAACTCGTCGCGCGTCAGGCCCCGGCGCAAATCGTTTTCCACTTCCAGCAGCGATACCGCTTCGCGGCGCAGGCCTTCGTCGAACACGGCATAGCGGTGACGGCCGTCGGCCTTGGCGCGGTACATCGCCGAGTCCGCGTCGCGCAGCAATTCCTCGGGATGCTTGTAATGCTCGGCCGCCAGCGCGATGCCGATCGATGTCGAGGTGAACAGTTCCTTCGCGGCCAGGCGGAATGGCGCGTTCAGATCATCGATGATGCGCTTGGCGATGCGGCAGGCCTTGTCGGCGTCCGAAATGCCTTCCAGCAGCACGCCGAATTCGTCGCCGCCGAGGCGCGCCACCACGTCCTCGGATTTGAGGCACGCGCGGATGCGGCCGCCGGCCTGGAACAGCAGGTCGTCACCGATCAGATGGCCGACCGAATCGTTGATGACCTTGAACCGGTCGAGATCCATGAACAGCACCGCGAAACCCTTGCCCGGCTCGGAATGGAAACGTTCCAGCGCGTGTTCCAGCCGCTGCATCAGCAGGCTGCGGTTGGGCAGTCCGGTCAGCGAATCGTGCAGAGTTTCATATTTCAGGCGCGCTTCGATGCGTTCGCGTTCGGCGATCTGCGCGCGCAGATCGCGGTTGGCCAGCGCCAGCGCACGCGTGCGCTCGCCGACGCGCTGTTCGAGGTTGGAATAGGCGCGCCGCAGCGTTTCGGCGGCACGCACGCGTTCCAGCGCGTTGGCAATGTGGTACGACACGAACGTGAGCAGTTCCTGGTCACGCAGGCTGTAGTGGTGCTCCGGCGTGTAGCTCTGCACCACCAGCGCGCCGACCGTGTGCTCGGCGCACACCAGCGGCACACCCAGCCAGCACACCGAATCGGTGCCGTGTTGCGCCACTTCGCCGCTGACGCGCAAGCGTTCGATTTCGGGGGCGTTCGCCAGCAGGGCCGTGCTGTGCCGCAACACGTATTCGGTCAAGCCGTTCGCAAGTGTGCGCGGCAGGCGCTTCTGGTCCCGCTCGTCCACCGAATACGGGAAGGTGAGCTCGCCCCCGTCTTCGGAGAGCAGCGCGATGTAGAAGTTGCGCGCGTACAGCAGTCCGCCGACCACGCGATGCACGGCGGCGTAGAAGTTGTCGATGCTGTCGGTGGTGGTGGCCAGTTCCGCGATGCGAAACAGCGCGGCCTGCAAGCGTTCGCCGCGTTGGCGCTCCAGCACCTGCTGCTGCAGTACGCGGTTGGCATCGCGCAACGCCTCGGTGCGTTCGCCCACGCGGTGTTCCAGTTCCGCGTGCGCGAGGCGCCGTTCCAGCGCGGTCTGGATGTGCTGCGCCACGTAGATCAGCAGGGCCTTGTCCTGCTCGTCGTAATGGTGTGCGTCGTCGTAGCTCTGCACGACCACGCAGCCGACCACTACGCTTCCGCGCAGCAACGGCACGCCCAACCAGTCCACGCAATCGGTGCCGGAACTGTGGAACGCCCCGCTGACCTGAAGTTTCAGCGCGTCCAGCGAACCCATCAGTGGTTTGCCGTCGCGGATCACGTACCAGGTGGGCCCGCGTTCGATCTCGCCCATCGACATGTCGTTGTGCGGGTCTGGAATGGTGGGATCCGCCGAGTCCGCGTAATAGGGAAACCGTACGCTGTCGCGTGAGGCGTCGTACAACGCCACGAAAAAATTCTGCGCGTACATCAAGGTGCCGACGATCTGGTGCAGCGCGCCGAACATCGTGGCAATGTCGGCGCCCGCCGCGCTCGCCTGGTCGGCGATGGCGTACAGCGCGCGCTGCAATTTTTCGGCGCGACCGAGTTGCTCGACCGATTCGGCCATCGCCGCCTGTCGACCGAGCGCTTTGACCCGCGCACCGATCAGGCCCGCCGCCGCCTGCAGTACCGCGCCGGCTTCCGAAGGGCCGTTGGCGGTCAGGACCAGCATTTCGCAATCGGAAAGCGGCACCTGCTCCCGGTGATCGGGTGGGGTTCCAAGGCGTTCGGCGTCGCCGCACGCACACCGCCGTACTTGTGCGCCCGGCACCAGCTCGGTGAGCAACATGTGCGCGGCGGCTACCACCTGGTCCAAGTCCTCCGCCGCCCAGAGCGTCCCACTGGCCCGCAACGAGGCGGCCGCGACGGGCGACGGGCCGGCCGGAGCGGCCAGATGGTGAACGTTGCCTGCCATGAATGGTCCAACCCCCTACGTTGGTGTGAGTGTAACGTCAGTCGCGCGGGGAAGTGCGCGTGCGAGATCAGAAATGCTCGTTCTCGCAACGGTTCCGGCGCCGCAGACCGCGAACATGCTGCCGCAGTCGTGCCTTGGTTGAGCGCATAGCGGCAAAGAAATTGCCGCACCGGCAAGTCCAGCAATTGTTAGCAAAATGTAATCCGGTGGCGTACAATCACATCCAAAGTCGGTACGGTTTGGCCGTACCACGTGAAAAAAACTTGCAAACAATCCGCTGATCCGGACCGTTCAAAATGCGTCGATGCTTGGCCAACGTGATGCTCGCCGGCTTGGGCTTGGCCCTGCCGCTGTGGGCGTTCGGCCAGACGACGACCATACCGGTGATTCCGGCGCTGCAACCGCCTGCGCACGCCAAGAAGGACGTTGCCAAGGCGCCGGTCTGGCAGCGTGACGGCAACACGCTTTCGGTGACGGCCACCGGCCACGCCGCACCCACCATACCGACGGCGACACCGCAGGAAGGCCAATCCCACTCCGCCAGCGCCGGGGTGCATTTCACCAGCAAGCCGGGTATCACTGCCCATGCCAATGTGCGTGAAGTCCGCTGGGCGCCGCTGGCGCCGGCCTGTGCGGAGGCGCTGTCCGGTGCCCCGCTGAATCCCGTGTGCATCAATCCACTGGCCGAGGGTGTGCAAGGCGGCGAGGTGGGAGCCGGGTTCGCCGGTCCCGCCGGCAAATTCGATGTTTCCGTGGGGCAATCGCACAGCGCGTCGACGGCTTCATCTGCGCTGGACCGCCGGGCGGCCCTGCCGCGGGTGCTGCCCGCGGAGGGCGGCGCGGATGTCGCGGCGCCCTTGTGGTTTCGCAACAGCACGGCCACCAGCATCAGCGCAAAGGGCCAGCTCGATGTCGCGCCGAACACCAGCCTGGATCTCGGGGCCAGCGTGGGCCACGTGAGATTCCTGCCCGGATCGGGCCTGGCTGCCGACGACACGGTTGACCAGACCACGTTGAGCCTCGGTGTTCGCCATGGGCCGGTGCGCGGGTCCATCGTCGGGCACGTCCTGGAACCCAATCTTCCCGGCGCCGCACTGGACCAGAACCAGCGCTGGAGCGGCATCGATCTTGGCATCAGCGTGCGCCTGCCGTGGCGCGGCGAACTGAATTTCGGCGCGCAGAACGTGTGGAGTTCCGGTCGCTCGCCACTGCTGTTCGGCTCCGGCGTTGCAGCGCCGGATCAGGGTCGTGTGCCGTACGTGCAATATCATCAGGATCTGTAGGGACTCGACGCTGTCGCGCCGGCTGTGCGCAGCCGCGCTTTTCGGATCACGGTCGGGTTGAGCGTTCCGCGCCGATCAGGCAGGCTGCACGCGTGAATTCGTCCCCGCTCCTCGATCCATCTGAAATCCTCCAGAAATCAGCCGGCCTGCTGCAGGCCGCGCGGTACGGCGACGCGGCCGCGACACTGCGGCAAGCGCTGGACCTCACGCCCGCAAACCCGGCTGTGACGCGAGCGGTGGCCCGCGTTTCGACGCTGGCACGGACCTGGTTGACACTCGGGCAAGTCGGCCTCGCCCTGGATGCGCTCGCGCCGCTTGCCGAATCTCCGCATGCGGACGGCACGCTGCTGATGCTTTATGGTCACGCGTTGATGTCGGTGGGCCGAAAGAACGACGCCGAAACCGTTTTGCGGCGCTGGATGGCGAAGGATCCCGGCAATCGCGATGCGGCATTGAGACTGGCGGCGGTGCTTTCCGACAACGGCAAGGCGATTGAAGCCGAAACCGTCGTACGGACCATCGTCCGCGGCGGAGAGGACGCCGATGTGGCGTTTGTCCTGGGGCGCGCCTTGCTCGAACAAGCCCGCTTCGACGAAGCCGAGACCCAGTTCCGGAAAGTGATACGAGCCCGGCCGGACCACCAGATTGCGCACGGGAATTTGATGGAGCTCGTGTGGATGCGCACCGGCGACGTGCATGAGGCGAGTCGCGAAATCGACAAGGTCCTGCGCGCCAGCCCTGACTTGCAGGGCCTTCGCGTCACCAAGGCTCGTTTGCTGACATCGGCACGGCTGCCGAAAGAAGCGCTTGCCGAGATCGACGCCGGGCTTCGCTTGGCGCCATCAGCCCCGGGCCTGCTTGCGGCAGCGGCCACGATCGCGCTCGACGTTGACGGAACGCGTGCACTGGATTACGCAAGCCGGCTGCATGCCGTAGCGCCGCACGACCGCACCGCCCAGGTTGCCGTCGGCAATGCATCGCTGGCGACGGGCCGCGCACGGGAGGCACTCGTGATCGCCGAGGCGCTCCACGATGCCGACCCGACCGATGGTCGGGCTTTGGCGATGAAGGCCGATGCATTGCGCATGCTGGGCGACCCAGGCTATCGCGAGTTGTTGGATTACCAGCATCTCGTCCGTGCCGAGTCGATCGACGTGCCGGCCGGCTGGGCCGGCCTCGATACCTATCTTTCCGAATTGGTCGCTGACCTGGAGCGCGCGCATACCTTGTGCGCGCATCCCATCGGGAACTCCTTGCGCGAAGGAAGCCAGATCCAGTTGGCGCCGCAACATTCACCGTTTGCGTCGATTCGCGCATTTCCGCAAGCCATCGACGGGCCAATCCGTCGCTACCTGCAGGCCATCGGCACCGGCAGCGACCCCATGCGCAAACGCAATACAGGCCGATACGGCATCAGTGGCATGTGGTCGGTGCGGCTGCGTCCCCATGGATTTCATGTCAACCACTATCACCCGGAGGGCTGGATCTCGTCCGCCTGCTACCTGCATCTGCCTCGCGCCGTCGAGCAGGCGGGCGGGGAGGGCTGGCTGCAATTCGGCGAATCGGCCTTTCCGACGAATCCCCTCCTCGAACCGGAATATTTCGTGAGGCCCGTTCCGGGGTTGCTCGTCCTGTTCCCTTCGTACATGTGGCACGGCACGGTACCGTTCTCCGGCGCGCCCGATGACCGTCGCCTGACCATCGCCTTTGACGTCGTCCCGCTGCCCTCGCCCTGAATGCCGACTGAGCGCCGGGACGGGCGTTAACACTGTTTTTACGAAATGGGGTAGGATCGGCACGTCGGCGCCTTCCGATGCGAAGGTGCCGATGGACCGAGGAGGGCAGATTTCATGGGTTCCCGGACGGAAACTTCCACTCCGGGACCACGACCAAGGGCGCATGTCGCGACTTTCCCGTGTGACGCGGGGATTCCAAACGGGTTACAAAGTTGTTAGCATGCGGCCTGCCGAGGGTTCCAGTGAGGCCTCGTCGGCGTTTCTGACGGGGACCTTTCCCGAAACTGTTTCACACATCTACAACGTTTGGAGAGTGCAATGAGACTCGACCGCAGTGAGCTGTCCAAGGCCGTGCAAACGGCTCTTTCGCTGGGTGCCGTCGCTGCCGTGGGTGTTGCCGGTACTGCCTTCGCGCAGAACGCCACCACGACGCAGAACGACCAGAACAATCCGCAAACCCTGCAGACCATCGTGGTCACGGGTTCGCACATTCGCCGCGTGGATTTGGAAACGTCCAACCCCGTGGTCGCAGTCACCTCGCAGCAAATCCAGCAAACCGGCAAGCTGACGCTGGGTGACGTGATCCAGCAATTGCCGGTCATCACCGGCGGCATTGAAACCCCGAACGTCAACAACGGCGGTGGTTCGGGTCAGACTCTCGTCGGCCTGCGTGGCTTGGGTTCGAGCCGTACCCTGGTGCTCGTGGACGGCCAGCGTGTAGTCAGCTTCCAGGGTGGCGGTGTCGACCTGAACTCGATTCCGGCTGCGGCGGTCGACCGCATCGAAGTGCTGACCGATGGCGCGTCGGCCGTGTACGGTTCCGATGCCATCGGCGGCGTCATCAACATCATCCTGAAGAGCAACTATCAGGGTGCACAGTTCCAGGCCAACTACGGCATTTCCGACAAGAGTGATGCCGCGCGCCAAGGCGCCAGCTTCGTGTTCGGACAGACCTCCGACAAGGGCAGCATTCTGGCCGGCGTCGACTACAACAAGTTCGACCCGCTGTTCCAGGCCCAACGCGACTTCTCCAAGAACGCGGT
>Ga0207690_10000307_pt1 | contig 33710 bp, 27 predicted proteins | sample KBSC23metaG_FD_184315 | JGI IMG/M metagenome (GOLD analysis project Ga0207690, IMG submission 184315) | Corn rhizosphere microbial communities from Kellogg Biological Station, Michigan, USA - KBS C2-3 metaG (SPAdes) (version 2) | ecosystem: Host-associated > Plants > Roots > Rhizosphere > Soil ... | reverse complement strand
GCGATGTGGGCCGGCGCGACAGCGCCGCCTCTATTGCGATGTGGGCCGGCGCGACAGCGCCGCCTCTATTGCGATGTGGGCCGGCGCGACAGCGCCGCCATCTTGCCTTGCCGCCGCCACGCACCTTCGCAATGGTGCGGCTTCTGTTGTCGGACCCCATCAGGACGTCTCTATGCTCCGTTTCCTGCGCGCGAGCCTGGCGCTCGCCGCCGCGCTGTCGCTCTCCACATCCAGCATCGCCTATGCGGTCGGGCTCCCTCACCTTCCGAAATTCCACAGGCAGGCGCCCACGAGCTTGCCGAAGCTGGCGCCCGGCCAGTGGCCGCAAGCCCGCTCCGACGTCCCGGCCGACCCCGACATCCGCTTCGGCTCCCTGCCGAACGGCATGCGCTATGCGATCAGGCGCCAGGCGATCCCCGCCGGCCAGGCGGCGCTGCGGCTTCGGTTCGACGCGGGCTCGCTGATGGAAAGCGACGCCCAGCAGGGGCTCGCCCACTTCCTGGAACACATGGCCTTCAACGGATCGAAGGCGGTGCCCGAGGGCGAGATGGTCAAGATCCTCGAGCGCCATGGCTTGGCCTTCGGCGCCGACACCAACGCGTCGACCAACTTCGACGAGACGATCTACAAGCTCGACCTGCCGAAGACCGACGACGACACCGTCGACACCTCGCTCAAGCTGCTGCGCGAAGCGGCCTCGGAGCTGACGCTCGCCCAGACCTCGGTGGATCGCGAGCGCGGCGTGGTGCTCTCCGAAGAGCGCGCCAGCGACAGCCCGGCCTACCGCGTCTTCAAATCGCGGCTGGAGTATCTGCTGGCCGGCCAGCGGATGCCGACGCGCGAGCCGATCGGCAAGGTCGACGTCCTGCAAAAGGCGCCCGCCAGCCTGATCGCCGACTTCTACCACCACTACTATCGCCCCGAGCGCGCGGTGCTGGTCGCGGTGGGCGACTTCGACCCGGCCGCCATGGAAGCCAAGATCAAGGCCCGCTTCGGTGACTGGAAGGCCGACGGTCCGCCAGGGGCCGAGCCGGACCTGGGCAAGGTCAAGCCGCGCAAGACCGAGGCCAAGCTGTTGATCGAACCCGGCGCGCCGCTCAGCCTGCAGGTCACCTGGGTCCGGCCGCCGGACGTTCGCCCCGACACGCTCGCCAAGCGGCGGACGGACCTGATCGACCAGCTCGGCTTCGCGGTGCTGAACCGCCGGCTCTCGGCGCTCGCCCGCTCGCCGCAACCCCCGTTCCTGGGGGCGGTCGCCTTCAAGTCCGACCAGGGCCATTCCGCCGAGGTGACCATGCTGAACCTGCTGGCCCAGCCGGACGGCTGGCGCCAGGCCCTGGCGGCCGTCGACCAGGAGCAGCGCCGCGCCGTGAAGTACGGCGTGCGGCAGGACGAGCTCGACCGCGAGATCGCCGAGGTCCGCGCGTCGGCGCAGGCCGCGGTCGCCGGCGCCGCCACCCGCCGTCCCGCGCAGATCGCCGACGACATCGTGGGAACCCTCGACGACCAGGAGGTGGTCACCAGCCCGGCCGAAGACCTCGCCATCTTCGAAGCCACGGTGAAGGGCCTGAAGGCCGACACCGTCTCGGCGGCCCTCAAGGCCTCGTTCGAGGGCGAAGGCCCGTTGATCTTCATGGCCTCGCCCAAGGCTGTGCCGGGCGGCGACAAGGCGCTGCTCGACGAATACGAATCGACCCGCAAGGTCGCCGTCGCCGCGCCCAGCGCTCCGCATGAGGTCGCCTGGCCCTATACAAGCTTTGGCGAGCCCGGCAAGGTCGTCGAGACCAAGGAGGTCACCGATCTCGACACGGTCTTCGTGAAGTTCGCCAACGGGGTGCGCCTGACCATCAAGCCCACCAAGTTCCGCGACGACGAGGTGCTGGTCCGGGTCAACATCGGTGACGGCCTGCAAGACCTGCCCAAGGACCGCCAGAGCCTGGCCTGGTTCGCCAACGCCTTCATTGAGGGCGGGCTGAAGAAGATCGACAACGAGGACACCGAGCGGGTCCTGGCCTCCAAGGTCTATGGCGCGCGCTTCAGCGTGGGAGAAGACGCCTTCGCCCTGTCCGGCGCGACGCGCACCGACGACCTGCCGACCGAGCTGCAGGTGCTGACCGCCTACGTCGCCGATCCCGGCTGGCGCGGCGAGGCCTTCAAGCGCCAGCAGGACGCCGGCAAGACGGTCCACGACCAGCTCGAAGGCACCGACGGCGGGGTGATGAGCCGCGAGCTCTCAGGTGTGCTGCATGGCGGCGACCGCCGCTTCACCTTCCCCAGCCGCGAAGAGATCGCCAAGGCGCAACTCTCCGACCTGCAGGCCCAGGTCGCCCCGCACCTGGCCTCCGACCCGATCGAGGTGGTGATCGTGGGCGACATCACGGTGGAAAAGGCGACCGACGCGGTGGCCCGAACCTTCGGCGCCCTGCCCCAGCGCGCTGCGGCAGCGCCCGTGCCGCCGGCCCAGCGCCAAGTGGCCTTCCCCGCGGCCAACGCCAAGCCGCTGGACTTCACCCACAAGGGCCGCGCGGACCAGTCCATCGGCTATGTGGCCTGGCCCACCAACGACCTGTGGGCCAATCCGCAGCAGGCGCTGGAGACCGACGTGCTGGGCGAGGTCATGGGGCTGCGCCTGATCGACGAGCTGCGCGAGGCCCAGGGCGTCACCTATTCGCCCTCGGTGAGCTATTCCCACAGCCTGACCTGGACCGGCTGGGGCTACCTGGCCGCCAGCGTCGAGGTGCCGCCCTCCAAGCTCGAGGGCTTCTTCCGCGACGTGGACAAGATCGCCAACGACCTGAAGACCAAGGACATCACGCCCGACGAACTGGAGCGCGCCAAGAAGCCGCGCATCGACCGGCTGGAGCGCTCGCGGGTGACCAACCAGTACTGGCTGGCCGAGCTCTCCGGCGCGCAGAAGGACCCGCGAAAGCTCGCCTTCATCCGCCACATCATCCCAGGCACCGAAAAGGTCACCGTGGCCGACGTGAAGCACGCCGCGCAACTCGTCCTGAAGGACGACAAGGCCTTCCGCATGGAAGTGACGCCCTCGAAGTGACCTTCCCTCCCCCTTTATGAGGAGGGTGGCGAGCGTAGCGAGACGGGTGGGGAAGTGTGGGGCGGAGTGCTGCTGGGCCAGAAGAACGAGCCTCTTGGCTCAGCGCTTGGACGCAACTGCCCCACCCGACCTCGGCTTCGCCTCGGCCACCCTCCCCATAAAGGGGAGGGAAATCACGCCGCCTGCTGTTCGTCGCCGTAGACGGGCGCGTCGTCGGGCGCGAGCGCGGCGCGGCCGCGGATCACGTCGGAGATCTTCTCGGCGATCATGATCGTGGGCGCGTTGGTGTTGCCGCCCACCAGAGTCGGCATCACCGAGGCGTCGACCACGCGCAGGCCCGTCAGCCCCTGCACGCGGCACTCAGCGTCGACCACCGCCATCGGGTCGCCCGCCGCGCCCATGCGGCAGGTGCCGACAGGGTGGTAGATCGTCTCGGCGGTCTTACGGATCCAGGCGTCGACCTCGGCGTCGGTCTGCACCGCCTCGCCTGGCGCGTATTCCTCGGCGCGATAGGGATCGAGAGCCGGCTGCTGCGCGACCTTGCGCATCATCTTCACCCCTTCGCGGATCGCGCGGCGATCTTCCTCGGCGGAAAGGTAGTTCGCGAAGATCGCCGGATCGGCCAGCGGGTCGGCGGACTTCAGCCCGACCCTGCCACGGCTCTCCGGCCTTAGCTGGCAAACGTGGAAGGTGAAGCCGTCCTTGGCCACCGAGACCTTGCCATGGTCCTGCATGATCGCCAGCACCGTATGGATCTGGAGGTCCGGCCGGTCGAGGTCGGGCCGCGAGCGCAGGAAGGCGCCCGATTCCAGGAAGTTCTGCCGCCCCGCGCCCTTGCCGAACAGCATGTAGTTCAGGCCCACGCCCAGCGTCTTGATCAGCCCCTTGCGCATCGAATAGGCGGTGATCGGCTTGGGGCAGACCCAGGACATGCAGACGTCCAGATGGTCCTGCAGGTTCGCGCCCACGCCTTTCAGCGCATGGACGACCGGCACGCCGTGCGCGCCGAGTTCCTCGGGGTCACCGATGCCGGAGAGCTGCAGGATGTGCGGCGACTGCACCGCGCCGGCGCAGAGCAGCACCTCGCCGCTCGCCTGGACGATGCGCTTTTCCTTGGTCTTCTCGTCATGGATCTCGACGCCGGTCGCCCGGCCGTTCTCGACCACGATCCGTGTCGTGCGCACGCCGGTCAGGCAGGTCAGGTTCGGCCGCGCCAGCGCCGGGTGCAGGTAGCCGCGCGAGGCGCTCCACCGCTGGCCGTCGTGGATGGTGAGCTGGTAGGGCCCGAAGCCCTCCTGCTGAAAGCCGTTGAAGTCGGCGGTCAGCTTGTAGCCGGCCTGAGCGCCCGCCTGGATCGTCGCCGAATAGATCGGGTTGGGCGACGAAGCCTTGGAGACCTTTAGCGGCCCGTCGCCGCCGTGCCAGGCGTCGCCGCCGCCTTCCAGGGCCTCCGAACGCTTGAAATAGGGCAGCACGTCGGCATAGCCCCAGCCGGGCAGGCCCATCTGGCGCCACTGGTCGTAATCGCGCGCGTGCCCGCGGATGTAGATCATGCCGTTGATCGAGGACGAGCCGCCCCAGCCCTTGCCGCGCGGCCACCAGAGCTTGCGGTTCTCGAGATTCGGCTCCGGCTCGGTCCAGAAGCCCCAGTTCTGCGGCCCCGCCTTGCCGATCAGCCCGCCGACGCCGGCCGGCATCCTGATCATCAGCGAGCCGTCCTTGCCGCCCGCCTCCAGCAGCAGGACCGTCTTGTCCGCGTCTTCGCTCAGCCGGCTGGCCAGCACGCAGCCGGCCGAACCCGCGCCGATGATGATGTAGTCGTAGCGATCCATGACGCCCGCGAGGTCCCTGAACGATGATTAGCTATCCACCGAACCTGACGCAGGCGTCACTTTGTGGCAAGCGGCGCCTAGGCGAAGGCCTCTTCTATCGTCGGCGCAAGCGGATCGGAACCGTACTTGTTCGGTCCCGCGGTTCCCTTCAGGCAGCCGAGTTCCACGAGCGCCCAGATCGAGATTGGCAAACTGAGCAACGCAAAGAAGCCAGCTGCGCCCTCGCCGCCGCCACCCGCCGCCGCCGCCGCGCCCAAGAGGCTGAAGACGACCGGCACGCCTTGGAAGAGCAGGAGCCACCAAGCCGACCTCGCTCGGTCGTGCAGCCTGCGCGCGCTATTGGCGAGGATGGCGACGGATGCGACTAGGATCGTTCCGATCAGAAGCAGGCCCGCTACGATCCCGACGACCGGAACGCTGATCAGCGCGCCGAATACGACGGCCGCAATGACGTAGAACACGGCGATCGTGATCGCCGTCACCCAGAACCGCTGACGGTTCGCCCGGCCCTGGAACGAGAAATACGAAAGAAGACGCTGCATGCTTGCCCCCAAGCTTCACTGCTGGAGGACAGATGATCTCCTTTTGTTCACGGTGTCAAGGCGCGGTTAGCGCCCCTTCCACGCCGGCGCGCGCTTCTGGGCGAACGCCAGCGGCCCCTCCACAAAGTCCTCGCTCCGATAGAGCGCCGCGATCGCCGGATAGCGGTTCTGCCCCTTGATCGCCGCTTCCAGGCTGGGCTCGTCCAGGCCCTTGTAGACCGCCTCCTTCGACGCGCGGACCGACATCGGCCCCAGTTCGCAGATGCCCTTGGCCCAGGCGCGCGCGGTGGCCATCAATTCCTCGGGCTTGGTCACCTCGGCGACGAAGCCCAGCTCCTTGCATTCCGCCGCCGGGACGCGCCGCGCGGTCAGGATCATGCTCATCGCCCGCTTGGTCCCGATGGCGCGCGGCAGGCGGTGCAGCCCGCCGGCGAGCGCCGCCAGGCCGACCCGCGGCTCCGGCAGCGCGAAGACCGCCGCCTCCGAGGCCAGGATGATGTCGCAGGCGAGCGCGATCTCGAAGCCGCCGCCCATCGCCACGCCATTGACGGCCGCGATCAGCGGCTTGGTCAGGTCGAAGCGGCTGGTCAGGCCTGCGAACCCCGACGGCGGGCTCTCCATCTTGCCGCCGCCCGCCTGGTGCTTCAGGTCGTTGCCAGCCGAGAAGGCGCGCTCGCCTGCCCCGGTGACGATGCCGACCCACTGCTCCGGGTCCGCGGCGAAGGCGTTGAACGCGTCGTCCAGCTCGAAGTGCGCCGGCGAATGCAGCGCGTTCATCACCTCCGGCCGGTTCAGCGTCACCACCGTGACCGGCCCCTCGCGCTCCACCTTGATGAACTCATAGGCCATAGCGTTTCCTCTTTCTTTTCCCTCCCCTTCATGGGGAGGGTGGCGAGCGTCAGCGAGACGGGTGGGGAAGCGTGGACCGGGGGTGCTGACTCAGCGCGTGAACGCGACGTCCCCACCCGACCTCGGCTTCGCCTCGGCCACCCTCCCCATAAAGGGGAGGGAAAGCTAGACCTCCTTCAGCTCCCGCCGGTAGCGCCTCCAGTTCTCGACATAGTGCGCCGCGCCGCCGGCCAGCATCATCGCCTGCTCGGGCGAGATCTCGCGCACCACCTTGCCGGGCGCGCCCATCACCAGGGAGTTGTCGGGAATCTGCTTGCCCTCGGTGATCAGGCAGTTGGCGCCGATCAGGCAGTTCTTCCCGATCACCGCCCCGTTCAGGACGATCGAGCCGATCCCGACCAGCGAATTGTCGCCGATCGTGCAGCCGTGCAGCATCACCATATGACCCACGGTGACGTTGGCGCCGATGACCAGCGGCGAGCCGGTGTCGGTGTGCAGCACCGAGCCGTCCTGCACGTTTGAGTTCTCGCCCACGACGATCGGGTCGTTGTCGCCTCGCAGGGTCGCACCCCACCAGATCGACGCGTTTTTCTTGAGAATCACTCTACCCATGACGGCCGCCGTGGGCGCAATCCAGTATTCGTCACCGTTTGGTAATTCTGGTGTCACATCGCCCAAGTTGTAAACACTCATCCGCACACCCCGTTTCTTGCGACAATCCGTCCATTTAACCGTTTTTAAACCGAGCTAGGATCATTCTAGTCGGGCGATTCGAGAGGGCGATACCCCTTCCGAACCGGCTGCGGGCCGAGCGTTCGGTCCCGTGTCTCGCGCTGGACGGAGTTGATGGCGCTGAGTGTGTTGTCCCCCCGGATCCTCGGATCCGGACCGGCCTCCGGGGAAAGCCCCCCGGGCAAGCCCGAAGGCCGCTGCGCACGCCGCCTGCTCCGATTCTCTCCCGACCACCCAAGGGCGCTCCATTGCGGAGACGCCCTTTTTTCTTGGCCCGCACCTTGCGGACCCAACGGAGGCTTTTGATGACCAAGCGAGCCCTGAAGCGACAGCTGCGCGAAGGCGCGTTCGACGCCGGCCAGTTTGCCGGTGACGATAAGATCCGTCGGCTTCCGCTCGACAGGGGCTGGTCGCCGCTCGCGCATCACAACTCCAACGACGAGCGCGATCAGGGCTACCTCAAGACCATCAAGGCCAAATCTCCGGGCCAGGAAGAGCTGATCAAGGCGATCGACGCCAAGAACCTAGTCATGGCGCTGGGCCCGGCCGGCACCGGCAAGACCTATCTGGCCATCGCCAAGGCCGTCGAGGCGCTGGAGAGCGGCAGCGTCGGGCGCATCGTGCTCTCGCGCCCCGCGGTCGAGGCCGGCGAGAGCATCGGCTACCTGCCGGGCGACGCGGAGGACAAGCTCGCGCCCTACCTGCGCCCGCTCTACGACGCGCTCTCCGACCGACTCTCCATGAAGCGGGTCCGCGCGCTGATGGCCGAGGGCGCCATCGAGATCGCCCCGGTCGGCTTCATGCGCGGCCGCACGCTGAACAACGCCTTTGTGGTCATCGACGAGGCGCAGAACTGCACCTACGTGCAGCTCAAGATGCTGCTGACCCGCCTGGGCTGGCACTCGACCATGGTGGTCACCGGCGACCCCAACCAGTCCGACCTGATCCCTGAACTTTCCGGCCTGTCGCCGGTCGCCGCGAAGCTGGAGGCGGTCGGCAACATCGCCGTGGTCCGCCTCGCCGAGCGCGACATCGTCCGCCATCCGCTGGTCGCGGAGATGCTGGGGGTCCTCTAAGGGTCTGGAAAACCCGTTTGCGAATCGTCGCTCAGGCGCCGGCCGTATCTGGCTTCCAGATCGCCAGGTACGGCTCGTCGCTGGCGGCCCCTGCGCCCCGTGGTCGCGGCCTCGAGGCGCTTGAACGCACGGTGAGCCCGGTATAGATAGTTCGTCAATCTAACTATCTGGACGACGCCGTGCCCGTGGCCGCACCCGAACCCGCCGCCGATGTGGTCGCCCTGGCCGAGGCCCTGCGCGGCCCGCTCCTGCGCGTCTCGCGCAAGCTGCGGCAAGAGGCCCAGAAGGTCGGGCTCTCGTCGCAGGACGCGATCATCCTCGGCTACATCCGCAAGAATCCGGGCGCGGGGGTCAGCGAGCTCGCGGACTTCGAGCAGGTCTCGCGGCCGACCATGTCCAGCCACGTCAAGCGCCTGGAGGCGGCCGGCTGGCTCAGCCGCGCCGAGAACGCCGAAGATGGCCGCCGATCCGGCCTGACGCTGACCGCAGCGGGCCTGCGCAACATCGAGACCCTGCAGCGCCACCGCAACGACTGGCTTGCCGCGCGGCTGGTGCGCCTGAGCCCCGCCGAGCGCGAGGCCCTGCTGGCCGCCGCCGCGCCCCTCCTCAAGCTGGTGGGCGTCGCGGCATGACCACGCGCGCCGAAGAAGTCCTCGAGACCGACGTCCTCGACGAACCGGGCGCCGACGCCGCGGCGATCCTCAACGAGGGCCGCGACGCGACTTTCCGCGGCTGGGTGGTGCCGGCGATCATCGGCTCGGCCCTGCTGATGCAGACGCTGAACGCCACCTCGATCAACAACGCCCTGCCCGCCATGGCGCTCGCGCTGCACGTGGAGCCGCTGCGGCTCAACCTGGCGATCACCATGTACCTGCTGGCCTCGGCAGTGTTCCTGCCGATCTCGGGCTGGATGGCCGACCGGTTCGGGGCGCGGCGTATCCTGATGATCGCCATGGTGCTCTACGCCAGCGCCTCGGCCGCCTGCGGCCTCGCCAACAGCCTGCCGCAGCTCATCGCCTTCCGCCTGGCCCAGGGTTGCGCCGGCGCCATGATGGGGCCGGTCGGCCGCCTGGTCCTGCTGCGCACCACGCCCAAGAACGAGCTCGTGGGCGCCATGTCGGTGGTGACCATGCCGGCGCTGCTGGGGCCCGTCGTCGGCCCGGTGCTGGGCGGGGCCATCGTCACCTTCGTGAGCTGGCGCTGGATCTTCTTCCTGAACCTGCCCATCGCCGTGGCCGGCGTCCTGCTGGTGCGCGCGTTCGTGCCGAACGTGAAGGAGCAGGCGGTCCTGCCGATCGACTGGCCGGGCATATTCCTGACCGGCGGCGGGCTTGCGTGTCTGATCCTGGGGTTCGAGAACCTCGGGCGGGACGTGCTTCCACCGCTGGCGGTCGTGGGCCTGTTCGCGGCCGGCCTCGCCTGTCTCGGCCTCTACTGGGGGCACGCACGCAGGAACTCGAACGCGATCATCGACCTGGCGATCTTCCGCATTCCGACCTACCGGGCCTCGGTCCTGGGCGGCGCCTTCTTCCGCCTGATCTCGGGCGCGACGCCGTTCCTGCTGGCCATGCTGCTGCAGGTGGGCTTCGGCATGACCGCCTTCGCCGCCGGCCTGATGACCTTCGTCTCTGCCGTGGGCGCGCTGGTCATGAAGACCACCGCCCCGCCGATCCTGCGCCGCTTCGGGTTCCGCACGGTGCTGATGGTCAACGGCGTCATCTGCGCGGCGACCTTCATGGTCTACGCCCTCTTCAAGATCGACACGCCGCACTGGCTGATAATGATCGCCCTGGCCGTCGGCGGCTTCTTCCGCTCCCTGCAGTTCACCAGCCTCAACGGCATGGCCTATGCCGACCTTGAGCAGGCGCAGATGAGCCGCGGCACCACCACCGCCTCCATGGCCCAGCAGTTCATGCAGTCGGTCAGCATCGGGCTCGCGGCCACCCTGCTGCACTTCCTGATGAAAGGAAGCGGCGAAGCGCATCTGACCGGCGCCACCGTCGCCCCGGCTTTCGCCATCTTCGGCGCGATGACCCTCATCTCCCTGTTCTGGTTCGCCCGCCTGCCCAAAAACGCGGGGGACGAGATGAACAGCCGCGGGGGCTAGCCCTCGACGTCGGTGTCCGGCCGATCGAGGCCTTCCGAGAGCTCCTCGTGCCAGTGGCCGCCTTCGTCTTCCCAGGAGATGCCGGCGGTGTCGCCGCTGATCCGTTGCTCGCCCGCCGCCCGCCTCGCCGCCTTCAGCGCCGCGTCATGGCTGGGGAAAGTCTCCGAATAGGTGCCGTCGGCGGTGTAGGCCCAGCCGGTGTCATGCCGGACGATCTTGTAGGTGACGTGGCTCATCGCGAGGGCTCCGGTGACGCTTTTGCCAACATGACCCCTGCGTCAGGGCGCGACAATCTCGAACCAGAAGTCGAAGCGGTCGAGCAGCGGCAGCAGTTCGCCCAGCGCCGCGGCGCCCTCGCCCGCCACCGCGCCGTCCGCGACCGCCTTTTCCAGGGTCGTCTCGCCGATCACCAGGCCGATCAGCATCGGCCGCGTCAGCGCGACCTGCGGCCCGCCCTGGCCCGGCGCGTGATGCAGCACCGCGTTCTCCACGCTGAGCGCGAACTGCTCGTCGGTGTCGGTGAACCTCAGGGTCAGGGCGATCTCGGCGGCGCCCGCCTTCTCGCCGTTCAGCCGCACCGACAGGCTCTCTAGGAGCGCGTCCGCCGGCAGCGCCCGAAGCTGACCGGCAGCCCCTTGCCGCGGCTTGTCGGAAGCGGGCCTCGGATTGCGCAGTTCCAGCGCGCCGCTGAGGTAGAATGCGCGCCACGGCCCGCTCTCGGCCTGGTAGCCCATCTGCTCCAGAGCGTCGGCCTGCAGGCTCCTGGCCTGCGTGTTTCCCGGCTCGGCGAACACTAGGTGGTTCACCAGCTCCGCCACCCATCGGTATTCGCCCTGCTCGAAGGCCTCGCGCGCCTTGGCCAGCAGCGCCTCGGCGCCGCCAGCCACCTCGACGTAGCGCCGGCCCGCATCCTGCGGCGGCAGCCTATGCAGGTTGGCGGGGTTGCCGTCGAACCAGCCGAGGTAGCGCTGGTAGACCGCCTTGGCGTTGTGGCTCAGCGTCCCGTAGTAGCCGCGGGTGTGCCACTCGGCGGCCAGCGTCGGCGGCAGCTCCAGCCGCTCGGCGATCTCCAGTGGCGTCAGGCCGTGGTTGGCCATCCGCAGCGTCTGGTCGTGGATGAACTTGTAGAGATCGCGCTGCAGCTTGAGGAACCGCTGCGCCTCGCCGGCCCCCCAGCGCGGCCAGTGGTGGCTGGCGAACAGGACCTGAGTGTCGCCGGCGAACATCCGCGCGGCCTCGTCGATGTAGTGGCTCCAGGCCCGCGCGTCGCGCACCTGCGCGCCGCGTGGCGTATAGAGGTTGTGCAGCTGGCAGGTGCAGTTCTCGGCCATGCACAGCGCGCCGAACTGCGGGAAGAAGAAGTTCATCTCCGCCGGCGCCTCGGTGTCGGGCGTCACCTGGAAGACGATCTCCACCCCGTCCAGCGTCATCCGCTCGCCGGTCTCGCGGACGCTCACCGTCGGCGGGACCAGGCTCACCGAGCCCATGGAGACGGTCTTGCCGAGGCCGGCGTCCACATGGCCCTTGGCGTCGCGCGGCAGGAGCGCGCCGTACATGTAGGTCGCGCGCCGGCCCATGGCGTTGCCGGCCAAGACATTCTCGCTGACCGCCGCAGCCAGGAAGCCCTCGGGCGCCACGATCTGCATCCCGGCGTCGATGTCGGCCTGCGAGATCACCCCGCGGACGCCGCCATAGTGGTCGACGTGGCTGTGCGTGTAGATCACCCCGGTCACCGGCTTGTCCCCGCGGTGCTCGCGCATCAGCTTCAGCGCCGCGGCCGCGGGCTCGGCGGAGATCAGCGGGTCAATCACCACATAGCCGCGCTCGCCCTCGATGAAGGTGATGTTCGACAGGTCGAAGCCGCGCACCTGGTAGACGCCGGCGGTCACCTCGAAGAGGCCGTGCAGCTTGTTGAGCCTCGCCTGGCGCCAGAGGCCCGGATTGACGGTGTCCGGCCGCGCGTCGTCCAGGAAGGCGAAGGGCGCCATGCTCCAGGCGCCGGGAACCTCGGCGTTCGGGATGGTGCCGAGGAAGCCCCGGCTGGCGTTGGCGAAGTCCTCGCCGCTCTCGGCCGGCAAACGCGCCGCCAGCGCCTCTTGAGCCGCCCTTGTGGCTGCGGTGGCGTCCTTGCGCTGATCCATGGTGAGCCTCCTGCGCAAGCTCTAGCACGCGGCGGCGGGCTCTCCGCATGGGGTCCATCAACTCTACCTTGGCGCGTCTTTACTGCGACGCAAAACTGGGCGTAGAGGAGACGTCCAGTTCGAGTTCCGGGGGCTACATGCGTGTAATGCTTGTATCGGCGGCCTTGGCCTTTGCGGCGGCGCCCGCCGCAGGCCATGCGGCGCAAATTGTCCAGAGCCAGACCTTCTCGGTGTCGAGTTCGCTGCTGCAGAACGGGGCGGACCTCTTCCCCGGCTCGTCGTTCGGGCAAGCTTCCTACGACAAGCTTGACACCGGCGGCCCGACGCTTGCGTTCACGCAATTCGATTCAGCGCTGGGAACGCTCACGTCGGTGAGCTTCTCGCTGACTTCGGACGTAGGCCACGAGGCCGGGATCAGCGTCGCCATACCCGATACGGCGAAGGGCGGATCCGGAACCGCGACCGGGATCTACACCTACTCGGCCACGCTGGGCGGTGCGGCCCTCGGCTCCGGGCTCCAGTCCGCCGCCGCCGCCTGCAACCCCACCAGCAACGCCTGCATCAACCTCGCCGGTCCCGTTTCCACAAGCTTCGATGTGGCCTCGACGCCCTCGGACCTCACCGCCTTCATCAACGGCGACGTGGACCTGGACCTCGCGTTTACACACCAGTTGGCGGGCATCCTCATCGTCAATGGCCGCCCGTTGCCGACCATCACGGCCGCGAGCAGCTTCAACTGGTCCGGAACGGCGCAGGTCGTCTACGACTACACGCCGGTGCTCGCGGCGACGGTCCCCGAGCCGCGAAGCTGGGCGCTGCTGATCTGCGGCCTGGGCGGCATCGGCGTCCTGCAACGCCGCCGGCGCACCCTGGCCTGAGGCCAAAGCCGAACGGCGCCGGGTCCCGGCGCCATGGCGGAACCCGCGCCCGGCGCCTAAGGTGCGGGCAGTGTCCATAGCGTCCGAGCCGAAATCCCCATGAAATCCGTCGTCGCCGTCCTGGCCGCCCTGTTGGCGGTCGGCAGCCCCGCCTTGGCCGCGCCCGCCCACACCGCGCCGGCGAAGGCCGCGCCGGCGGCCCACGTCGCCCTGCCGACCGACGTCGCGCCCGACCGCTACGACATCGCCATCACGCCCAACGCCAAGGACCTGAGCTTCGCGGGCCACGAGGCGGTGACGATCCAGGTCAAGCGCGCGACGCGTTCGATCACACTCAACGCCGCCGACATCGCGTTCCAGAAGGTCACGATCTCCTGCAGTCCCGAGGCGCCGAAGATCAGCCTCGACAAGGCCCAGCAGACCGCCACCTTCACCTTCGCCAGGCCGATCGCGCCCGGCCGCTACACGCTGGCCATCGACTACACGGGCGTGATCTACAAGCAGGCCTCCGGCTTCTTCGCCCTCGACTACGCCGGCCGCGACGGCCGCCAGCAGCGCGCCCTCTTCACCCAGTTCGAAAATTCCGACGCCCGCCGTTTTGCGCCCATGTGGGACGAGCCGGGGATCAAGTCGGTCTTCGCGCTCAGCGTCGATACGCCCGAGGGCGAGATGGCGGTCTCCAACATGCCGGTGGCCGAGGTCGTGGTGGCCTCAGATCACGGCGGCACGCGCCACATCACCCGCTTCGCCGACAGCCCGAAGATGAGTTCCTACCTGCTGTTCCTGGCGCTTGGGGACTTCGAGCGTGTCCACCGCATGGTCGGCAAGACCGACGTCGGCGTGGTCGTGCGGCGCGGCGACGGGCCGAAGGCCCAGTTCGCCCTCGACGCGGCCACCGAGCTCCTGCCCTACTACAACGACTATTTCGCCACGCCCTATCCGCTGCCCAAACTCGACTTCATCGCCGGGCCCGGCCGCAGCCAGTTCTTCGCCGCGATGGAGAACTGGGGCGCCATCTACTACTTCGACTATGCGCTGCTGGTGGACCCCAAGCTGACCACCGAGGCCGACAAGCAGAACATCTACGTCGATATCGCCCACGAGATGGCCCACCAGTGGTTCGGCGACCTGGTCACCATGGCCTGGTGGGACGACCTGTGGCTGAACGAGGGCTTCGCCTCCTGGATGGAGAACAAGGCCACCGACCACTTCCACCCGGAATGGAAGATCTGGCTGCAGACCAAGGCCGGCGAGCAGGCCGCGATGGCGACCGACGCCAAGAGCGGCTCGCACCCGGTGATCACCCCGATCCACGACGTCTTCGCCGCCGGCAACGCATTCGACGGCATCACCTACCAGAAGGGCCACGCGGTCATCCACATGCTGGAGGCCTACGTCGGCGAGGACGTGTTCCGGGCGGGCGTGCGCAACTACATCGCCCATCACGCCTACGGGAACACGGTGACCGACGACCTGTGGAGCGAAATCGACAAGGTCTCGCCCAAGAAGATCACCGGCATCGCCCACGACTTCACCCTCCAGGCCGGCGTGCCGCTGATCTCGGTGGCGGCGACGGCTGACGGCTACCGCCTGACCCAGGGCCGCTACGGCGCGGACAAGGCCTCCAAGACGGCGCGGACTTGGCGCACGCCGGTGACGGTGACGGGCCTGGGCGAACCCTGGCGCACCGTGGTCAGCGACAAGCAACCCCAGACGCGGGCCGCGGCGGCGGGGGCGACCCCGCTCGTGAACGCCGGCCAGACCGGCTACTTCCGCAGCCGCTATGAAGGCGAACTCGCCACGCGCATCGCCGCCGCCTTCCCAAAGCTGGCCGCCGAAGACCAGCTCGGCCTGATCTATGACAGCCTGGCGCTCGGCCAGGCGGGCTACGCCCCGATGGACGGGTTCCTGAGCATCGCCGTCAGCGCCCAGGCCGCGGAAGACCCGGTGGTCCTCAGGGCGCTGGCGCGGCAGCTGGCGGCTGTCGACGACCTTTACAATCATCAGCCGGGCCAGGCCGCCTTCCGCGCCTTCGCCCGGGCGCGCCTTGCGCCGGCCTTCGCCCGCCTGGGGTGGGACGCCAGGGCCGGCGAACCGGACAACGCGACGATCCTTCGCACGACCCTTCTGGCTGCGCTCGGCCAGTTCGACGACCCCGCCGTGATCGCCGAGGCGCGCCGCCGCTTCACCGCCTGGCTGGCGGCGCCGGACAGCCTGACGGGCTCGACGCGGCAGACGGTGCTTCGGATCGTGGCCATGCACGCCGACGCGGCCACCTGGGACGAACTCCACGCCCTGGCCCAGCAGGCCACCGACCCGACCGACAAGACGCGGTTCTATCGCTTCCTGGGCGCCAGCAACGACCCGGCGCTGGCGGACCGGGCGCTGGCCCTGTCGCTGACCCCGGAGCCGCCCGCCACCGACGCGCCCGAGCTGATCAGCGCGGTTTCCGGAAACTTCCCCGACAAGGCCTTCGATTTCGCCATGGCCCATCGCGCCGCGGCGGACGCCATGGTCGAGCCCTCCAGCCGCACGACCTTCTTCGCCGACATCGGCGCGGGCTCGCGCGAGGCGGCGATGACCGGAAAGCTGACGGCCTTCGCCGCGACCGTGCCGGCCTCGGCGCGCGGCGCCGTCGCCAAGGCCCTGGCCTCGATCGCCTATCGTCAGGAGGTGATCGCCAAGCGGCTGCCCGAGGTCGACCGCTGGCTGGCGGCCCATCCCGGTTAGGGTCAGTCGCAGGGCGCGGTTTCGCCGGTCTCCAGGTCCACGCGGAAGCACTGCCGCTCGCCTGTCGCGCAGTCCTCGACCAGCAGGGAGACCTCGTCGTCCGCCGCCTCGAGGTGCCGGCTTTCCAGGTAATGCAGCGCGGCGTCCTCGAAGCTCACGCCTTCGACCAGATGCGCGCGGCTCGGGACGTCCTCGACCCCGTGGACGGAGAACCGACGCTGCAATCCGCCCTCGCTCGTGGCCGTCATAAAAAAGCTCCTGACCCGGTGTCCAAACGCCTGAGGGACGAAAAAGATTCCCCCATTTCGATACAGCCCGTTTCGGCGACTCCCGGCTGTGACTAGGTTAGGATTACCTGATGTTGGGACCAGGCGAATGATGGACTATCGGCTTTATGTTTTCGATCGGTCCGGCCATATCCGCGGCGTGACCATGCTCACGTGCGAAGACGACGAGGCCGCCGCGGCCTTCGCGACATCGCAAAGCGACGGCCGACCCATGGCGCTTTGGACGTTGGATCGGGAAATTCGCCGGTTCGACGCCATCAACGAAGAACCCGTGCGGGCGCGTCGCAGGCGCTAGGCTGGCGCCGGCGCTGGATAGACCTTCGGGCGCATGGGCTTGATCCTGAGCGCCAGGCCTGGCGCCACGCCGGCCGGCGCGCCCGGCCCGTGGGCCTCCAGCTCGAACAGCCGGCCTTCGATCAGGCATTCGATCCGCACATCCGGGCCCCGCGCCGCGACCGCCTTGACCTCGGCCGCCAGGCCCGCGCCGTCGCCCGGCGCGAAGCTCACCTCGTCGGGGCGGAAGAACACCTCGACAGGACCCTGCGGCGCGTCCTTCGGCGCCTTGGCCTCCCAGTCCGCGACGGTCAGCCGCCCGCCCTCGACCATGCCCGGCAGGCGGCAGGCCGCGCCCAGGAAGTCGTAGACGAAGGGATCGGCGGGGTTCTCGTAGACCTCGTTCGGCGTGCCGAGCTGGATCAGTTCGCCGCCCTTCAGGATCGCCACGCGGTCGGCGAGGTCCAGCGCCTCCTCCTGGTCGTGGGTGACGAAGACCGTGGTCACCCCGGCGCGGTCATGCACCTCGCGCAGCCAGCGGCGGAGCTCGCGGCGCACCTGGGCGTCCAGCGCCCCGAACGGCTCGTCCAGCAGCAGCATGCGCGGCTCGATGGCGAGCGCGCGCGCCAGGGCCACGCGTTGCCGCTGCCCGCCGGAAAGCTGGGCGGGGAAGCGCTTGCCGAGGTCTTCGAGCTGCACCAGCGACAGCAGGTCGGCGACCCGGTCGTCCACCTCCGACCGCGACGGCCGCTCCCTACGGCGGCGCACCTTCAGGCCGAAGGCGATGTTCTGGGCGACGGTCATGTGCCGGAAGAGCGCGTAGTGCTGGAAAACCATGCCGACGCGCCGTTGACGCACCGGCAGCGACAGGAAATCCTCGCCGCCAAAGCGCACCTCCCCGGCGTCGGGCCGCTCCAGCCCCGCCAGCACCCGCAGCAGCGTCGTCTTGCCCGAGCCCGAGGGGCCGAGCAGCGCCAGGAACTCCTTGTCCCGCGCCTGCAGCGAGACGTCGTTCAGCGCCGGGAAGCGGCCGAAGGACTTCGAGACGCCGGTGATCTCCAGCGACAGGGGCGACTTGGCCCCGGGCCCCGGCGCGTCAGTGTCGTCGGTTGGCGGAGAGTTCACCGGCATGGCGCCATTCGAGGGTGGTCTTGAGGACCAGGGTGACGAGCCCAAGCGAGGCCAGGAGGCTGGCCGCCGCAAAGGCGCCGACGAAGTCGTAGTCATTGTAGAGCACCTCGACGTGAAGCGGGAGCGTGGTGGTCAGGCCGCGGATGTGGCCCGAGACGACCGAGACGGCGCCGAATTCCCCCATCGCCCGCGCGTTGCACAGCAACACCCCATAGAGCAGCGCCCAGCGGATGTTCGGCAGGGTGATCTTCCAGAACGCGGTGAGGCCGCTCGCGCCCAGCGTCAGGGCCGCGGCCTCCTCGTCGGCGCCCTGGTCCTGCATCAGCGGGATCAGCTCTCGCGCGACGAACGGGAAGGTCACCAGGATGGTCGCCAGCACCAGGCCGGTAGTGGCGAAGATGATCTTGACGTCGTGGTCGATCAGCCAGGTCCCGAACCAGCCCTGCGCCCCGAACAGCAGCACCCAGACGAGGCCGGAGACCACCGGCGACATGGAGAACGGCAGGTCGATGAGGGTGAGCAGCGCGCTCTTGCCCCGGAACTCGAACTTGGCGATGCACCAGGCTGCGGCGATCCCGAACAGGGCGTTCAAGGGCACGGCGATGGCCGCCACCAGCAGGGTCAGCTTCACCGCCGCCACCGCGTCAGGGTCGCGGATCGAGGCTAGGTACTTGGAAAAGCCCTTGGAGAAGGCGTCGCCGAACACCACGAACAGCGGCGCCAGGACCAGCACCGCCATGACGATGGCCGAGGCCAGCACCAGCAGGGCGGCCAGGCCCGGTAGCCGCGTTTTCGAGATCGGCCGCGCCTCGACGGTCATGGCTTCCCCCGCCGGGCCAGGAAGAGCTGCAGCAGGTTGATCAGGATCAGGCTGCCGAAGGAGATCGCCACCATGGCCAGGCCGATCGCCGCGGCCCCCGCGTAGTCGTACTGCTCGAGCTTGATGACGATCAGCAGCGGCGCGATCTCGGTCTTGCCCGGCAGGTTACCGGCGATGAACACAACTGAGCCGTACTCGCCGACCGCGCGAGCGAAGGCCAGGCTGACGCCTGACACCAGCGACGGCGCCAGCGCCGGGAGGATCACCATCACCGCGCGTTGCAGGCTATTGGCGCCCAGGGTGGTGGCCGCCTCCTCCACCTCGCGGTCGAGGTCCTGCAGCACCGGCTGCAGCGCGCGGACCACGAACGGCAGGCCGATGAAGACCAGCGCGATGAAGATTCCGAGCGGCGAATAGGCGGTCTTGATCCCGATCTTGGCCGCCAACGCCCCCAGCGGCCCGGTGGGCGCGTAGATCGCCGTCAGCGCGATGCCTGCGACCGCGGTCGGCAGCGCGAACGGCAGGTCGACCAGCGCGTCCAGGACGCGGCGCCCGAGGAAATCATAGCGAGTGAGCGTCCAGGCGATGAGGATGCCGAGCGGCGCGTTCAGCAGCGCGGCAAGCGCGGAGAGCCCGAAGGACAGCCTCAGCGCCGCGGCCACCCTGGGCGCGGCCAGCGCATGCCAAACGCCCTCAAGGCCCAGCTCCCACGGCCGGATCGCCAGCGCGATCAGCGGCAGGACGACGATCGCGCCAAGGTAGGCGAGCGTTATCCCCAGCGAGACGCCGAACCCCGGCAGGATGGAGTGCTCCACCCAGCGCGAACGCCGCGCCCGCGCCGGCGCACCGCCCAGGGTCGGGCGAGGAAGGATCGCCTGGTCGGTCACGCGGGCCTGTAGATCTGGTCGAACAACGCCCCGTCGGCGAAATGCGCCGCCTGCGCCTTCTTCCAGCCGCCGAACGCCTGGTCGATGGTGACCATCGGGATCTGCCTGAACGCGGCGGCGTACTTGGCCTGCGCCGCCTTCTCGCGGGGCCGGTAGTGGTGCTTGCCGACGATGTCCTGCGCCAGCGGGCTGTAGAGGAAATTCAGATAACCTCTGGCGACCACCCGGGTCTTGTGCCGGTCGACGTTCTTGTCCAGCAGCGCCACCGGCGGCTCGGCCAGGATCGAGCTCGACGGATAGACGATGTCGTAGTGGGGCCCGAACTCGTCGAGGGTCAGGAAGGCCTCATTCTCCCAGGACAGCAGCACGTCGCCAATGTTGCGCTGGGCGAAGGTGGTGGTGGCGTCGCGCGCGCCGGCGCCCAGCACCGGTACGTTGCGGAACAGCCTGGCCATATAGGCCTTAGCCTGCGCCGGGCCGCCGAGCTTCAGCCCATAGGAATAGGCCGCCAGATAGGCCCAGCGCGCGCCGCCCGAGGTCTTGGGGTTCGGCGTGATCACCGCCACGCCGGGCTTCACCAGGTCCGCCCAGTCCCTGATCCCCTTGGGGTTGCCCTTGCGGACCAGGAACAGGATCGTCGAGGTGTAGGGCGTCGAATTGTTCGGCAGCCGCGACTGCCAGTTGGGCGGCAGCAGCTTCGCCCGGGTGGCGATCTCGTCGATGTCACCGGCCAGCGCCAGGGTCACGACGTCGGCCTGCAGGCCGTCGATCACCGCGCGGGCCTGTTTGCCCGAGCCGCCGTGGCTCTGCTTGATGTCCAGGACCTGGCCGGTCCTGCCTTTCCAATAGGCGGCGAAGGCCGCGTTGATCTCCTTGTAGAGCTCCCGCGTCGGATCGTAGCTGACGTTGAGCAGGGTAAGGCTCTTGCCCTGCGCTTGGGCATGGCCGCTCAACAGCCAGGGGGCGGCCACGGCGGTCGCAGCCAGCCCGCCGCCCGCGGCGATCAGGCGTCTGCGGTTGAGGCTCTCGGGATTCAGGGCTCGGCTCGTCATGGTCTCAAGTCCTCAAGGCGGTTGGGGGCTCAGGAACGCGTACGTCAGACCGGCAGTGGAAAACCCAGCGGACAGGCAACCCGGCGACCACCCGACCGGTTCAATCGCCGCGTCCCGATTTCCTTCCGGCGCGGCGGCCTTGCTGAGAGGACGGCGAACGCACACACCCCGCCGTTCCCTCGCTTCGGCAGGGGAAAGCTAAGCCGCTTATTCCTACTTAACGACTGGGATTAAGCTACGGCAATCCGCAGAAAATCTGGAAGTCACAAAGCCGAGATCGGGCTCCGGACCGGAGGCGGTCTATTCCGCCGCCATCAGCACCCGGCCGGCCGTGAAGGCCGTCTTGGCAGCCAGTTCCGCCTTGGCGTCCTCGTACTCGGCCGAGAGCCGTGCGACCAGGTCGACCGCGCTGGGGATGCCCTTCACCGCGCCTATGCCCTGACCGCAGCCCCAGATGTCGCGCCAGGCCTTGGCCTTCTGGTTGCCGCCCGAGCCGAAGTTCATCTTCGACGCGTCCGACACCGGCAGGTTGTCCGGATCCAGCCCGGCCGCCACGATCGACGGCGTCAGGTAGTTGCCATGCACCCCGGTGAAGAGGTTGGTGTAGGTGATATCCTCGCCGGTGCTCTCGACGATCATCTGCTGGTAGGCCGGGTTGGCGTTGGCCTCCTTGGTCGCGATGAAGGCCGAGCCGACGTAGGCCAGGTCCGCGCCCATCGCCTGGGCGCCCAGCACCGCGCGGCCGTGGGCGATGGCGCCGGAGAGCGCGATCGGCCCGTCGAACCATTCCCGCAGGCCCTGGATCAGGGCGAAGGGCGAGAGGTGGCCGGCATGGCCTCCCGCGCCTGCGGCGACCGGGATCAGGCCGTCGGCGCCCTTCTCGATAGCCTTCCTCGCGAAGCGGTCGTTGATCACGTCGTGCAGCACCACCCCGCCGTAGGAATGGACTGCGTCGTTGACCGGCGTCTGCGCACCCAGCGAGGTGATCACGATCGGCGCCTTCCACTTGGTGGAAAGCTCCACGTCCTGCTCCAGCCGGTCGTTCGACTTGTGGACAATGTGGTTCACCGCGAACGGCGCGGACGGCGCTTGCGGATGGTCGCGGTCCCACGCGGCCAGCTCCTCGGTGATCCGGTGCAGCCACTCGTCCAGCATCGAGACCGGCCGCGCGTTCAGCGCCGGGAACGAGCCCACGATGCCGGCCTTGCACTGGGCGATGACCAGGTCCGGGTTCGAGATGATGAACAGCGGGCTGCCGATCACCGGCAGGCGGAGGCGGTCACGCAGAACGGGGGGCAGGGCCATGGGTCGTCCTCAGTCGCGGCTTTATATTTACGACGTACGCGAACCTTGGCGGCCGCGCAATGTCAAGGCTCGACCGGCGCGAGCGCCTTGTCCAGTGCGGCCAGCAGGAGGGCGCGAAGGAAATCGGCCGCGAACACGTGGACGTTGTGCCCTGCGCCTGGCGCGATCCTGAGGCTGACGCCCGGCCGTTCGGCCAGCCAGGCGCGCTCCGGCGCGTCGAGCAGACTCGGGAAGCGCCGCAGCGGCCGCTCGGGATAGAGCGCGACCTCGCCCGCCACTACATCGGCCGCCGGCGCCCCGTCGAAGAGATCGAAGAAAGTCCGCTCCTCCGCGGCGTCGCCCCGGACGCCGAACACCGCCTCGACGAACGGCCGCGCCGCCGGGTCGTCGCGCCAGCGCGCCTTGAGCGCCGGCATGAGCGGCCAGAGCTTGGACATCACCAGCGGCGGCTCCAGGGCCACCACGCGCCGGATCGCGCGGCTGCGCACGCCCAGCGCCACCAGCGCGCCGACCGACAGCCCCACCAGCACTACCGGCCGGCCCGCCAGCGCCGAATCGACCAGCTCGCTCACGGCGCGCGCCCAGCCGGCGATCGAGGTTTCCGCGAGCGCCGGCGTCCCGTTGCCGGGCAGGCGCATCACCGCCGCGTCCCAGGCGGGCGCCACGACCTCGTGCGTCCTGATCATGTCGCTGGCTTCCGCCCAGGCGCCGGTGATCACCAGCACGATCGGCTTGGCCGAGCCGAGCGCGCCGGCCGGCGCCGACAGCGGAATCGGGCCAAGCGGGGTCTGGACGACGGTCGTCTGCATGCCGCCAGGCTCCACGCAGCGGTGAGCCCGCGCAAGCCTCCTCACCTTGCGTGAACTTGACCCAAGGGGCGCTCCGGGACCATTTCGCGCCATGGCCGACACTCCCGACCTCGCCCTGTCCGCAAACTTCCCCGGCGCCACGCAAACCGACTGGCGCGCCCTGGTGGACAAGACGCTGGGCGAGGCGCCGTTCGCCACGCTGGAGAAAGCGACCGTCGAGGGCCTGCCGATCGAGCCCCTCTACGCCCAGGCGCCCGCGTCCGCCGCGCCGGCCCGCGCTGCGCCGGCCGATCGCGCCTGGGAAGTGGCGACGCTCACCACCCATCCGGACCCGGTGCGCGCCAACCGCGAGATCCTCGCCGACCTGAACGGCGGGGCCGCCGCCGCGGTCGTCCGCCTCGATCCGACCGGCAAGGCTGGCGTCGCGGTGGGTTCCGCCGCCGACCTCGGCCGCGTGCTGGAGGGTGTGATCCTGGAGCTCGCGCCGGTGGCGCTGGATGCGGGCTTCCTGGGTCCCCAGGCCGCCGATTGGCTGGGCGCCGCGGCCAAGAGTTCGCCCACCGCCCTCATCCGCCTCCATCTCGACCCGCTCAGCGCGTTCGCCGAGGCCGGCGCCAGTCCGGGCCCGATCGAGGCCCACCTGATCTCCGGCGCCAACGTCGCCGCACGCCTGGCGGAGACTTATCCCAAGGCCCAGCTCTTCCTGGCGTCCGGCCGTGTCGTCCACGAGGCGGGCGGTGGCGAGGCTCTGGAGGTCGCGGTCGCCGCCGCGGCGGGCGTCGCCTACGCCAAGGCCCTGGTCGGGACCGGCCGGCCGATGGCGCAGGCCTTCGGCCGCATCACGCTCGGCCTCTGCGCCGACGCCGACTATTTCCTGACCATCGCCAAGCTGCGCGCCGCGCGCGCCGTCTGGGCCCGCGTCGCCGCCGCCTGCGGCGCCGATCCTGTCGCCCGCATCGAGGCCCGCTCCTCGCGCCGCATGCTCACCGCCCAGGATGCCTGGACCAACATGATCCGCCTGACCGCCGCCGGCTTCGGCGCCGCTGTCGGCGGCGCCGACAGCGTGGTCCTGGGCGCCTTCACCGATGCGCTCGGCCTGCCCACCGAGTTCGCGCGCCGCCAGAGCCGAAACACCCAGCTCGTCCTGATGGAGGAGGCCCACGTGGGCCGCGTCGCCGACCCTGCCGCCGGCTCCGGCTACGTCGAGGCGCTCACCGAGGAGATCGCCCGCGCGGCGTGGCGTGAGTTCCAGGCCATCGAGGCCGTGGGCGGTCTCGTGGCCGCGCTGGCGTCCGGCCAGGTCGCCAAGGCCGTGGAGGCTGCCAACGCCGCACGGCCCGAGCCCCGCATCATCGGCGTCACGGCCTTCCCGCCGGCCAAGGAGACCCCGGTGGAGGTGGAAATCGCCGCTGCGAAGGCCGTCCAGGCGCCTTCGCCGCGCCTGCCGGGGCCGGACAGCGTCTGCCCGGCGCTGAAGCCGATGCGGATCGCCGAGCGTTTCGAGGTGGCGCAATGATCAAGTTCCCCAACTTCGCGACCCTGCCGTTCGATGCGGAACTTCCCGCACACGCCCTGCCCTCGGGCGAGCCCTGGCAGACCCCTGAAGGCATCGCGGTGCGCGCCGCCTACGGCCCCGCCGACACCGCCGGCCTCGACACGCTTTCCGGCTACCCAGGCCTGGCCCCGTTCCTGCGCGGCCCCTATCCGACCATGTACCTGACCAACCCATGGACGATCCGCCAGTACGCGGGTTTCTCCACGGCCGAGGACTCCAACGCCTTCTACCGTCGCAACCTGGCGGCCGGTCAGAAGGGCCTTTCGATCGCCTTCGACCTCGCCACCCACCGGGGCTATGACAGCGACCATCCCCGCGTGAAGGGCGACGTCGGCATGGCCGGCGTGGCCATCGATTCGATCCTCGACATGCGCACGCTCTTCGACGGCATCCCGCTCGACAAGATGAGCGTGTCGATGACCATGAACGGGGCGGTGCTGCCGATCCTGGCGCTCTACATCGTGGCCGGCGAGGAACAGGGCGTGCCGCACAAGGCGCTCAGCGGCACCATCCAGAACGACATCCTCAAGGAGTTCCTGACCCGTAACACCTACATCTATCCGCCCGGACCCTCGATGCGGATCGTGTCCGACATCTTCGGCTACACCTCCGCCGAGATGCCTCGCTTCAACTCGATTTCGATCAGCGGCTACCACATGCAGGAAGCCGGGGCGACGCTCGACCTGGAGCTCGCCTATACGCTCGCCGACGGAATCGAATACGTCCGCGCGGGCGTGGCCGCGGGCCTGCCGGTCGACAGCTTCGCGCCGCGCCTGTCGTTCTTCTGGAACGCCGGCATGAACGCCTTCATGGAGATCGCCAAGCAGCGCGCCGCGCGCCTGCTCTGGGCCAAGCTGATGAAGGCCGAGTTCGACCCGAAAGACGCGCGCTCGCTCTCCCTGCGCGCCCACACCCAGACGTCCGGCTGGAGCCTTGCCGCGCACGACGTCTACAACAACGTCGCCCGCACCACGGTCGAGGCCATGGCCGCGGTGGGCGGCCAGACCCAGAGCCTGCACACCAATTCCCTCGACGAGGCGCTGGCCCTGCCGACCGACTTCTCGGCGCGGATCAGCCGCAACACCCAGCTCTTCCTGCAGGCCGAGAGCGGCCAGACCCGCGTGATCGACCCCTGGGGCGGCGCCTACTACATTGAGCGGCTGACTGCGGACCTGGCGGCCCGCGCGCTCACGCACATCGCCGAGGTCGAGGCGCTGGGCGGCATGGCCAAGGCGATCGAGGACGGCCTTCCCAAGCGCCGCATCGAGGAAGCCTCGGCTCGCGCCCAGGCGCGCATCGACGCAGGCCTCCAGAGCGTGGTCGGCGTAAACCGCTACCGCCCCGAGACCGCCGACGAGATCCCGGTCCTGAAGGTCGACAACACCGCCGTGCGCGAGCAGCAACTCGCCAAGCTGAAGCGGCTGAAAGCCGAGCGCAATCCGCTCGCCGTGACGGCGGCGCTCGACGCCCTGACCAATGGCGCGGCCGGCGGCGGCAACCTGCTCGAACTGTCCGTCCAGGCCGCGCGCGCCCGCGCGACACTGGGCGAGATTTCCGACGCCCTGGAGAAGGTCTTCAACCGCCACAAGGCGCATGCTGATGCGGTGAAAGACGTCTATCTGCGCGAGAGCGGCGTCACCACGACCGCGCGGCGCGCCCAGGAGATGGCCCAAGCCTTCACCCAGGCCGACGGCAGGAAGCCGCGCATCCTGGTCGCCAAGATGGGCCAGGACGGCCACGACCGCGGCCAGAAAGTGATCGCCTCGGGCTTCGCCGACCTCGGTTTCGACGTGGAAATCGGCGACCTCTTCCAGACGCCGGCGGAAACCGCCGCCCAGGCCGTCGCGGACGGCGTCCATGCGGTGGGCGCAAGCTCGCTGGCCGCGGGCCACCTGACGCTGGTCCCCGAGCTCAAGTCCGAACTCGCCCGCCTCGGCCGCGAGGACATCATGGTGGTGGTGGGCGGCGTCATCCCGCCGGAGGACTTCGCCGCCCTGCGCGACATGGGCGTCGCCGCGATCTTCACGCCCGGCACGACGGTCCCCGACGCCGCCATCGCGGTCATCGAGCGCCTGAACGAACGGCTCGGCTACGCCCAGGAGCAGGCGGCGGAATAGGCCGCCGAGGCTCGACCGGTCGGTCCGCCCGTGAGACGGTCGCCCCCGCCATGGGGAAGGCTCAGCGGATGACTTCGGACGAAGCGCTCGAGCGCTCGACGCTGCGCAAGGCGGCCTGGCGCCTGCTGCCGCTGATCGGGCTGGGCTACGGCGTCTCCTTCATCGACCGGCTGAACATCAGCTTCGCGGCCCTGCAGATGAACCGCGACCTCAACTTCAGCGCCACGGTCTATGGCCTGGGGGCCGGCCTCTTCTTCCTGAGCTACGCGGCGCTGGAAATCCCCTCGAACCTGATCCTGATGCGGGTGGGCGCGCGGCGCTGGATCGCACGGATCATGCTCACCTGGGGTGTGATCGCGGTCGGCATGATGTTCGTGAAGACGCCGGTGCAGTTCTACGTCATGCGCTTCCTGTTGGGCGCCGCGGAGGCCGGCTTCTTCCCCGGGGTGATCTATCACCTGACCTTCTGGTTCCCGGCCAGCCATCGGGGCCGCGCGATCAGCCGCTTCTATGTGGCGGCGCCGCTGGGCTCGCTGGTCATGGGCGCGCTCGCCGGCTGGCTCTTAGGCCTGAACGGCCGGCTGGGCCTGGCCGGCTGGCAGTGGCTGTTCCTGGTGGAGGGCCTGCCGGCCGTCATCCTGAGCCTCGTCTTCCTGTTCCACCTGCCGGACCTGCCGGACGACGCCAGATGGCTCACGCCGGAGGAAAAGCGCTGGCTCGCAGGGCGGCTCGCCGCGGACCGGGCGCGGGTCGCCGCACCGGCCGGCCACAATGTGCTGAAGGCGGTTCTCGACCCTCGGGTCCTGGCGCTGATCGCGGCTAACTTCATGACGCTGGGCGCCTACTACGCCTTCAACCTCTCGGCGCCCGAGGTCCTGCGGACGACGACGGGCCTCAGCGCCGGGCGGATCGGGCTCCTGGTGTCGCTGGGCGGATTGACCGGGGCCGTGGCCATGCTCGCCAACGGCTGGCACTCGGACCGCACGCGCGAACGCTACATCCACCTCGCCACGCCGCTGCTGATCCAGGCGATCGCCTTCGCCCTGATGGCGTGGACCGCTTCGCCGATCGTGATGATGAGCGCCTACGTCGTGGCGATCACCGCCAACTTCGCCGTCGCCGGCGTGATCTGGACGATCCCGGGCGAGGTCGTCGATCCGCGCGCCGTGGGCGTGGCGGCCGCCGCGATCAACGGCATCGGCCAGGTAGCCTCGTTCCTGATGCCCTACGCCTGGGGCGTGATGAAGGACTTCACCGGCGGCTTCCGCACGGGAATCTTCTCGCTGACCCTGCCCTACCTGGTGGCGGTCGCGCTGGTCTTGTGGCTGCGCGGGGCGGCGCGCAGACGGCGAGCCGCGGCGGCCGCCTGACACGCAAGGCTGTTACCTGCCGCCGGGATTGAACGCCGAGGCGGACACGGCCGCTTCCGACGCCGGCTTGGCCTCCGCCCGGCGACGCGGGCCCATCATCGCCTGGGCAGCCGCCAGCTCGTCGGCGTCCAGGGCTCCGTCGTGGTTCTTGTCGAGCAAATCGAAGTACTTGATGAGCTGGTTTCCGATCCCGCCCTTCAGCTCCGCCTTCTGCAGCTTGCCGTCGAGGTTGTCGTCCATCATGCCCATCAGGCGGGTCTTCCCCATCTCCTGCTCGTAGTTGACCTTGTGCTCGGCTGTCTCGTCGACCCAGCGGTAGCTCAGCGAGGTGAACAGCATCTCCTGGAACGACTGCTCGCCCCACGAGACCTTGATCGAGGGGTCAGGGTTCGACGGGTTGCGCTTGGAGTTGTCGTAGACGTAGTGGGCGATCAGCTTCGACCCCGCCGGCACCTTGATCGGCTCGGCGAAGGTGTAGGACCGCTGCCAGTTGAAGTCGTAGCGCGGCAGGGAAAGCAGCAGCTTCTGCTTGCCGTCAGGATATTCGATCCACAGGTCCGACGAATAGGCGCGGTAGTGCGCGTGCGGGAACGCCGAATAGAGCAGCGCGTCCTTGGGGAACTGGACGTAGGCCACTTCCTTGTGGCGGCCTTCGTTGGCCGGGATCTCGATGGTCGGGTCCATGATGACCACGCCGTGCATGATCAGCTCCGGCGGCTTGTCGTAGAAGTACAGCGCGACCTTGCTCTCATCGACCGCCTCCTTGCCGAACGGGGTGTAGTGCATCTGGAAGCCGATCGCCCCGCCGGCCGGCAGGTAGACGCCGGCGTTCTTGGGCTGCAGGCTCGACTCGGCGCCGACCGCATAGCCGGCGCCCAGCGAGGCCGCCCACTTGGTCTCCGACGACTTCCCGTCGGCCGGCATCTCGGCCATCCAGCCGGTCAGCAGGTGGTGGACGCCCTGGCGCGATCCGGGTTTCACCGTCGAGGCGCGGACCCATTTGCCTTCCGTCAGCGGGTTCATGGTCGCGGGACGCTGGTAATCGACGACGCCCGACGCAGGGATCGTGAAGGCCGGCACGTTGATGATCAGGTCCGGCTTGCCGAGCGGCCATTCCGCGGCCACGTGGCGGGTGGCGGCCAGCGGATCGGAGCCCTCGCCGCGCGGCGCGCCCTCCTCCACCCAATGGACGATAGTCTTCACCTGGTCGGGGCTGAGGCGCTTGTCGTCGGAGAATTTCCCGACGTGCGGATCGGCGTGGTAGGGCGGCATCCGGTCGGTGCGGATCACCTCGCGGATCATCGGCGCGAAGCCCTTCACCATGGCGTAGTTGGTCATCGAGAAGGGGCCGATGCCACCCTCCTGGTGGCAGGCCACGCACTTGGCTTCCAGGATCGGGGCCACGTCCTTGGCGTAGGACACCGTGGTCACCCCACGCTCGGGGAAGGCGATCGCCGCGCCCTTGCTGGCCGCCATGCCCGCGACCGTCACCGGACGCCCGGCCGTCAGGTCGTCAAGCGCCTTGGCCGCGCCGTCGCCGGCCAGCGCCCCGCGGTAGGCGACTTTCCAGCTCTTCGGGTCGACCACGAAGACCTCGGCCGAGCGGGTGACGCCCAGCGATTCGCCGACCAGCTGGTAGCTGTCCATCAGGATCGGGGTGTCGTAGCCGGCCTTGCGGGCCTCGGCCTGGATCGCCTCGCGGGTATCCTTCAGGTTCGAATTCAGCATCATGAACTCGACGCCCTTGGCGGCGTAGGCGGCCTTCAGTGCTTTCAGGTTGGGCGCCAGGGCGCGCATCACCGCGTCGCCGTTCGACTGGCTGACGATCACCACCGCCTTGGCGTCGGCCAGGCGATAGAGCTCGTGGGCTTCCATGTTGGCGTCCACCAGCATGAAGTTGTCGACGTTGGTCGGGGCCATCGCCAGGTTGGCCGTCGCGCTCGCGGCGTGGGCGAAGGCGTTGGGCGAGGTCGCGTCGCTTGAACAGCCGACGATGGCCGCCGCACTGGCCAGCAACGCCACGACGCCGAGTTTCGCACCGTTCATCGAAAGCTCCCCAAGAAGGCTCTAGCGGGTTCACCGCGAGACGCAGGCCTTACGCCGTACATTCCACACCGACGTTACACCAATATTGCCGGGCGTGCATGAGCGGCGTCTCGCAGGCTGGTCGCCGCCAAGCGTTGCTTTGGAGGCGCCGCTCCGCCGGATTTCTTCCGTCTGGCCCTGGCGGGTCATCCCGCGCAGGATGGGACGACAAAGAGAGGAAACGACATGAGCGACACCGCCACCGCGCCCGGGCCCCAGACCGCCGCGCCGATTTCGGTCCGCATGGGGTTCGTGAAGTTCGTGGTCCGCGACCTGCCCGCCATGCGCAGCTTCTACGAGCGCGCCTTCGGCCTGGTGGTCGCCCAGACGATCGAGTTGCCGGACATCGTCGAGCTGGTCATGCGCCGCGCCGGCGAGGAGAGCGGCTTCAGCCTGATCCTCTATTGGAACCGCAACGGGCGCGAGGTCTCGGTCGGCTCGGCGCACGGGCCGCTGGGGCTCTATGTCCGCGACGTCGACGCGGCCTTCGCCCACGCGGTGAAGGCCGGCGCCGCGCCGCATCGCGAACCCTGGGACACCGACGCCATGCGGGTCGCCTTCGTGCTCGATCCCGAGGGCCGCGAGCTTGAGCTCATCTCCATGCGCCGCTAGGCCGAACGGATAGCGCCGGTAGAGGAACAGCACGCGACCTCGGGGGTTCTCCCACCGACAGGAGACCCCCCGATGTTCATCCTTCCCAAGCTTCCCTACGACTACGCCGCGCTCGAGCCGACGCTCTCGGCCGACACCCTGCACACCCACCACGACAAGCACCACAAGGCTTACGTCGAGAAGACCAACGACCTGGCCGGCAAGGCCGGGCTCGACGGGCGCCCGCTGGAGGACGTGGTCCGGGAGGCCAGCCGCAAGGGCGACAAGAAGCTCTTCAACAACGCCGCCCAGGCCTGGAACCACGCCTTCTTCTGGGAATGCATGACGCCCGACGCCGCAGCGCCCTCCGGTGCGCTCAAGGCGGCGATCGAGAAAGCCTTCGGCAGTCTGCAGGCCTTCAACGACGCGTTCGTCGAAGAGGGCGCGAACCACTTCGCGTCAGGCTGGGCCTGGCTGGTCACCAGCTCGGAGGGCCTGAAGGTGATTTCCACCCACGACGCGGACGACACCCTGGTGAAGGACGGGCTGTTCCCGCTTCTGGTCTGCGACCTTTGGGAGCACGCCTATTACCTGGACTACAAGAACGACCGGAAGGGGTTCCTGAAGGCCTGGCTCGCCAAGGTCGCCAACTGGTCGTTCGCCGAGCGCCAGCTCGCTGCGGCCGAGGGTCAGGGCGATGGCTTCCGCTATCCCGGCGCCACCACCAGCGAGGGCGGCCAGGGTCGCGAGAGGCCGGAGCTGGGCGACCGGCCGCCGGCCTGACCGCACGGCGCCCTGGAACGGCGCCGGCGTCAGGCGACGACGGCGTTCAGGTAGTCGAAGCTGATCTTGATCGCCTCAAGGCGCGGCTTTTCGAAGGGTGGCTCCTGCTCGACGAAATAGTCGCGTACGCCGGCCGCATAGCTGGCGGCCAGCAGCTTCTTCCAGTCGATGATGCCGGAGCCCACCTCGGTGGGGTCCTGCTGGAAGGCGAAGTTCGGCTTCGTTGAAGCCTTCACGTCCTTCACGTGCATCATCTTGAAGCGGCCCGGATGGGCCTTCATCAGCGCGAAGGGGTCGGCCCCGGCCGCCACCACCCAGCCGGCGTCCATCTCGAACTGCACCAGCGCCGGGTCGGTGTTCTTCAGCAGAATCTCCAGGCCGGTGGTCTTGCCCACCGGCGCGAACTCCACGTTGTGGTTGTGATAGCCCGTGGTCAGGCCCGCGGCCTTCAACACCTTGGCCTTGGCGTTGAGGAAGTCGGCGGTGGCCTTCCAGTCGTCGGCCGTGATCTGCGCCGCCAGCCGGCTCAGCAGCGCGCGGCGATCCTCCCCAGGCTTCGGCTTCATGTCCGCATGGTCGGGGATTGCGAACATCGGCATGACGATGTGCTTGATGCCGATCACGTGCGCGTCGGCGATCACCCGGTCGAGGTCGGCGAAGCTGGGGTCCGCGCCGCCGCCCTTGGCCTGGACGTGGCTGCTCGTGCAGGCGAGGCCGGCCTTGTCGAAGGCCGCCTTCAGCTCGACCGGAGTGCGGCCGAGATAGCCCGCCAACTCCACCGCCCGATAGCCGATCTTGGCCACCTGGGCGAGTTGGCCGTCCAGGTCGGAACGCAGCGTCTCGCCGAGGGTGTAGAGTTGCAGGCCCACCGGCAGGCCGGTCCCCTTGAAGAACGGCTCCTTCGGCGACCTTGCCGAGGCCCCGAAGGCCATGCCTGACGCCAGCCCCGTGGCCGCCGCGGCGAGGCTCCAGCCCATGGCGGTCCTCCGATTCATCTCGATCATCTCTGCTCCCCCGGTGAGAGCCCATTGAGCAAGAGGACGCGCGGCAGGTCCAGCGGGAAGACTCGTTGAGCTCAAGCTTCAGCACGCGGCTTCACTTTCCGCGATTTGCGAAGCTACAGTGGCCAAAACCTGCGGCTCGGCTTGGACCGCACATAAGAACGTACAGGGGAGACACCATGGGCCAGCGGATCGCTCTGTGGGGCGCCGTGTCGGTGTTCGTCATCGTCGGCGCGCTTTCCCTGTGGCAGGGCTTTCCGCTCCTGCAGCTGACCGAGGGGCGGTATTACGTCCTGACGGCTGTGCTGTTCTTCGCGGCGGCGGCCTGGGCCGTGGCGCGGGGCCTGAGGTCGCCCGGCGAGGGCGCGGTCTGGGGCTGGGCCGCCGGCTTCGCGGCCTTCCTGACCGCCGTCGGCGCCTACCTCGCCATCAAGGGCGGCCAACTGCTCGGCCTGGGCGGCAGCCCCTACTACCTGATCGTCGGCGTGGCGCTCATCGCCGTCGCCGTGCTGCTCATGCTGCGCAGCGTCTGGTCGGCCAGGCTGTACGCGGTGATCCTCGCCGCCAGCCTGGTCTGGAGCGTCGTCGAGGCCGGGCTGGATTTCTGGGCGCTGATGGCGCGGCTGGCCGCCTTCCTGGTGGTCGGGCTGTGGTTCCTGGCCCCGTGGACCAAGGCCCTCTACGAGATGGGCGCGCGCCCGGCGGGATCGAAGGCCGGCTATCGCCGGTGGAACCTCGCCGCTTCGGTCCTGGGCGTGCTGCTGCTGGTCGCCGCCGCCTTACACGCCGCGCCGGTGCAGTCCGGCTCGGACTTCGGCGCGCCGAAGGGCGCTGGCGTCACCGACTGGCGGTCCTACGGCGGCTCGACGCTCTCCACCCGCTTCGCCGAGATCGACCAGATCAACACCGGCAACGTCGGCAGGCTGAAGGAGATCTGGCGCTACCGCACCCGCGTGCCCTACGACTTCAAGGACACGCCGCAGGAAGCCGACGGCACGGTCTTCGTCTGCACCGCCGGCAACACGGTGATCGCGCTCGACGCCGACACCGGCCGCGAAAAATGGCGCCGCGCGACCAGCGCCAAGGTTCCGGGCGGCAGCGGTGCGAACGGCCTGGAATACGCCTCCACCTTCGCCCGCACCTGCCGCGGCCTGGGCTACTACGACATGAACGCGCAGGCCGCCTCGACCGCGCCGTCCACGCCCGCGACCCCCGTGGCGGCGGGTCAGGTCGGCCCGCAGGCGATCGCCGCAACAGCGCCGACGGCGAGCGCCCCGACGGGCGACTGCCAGACCCGCATCATCACCGGCACGCCGAACGCCAAGCTGATCGCGCTGGACGCCAGGACCGGCGCGCCCTGCGCCGGCTTCGGCAAGAACGGCGAGGTGGACCTGCTGGTCGGCATGGGCCACTCCCCGCCCGGCAACTACATGGTCACCTCCGCCCCGCTGGTCGCCGGCGACCTCGTCGTGGTCGGCGGCTGGGTCACGGACAACCAGCAGATCGGCAATCCTTCGGGCGTGGTGCGCGCCTACAGCGCTCGCGACGGCCACTTCGTCTGGGCGTGGGACCTGGGCAATCCCGGCGTCCACACCATGCCGCCCGAAGGTGGCCAGTTCACCCGCGCCACGCCGAACGTCTGGACGAACATCAGCTACGATCCGCAGTTCAACACGATCTCTGCGCCCACCGACAACTCCTC
>Ga0207690_10000302_pt1 | contig 34397 bp, 28 predicted proteins | sample KBSC23metaG_FD_184315 | JGI IMG/M metagenome (GOLD analysis project Ga0207690, IMG submission 184315) | Corn rhizosphere microbial communities from Kellogg Biological Station, Michigan, USA - KBS C2-3 metaG (SPAdes) (version 2) | ecosystem: Host-associated > Plants > Roots > Rhizosphere > Soil ... | reverse complement strand
ATATACAGGTCATCATCCCGGCAACGGTGGTATTCTTTACTTCGTACCTGCGCTTTAAAAGCTTTAAAAACCTGAAGTTCCAGTTATTGATATTATGCTCAACACTGATATTCCCTATCATTTACAGTAGCAGTTCCGAATCGCCAACATATATCATCGCATTTATGGGGGTAGCCATCTGGTATGCTAATTTAGACCGACCGGTAACCAATTTTGAAATATTTTTAATCATTTTTGCTGTAGTGATCACCAGTTTTTCGCCGTCCGACCTGTTTCCGCATTATTTGAGCGAGCACGTTACAAAAAAATACGGATTAAAGGCGTTACCTGTGTTTATAATATGGCTTAAAATTATTTACGAAACCTGGACAAGGGATTTTAATAAAGAAGAAAACCCGATATTGGCAGCAGCATAATGAAGAAAAAACTTTCGGTAGTAATACCATCTTTTAATGAAGAAGGCAATATTGAAGAATTAGCTACCCGGCTGCTTGCAATACTAAAAAGCACACCTTACGCTTACGAGGTTATTTTTATTGACGACGGCAGCTCTGACGGCACTTTAGATAAATTGAAAAGTTTGGGCAGGCTTGACGAAAACCTGTTCTATGTTGAGCTTTCGCGGAATTTTGGGCACCAGAACGCTTTAAAGGCAGGTTACGATTTTGCTACCGGCGATGCCGTGATCAGTATGGATGGCGATATGCAGCACCCGCCCGAGCTGATACCGCAGTTTATTGAGAAATGGGAAGAAGGTTACGATGTAGTGTATAGCACCCGCGAATACCAGGATGATACCACCATATTCAAAACCAAAACCAGCGACCTGTTCTATAAAATGATCAACTCGCTATCAGACACAAAACTGGAGAAAGGCACGGCCGATTTCAGGCTGATAGACCGTAAAGTAGCAAATGTACTGGTGCAGCTAAATGAGAATGGCTTGTTTATGCGCGGCCTTATCAAGTGGCTGGGCTTTAAGCAATATGCCATTAACTACCAGGCCGACGCACGCTTTTCGGGCAAGAGCAAGTACACGCTGAAAAAGATGTTCAGATTCGCGGTGGAGGGCATTACCGCGTTTAGTGTAAGGCCATTGTATATGGCTACCGGTATTGGCGTGTTCTTTTCGTTCGCATCGCTGCTATATATACCATACATCTTATATAGCTATTTTTTCCGCCCGCAATTTGAGGCTGCCGGCTGGGCATCATTATTAGCAACTGTGGTGTTTTTTGGCGGAATGCAACTGATGGTATTAGGTATCATAGGCACTTACCTGGGCAAGCTGTTTATGCAGGCCAAACAACGCCCTAATTATATTATACGTTCAACCAACCTGAAGGATGATACTGCTAAGCTTTGATATTGAGGAGTTTGATATGCCGTTTGAGTATGGCAAAGAGATAGCTTTTGACGAACAACTCCGCATATCAACCGAAGGGACGTTAAAGATACTGGCCATACTGCGCAAGCATGATGTGAAGGCTACCTTTTATTGTACTGCCAACTACGCCAATAACAAACCCGATATTATCCACCAGATTGTAAGCGACGGCCACGAGCTGGCATCCCACGGGTATTACCATTCCGATTTTAAACCAGAGCACCTCAAACAATCAAAAAACGCCCTGGAGCAATTATCCGGGCAAACCGTAAAAGGTTACCGCATGGCGCGTATGATGCCGGTAGACGAAAAGGAAATACAAAAGGCGGGGTATGTGTATAACTCGTCTATCAACCCCACCTATTTACCGGGCAGGTACAATAACTTTAGCAAGCCCCGCACCTGGTTTTACCAGGATGGCGTGTTGCAAATGCCATCGTCGGTTTCGCCACTGGTACGTTTCCCGTTGTTTTGGTTAAGTTTCCATAATTTACCCTTGGGCTTACTGAAGTGGCTGAGCAAGATCACCCTTAAAAAAGACGGCTACCTGAACCTGTACTTTCACCCCTGGGAGTTTACTGATCTAAACCAGCCGGAAAAATTCGGTTTCCCGGGATATGTTGTTAAGGTTACCGGGGAAACATTTGTGGAACGCATTGATGAATTTATCCGCTGGGGATTAAAACAAGGTTATGCCTTTGGCAGGACGGATAGGTTTGTGGAGGAAGTTACGGCGAGTAAGTAGATTCTTTGGTTATTGAGTTGTTAAGTTATTTAGTTGCTGAGTTACTAATTATCAGGTTACTTAAACCCAACAACTCGACAACCAAATAACTTAACAACTAAATCTCCCTATTCAAATCCCAGTTCTCTAAATAATCCGCTACGCGGCGGATGAATGAGCCTCCTAAGGCGCCATCCACTACCCTATGGTCGTATGATAGCGAGAGGAACATCATGTGGCGTATGGCAATTACATCACCTGTTGGGGTTTCTATAACGGCGGGTTTCTTTTTGATAACGCCGATGGCTAAAATAGCTACCTGCGGTTGGTTAATGATGGGCGTACCCATGGTATTGCCAAACGAACCGATATTGGTGATAGTGAAAGTACCTTCTTTGATCTCGTCGGGTTGAAGTTTGCTGGTGCGGGCACGGTTAGCCAGGTCGTTAACAGCTTTGCTGAGGCCTACCAGGTTCAGCTCATCCGCTCTGCGGATAACAGGAACAATAAGGTTACCGCTTGGCAGGGCCGCGGCCATACCGATATTGATATCTTTCTTTTTGATGATCTGTGTACCGTTTACGGATACGTTGATCATCGGGAAATCTTTTATGGCTTTAGCTACAGCTTCAACAAATATTGGTGTAAAAGTAATTTTAGTGCCCTCGCGTTTCTCGAATGCGGTTTTAACTTTATCGCGCCATTGCACCATATTGGTCACATCTACCTCAACAAATGAGCATACGTGCGGCGAGGTATGTACACTGGCTACCATGTGATCGGCAATGAGCTTGCGCATACGGTCCATCTCGATGATCTCGTCGCCACCAGATGTTTTAGCAGCTGTTGGCTGAGATGGTTGAGTGGCGGTTGCAGCAGCAGGTTGTTGCGGCTGTGATGGCGCTTGTGGCTTTGCCTGTTCAGGGGCCGGTGCCTGCGTTTTGGGTATCTCTGCCTGCGGTATTACCGTAGGTATATTTGGCGCGGGCGTAGTAACAAACTTTGGTTGCTCCAGCATTTCCGACGGGCGCAATGGCTGTTGTGTTACCGGTGGAGACGGCGGAGCGCCGACAGGTTGTGATGTTGCACCCGGTTTACGTGTTTTAACGTAAAGTAAAATATCATCCTTGGTTAAACGCCCCTCGGCGCCTGTGCCGGGTATGGTATCCATTTCCTGCGGGCTGATGCCTTCCTGCAAGGCTATATTTTTAACCAAAGGCGAGTAAAAGCGCCCGCCCGATGATTGTATGATCGGTTTAGATGTGGTGTCTAATTGCTCAACGCCGGGTATCACATCCGCATCGGGCAATATTTCTTCTTCGTGTGTATCTTCCGTTAAATGCGGGAAAAACTCTTCCTCGTGGCTTGCGGCTGGTGGTGGCGTTTCTTCTTTATTACCAGTATCATTACCGGCATCCGGCAATTTAAAGTTTTCAATGGCTGTGGTTTGTTCGGTTGTAAGCGGGGTCTCGGGCTCGTCGGTTTCAATTATGGCCAGTACACCGCCTACCTGTATTACCTCGTTCTCTTTACAAAGCTGCAGCACCAGTTTTCCCTTAACGGGAGATGGTACTTCAGAGTCAACTTTATCAGTAGCTATATCAATTACCGCGTCATCAATTTCAACTATGTCGCCAACGTTCTTGTTCCATTTAATAATGGTGGCTTCGGCAACGCTCTCCCCCATTTTGGGCAATAATAACTTGTATTTGGCCATTAAATATTGCTTGAATTTACAACCCGAAAATTAACACAAAAATCATTCAGCAGACGTATCTCCGCGCAATAATTTTATCAACATACCCATTGCCGTAATGGCCGTTCGCTCAATGTTTTGCATTCGCTTTTTACCAAACACAAATTTATGTGCAAAAGTTTTTTGGTTATTTGCCACCGCTATCCATACGGTTCCCACCGGTTTATCGTCGGTGCCGCCATCGGGGCCGGCAACGCCGGTTACAGCCATGGCATAATCAGATTTGAAGTTGCGCAGGGCTCCTTCCACCATTTCAACAACGGTTTCTTTACTTACAGCTCCGTGCTCCCACAGGGTTTCGTTGGTTACTCCGAGGATGCTTTCCTTCAGCTCATAAGCATAAGATACCGCGCCACCCAAAAACACTTTTGAAGAACCGGGGTGCTGGGTATATAAATGCGAAATGTATCCCCCTGTGCAGCTCTCGGCAACGCTGAGGGTAAGGCCACGCGCGCCCATTTCATCTAATATTGCTTTTTCGATAGGTACATCTACATCGGTAACCACGCTTTTGCCAATGCGCTCAATTAGCCGGGTCGCATAAACATTTATTTCGTTTTGCAATACAACTTCATCTTTACCAAAAGCACTTAAACGCAGCCTTACGGAACCCAGTTTAGGCAGGTAAGCCAGTTTAATATGCGATGGCAGGGCATTTTCAATATCTGCTATTTTTTCGGCTAAGAACGACTCACCCTCGCCTACCGTTAGTATGGTTTTGTGCACGATGGCCGGCAGCGCGAATGTGGCTTTCAGTTTCGGGATAACCGTTTCTTCCATCATATACATCATTTCGTGCGGCACACCAGGCATCGAAATATATATTTTGCCTTCGTGGTTAAACCACATACCCGGCGCAGTACCGTTATTGTTAATAATGATCTCACAATTTTCGGGCACATCGGCCTGGCGGATATTTACTTCCAGCAGCGGTCGGTTATATTTTGCGAATATCCGGCTAACGTTATCCAGCGCCTCGCGGTTCTGTACCATGCCTACACCAAAATATCCGGCTAAAGTTGTTTTGGTAATATCATCTTTAGTTGGCCCCAAACCGCCGGTTACCAGTATGATATCGGCACGACCCTTTGCTTCGTTCAACGCGGTAACAATGTGCGCCACATCGTCGGACACGGAACTAATCTGCTTTACGCGAATACCAATGGCATTGAGCTGCTGTGCTATCCATGCCGAATTACTGTCAATTACCTGACCTATTAATATCTCATCGCCTATGGTAATAATTTCTGCAAGCATATTAATCGTTATTGTAGTAGTCTTTCCTTTTGCTCAGTTTCAGATCCTGCAAAACAGAAGCCTTAACTTTTAAGGTGACGTTATAAAATTTGTAATATCCGAAAGGTATCCATTGTGCCGACAGGTCCCAGCAATGCAGGTCGCGGTAAATGGATATGGATGTAGCGCTTAACCTGCCTGCTTTAATATCAAAGCCTGATGTATATTGTATCTTCCATTTAGGCGTGATACTCAGGTCGCCGTTAAAGTTAAGCGTATTATTTATATAAGTTGATACACCGCTGTTGCTATATGAAAAACTGTAGCTCATGCTAATATTCCAGGGCACATTAAAATCGACAAAAGCATTCGGGTTAGAGTTGATGAGGGCAAGTTTGTCGGCCTGCTCCTTCGTCATGTTTCGAATTGTGTTGGGTTGTTGTGCCTGATTATTTGCAGGATGTTTTAACGTTTCGGAGTTCAGGTTAAAATCCATCGAAAGGTTAAAATTGACAAGCGTAGGAAAGCTGCCGTTCTGGAACGTGTACCTGTTTATAACATGAGCATAACGTACCAGCTGGCCGTTGCTTACCGAATCGCGCACCTGGTTCACATACGGGTTTAAGGTACCGCCAAAGCTTAGGCCCAGTTTTTGATTGAACAATGCTGTACGGCCCGAAAAGTTAATATTGGAAAGCTTTAACGAGTCGGCAATAAAATTATAAAAGGTTGACAGCGATAAGCCCTGCAATATCTGGATCTTACGATCGGCCTGCGATGTATCCGATTTACGGGCACGTAATTTGGCTTCGATGGTATTATCCAAACTAAAAGCTAAACCCGCGGATTTTCCACCCGACGGGCCACCATAAATGCTTTGCTCAAATATGGAATACTTTTGCGAGGTATAAGGGTACGGAATTGTAGCATTGCTCACAATGGTTTGATAGTAACCGTATGACGGATCTGAAAAATCGGGACGGTACTGGAAACTGACAGACGGGGACATGACATGCCTGATGGCCTTTACAGCGCCTTTAAAATACATGGTATTGTATACCTTGGTTGATAAACCTGTAGATACGGAATAATCGCCGCCGCGCCTGAAACCGGGTACGGTATCAACAACCATCGAATCCAGCCCCGAAACACTGCCGCGTGCAAAACGCTTGCGGATGGTTTGGAAGTAATCGCGTTCGGTATAGTTAATGCTGGAGTTAAACTGGAAATACTTAAAAACAGTTAAGCTTAAACTAACCGGAATGCTTTGTGTAAAGCCGTTCTGCATTCTTTTTGATAATGTTTTAGAGGTAAACAACTGATCTTCGGCAACATTATTGATCTTGTTTGTACCCTGTAAGCTATAACCAACCGTAATGCGCTGATACCATTTCTGCTCGCCTACGCGGTCCTTTTTATCAAAAGGGCTTAAGCTCGTCATATTTAAGCTAAAGGAAGGCAATTCGAGCGTAACTGTTTTGGCTGTCAAATCCTGGCTATGCGATAAGTTGACCGTTAAGTTAAACGGAGTACCTGTAAACACTTTACCGTATGATATACTTGAACGCAGGTTATTTTGCGTTAACGCCAGTAAATTATAATTGGTTTGTGCGGGCGAGTTACGGTAAAAGCTTGATGTGCCCGCGTTAACCGATGCCGAAAACGTAGTACCGGGATGTGCCGCGGGATCCTGGCTGTGCGACCACGTGATGTTAAAATCTTTTGAGGCCGGATCGGTTTCCAAACCATATTTATGGTAACCAAAGCGTAAATTAAATGAACCCTGGTATTTATATTTTTTAAGATAGCGTGTAAGGGCGCCTACATCAAACGATCCCTTTGAATAATAAGTACCATTTGTTGTTACGTCCATATAGTCGTTTATCCCAAAATAGTAACCAAAGTCTTTCAAATAAAAACCAAGCTGATTATCCTCGCCAAAGGTAGGCAGAATAAAGCCCGAAGTACGCTGATCGGGTTTGGGGAAGAAACCAAACGGCAGTACGATAGGAATAGGCACACCTTCAATTTCAAGATAAGCCGGGCCCGAAATGATCATGTGCTTTTCGGCAATACCCTTAGTTATCACAATACCAAAATCCGTTTCGGGATATGGCTTGTCGCAGGTACTGTATAACACGTTGCGATAAGCTATTTCTTCCTCATTCAGTCGTTTTGCTTCGCCGCCCGAGATATAATTACCGTCCTGTTTTGAGGATGCATTATGAATAAAGCCTTTTTTGGTGATATAGTTAAAGGTAAGCGAATCGGCAATTAAAGGGTCCTGGTCTTTTTGCTTAAATATAGGCCGGCCAATGTACGCGCCGGTAACCGGATCGCGGCTACCGCGGGCAAATACCAGGTGGTTCTTTTTATCAACGCGGATATAATCCGCATCAAGCGACGCGTCCCCGAAAGAAATACGCGCGTTATGCAGCAATATTAAAAAATCGGATGGTTTATGAATAGCGATCGTAGTATCGCCGGAGCGGGCCGTTATCTCCGAATCAAACTCGTCTGTTTTCTTTTTTGTGGTGTCTTTTTTTCCTTTTCGTTTAGTGGTATCGGCTGGGTTTTTACCGTTTTGTCTGATTAGTTTGCTATCTTTAACAGGATTCAACTTAATAATGGTATCGCGTATACTATAACTACCTGTTTTTGCGTAATTATAAGATACTGCAGATGCACGTACGTTGATAAAGAGGAATAGCAGAAAAAAAAGACGTATAAATTTCAAAATTGATTATGAATAGTATTTTTGCAGAAATAGTTTTACTTGCGGTTCAAAAATAATGAAAATAAAGGCATTGAAAAGATTCATTTACTGTTTACCATTAATACTTTGTCTGTCGGCCCTCAAATCATACGGCTTTAACAGCCGTATCAAAAAAGACACGTCGTCTTTCAGGGTTAAAACTATAATTGTAGATGCAGGACACGGCGGCCATACCGGCGCATCGGGCTCTTACTCTACCGAAGAACAAGTAACGCTGGCACTGGCACTTAAATTACAAAAGGCCATACAAAAAGAAATAAAAGACGTAAAAGTGGTAATGACACGTACCACCCCTGAAGGTGTGGGCCTGCAAAGACGATCGGATATTGCCAATGCAGCCAAAGGCGACCTGTTTATATCACTGCACTGCAACTCGTTGCCTGATAAAGTGCATATTGTTAACGGAAAAAGAAAACACGTACCCGATCAATCGGGCCGTGGCGTATTGTTATTGGTTTATGGTTTGCACCGCGACAAAGAAGAAGTTGCCGCATTGCGCGAAAACTTATTTGAAGAGAACGGCGCAAAAGGCGGCAATGGCTTAGGATTTGACCCGCACGACCCGGTGCAATTAATTATGCTGAACACCTTTAAAGCAAAATATCGTAAAAACAGTATTTTATTTGCAAACCTTGTTAACGATGAATTTGTTCAAACAGACGGAAGGTCGAGCGATGGCGTTAAAGAGCAGGGCGTATTAGTGCTGTGCCATACCGCTATGCCGGCAGTATTAGTTGAAACAGGCTTTATTAATAACCCTAAAGATGAGGATTACTTAAACTCGGAAGACGGACAAAATGAAATTGTGGCAACAATAGTGAGAGCGATAAAAAATTACAAGAAGGAAATTGAACCCATTTGACTGACAAAAAAACCTCAACCACTTAAAAAACACAAAAAATTTTGAAAATATCTAACGAAACCAAAATAGGCGCATTAACGGTAATATCATTAGCAATATTAATTTTAGGCTATAGCTTTTTAAAAGGCAACGACGTTTTTTCATCCGAAAATAAATTTTACGCCATCTACAATTCTGTTGATGGTTTAGCAATATCAAAACCTGTATTGGTTAATGGTTTCCCGATAGGCCGGGTTTCAAACATGATCTTGTTACCTAACGGCCATACCCTTGCAGAGTTTAAGGTACAATCAAAGTATACCATACCTAAAAATACCATAGCACAGTTAGCCAGCACCGATCTGCTTGGCGGAAAAGCCATTGTTTTTCAGTTAGGTAACAGCAGGCAGGAAGCCGCTGATAATGACACCCTATCAGCTTATGTGCAGGGCGGTTTAACCGAGAGCCTGCAGCCTGTACAGAAAAAAGCCGAAGCTATCATAGCAAAGATGGATTCGATACTGACGGCGGTAAACAACATTATGAACCCAAAGTTCCAAAAGAATGTTGACCGCAGTTTTACCAGCATTGCCAATTCGTTACAATCGTTAGAAGGCACTACCCAAAAGGTGGATGCCCTGGTGGGTAAGCAAAGTACCCATATCGACCACATCATGACGAATGTTGAAGACATCACCCTGAATCTTAAAAACAGTAATAAATACCTTACAGGCACGCTATCAAACTTTAATAAAGTGAGCGACGACATTGCCAAATCAAACCTGAAACAAACACTGGATAATGCCGGCAAAGCCATGGCCGACCTGCAGGCTACCATTGCCAAAATGAACAGCAAAGACGGTTCATTAGGATTACTGCTGAACGATAAAACAGTGTATAATAACCTGAGCAACTCGACCAATAGTTTGAACGAGTTATTAAAGGATCTGAAAGCCAACCCGAAACGTTATGTACATTTCTCGGTATTTGGCGGCAAGGATAAAGATAAGTAAAGGATAAATTGGGGTTTAACCCCCCATTGGCATAAATCTTGATTTTGCAATTACAAAAATCACTGCCCATGACTTTTGTAATTGTACTTGGAGCGCTTATCAGTTTACTGCTGGGTGTTTACTTTTATCTTTTGAATAATATTCGCCCATAAGATATGCCGGCATACCGGTGTTTCCGATTTGCTTTTTTGAGCTATTTTTACGATATTGTATTGTAAAATCAACAGGCGTGTTCTTTATGATAATCATAATAGCAGGTGCTAAATGGCCGGATACTTTTATAAATAATACCTGTTTTTACCTGCTTATTTCTAATTGATGTTATCAAATTTGCAAAAAAGATGAAGACTGTAAAACTAAGCTTAAGCGAAATTGAAAAGATACTGCTTAAAAACGCCGGCATCAGGATAAAGGAAATAAGCAATTACGCGGCTGATGAGCTGGCGGCTATTTTGAGTGTGGCGGAGCATCGCGCTCAATGTATACTGGCCCTGATCGAATTTCAGCAGGTGCCTTCGGTGGGCCCAAGGTTTGCCCAGGACCTGATTGATATGGGTTACTATCGCCTGACGGAATTAAAAGATAAAGATGGCGCCGAATTGTTGAATGAGCATGAGCGGTTTATAGGTACCCGCACAGACCCCTGTGTGGAAGACCAGTTTCGGCTGGTGGTTTATTACGCAAACAATCCCGGCAGCAAAAAACAATGGTGGAACTTTACCTGTGAGCGCAAAGCTTACCGGGCAGCGGCAGGTTACCCGGATAACCGCCCCCAAAAGATGGAAAACATGAGTTTAAAATTTTAAGAATACCTGTAAATACCTGTTTTTTTATTTTGCACCTGCTCCGATAACCACCCAACTCTCCTGATAACATCAACCTGATAAACCAATGAAAACTTATTTTAAACAACTATTTGAATACGATAAATGGGCCAACCAGATATTACTGGATAAGTTTGAAAAACAGTTCCCTGTGAACCCGCGGATCTATGAATTGTTTTCGCATACGCTGTCGGCTCAGCGCGTTTGGCTCGACCGGGTTCTGGAGTTACCGCAAAGCGTGGCTGTGTGGAGCGAGCGCCTGCCCGAAGAGATGAAAGAAGATACCGAAAACTATAACGCGGCGTGGCAGAATTTCATCAGCGGATTGAGCGATGATGATTTTGAAAAGAACATCCATTATACCAATACACAGGGCGACACCTTTGATACCCGCCTGGTTGATATTTTAACCCATGTTATAAACCATGGTACGCACCATCGCGGAAACATCGTTACATTGATGAAAGAAGAAGGCTTTGTGCTGGCACACCTTGATTTTATACTTTTTATCCGGACAACGTAAATGCGCAAATGATTTAGCAGAATAAACAAATGCATTACATTTGCACACTATACTACAGCAATGAAAAAAACAACCTGCTTCGCTATCCTGGTATTTGCCCTGGTCGCATGTAATAATGCCAAAAAACAAGAGAACGCACTTAAAGATACCGTACTGAACTTTCATGAGCAGGTAATGGCCGATGATGAGAAAGCGATGATCAGCAAAATGAAGCTGGATACCTTAATACATAAAGCTGATAGCTTGCATGCCGATACGATCGCGCTAAGCAAATTAAGCGCAGACCTGGTTAAAGCGGATAACGCCATGACCGATTGGATGAGCAAGCTAAAAGTTGACTATACCGATAACGACCATAACAAGGTAATGGAATACTGGCAAGATCAGCAAAAGCAGGTAAAAGGTATTGACAGTATGCTGATAAAAGCAACACAAGCTTCAGCAGCACATATCAGCAAGATAAAAAAACAATGAGAAAACTATTATACCTAATTGCCGGCTTAGCATTTATTACCGCCTGCAAACAGCCCGATAAAAAGAAACTGCCTATTTACGGTAACCGCCAGCCGGTAACAAAAACTGTAGATGGCAAAACCGAAGTGGATACCATTTATGCTACCATACCGCCGTTTAAATTTGTAAACCAGTATGGTAAAACCATTACCGAAAAAGATGTTGCCGGGAAAATATACTTAGCCGATTTCTTTTTTACCACCTGCCCCAGCATTTGCCCTATTATGCAGCGCAATATGCTGGCTGTTTATAACGAGTTTAAAGCTGATACCGGCGTTAAAATACTATCGCATACCATTGACCCCAAGCATGATACCATACCCGTATTAAAAACCTATGCCGACAAATTAGGCATCAGCGGCGACTCGTGGTGGCTGTTGTTAGGGCAAAAAGAAGAAGTTTACCAATTGGCCGAAAAGCATTACCTGGTGGCCGTTAATGACAAAGGGGCCGGCGGCTATGTGCACCAGGGCTGGTTTGTGCTGATAGATAAAGAAAAACGCATCCGCGGTGCTTATGACGGCACAGATAAAAAAGCTGTTGACCAGTTGATTGCCGATATGCATATTTTACAACAGGAGTATAAGTAAAAATGAGAACCCCGCTCCTGCTCATATTTGCTATCGGGATAATTGCCGCGGTGGTTTCATCCTGCCAAAGCGAGAGCGAAATGCTTTATAACCGGTATTACACCTCTGGATCGCTCTTGTACCGTACCCATTGCGAAAACTGCCATGGCGTTAACGGCGAGGGTTTAAGCGCCTTAATACCTTCGCTGCATGATTCGGTATATCTTAAAAAGAACCTCAGCAAACTGCCATGTTTTATTAAAAACGGGGTTGGCGACCCCATTGTGGTTGATGGTAAAATATATAACTCAAAAATGCCTGCACAAAGCAATTTAAGCGCTATTGAAGTTGCCGAGATATTAACCTACGTTACCAACTCCTTCGGTAATAAAATGGGGTTGATTGACGCGCCAAAGGTGAACGCGGATTGGAATAACTGTAATTGATGTAAACTACATCTTCCCTGTCTGCCGACAGGCAGACATTTTACATCTTCCATCTTCCATAATATCCGTATCTTTGTACTAAAGCAGGCCGTTCTATCGCTCCGTGCTCAAACATGGGGAGGAAAGTCCGGGCAACACAGAGCATCCTGCTTCCTAACGGGAAGGCGCCAGCAGTGGCGACGGCAAGTGCCACAGAAAATAAACCGCTCAGGTAACTGAGTAAGGGTGAAAACGCGAGGTAAGAGCTCACGGCCTTGTATGGCAACATACATTGCGGTAAACCCCAGGAGTTGAAAAACCAAATAGGTCCCGAAAGTGAGGCTGCTCGCTTCCGTGTAATTCCCTTTCGGGGGATTTAACGTTGGGATGGGTAGGTTGTTACATCCTGGCAGCGATGTCAGGGGCAGATTAATGATAGAAACCCGCAAGGGAAACAGAACCCGGCTTACAGGCCTGCTACTGGTACTAAAACCTTTTCCTGCATTGGGAAAAGGTTTTTTTTAATTTCCGAAAACACAATCCTTCTTTTTGTGTTTAGTTTACTATACAATTTAATAATTTAGCAACTTAATACGATAGCTTAGTGCATAAAACCTTACCACCCTCATGGCAAAAATTCTGATCATTGATGATGAACGTGCGATACGCAATACGCTGCGCGAAATTTTAGAATACGAAGATTACATAGTAGAAGATATTGATAACGGTATTGATGGTTTAGAGCTCATCCAAAAAAACGACTATGACCTTGTTCTGTGCGATATAAAAATGAACCGCATGGATGGCATGGAAGTGCTGTCAGAAGGTTTGACCATTAAACCCGACCTGCCTTTTATTATGATATCGGGCCACGGAACGGTTGAAACCGCAGTTGAGGCCAGCAAGAAGGGGGCATTTGACTTTATATCAAAACCACCCGACCTGAACCGGTTACTCATTACCGTTCGTAACGCGCTGGACCGCGGATCGCTGGTAACAGAAACCAAGGTGCTGAAACGCAAGGTTTCGAAAACCCGCGAAATGCTTGGCGAATCGCAGGCCATCAGCAAAATAAAAGAAACCATTGAACGTGTTGCCCCTACCGATGCCCGTGTACTGATAACCGGTGCCAATGGCAGCGGTAAAGAGTTGGTAGCACGCTGGCTGCACGAAAAATCGCACCGTAACAACGCGCCCCTTATTGAGGTGAACTGCGCCGCCATACCATCAGAGCTGATAGAGAGCGAGTTGTTCGGCCACGAAAAGGGGTCGTTTACATCGGCTATAAAGCAACGCATAGGCAAGTTTGAGTCGGCCAGTGGCGGCACTCTGTTTTTGGATGAGATTGGCGATATGAGCCAATCAGCGCAAGCTAAAGTATTACGCGCCCTGCAAGAGAATAAGATAACCCGTGTAGGCGGCGAAAAAGAAATTGATGTGGATGTGCGCGTGATAGCGGCAACCAACAAAGACCTGTTGAAGGAGATAGAAGCCGGTAATTTCCGGATGGACCTTTACCATCGCTTAAGCGTGATACTGATACACGTGCCGCCACTAACCGAACGTAAGGATGATATTGGTTTACTGGCCCAAAACTTTCTCGAAGAAATATGCAATGATTACGGTATGCCTGTAAAACGCATATCTGAACCTGCTTTGGAGGCTTTGCGTGCATTGCCCTGGACAGGTAATATCCGTGAACTGCGTAACATGATAGAGCGCCTCATCATCCTGAGCGATAAAACCATTACCGATGCCGACGTAAAGGCCTTTGCCAATCCAACGGCACCTGCAGCGGCAGCAACATCAGGATCGGCACAGCCAAACTTCGACCAGTTTACCAACTTCCAGGAATATAAGGATTACGCCGAGCGCGAATACATCAAATTTAAACTGGAAAAGAACAACTGGAACGTATCGAAAACCGCTGATGATATTGATATACAACGCAGCCACTTATATAGTAAGATAGAAAAGTACGGTTTAAAACGAGGCGAATAATATCAAACAGAATAGAAAGGGAATATGCAAATATTCCCTTTTTGCTTGTAACGAATTTGGGTAGGCGGTGTCTTATACACATTACTAACCTTATAAAAATCCGTTATGAAAAAACTATCTGTACTATTTATGTTGCTGGCTTTAACCTTTGTTGGCAGCTCGGCTTTTGCACAACTAACCCGCGAGCAGGTGATTGCCGAATGGCAACGTGCGCAAACCTATACCAAACAATACCTTGATGCCATGCCCGAAGATGGCTATACCTTTAAGCCAACGCCCGAAATACGCTCCTTTGCGCAACAGATGCTGCACCTAACCGATGCCAATTACTATTTCGCCTCATCGGCGAGTGGTATAGCCAGCCCGCTTGGTAAAGTATCTGCCGAAAAAACAGTGGCGCAAACTAAAGCGGCTACAATAAAGGCCGTTATGGATAGCTATGATTTTGTGATAACCTGCATAGAAAGCATGCCTGTAGAGCAAATGCAGGACATGGTAGGCGCCGAGGGCCAAAAAGCAACCAGGGCGTTAGTATTAGCCAAGGGATTTGAGCATCAAACCCATCACCGGGGCCAAACTACTATATACCTGCGTTTAAAAGGTGTTACCCCGCCTGCCGAAATGCTGTTCTAAAATATTTGTTTAAAGAAGGCTCTTTATCCAAAAAATAAAGAGCTTTCTTTTGTTACTTCTCTTCAGCCTGTTTTAACCGGGCCAGTATGTTTTCAAATTCCCTTTCGTAATGGCGCATGCGGGCATGCAGCAATTCTACTTCGGTACGGAGTATTTGTATTTCGGTTACTAATTTAGGGCTATCGGTACCGTCATTCATTTTTTCGCCTGTACCCAGGATCACCCACTCGGGCGAGTAGCCAAGCTTATGGCAAACGCCCGTTATTGTGGTAAAATTAACCTCCCTGTCGCCCGATAACATCAGGCTTACAAGCGATTGTGATATACCACAAGCCTTGGCGAATTTAACCTGGCCGCCGCAGGCCTTTATTATTATTCTTAAACGTTTTATTAATTGTGGGTCTGACATGGTGCTATGCATTGCAGCTTTGCTGTTTTAAGCAAACGCTGTTACAATTATAGTGATTTTTGCATTCAATCAAAGTGATGCGGATCATTCTACTTATCCGTCACATCTAAAACTTTAGTGAGGTTTTTATCCAAAACAAATAATGACCGCCCCTCCACTATCCTACCTGTATCATCTCTTTTATTGTAAGTGTGTAATATGGTCCAGCCTTCCTGCACAACTTTAAAGCGTTGTTTATGATCTGATATCGAGGCATTAACTTCTGCCATTGCTTTATCAAGCGAATCTGCTTCCTGGTCGTACAATGGCTTTTTCTTACCATCATAAATTAAGGCATACAAGCTGTCTTTTGTGAGCTCAAGTTTCTGTCTTTTACTATCCAGCAATTTGTATTGGGCAGATTGCTCAAATGGTTTAGCGTATATTTTAAAATCTTCAAATAAAATAGGCTTATAATCCTCGGGCGAAAAGAAGTTATCATCGCAATATTCTTCCACCAGGCTACGGGCCTTTTCAATATTTGTTTTTGCACACGATGCCAGGAAAACAAGTAATAACAACAGGACTATTCTATTCATTTAGTTGATGAGCAAGGGGAAGCCCACAATATACGTGTTTAAACAGCAATAAACGATATATAATAAAGATATTACAATAATATAGCAGCTTAGTTACCACTATTGCAGTGTAAAATATTATTGACCGCCGTTATATTAAAATTCCTCTCCTTTTCTTTTTTCCAGCTTTTCAAACGGAATAACGCCGGCATGCTGTGCCCAGGCATCGTACATATCGGCCATGGCTTTTACCTTTTCGGGATATTTAGCGCTCAGATCATTCAGTTCAGAACGGTCGGTGCTGATATTATACAGTTCCCATTTATTTGCCGGCTTTTGCGATACCAGTTTCCAATCGCCCTGCCGTACTGCACGGTTACCTTCATGTTCAAAATACAAAGCATCGTGTCCTGCCCATCTATGTCCTTCTAATAAAGGGGCCATGCTCATGCCCTCAGTAGGCAAAATGGAATTGCCTTTGTAGGTTTTAGGGTAAGATACCTTCGCGAAATCCAGGCAGGTAGCCATCAGGTCGATAATATGAGCAGGCTGACTTGACATGCCTGCCGCCTTTATCACACCGGGATAATTAGCGATGAACGGCGTAGCCGTGCCACCCTCGTATTCCCAATGCTTAAACAACCGGAATGGCGTATTACTCACGTTAGCGCCCCAAAATTCATAAGCGGTGAATGATGTCGGGTCGCTGGCAGGCTTGCTGTTGGCAGCCTGTACTTCGGGTGTAAACCCCGGGCCCTTAATGCTCTCGCTGCTTGCGCCGTTATCACTCAGGAACATGATCACCGTATTTTTATCCTGGTGCAGCTTTTTCAGCTCGGCGCGTATGCGACCAATGTTCTGATCCATCCTATCGATCATGGCGGCATAAACCGCCATTTTGGTATCCCAACGGTCTTTTTCCTCTGCTGTCAGGCTATCCCATTCGGGCACATTCTTATCCCTCGGCGAAAGTTGCGCGTCCTGCGGCAGGATACCTAAAGCTTTCTGACGGGCAAGGCGCTCCTCGCGCAATTTGTCCCAGCCCTTCATGTACTTGCCCTTGTATTTGGCAATATCTTCCGGCAGGGCCTGTATGGGCCAATGCGGACTGGTAAAGGCCATATATAAAAAGAAAGGCTTGTTGCTGGTTTTATTACCATCAATAAATTTGACAGCATAATCCGCATAAGCATTGGTTGAGTACCAGTTTGGGCCGGGGGTAAACTCCTTATCATCCAAAGCAATGGTGAGCTTTTGATTAGGACGATACGGCATGGTAGGGTTAAAGTAACTGCTTGCGCCGTCTATCAAACCAAAGTAATGGTCGAAACCACGTTTAACGGGCCAATGCTCGGGTGCCTGACCTATATGCCATTTACCCGCCATATAGGTATTATAACCGCCTTGTTTTAAAGCCTCGGCAATGGTTACGCAGTTTTGGTTCAAATAACCCTGGTACGCAGGTTGTGTACGGGTATTCATCATATCGCCCACTCCCGCCTGGTGCTGGTACAAACCCGTCATCAGTGAAGCCCTTGTAGGGCAGCAGCGCGAGGCATTATAAAACTGGGTCAGTTTCATCCCGCCCTTTGCAAGTTCATCCAGGTTGGGGGTTTGCGTTTCAGAGCCAAAACAGCCAATATCAGAGTAACCCATATCATCCGCCAGAATGATGATGATGTTAGGACGTTTTTTGGCGGTAGTTTTTTTTGTTTGCGCTGATGCAGTGTATCCTAAAAGGATGACCGCAACAATAAGTAAGCTTACTTTTTTCATAGTGTTATTTATATTATAACCGTTATAGCGATGGGTTTGAAACCCATCGCTATTGGATTGTTGTTTGTCTATTCCCGTACCAACGTTACCCCCATCAAACCTATCACCACATCATTGGCAATGGCTTTTAATTGCAGGCTTTTCAGCTCCCTGGCGGGATCTAAAGACAGATCGAGTATTGTACCCGCCCCGCCATCAATACCCCGTGTAGCGAAGCCCTTAATACCTTTAAAAGTATTCCATTCCAGGGCAGCGATGCCGCTTTTCAGGTACACCCGTATCGGCCTCGTGGCATTGAGCTGGAAGGCATAACCGTCATCCTCGTAATCCTGCTCAATGGGCCACCAGGTTTGCGGGTTCTTCAGTTCCAGTACATCGTTTGTGCCATCGGTATAGTTCACTACCACCTCGCCGTTGGTAATGCGGCTCTGCATCGGGTTGGTCGAACCCGCCATCAGGAAGTAGGCGTGCGACGCCTTGCCCGACAATGGTACCTCTGCCTGCTTAGGATAATTATCCCATTGCGAAGTGAACAAAATATTCTTCTCTCCCATCTTACCCGGCGTAGCAAATTTAAGGCCCTGCGGCGTAACAAACTCATTCTTATCACCGGCGGCTTTACGCAATCCAGAATCATCAATATTAGCTTCTACCAAAGGGTAACACCAATCTCCGATGCCCTGCCATGGCAGTTGCAAAGTGGGCGATGTTGGTCTTGGCGACAGGTATTTGTTTTTGAAGATATTCGTCACCTGGTCATTAAAGTATGAGGTGAGTTTTATGGTTTCCTGATTTTGTGGGGCTTTATAAGTATTCCAGTTGGTGATGGTGGTTTGATAAGGCTTGATATTACTATTTTTAGGATGAATAGTATTGCTTACAGGAGCCCACCAATTAAACTTCCCCTGTTTTAAGTTTACAAATACTTCATGGTTACCGTAATTAGCAGGATCATAGTTAGTTGACGTACGCACTACACCCTGTGGGTCGTAAATACTGTTTAATCTATTTTGTGTTGCTGCAGGATATTCCAGGACGTTTTTATTAGGTTCGATGACCTTTTCATCATTCCAAACAATCTGAATTTGATAAGTTGATAGTTTGCCACATTTAATGTTTAATCTTGGTAGTCCAATCACACCATCAACATTAGTCCATTCAGCTATTTTACCATTTATAGTAATTTTTTTTACAGAACCTGCTTTAGCGTTTATCTCCAAAACTAAATCCATTTTCTTTTGGAATGAAGGAACTATCGTATACTCATCCGTATTTCCCGTCCTCTTAAAATCAAACTTTACATCCGGAGTATGCAACGATGCATGATCCCAACTCATCGGCAAGCCCGGCTTAATGGTCAGCGTTCCTGCTAAAGCATCAGGATGTATCCCAAATAACCCTTCCACGAGCGAGCGGCCGGCCATGCCTATCGGGTCGCCAAAGTCACGGTATAGTTCACCGCGGTTGGCATCGTAGTACGACATGTTCTCAAAATTACCCGGGCTGCTCTCCAGGTACTGTGATTCCATCAGCGAGCCTTTCCACAACTTAAAGGCGTCATCTGCCCTGCCTGCCTGCCAGTACGCCAGCGAGGTATGCAGTTCTTCGGCCAGTACCACGTTGTTCAGGCTCCAGTCGTAAGGCATCCAGTTGCTCGTGCTCAGCGTGTACAAGCCCGGCTCAACGCCTTTGGCTATGATGGGGATATGCGGTATATTATTATCAATGTATCGTGTTGCCTGGTACGCCTGGAAGTTATCGGCAATACCCTCGTCAATAGCGTGATAAATCGTCCAAAGCGCGGCATTGGGGTGTATCAACTTATTACCTAACAGGTCCTGGTATTCGGCATATTGCCCTGTTCGCGGCAGCCACAGGGTTTTGTTAATGGCTGTGAGAATATGGTCGGCTTCTTTTTGATATGGTGCAGGGTCTTCGCCTATCAGTTTGGCTAAACGGGCAGCATCCTTATTGGCGCGGTAGTTATAGGCCGATGAGTGGGTTACCCCGCCCCCGCTGTATTGCAGCGCGTCGCTGGCCCAAATGGCGGCGTAGGCATCGTAAAGCCCATCGCCATCGGCATCAAAATTGCGTTTCTCCCAGGCTAAGGAACGTTTAATAACGGGCCACATCTTTTTCACATAGTCCAGGTCGCCTGTCCAGTTAAAATGGTTCAGTAAGGCGTCAATGGTCACCAGGTTCATATCATAATGATGAGGAACCAATTTCGTACCGCCGGGATTCCGGGTAATATAACCTTCGCTGAACATGGCGGTTCCCATCTTTTCTTTTTGACGGGCAAAATGCAAGGCGGTATCGGGCACCACAGGCCCGGTGGGCGGATTGGTTACCTGCGACAAACCATAGCTGCTGAAGTGCGACCGCGCCCTGTCGTGCCAGCCCAACACATCGGCCACATAGGGCCCGCGCCAGGCATTTAAACGCATGCGCCAGGCAATGGAGCCATGCATGTAGGAAGGCGATTCCCATATCGCATCCGCCGCGATGGCCAAAACACCGCCCAGGGTATTGATATATGGATCGGGTGTTACCACTTTAATACGGTTAGCTATTTTTTGCCTTGCCAATTCGGCAGCCACAAACAGCTTTGGTAATTCGGTATAAGGTACTATATTGCGTTGCTCGGGGCTTTGGATGAGGAAATACTGCGGTTTTAAATTCCCCACGGCCATTTTGCCAACAACAACAGGTGCTGCCGCCGCCTTCGAATCAAACACGGCAACAGGCGAACTTAATTGCGCCGCATCGCCAATGTGCAATTCCGCTCCTGCGGGACAGGTGCCGTTCAATACCTTCTTATCTGTAGTAACAACAGCATCAGTTGCGCCCGGCTGCTTAATTTCGTAACGGTCGGCTTCGCTGCTGGCTTTGCCGGTATAGTTCAGGTAAAAGCTGCTTCCGTTTAGCTGTATTACATTACCGGCGCAGTATTCTGGTTTTAAATAGAACGATGATTCCGGGTCGGCACCCAGGTCGCCATCGCGGCTGAATTTCTTGCCTGTAACGCCGCCAAAGGCCCAATACAGGTTTACCGGGGCGGCAATATCTTTAAGCTCCGCTTTAATGATCATGCTTTCTGTTTCGGCACCGGCCAAAACAGTTAATACCAATGTACCTTTGCCCAGCAGATCATCGTGTATGGTATAGATCATCGATCCGGCACGGTATCTTGATTCAATATTTTTGGTGTTGATGAGCCATTTTGAAGTATTACCTGCGCTGATACCAAAATGCAGGTTCCCGCCCATCCCCGGAAGGTAAAGCGCGAACTCGGGCAGATCGCCGGCTTCTACCCGAAACGCCGTATTGGTGCCGTAAATAGCGCGGTTAAAGCGGTGTGTGCCGTTTACAATTACAATATCTTCACCATCAGGGCGGTAATGGATCTCGCGCTCTTTATTGTGCCATAGCTTGGGCGCCGATTGCTGGGCATTTACAAACAGGCAGGGAAACAAAAAGAGGGCATATATTAAAAATACAGCCCTCTTTGTCAGATCATTGGTCATATACAGGATTAAATATAATTACTGTACTTCCATTTTTTGCGCCAAAGCGTAGTATTTCAATTCGATCATATCACCCGGAATGGTTTTGGTATTCCAGTGCTTGTGTATGGCCAGGGCTGCACCTATTGCCGTAGCCTGCGCAACCGAAGCAGCGAACACCTCGAAATGAGGGAAAGCCGCGGCCAGCAGATTCATGTAAACCACGTTCTTGCCAAAGCCGCCATCCACAAAAATGCGTTTAACGCCGGTATCCTGGATGATGAGATTGGTTGATGCCTGCTGCTGACTCATAATATCCAGCAATAAGCAATGGTAAGCTTCTTCGTACGACGAGAAATCATTCAGATCGCGTTTGCCAAATTCTGATTGCTGCATCAGCATCTCATTATCGCCAACCTTAGCACGTATAAGTGTGCTTGAGTTAACCAGGTCGACATCGTATTTTACTTTTTTGTAATAGTCGGATGCTTTATTAAAGTGCTCAGCTAAACGTTTAGTTTGCTGTTCATGCTCATTACCCGCAAACAGGCGCGATGCCTTAACCGGGTGGCCATGAAACTCCATATAGCAAAGGCAATCTTTATTCAACTCATCGGCCGTTAAAGGGTTTTCGTTGAACGGATTTAAGCTGATGCACCATGTACCTGTTGAGATGAGAATGAAAGGCTCTGAAAAGCTGGTGAGATAAGGTATCAGCGCCGCCGAACTATCATGCAGGCCCGAGCCTACCTGGTAATCTTTACCGTTAATACTTGTCGTCATCGCGCCATCCGATGGAAATATTGGGGCAAGTATTTGATCAATACCTTCCTGGTAAACCCAGGTATGGTAATCGTTCTTTACAAAATCCCAAAGCTGGGTATGGCAGCCAATGCTGGTAATATCCGAGTAATAGCCACCCGTGATCAGGTGATTTAAATACTGCGGCAAATGCAACGAGTATTTAATGCGATCGAACAACTCCGGTTTACGGTGTTTAATGCGGTACAACTGCATTCCGGAGTTTAGGTTACCCAAAACCGGCGATGCCGTTTCGCGCGATACCACCGCCTCGCCATTGTATTTGGCATAAAACTCATCCTTCAGGTCATCCGGGAAAGCTTTAAGGTAATTGCATAAAGGTGCAACCACATCACCGTTTTTACCAATGTGTACAAAGCTGGCTCCGTAGGTAGAGAAGTTTAAAGCCTTCACATCAAACTTACTCAATGCCAGTATTTCGGCCAGCGATTCATTTACCCAATTGGTGAGCAATTCCACATCTTCGCAGGGATCGCCATCATCATCAACGGTCTCTTTAAAATTTACTGTTCGCTCCAGTACAATTTTATAATACTCATCAATCAGGAAAAACTTTTTATTGGTTTTCCCTATATCAAAAATGGCTATAACCGGAACGCTCTTCATTATTATAATCCTGTAGCAACGGTTTTAGCACCGCGTTCTTTAATCAAGTTCTCTCTCACTTTTAATGCGCGGTAAGTACCTATCGGGTCGATAGCGCCACCTGCACGCAAGCTTGCTTCTGATACCAGCGCACGAACATCGGTGCGGTAAGCCGCCTGCAATATCTCTTGCGCTTTAGCTACATCATTAACAGCCTGAGCTGCCTGTAATGCCGCTTTATCTACTATTAAAGCCTGTGCGTAAGCCAATTGAATAGCTTGTACAGATTGTAATAAATCTTCGATAGGATCTTTTAAATTGTGCGACGCGTCGATCATCCAGCCCAGGTCGGTAGCGTGATTCATACCACGGGCATCCATGCCTTCAACCAGTTCGTTAAATATCAGGAACAATTGGTATGGGTTGATGCAGCCTACGGTCAAATCGTCATCGCCATATTTTGAATCGTTAAAGTGGAAACCTGCTAAACGGCCCTCCATCAGCAATAACGATACAATTTGCTCAATGTTAGCATTTGGCAAGTGGTGACCTAAATCAACCAAAGTATAAGCCTTAGGGCCTAATTTTGATACATATAATAACGACTGTCCCCAATCGGCAACGGTAGTTGAGTAAAAGTTAGGCTCGTAGCATTTGTACTCCAGGTACAATTTCCAATCATCCGGTAAAGCAGCGTAAATTTGTTTTAAGCTGTCTAAAGTACGCTCAAAAGCACCACGGAAGTTTAACTGGCCGGGGAAGCTTGAACCATCAGCCAACCAAACGGTCAGCGATTTTGAACCTAAGGCAACACCTTGTTTAATTACTTCGATGTTGTGGGCTATAGCCTGGTCGCGAACAGCTTTATCAACGTGCTGCAACGAACCGAATTTATAGCTTTCCGGAGCATCAGGCTGATCCTGGAAAGTGTTAGAGTTAACAGCGTCGAAAGCTAAGCCATGTTGTGCAGCCAAGGTTTTGATAGCCTGATGGTTTTGTGGGATATCCCACGGAATATGCAACGATATAGCACCGCTTGATTGGTTTAAGGCGTGGATAACACCAACGTCCTCAATTTTTTCTTCCAGGCTGCGTGGCTCGCCACCACCCGAAAAACGGCCAAAACGTGTACCACCGGTACCCAAAGCCCAGCTTGGTATTGCTACCTGAAAAGCCTGTAGCTTGGTTAAAACGTCTTCAACATTCTTTACATCGGCTTTAACAAAATCCAGCCTGCGTTTATGGTCGGCTAAGGCCGCATTATTAAGCTCGTTAATTTTATACTTCTCTACTTGCATTTTCTTAGATTTTTTGAGAAGAGAATCAAGAGTTAAGAATCAAGAGTCGAGACGACTATAATCATTATATCTTTATTCTGCTTCTGTGTTATTGGTTTTTCTTCTTGGTTCCTGATTCTCGGTTCTTGATTCTGTCTTAGGGCATATAAAACACCTCTTGCAATGGCACGCTTACCGGCGAGTTATCTGGGTTGCTCTCCATAATATCGCCCATATACGCCCACCATTTTTGCATTACAGCATGCTGGGGTAAAGTGTCTAATAACTTAGCATCTTCGGCTTTTAACACGCCAAACAACGAATTGGTTTCCTCATCCAAAAATATGGAATACTCGCTGATGCCAGTTTGTTTCAGCAAAGCTACCAATTCGGGCCAAATCTCTTTATGACGCTTATCATATTCGGCTTTAAACCCCGGGAACAATTTCATTTTAAAAGCAACTCTGTCCATTTAGTATTGAGATATGCGTATTGAGTATTGCGATTTACAATACCCAATGCGCAGGTTATCTATTTTATTTTTGTCGCAATACGCATATCGCAGTACGCGATACTATCTTGCGAACGCCATAGCAACACCGCCATCAACGTTCAGCATATTACCGGTCGATTTGCTCAGCAAACCACCTGTAAATGCGAAACACGCGTTAGCGATATCGTCCGGTAATATGATCTCGTTCAGTAAAGTACGTTTCGCGTAGTAAGCAGGCAGTTCGGCAACGGTAATTCCGTATGCTTTCGCACGACCTTCTGCCCAGCCACCAGCCCAAATATTGCTATCGCTGATCACGGCATCAGGGTTTACTACGTTAACACGGATCTTATCAGCGCCAAGCTCGGCAGCGTTCAACCTGCTCAGGTGTAACTGAGCAGCTTTCGCCGATCCGTAACCCGCGTTATTCGGGCCGCTTACCAAAGCGTTCTTGCTTACAATGTTGATCACATCGCCACCAATGGCTTGTTTTTTCATTACGGCAACAGCAGCCTGGGTAACAAAGAACTGGCCCTTTACCAATACGTCGTACAACAGATCCCAGTCTTTTTCAGCATGGTCGCCTATTGTTTTTGATATGGATAAACCTGCATTATTCACAATGATATCTACCCCGCCAAAAGCTAAGGCAGCGGTATCCATCGCAGCTAATATCTGGTCTTCTTTGGTTACATCCATTACCGCCGTAGCGTAAGAATCTTTACCAAATTCCTTTTTAAATTCTTCGCCTGCTGTTTCTAAACGCTCAGCGTTCATGTCGTTAAGGATAACTACTGCACCCTCGGCAACAAATTTCTTGGCGATAGCTTTACCTATACCACCGGCGCTGCCTGTAATTAAGGCAATACGGCCCGATAACGCTTTAGGTTTAGGCATACGCGATAATTTAGCCTCTTCCAACAACCAGTACTCAATGTTAAAAGCTTCCTGGCGCGGTAACGACGTGTATTCAGATATAGCTTCGGCACCTTTCATTACGTTGATGGCGTTGGTATAAAACTCAGCAGCTACACGGGTAGTTTGCTTATCTTTCGAGAAAGAGAACAAGCCTACGCCAGGGTACAAAATAATTACCGGGTTAGTATCGCGTATAGCAGGACTGTTTGGATGTTTACAGGTTTCATAGTATTCTGTATACATTTTGCGGTAAGCCTCAAAGGCTGGAGCTAAACGGTCTTTTATTGCTTGTACATCAGATAAATCTTCGTTCGGTTTCAGATCCAGTACCAATGGGCTGATCTTCGTTCGAAGAAAGTGATCGGGGCAGCTCGTTCCAAGCGGCGCTAACCTGTCCAGATCCTTAGAGTTGATGAACTCCAATACACGCGGATCGTCAGTAAAATGACCGATCATGTTACGCTGGCTCGAAGTAAAGCCGCGCAAAATAGGCGCTATAGCCGCGGCTTGTTTTTTACGATCAGCCTCAGGCAAGCTCTCTATTTTCTGGCCTCCAAATACAGGGCCTTTCTTACCATAGTTTTGCTCCAGGTATTCGGCGCATTTTTCAATTACCTCTAAGGTGTTGATATAACTTTCGTAAGCGGTATCGCCCCAGGTAAATAAACCGTGCGATCCTAACATGATGCCACGGATGCCCGGGTTCTCATCTAAACAGGCTTTTAACTGCAAGCCTAATTCAAATCCCGGTTTTTTCCATTCTACCCAGCCTATCTGGCCGTTAAATAATTCTTCAGTAATTTTTTTACCGTCTTTTGCTGCCGCGATGGCGATAGCCGCATCAGGGTGCAGGTGATCGATATGCGCGAAAGGCAAAAAGCCGTGCAACGGCGTATCAATTGAAGGAGCTTTTGATGCGAGGTCGAAAATGCAGTGGTTGAACAGTTCCACCATTTCATCTTCAAACTCAACACCGCGATAGATGTTTTTAAGGCTGCGTAAACGATCAACGTAAAGCGCCGCCAGGCCGCTGGCTTTAAGGGTACCTAAATCGCCGCCCGAGCCTTTAACCCACATCACCTCAGTTTCCTGGCCGGTTAAAGGGTCTTTAGCCATTGCTTTGCATGATGTGTTTCCGCCGCCATAGTTGGTCAGGCGCAAATCGGCACCTAAAAGGTTGGAGCGATATATCAAGAGGGCAACTTCGTCGCCAGCCAATTTAGCTGCTTCCGCTTCGTCCCATAAATAGCTCACGTGCTTAAATTGTTTTGTAGTAGACATTGTGTGTTGTTAATTATTGTGTGATGATTTTTTGTTTTCCGATTATTTATTTAATTGTATTTGAGCAGTTTTTGGAGCAGGATCTGTTGGTTTTATTTTGTTACCATACCCCACTATAACAACCGAAAGGATGATGGTAATGATACCCACCCACACGGTAACAAATGCTTTTTTGCTTACACCTTTCCACTCGTTTAGCAGGATACCCCACATGTTGGCTACCAGTATAATAAAGGCCATGTGCAGTATCCATGAGCTTGCACCGTTGCCTAATTTACTTTCGCCCATACCGTAGAAGAAGAACTGTAAGAACCAGGTTGTTCCTGCCAAAGCAGAAAAAATGTAGTTCTTTAATAAAGGTGTCTTTTTATCAGTATAGTTACCAAACGTTTTGTTACGGGCATTCAATATCATACACCAAATAAAGTTGGTTGTTAAACCGCCCCATAATATTACTATATAGGTAACATTGTTTTTGTATAAGAAATGTGCATTCGGGTCGGCAATATGTTGTGCCGCTCTCCAGGCAATATCTGCATGGTTGGCCATATCGGCACCGGCATCAATACCAAACGCGAAGCAGGCGCTTAATACACCCGATACGATAGCTACAAAAATACCCATTCCAAAACGGTAATCTTTGTTTTCGTTAACTGCCGCGCCTTCTTTATTCAGGTCGCGCTCTTTTAAAGTTCCTGCACGGCCGCAAATAATGATACCTAATACACAAATTACAATACCAACCAATACCAACTGGCCCCAATGTGTGGTTGCCAGGGTACCAATGCTGTCTTTCCCGTCTTTAGGCACAAACTGGTAATATACCGCAGGCACCAATGCGCCAAATACAGAGCATAAACCTAATATAATGGTACTGCCTAAGGATACACCCAGGTACCTAACACCTAAGCCGTATGTTAAGCCGCCTATTCCCCATAATAAGCCGAAAAAGTATGTTAATAATAAAATATTGCCGTTAGTTGCTTTAATAATTTCGCCAAAGCCGGGTACGGTTAACCATGCTGCCAGAGGCGGAACAATGAGCCATGAGAATATACCGCCTACTATCCAGAAACTTTCCCAGGCCCAACCTTTAACTTTTTTGTACGGGATATAAAAACTGCCCGAGGCGAAACCGCCTATGAAGTGGAAAATAACACCAAAAATTACTTGCATCTATTAATTTGTTTATAACTGGTTACAAAGAGGAAATAAAATTAGAAAAGGAGGATTAAACAGCCGTCATGGACTGTCATGTTTTAACACATTTTTAACTTTTGATTAATTTAATAAACCACAAATGATAAAAAATAACCTCAGGGGAACAGAGTTTCTTTTATTATCGCTTATTTATTTAAATTGCATTCAAATTGAATGTTTAAATTAATTAAGAGTGGTTATCCGTTTAAAATAATTGCCTCTAATTACTTAATTTTTTTGCAAAAACTATGTAATCTTGCTGTTTAAACCAAAATAACTGAGTTTTAGTTCGTAATGATCTAAAAATTAAAAACAATGCCTGTCGTTTAATTATACCAATACCCCTGTATTAATGAAACAGCCTCCTATTTTTGAATGTATTTTTATTGATTACTATTCATCAACACCAAAGTACCTGCAACTGGCAAACTCCATTATCAATTGCATCGGCGATGGTAAGATACATAAGAACGACATACTGCCTTCTATTAATGAGCTGAGCTATAATTTCGAGATATCGCGCGATACGGCAGAGAAAGCATACAAATACTTAAAAAAGATAGGGCTGCTTGGTTCTGTCCCCGGCAAGGGTTATTATGTAAAAAGTACCGACAGGAGCCATAAACTTAAGGTGTTTTTACTCTTCAATAAATTAAGCTATCACAAAAAGATAATTTACGATTCGATAGTTGAGGCGCTGGGCGAAATGGCCGCGGTTGACCTATATATATACAATAACGATTATACCCTGTTTAAAAAGCTGCTGCAAAACAAAAGCGACGATTATACGCATTATGTGATCATCCCGCACTTTTTAGAAGGCGGCGAGAAGGCGCATGAGATCATCAACACCATCCCGAAAGAGAAGCTGATCCTGCTGGATAAGATCATCCCCGGCGTTGATGGTGATTTTGCCGCTGTATATGAAAATTTTGAACACGATATTTACCACGCGCTCGAACTGGCACTGGAGCAGTTGAGTAAATACCATACCATCAAGATCATTTTCCCGGAAAACTCTTACTTCCCCGATGAGATATTAAAAGGATACTACAACTTTTGCCACCAATATGCCTTTAACTGTAAAGTAGTGCACCATATTGACAGTGAACAAATAGGCAAAGGCGAGGCTTTTATAAACCTGATGGAAAGCGACCTGGTAACGCTGATAGAACGCATCATATCAACCGATCTGAAGGTTGGTACGGATGTAGGTGTAATATCTTACAATGAAACACCGCTTAAAAAGATCATCCTGAACGGGTTAACCACCATCTCGTCAGACTTTGAAGCGATGGGGCAAAAAACCGCGTATTTGATATTAAATAACTCTGTCGAGCATATTGAAACACCATTTTACCTTACTTTAAGAGCATCTTTGTAAAAAAATACTTATTTCAAGGGTTAAAAAAGGCATAAAAAAAATATTTTTGACTTTTTTTAACGTTTTTCATCTCATTTTTTGTTTTTTATTGAATAATCGGGTGTAAAATTGATTTTTTTACACTTTTTTCGACGACTAATTCCATATAGTATACCCTGTAATTATTTTTAATTTTGAGGTGTACAATAAAATGATTTTCTTTATATCATATTTTACTCGTTTTTCGATAATATGCTTTCTAAAAAAACAAAATATGCAATAAAAGCTTTAGTTAGCTTAGGCAAGAACTCGGGAAATCCACCCGTGCAGATCTCAAAAATTGCAGAACAAGAAAAAATTCCGAAAAAATTCCTTGAACAGATACTTTTAGATCTGCGTAATGCCGGCTATTTGTACAGCAAAAAAGGAGCCGGCGGCGGCTATAGCCTGAACAAAGATCCTAAGGATATCTACCTGGTGCAGATAATGCGCATTACCGACGGCCCGATAGCCATGGTGCCCTGCGCGAGCCTTAACTTTTACCACAAATGCGAGGAATGTAAAGCCGAAGGTACCTGCGGTATACGCAGCGTTTTTATTGATGTGCGCGACGCCACACTTAAAATATTAAGCGAAACCAGCATTGCCGACATTATTAACCGCGAGATCGGTTTGATAGCCGATGAGGTATAAGGCTATCCCAAAAGTCATAAAACAGAAATAATTTAAAATAAAGACTATCTTTTCTATATACATTATATATATTTGTAGGGTAAAAGCAGGAATGCCGCCTCAATTGGATAAAAGGCAGTATTTTTGTGGTGATGCAGGGGTTGGACAGACTAACATTTAACTAACACCTCTTCAGTTTTTTAGCCGAAGGGGATTTTTTTTAGCTAACAGCATTTATATAATAGCACATGCAAAGTTTTAGAACCGAGTTGGAGAATCCGGTTGTTGAAAAGGACATTATTGACCTTGAACATAAGATACGCGCGTTTCGCGAAGGCAAAATACACGACGAGAAATTCAGGAGCCTGCGTTTGGCGCGTGGTGTTTACGGACAGCGCCAGCAAGGTGTGCAAATGGTACGTATTAAATTGCCGTTTGGTAAGGTTACTTTTAAGCAATTGCTCAAAATTGCCGATATATCCGACGAGTACGCCAGCCGCAACCTGCACTTAACTACCCGCCAGGACATACAAATACACTACGTAAGTTTAGACAGAACGCCCGAACTGTGGGCAAAACTGGAGCAGGATGATGTTACCCTGCGCGAAGCTTGTGGTAATACGGTAAGAAACGTTACCTCCTCTCCTGCTTCGGGCATCGACCCGGCTGAGCCGTTCGATGTATCGCCATACGCACACGCCATGTTTAAATACCTTTTACGTAACCCTATTTGCCAGGAAATGGGTCGTAAATTCAAAATATCGTTCTCATCAAGCGATGCTGATACCGCGTTCTCTTTTATTCATGACCTGGGCTTTATCCCGAAAGTAAAAATTGAAAACGGCGAAGAGCAGCGTGGTTTTAAAGTAATGCTGGGCGGCGGCCTGGGCGCGCAACCTGCATTAGCACATATTGTGCATGAGTTTTTACCCGAAGACCAGTTAATACCTTATACTGAAACTGTTATCCGCGTGTTCGACCGTTATGGCGAGCGCAATAACCGTAACAAGGCCCGTTTTAAATTTTTAATACAGAAATTAGGCTTAGGCGAGGTATTGCGTTTAATTGACGAAGAGCGTATAGCCATTAAATCAAAAAGCTACGTGGTTGACAGGGATGCCGTTCCGCAGCCTGAGTTACCCGCCAATACAGAATACCCTGAAGCTGTAATAGCAGAACCTGCAAAATACAAACACTGGTTAGCTACCAACGTTTTTGAGCAAAAGCAAAAAGGCTTTTACGGCGTATATATTAAAGTAGAAGTTGGTGACATCCCGACAGAGCAAGCGCGTAAACTGGTTGATGCCATTAGCCCTTATGTTGCTGATGAGATACGTATTACCCCTAACCAGGGCCTGCTTTTAAAATATGCTACAATAGATGCATTGCCGCACTTGTTTAACGAACTATCGGCAATAGGCCTGGCAAAACCGGGTTTTGATAGCGTTGCCGATGTGACCACCTGCCCCGGTACTGATACCTGTAACTTAGGTATATCAAACAGCATGACCTTTGCACGCGTGCTGGAAGATCTGATCTACAGTGAATATGAAGACCTGATCTACAATCGTGAGATCAAGATAAAAATAAGCGGCTGTATGAACTCCTGCGGTCAGCATGGTTTGGCGCATATTGGTTTCCATGGCAGCTCGTTAAAAGCAATGGGCAAAGTATTACCATCAATGCAGGTGCTGTTAGGCGGTGGTATTGTTGGTAATGGAGTTGGCCGTGCGGCCGATAAAGTAATTAAGGTACCTGCTAAACGTGCTACAGATGTATTGCGTACCGTTTTAAACGACTACCAGGCAAATACAAACGAAGGTGAAACCTTCTTATCATACTATGATAAACAAGGTAAGGACTACTTTTACCAGATGTTAAAGCCACTGGCCGACCTGACCAACCTGAAAGATGAGGAGTTTGTTGACTGGGGCCACGAAGAAACATTTGAAACCGCTATTGGCGTTGGCGAATGTGCCGGTGTAGTGATAGATCTTATCGCGACACTGCTTTTTGAAGCCGAAGAGAAATTTGACTGGGCACAGGATGCGTTTGATAAAGAAGCCTTTGCCGACTCTATTTACTATGCATATACTGTATTTTTGAGCGCCGCTAAAGCATTGCTGCTGGATAAAGGCGTAAACAGCTCTACCCATGCAGGCATCATCCGCGAGTTTGATAACCATTATGTGGCTACCGGCGAAATAGAAATTGACGGTACATTTGATAACCTGATACTACAGATCAACAAGAACGAACCTTCGCATGCGTTTGCAACACAATATTTGCAACAGGCCAAAGTATTTTTACAAAATGTTAAAGATAAACGCGAAGCGCTGATCCAGTTATAAATCAATCATTCTATCATTAATATGAGTTTGTTACCCAAAAACAATGCACCAACATTGGATCCGGCTAAAACAGCGGATGGTAACCAGCTATTCCCGGTATTTTTGAAACTGAATGAATTGCATACCTTACTGGTAGGTGCAGGTAATGTTGGATTTGAAAAGCTGGGCGCTATACTGAACAATAGTACCGAGGCCAAAGTAACCATTATAGCTGAGCAAGTTTCGGATGAAGTTTACAACCTTGCCGAACGCTTTCCAAAAGTGAGCATCTTTAAAAAATCGTTTGCCGAGGATGATTTGAAAGATGTAAACATTGTAGTAGTTGCCACCGGCAACGAGGCCCTGAACAACTACATCCGCCAATTAGCTAAACAACATAATTTATTAATAAATGTGGCTGATAAGCCATCCCTGTGCGACTTTTATTTAGGATCCATTGTACAAAAAGGAGATTTGAAAGTAGCGATATCTACCAATGGCAAATCGCCAACGGTAGCAAAAAGATTAAAAGAAGTGCTGAACGAAAGTATACCCGAAGAATTAGACACTACGCTGCAACAGATGAGCGCCCTGCGCGATACGCTGAAAGGCGATTTTGCATCGAAAGTAAAAAAACTGAATGAAGTAACCTCTGTGCTGGTTGAACCTAATGAAGAGCAGCAGGCCGCAGCATCGGCAACAGCAGGCAAAAACTTTAAATGGATCATCTGGTGCTCTATCATAGCATCGCTGGCCATCACTATTTACGCATTTTGGTTAAAGGACCCTGCCTTTAAAAGCTACATTGAGAACATACAACCGGTATTTTATTACTTTTTAGCCGCGGGTTTTGTGTTCGCTATGATCGATGGTGCTATAGGCATGTCGTACGGAGTGACGTCAACGGCATTCTCCATTAACATTATGGGTATTTCGCCTGCTATAGCAAGTATGGGTGTACACCTGTCCGAAATTATCAGTAACGGTATAGCCGGATGGATGCACTTGCGCATGGGTAACGTTAACTGGCGCCTGTTTAAACTATTGCTTATTCCCGGCATCATCGGCGCGGTAATGGGTGCCTATATCCTGTCGTCACTGGAGCATTACAGCCTTTACACCAAACCTGCCGTATCATTATATACGCTGATATTGGGTATTGTTATCCTGTCAAAGGCATTTAAAGGAAAGCACAAACGGGCCAACGGAAAAATTAAAAGGATCCCGCTGCTCGGTTTTGGTGGCGGATTTATCGACGCCGTAGGTGGCGGTGGATGGGGCTCAATCGTACTGTCATCATTAATTGCAGGCGGCCGCAGTCCGCGTTTCTCGCTGGGCACAGTTAAGCTGTCACGCTTTTTCATCGCACTAATGAGCTCGTTAACCTTTATCACCATGCTTACCAGCGCACGTTGGGAAGCTGTTGCCGGTTTGGTTATAGGCAGCGCGCTGGCATCGCCTATCGCCGCAAGGGTATCCAATAAAATATCTACAAAAGCTATTATGGTATCCGTTGGGGTTATTGTAATTTTGATCAGTTTATACAGCATCCAAAAATTTATAGTTAAAGTAATTTAATTGCCATGAACGGTTTATTAGAAAAGGTAAGAGAACAGGTAGCTAACATGAGCCCGGTTGAGGCTTTGGCGCTGCTGGCCGACCTTTTCCCCGGAAAAATTGTATTCTCAACAAGTTTTGGCTGGGAAGACCAGGTGATCAGCCATATGATATTTGCCAATAAGCTGCCTATAAAGGTTTTTACTTTAGAGACAGGCCGTTTATTCCCCGAAACTTATTATACCTGGGGCCGCACTTTGGAGCGTTACGGCGAGCATATACACGCCTACTACCCTAATACCGAAGCGGTTGAACGTATGGTAAGCACCAAGGGCCCAAGCAGTTTTTATGAATCGGTTGAGAACCGTAAAGAATGCTGCGGTATCCGCAAGGTTGAGCCTTTAAACCGCGCCCTTGCCGGTAATTCGTC
>Ga0207690_10000300_pt1 | contig 34612 bp, 34 predicted proteins | sample KBSC23metaG_FD_184315 | JGI IMG/M metagenome (GOLD analysis project Ga0207690, IMG submission 184315) | Corn rhizosphere microbial communities from Kellogg Biological Station, Michigan, USA - KBS C2-3 metaG (SPAdes) (version 2) | ecosystem: Host-associated > Plants > Roots > Rhizosphere > Soil ... | reverse complement strand
GCCGTTCAGCGGAACGGCTCGGCGACGACCGGCGCGGCGTCCTCCCGGCCGGATGCGGTGCGCAGGTTCGCGAGTTCGGCATCCGTCAGGTGCGGGGTGATGCGGTCGACCGAGGTGGAGACGAAGCTCACGTATTCGTCGACCCACCCCGCCAGCGAGCGGTCCAGCGCGGTGGCCAGGCCGAGCACGGCGGCGCGGGTGGCCGCACCATTGGCCGGCAGGTTGTCGCAGCTCACGACGGCGAGCGGTCCACCCCGGGCGAGCCTCCGCGCCTCGAGGCCCATGACCAGCCGGCTGAGCGCGAGCGGCGTGCGCTCGTCGAGCCGGTAGCCGGCCTCGGTGATGGTCAGAGTCACGATGGCCGTCGCGGGGGAGGCGAGCAACTCGGCGACCCGCGAGGCGTCGCCCGGCCCGGCCTCGACCAGGCTGCCGATCACCGAGACCTCATCGGTCTCGGGGCCGCGCTCGATGAGCGTGAACAGGCCGTCTTGCGCGGCGAGGCGGTCGGCCAGGCCGGCACCGCGCACGGCGAACCCGGCGATGCCCCACTCGGCTCGGTCGATGGCGAGCTCGGTGTACCAGGCCTGGTGCGAGCGGTGGAAGTTGCCGAGCCCGAGGTGCACGATGCGCACCGGCGGGCGGTCGAGGCCGAGCGCGTGGCGCGACAGCAGGGTCGCGGGCGGGGACGCGTTCACAGGCGCCACGCCGTCCGGGGGATGGCGTCGACCAGGTCGCGGGCTGCGCGCAAGGCCGACGGTTCGTCGAGCCGGCCCTCGCCCACGAGCCGCGCCAGGAACGCGGCATCCAGTCGCCTGGCCATGTCGTGCCGGGCGGGGATCGACAGGAACGCCCGGGTGTCGTCGACGAACCCCGAGCCGCGATACAGGCCCGCGGTCTCGGTGGTGGCGGCGCGGAAGCGCAGCACGGCATCCGGTGCATCGAGGTACCACCACGGCGCGCCGAGGTACACGCTCGGGTAGAAGGCCGCCAGCGGGGCGAGCTCGCGCGAGTAGGTGGTCTCGTCGACGGTGAACAGGATCAGGTGCAACCTCGGGTCGGTGCCGAAGCGCTGCAGCAGAGGGCGCAGGTTGTGCACCCACTCGGTGGCGACCGGGATGTCGTGGCCGGTGTCCGGCCCGTACCGTTCGAAGGTCGCGGTGTGGTGGTTGCGCTGAACGCCGGCGTGGACGGTCATGACCAGCCCGTCGTCGACGCTCATCCGCGCCATCTCGAGCAGCATGCGGCCCCGGAAGGCGCGAGCCCCGGCCGCGTCGATGGTGTCCGCGCGCGCGGCGTCGAAGAGCCGCGCCGCGTCGGCGTCGTCGAGATCAGCGGCAAACGGCTCGAGCACGCCGTGGTCGGCCGAGACGGCGCCGTTCTCGACGAAGAACCCACGTCGGGCCGCCAGGGCGTCGAGGTAACCGGCAAAGGAGGTTGCGCCGAGCCGCTCGATGCGCTCGCCGAATCCCGGCGCCTCGGGGTCGACGTAGCCGTCCGGCCGGAAGGTCGGGATCACCCGGCCACCGAAGGACGCGTCCGCCGCGAGCGCCCGGTGCGCGTCGAGCTCGTCGAGCGGATCGTCGGTGGTGGCGAGCACCTCGATGCCGAAGCGTTCGAACAGGGCGCGCGGCCGGAACTCGGGCTGGGCCAGCCGTTCGATGATGGTGGTGAACAGCGCGTCGGCGTTGCCGGCATCCGGGTGCTCGTCGATTCCGAACAGTTCCACCAGGATCGTGCTCAGCCAGTAGCCGGAGGCCGTGCCGGCGAAGCGGTGCCAGTGTTCGCAGAACAGCCGCCAGGTCTCGCGCGGATCTTCGAAGGCGCCGAACCGCTCGAGCGGCACGCCGCTCGCGTGCAGCAGCCGGGTCACGTAGTGGTCGTGCCGCACCAGCAGCTCGACCGGATCGGCGAACGGCGCATCGTCGAGCAGCAGGCGCGGATCGACGTGGCCGTGCGGCGAGAGGATCGGCGCATCCGCGACGGCCTCGTAGAGCCGGCGCGCCACCGCACGCACGGTGGGCTCGATCGGCAGCAACCGGTCGGCGTCGAGGCCGAGTCTCATCCGTCCATTGTCCTCCGCGAGGAGGGTGACAATGGACTCACGCTGACCAAGGAGACCGCATGGCCCTGAAACTCGGATACAAGGCATCCGCCGAGCAGTTCGACCCGCGCGAACTGGTGGAGATCGCCGTAGCGGCCGAGGCGCACGGCATGCAGAGCGTCGCGGTCAGCGATCACTTCCAGCCGTGGCGGCACGAGGGCGGGCACGCGCCGTTCTCACTGACCTGGATGGCGGCGGTGGGCGAGCGCACGAAGACGATCCAGATCGGCACGAGCGTGATGACGCCGACCTTCCGCTACAACCCGGCCGTGATCGCCCAGGCCTTCGCCAGCATGGGCGTCATGTATCCGGGCCGGATCATGCTCGGCGTCGGCACCGGCGAGGCGCTCAACGAGATCGCCACCGGCTGGACCGGCGAGTGGCCCGAGTTCAAGGAGCGCTTCGCCCGCCTGCGTGAGTCGATCGACCTGATGCGCCGACTGTGGACCGAGGACCGCGTCAGCTTCGACGGCGAGTACTACAAGACCGTGGATGCGTCGATCTACGACCGGCCCGAGACCCCGATCCCGGTCTACATCGCCGCGGGCGGCCCGGTCGTGGCCCGCTACGCCGGACGCGCGGGTGACGGCTTCATCTGCACCTCGGGCAAGGGCATGACCCTCTACACCGACGAGCTCATCCCGGCCGTGAAGGAGGGCGCCGAGAAAGCCGAGCGCGACTACGCGGCCATCGACAAGATGATCGAGATCAAGCTGTCGTACGACACCGACCCGAATGTCGCCCTCGAGAACACCCGCTTCTGGGCGCCCCTCGCCCTCGGCAAGGAGCAGAAACACGACATCACCGACCCCATCGAGATGGAGCAGGCGGCTGATGCCCTCCCCATCGAGCAGATCGCCTCGCGCTGGATCGTCGGCGCCGATCCCGACGAGGTGGTGGCAGGCGTGAAGCAGTACATGGACGCCGGGTTCACCCACCTGGTCTTCCACGCGCCGGGGCAGGACCAGCGCCGGTTCCTCGAGCTGTTCGAGCGCGACCTGGCGCCGCGGCTGCGGGCGCTGCGCTCGTAGTCGCGGGCAGCGGCTCGGTTGTCGCCTCCGCCCTCCGGCTCTATAGGCCGATTTCCTGTCGTGCGGTTTTCAGGTCACGAGACCTGACAGGCGGTCGAACAGATTCGACGAGGAAACCGTCCGGACCGTATGCCGTTTCGTCGAATGCGTTGATGCCGAGCGCTTCCAGGTAGTCGTTGAGCAACTGCGGCGTGAATCGATCGGTGACACGGGGCGCCTCGTAGCTGGAAAGCGCCTCATACGGTTGGGCAGTTCCGGTGACGACCCAGTGCCATTTCTGACCGTCTCTGGACAGCTGAACTGAACGGACATGGTTCGAGAAGTCTGTTGCGAGAGGCCCGAACAACGAGAAGGCGAGGGAGGCGACCTGGGTGGGCTCAGGCTTCCAATGGATGCCGACGGCTGTCGTCTGACAGAGAAGGGCCAACTGCGAGACGGGAGAGACCTCGTCCGTGCCCCTGTAGCCGTTTGTCAAGTACGCCGTCCATCTCCCGTTCGAGATTAGGAGTTCGCGAGTAGGGGGCAACGTCAAGGGAGACAGGTGATCCAAACACGATCGAAGATCTCCTCGGATGGATCGCAAGCGCGGTTGTGTCCCGATGCGTTCGCGCCACTCCAGTAGCGTGCTTGCGACGAGCGCGGGTGCCTCCTCGATGAACCCGATTGACCCGGTGAGCGGTTCGAGCTTTCCGTCGAAGAGCCGGCGAACCACCATCCCAACCACCAATCCCTGCGCGGCCTCGAAGTTACCCGATCCATCCAGGTCCTGTGAGAGGAATCGCCGAATCGTCTGGGCCGATCGCGCCCGTCCGTTTAGCTCGACACGGTCTCGCGCAACTCCGCCGGCACCGCCGCCCGCGTCCGCGAGCTCTTCAACCCCCGCCCGATCACCAACCGCTGGATCTGATTCGTCCCCTCGAAGATCTGCATCACCTTGGCCTCGCGCATGAAGCGTTCGACCGGGAAGTCCCGGGTGTAGCCGTAGCCGCCCAGCACCTGCACGGCATCCGTCGTGACACGCATGGCGGTGTCGGTCGCGATCAGCTTGGCGACGGATGCCTGGCGGCTGTACGGCATCCCGGCGTCGCGCCGCCGTGCCGCATCGAGATAGGTCGCGCGAGCGGAGTCCACGCCCGCCGCCATGTCGGCCAGCAGGAATCCGAGGCCCTCGTGCTCGGCGATCGGCTTGCCGAATGCGGTGCGCTCGCGCGCGTAATCGATGGCGACATCCAGGGCGGCTTGGGCCAGGCCGGTCGCGATGGCCGCGATCCCGAGGCGCCCGGAGTCGAGGGCGCTGAACGCGATCGAGAGCCCCTGCCCCTCACTGCCGAGCAGGCGATCGGGCTCCAGCAGCGCGCCGTCCCAGTGCACGCTGGTGGTGGGGATGGCATCCAGCCCCATCTTGCTCTCGGGCCTGCCGAACGAGAGCCCCTCGGTCTGGCCGGGCGCGAGGAAGCACGAGACGCCGCGGCTGCCCGGCCCGGTGCGCGCGAACAGGGTGTAGAAGTCGGCCTTGCCGCCGTGCGTCACCCAGGCCTTGGTCCCGGTGATCCGGTAGCCGTCAGCGGTGCGCTTCGCGCGGCAGCTCAGCGCGGCGGCGTCCGAGCCGGCGTCGGGCTCCGAGAGGCTGTAGGCACCGATCTGCTCGCCGCGCAGCATCGCGGGCAGCCAGCGCTGCTTCTGCGCCTCGGTGCCGAAGGTCGCGAGCGTGAAGCAGCTCATCACGTGCACGCTCATCGCGACGGCGACCGAGGCCCACCGCGAGGCGAGCTCTTCGAGCACCTGGAGGTAGACCTCGTAGGGCTGGCCGCTGCCGTCGTAGTCCTCGGAGTAGGGCAGGCCGAGCAGACCGAGCTCGCCGAGGCGGGTGAACAGGCCCTCGGGGTAGCGCTCGTGACGCTCGTATTCGTCGACGATCGGCGCGAGCTCGCGGTCGGCGAATTCTCCGACGAGGTCGATGAGTTCGCGTGCCTCCTCGGTGGGGAGCAGACGCTCGACGGGCATGGCGGTTCCGATCTGTGCTGTACGCAGAATCGTACGCGCGTACACTTGCGAAGGCCAGAGTGACACGTCGTACGGTTGACTCGAGCACCCAACGAAGGGCAGACATGCAGATCTCCGGAATCACCGCGTTCGTCACCGGGGCAGCCTCCGGCCTCGGCGCCGCGACGGCAGCGCTGCTCGCGCAGAAGGGCGCCCGGGTCGTCGGATTCGACCTGCCGAGCGCCGTCGAGAAACCGGCCGCGCCGCCGCCGGACGGCGTCCGCCTGATCGGCGGCGACGTCACCAGCGAAGAGGACGTGCTCGCGGCCCTCGCCACCATCGACGGCGACGAACCGCCGCTGCGCCTGGTCGTGAACTGCGCGGGCATCGCGCCGGCTCGCCGCATCCTCTCGTCGAAGGGCGCGCACGATCTGGCGACCTTCCAGAAGACGATCGCGGTCAACCTGATCGGCACCTTCAACGTGATGCGCCTCGCCGCCGAGGTCATCGCCAAGACCGAGCCGGTCGACGAGTTCGATCAGCGCGGTCTGATCGTCAACACGGCGTCGGTCGCCGCGTTCGATGGGCAGATCGGGCAGATCGCGTATTCCGCATCGAAGGGCGGCGTGGTGGGGATGACGCTGCCGGCCGCCCGCGACCTGGCCCGCAACGGCATCCGGGTGAACACCATCGCGCCCGGCATCATGGACACCCCGATGCTCGCCGCCCTGGGCGAGGAGGTCAACGCCTCGCTCGCGGCCAGCGTGCCGTTCCCGCACCGGCTCGGACGCCCCGAAGAGTACGCCCAGCTCGTCGTGATGCTGGCCGAGCACGACTACCTGAATGCCGAGACGATCAGGATGGATGGCGCGATCCGGATGGCACCGCAGTGAGCGCCGCTACCGCGGCCCCGCGTACCAGCGTCATCGTGGCCGGCGCCCGCACCCCGATCGGCAAACTGCTGGGCGGCCTCTCGTCCCTGAGCGCCGCCGAGCTCGGAGGCGTCGCCATCGCCGGCGCACTCGAGAGAGCCGGTGTGGCCGGCTCCGACATCGACTACGTGATCATGGGCCAGGTGCTGACCGCGGGCGCTGGGCAGCTGCCGGCGCGCCAGGCGGCGGTGGCGGGCGGTATCCCGATGAACGTGCCGTCGACCACGGTCAGCAAGGTGTGCCTGTCGGGCATCCAGGCCGTCATCATGGCCGACCAGTTCATCCGCAGTGGCGATGCGACGACCATCGTCGCCGGCGGCCAGGAATCGATGAGCCAGGCGCCCCACCTGGTGAAGGGCTCGCGCACCGGCACCAAGTTCGGGCCGATCACGATGGTCGACCACATGGAGCTCGACGGGCTCGTCGACGCCTTCACCGTCGAGGCGATGGGGCTTCTCACCGAGCGGGTCAACGACACCGAGCCGCTGACTCGGGCCGATCAGGATGGCTTCGCCGTCGCCTCGCACCAGCGCGCCGCGGCCGCCTGGGAGGCCGGCGAGTTCGCCGACGAGGTCGTTCCGGTCTCGGTGCCGCAGCGTCGCGGCGAACCGATCGTGGTCGCCCGCGACGAGGGAATCCGCGCCGACACCAGCGTCGAGACCCTGGCGAAGCTGCCCGGCGCCTTCCGCCCGAACGGCACCGTCACCGCCGGTAACGCCTCGCCCATCTCGGACGGTGCCTGCGCCCTGGTCATAATGGACCGCGCCGCCGCCGAGGCCGCGGGCCTGGCCTGGCTCGCCGAGATCGGCGCCCACGGAATGGTCGCCGGCCCCGACTCGTCGCTGCAGTCGCAGCCCGCCAACGCGATCGAGGCCGCGTGCGCCCGCGAGGGCATCACCCCGGCCGACCTGGATCTGGTCGAGATCAACGAGGCATTCGCCGCGGTGGGCCTCGCCTCAGCCGCGCAACTCGGGGTACCGCTCGACCGCGTCAACGTGAGCGGCGGTGCGATCGCGGTCGGCCATCCGATCGGGATGTCCGGCGCCCGGCTCGTACTCCACCTCGCCCTCGAGCTGAAGCGCCGCGGCGGCGGAATCGGCGCGGCCGCCCTGTGCGGCGGCGGCGGTCAGGGCGACGCTTTGATCGTGCGCGTTCCCAAGAGCTGAGCGGCACGCTGGCGCCAGCCCGGCTTGATGATCCCGTTCACGATGAGATTCGCCAGGTCGGCGTAGGCCTCGGCGTCGCTGAGGCCGGTGTTCTTCGAGACCTCGCGCTGCTGGATGCGCACCATGACCGAGCTGACCACCTCGGCGATGAAGGCGGTCGGCACGTCGCGGAAGGCGTCGTGGGCGATGCCGTCCACGATGAGCTGCCGCACCCGCTCCGCCGCGATGGCGGTGTTGCGCTCGTAGATCTCGCGGGCGGGCGGGAAGCCGGCCACGTCATCCATGAATTGGGCGGATGCCGGCCGCAGCTCGTCGGCGACCGCCAGCAGGTAGACCTGAATGCGCCGCACCGGGTCGGACTCGGCCGCGACCCGCTCCTCGACACGCTCGGCCGCGCTCCGGAAGAATGCGACCACGACGGCGCGGATCAGTTGCTCGCGCGACCCGGCCAGCGCGTAGATGGTCGACTTGGAGCAGCGCAGCGCGATGGCCGCCTGCTCGAGCGTGTATCCGGCGAAGCCGCGGTCGAGGGTCAGGGCGATCAGCCGCTGGAAGACCTCCGCCTGCCGAGCGCTGCGCACCGGGCTGGATTGCTCGACCGCGAATGAGGGAGTGGACATCCGCACCTCATTCCGTCAGCGGCATACCCGGGCCGGTTCGTGTGAACGAGCGTATAGCGTCGATCGGGGACCAGGATGGGGTGAAGCAAGGAGTCACATGAACGACGCAGTAATCGTGGATGTCGTACGCACCCCCTCCGGCAGGGGCAAGCCGGGCGGCGCCCTGTCGAGCGTGCACCCGAGCGACCTGCTCGCCGGAGTGCTGCGCGCTCTGCTGGAGCGCAACGGCCTGGAGTCGACGCGGATCGACGACGTGCTGGTCGGATGCGTCAGCCAGGCCGGCGAGCAGACCGGCAATATCGCCCGCACCTCGCTGCTCGCCGCCGGATTCGACGAGAGCGTGCCGGGCGCGACGATCGATCGGCAGTGCGGTTCGAGCCAGCAGGCGGCACATTTCGCGGCGCAGGGTGTGATCGCGGGGGCGTACGACATCGTGATCGCCGCCGGGGTGGAGTCGATGAGCCGCGTCCCGCTCGGCTCGGCATCCGGGCCGCAGGACCCGTTCGGTGGCGCGGGGCTCCGCGCCCGCTACCCGAAGGGGTTGGTGAACCAGGGCGTCTCGGCCGAGCTGATCGCCGCCAAGTGGGACTTCAACCGCGAGCAACTCGACCGGTTCGCCGCCGAGTCGCACCGGCGCGCGGCGGCGGCCGCGGCATCCGGAGCGTTCGCGCGCGAGCTGCTGCCGGTGACGCTGCCGGATGGCCGCGTCGTCGACGCCGACGAGACGATCCGTGCGGAGACCACGACATCGGCGCTGGCCCAGCTCAAGCCGGCGTTCTACACCGAGGAGGTCGCGCTGCGCTTTCCGCAGATCGACTGGGAGATCACGGCGGGCAACTCCTCGCCGCTGACGGATGCCGCGAGCGGCGCCCTGATCATGAGCGAGCCGATGGCGCAGAAGCTCGGTCTCACGCCGCGTGCCCGGTTCCACAGCTTCGCGGTCGTGGGGGATGACCCGCTCTTCATGCTCACCGGACCGATTCCGGCGACGCACAAGATCCTGGCGCGCTCGGGTCTGGCCTTCGGCGACCTCGACGTCTATGAGGTCAACGAGGCCTTCTCCTCGGTGCCGCTGGCCTGGGCCCACGAGTTCGACGCCGATCCGGCCAAGCTCAACCCGCTCGGCGGCGCGATCGCGCTCGGTCACGCCGTGGGCGCCTCGGGAACGCGCCTGCTCGGCACGATGCTGCACCAGCTCGAGGCGACCGGCGGTCGGTACGGCCTGCAGACCATGTGCGAGGGCGGCGGCATGGCCAACGCCACTATCATCGAGCGGCTGTAGCCGCGGAGGCCTCGCGAGATCAGCGGGCCGCCCGCCACATCGTGGTGACCACGTGTCCGGTGGACGTCGTGATCCGATCGCGGGCGACGAATCCGACGCTCTCGTAGCGCGCGTTGTTGGCTGGATTGGACGACTCCAGGTAGGCCGGCTCCCCGAGGGCGTCGATCAGGGCCAGGCTGTCGGCGAGCAGGCCCATGCCGATGCCCCGCCCGCGGTGGTCGTCGTGCACGCCCAGCAGGCTCAGATAGAAGCACGGCTCGTGGGGATGAGCCGCGTCGAGCTGATCGAAGATGCCGAGGACCGCGTGGGCGACGTCCGCTCCGGCGGCGGTGGTCAGCAGCTCATCCAGGCCGCCCTCCTCCTGCTCGGTCAGCTCGGTGCCACCCGGCGGGATCCACACGGCGACGGCCTCCGCGCGCTCGGTGATCAATGTCCAGGGGTAGCGCAGCGCCGAGGTGGCGCAGAGGCGCCACAGCGCCGCGGCCTGCTCGGACCGGCGCCGCTCATCGGGGAACGCCGGCCCCCACAGGGGATCGTCGAAGAACGCCGTCGTCAGGGTGGAGACGATCGGCTCGATGTCCGAGGCGGTGGCGACTCTCACGCGGTCGGGCGCGCTTCCACGCCGCGCCGCCGCGCCAGCGCGTTGCGCACCGAGACGCGACTGCCGTACGAGATCGATCCGTAGCGGAACAGCTGCACCGCGATCCTCAGCACGAGGGCGGCCAGCACCAGGAGTTCGGCGCCCAGAGCCAGGCCCTGCCAGAGCGGCAGGCTGCCGAATGCGTTGCGCAGCAGGGCCGTCACCGGCGCCGAGTAGGGGAACCAGCTGAAGAACTGGACGATCGGCGCGGTCGGGTCCGAGACCACCAGCGTGACGATGTAGAACGGGATGAAGATCAGGATCATCAGCACGCCGAAGATCGGCCCGGCATCCTTGGCGGTCGGCATGATCGCGCCGATCGCGACCAGGGTGCCGGTGAACAGCGCGAACCCGCCGATCAGGATGAGCGCGCCGACCAGCATCTGCTGCGGGTCGAACGACAGGTTGCTCAGGTCGAGGGTCGGGATGTTCAGCTGAGTGCGGAACAGCGTGTACGCCACGACCAGGGGGAGCGCGAACACCGCCATCTGAACCAGACCCAGGGCGAACAGCGAGATGATCTTGCCCAGGATCAGCGACGTCGGATTGATCGTCGTGAGGATCATCTCGGTGACCCGGTTCTCTTTCTCCTCCAGGGTCGAGGCGAGCATCTGATTGCCGAGCAGGATGATCAGCAGATAGAAGGCGACCAGGTAGAGCATCGGGGCGATCAGGCCGTTGAAGCCCGCCGTCTTCTTTCCATCGCGGTAGGTGACGGTGACCGCGTCGCCGCCGCCGCTGGCCAGCTTCACCAGTTGCGGTGAGTTCAACTTCTGCTGGGCGCTGGTCTGCAGCAAGGCCTGCGCCACCGATCCGTAGACACCGTTGGAGAAGATGTCTTTGTCTTGCCCGTACACCTTGACCGGCTGCTTGGCCGGGTCGGCCGGATAGTCGAAGAAGGCCTGACTGGTGCCCGCCTTGACCGCCGCGATGGCCGCGGCCGCGTCGCTGGTCGGTGTGCCGCCGAACTTCGCAGCGATGGCGTCGTTCACGACGCCGGATTCGTCGAGATAGCTGAAGCTGATGTGCGCCTTCTTCTGCGCGTCGGTCGTCGCGCTGGTCGCGGAGTTCGACAGCAGCACGAGCGCGAACACCACCATCAGCGCGATCGGCACGACCAGCGTGATGATCCAGAACCGCGGCTTCGACAGGTTGCGGCCGAACTCGAAGCCGATCACCGTGCTCAGGTTGTGGCGGGCCATGGTCAGTCGCTCCCTTCGCCGCGTGCCGCTTCATCGCCGTAGACCTCGACGAAGATGTCGTCGAGCGACCGCCGACGCGGCTCGAACCGGCTGACGGTGACTCCGGCATCCATCAGGCCGCGCAGGATGCCGGCCAGGTCGGCCCCGGTGTCGACGCTCAGCACGGCGTGGCCGCCGCCCTGCGAGGCGATCGTGTAGGCGTCCGACGTCGGAAGCCGCCCCGAGTAGTCGAGTGTGATCGTCAGCCCGCCGAACTCCTCCTGCACTTCGGTGACGGTGCCGTAGGCGCGCGCCGCTCCGTCTTTCAGCAGGATGATCCGGTCGCAGAGGCGCTCGACCTCCTCCATCTGGTGGGTGACCATCAGCACGGTGGCGCCTGCGGCGCGCTGCTCGTCGATGATGTCCATCAGCAGCCGCCGGTTGACCGGGTCGAAGCCCTTGGTCGGCTCGTCGAGGATGAGCAACTCGGGGTTGTTCATGATCGTGACGCCGAGTTGGACCTTCTGCTGCTGCCCGCCCGAGAGCTTGTCGACGCGCGTCTTGGCCTTGTCGCCGATCTCGACCCGCTCGAGGTACTGCAGCGACCAGGTTTGGGCGCTGTGCTTGTCGAGCCCCTTGAGGCGGCCGAAGTAGGTCATCACGTCGATGACCGACTCCTTCTTGTAGAGGCCGCGCTCCTCGGGCAGGTAGCCGAGCCGGTTCGCATAGTCGGGGTTGAAGGGCGTGCCATCGATCAGCAGTCGCCCGGCGGTCGGTCGGTAGATGCCGAGCAGCGCGCGCAGGGTGGTGGTCTTTCCCGATCCGTTGCTGCCGAGAAAGCCGAAGGTCTCGCCTCGCCGGACGTCGAACGACAGATCGTGGATCACGGTGGTGTCGCCGAAGTCCATCCGGAAGTGGTCGACCTCGACGATCGGAGAATCAGTCACACACAGAGACGCTAGACGCTGGATGCGACAGGCGCGAGCCGACCGCCCGCGCCCGGCCCGGGCGGTGGGACCTTCGACCCGGGTCTGGCCTCGGACGGCCGGAAAGAATCGACTGTGTGCCCGTTCAGCGCTCCCCATCCGACGAGCCGACGCGGATCACGCGTCGCGCGCTGCTGAACCGCGCCATCTGGGGTGCGGCGGGGGTGGCGGCCGGCGTCGGGGCGACGACGGGTGTCGAAGCCATGCTGGGCGCGGCGACGAGGCCCGCGCACCGGGAACGGCCCGAGGGCGCTGGTTTCGATCACCTCGTCGTTCTCATGTTCGAGAATCGGTCGTTCGACAACATCTTCGGCTACCTGTACGGACCGCACGGAGAGCCCCTGCCTGCCGGACAGACGATCGAAGGCCTGACGAGCGCGCACAGCAACCGGGCGCCGGATGGCACGGTCATCGCCGCGCATCCCTATCGCGGATCCACGGACGACATCTTCTCGCAGCCCCTCCCGAACGCCGGCGAGCAGTACCCGCACGTGAACACCCAGCTATTCGGCACGGTGGACCCGGCTTCCAACGCCCTCGCGCGCGACTCGGCGATGGCGCCCCCATACAACGCGCCTCGTTCGCGCCGATCGGCCGACATGAGCGGCTTCGTTCTCGACTACATGAACACCTACCGCGCCCTGAACGGCCGCGAGATGAGCCTCGCCGAGGCTGAAACGATCATGGGGGCCTTCACGCCGGCGATGACGCCGGTGCTGTCGACTCTGGCGCGAAATTTCGCCGTGTACGACCACTGGCACTCGGCCGTCCCTTCGCAGACCTACGCCAATCGGTCGTTCTTCCACGCGTCGACCTCGCACGGATTCGTGATCAATGGCGGAAAGGGCGGTTTCGGCAAGTGGGTCGACCCTGGCCAGAACACGGGTGACACGATCTTCAATCGCCTGGAGGCGGCCGGCCTGAGCTGGGCCGTGTACTTCGACGAGTCACAGTTGCTCTCGTTGACCGGACTCATCCATGCGCCGCAGTTGCAGCCCTACTGGAAGACGCGCTTCCGCACCATGGCGCAGTTCCATCAGGATGTGGCGACCGGGGCCCTGCCCACCTACAGCTTCATCGAGCCGCGCATGATCTACAACCACAATGACATGCACCCACCGGAGGCCAAGGTCACCCAGCAGGTCGTCGACGGCAAGACCATCGTCGGCGGAGGCATCTCAGACCTCCGTGCCGGCGAGGTGCTGCTGCACGAGGTCTACACGTCGATCAAGGAGAGCTCGACGCCCCGCGGCTCCAACGCCCTCAACACGATGCTGCTGGTGGCCTTCGACGAGAACGGCGGCACCTTTGACCACGTGCCGCCCCCGGCGGCGACCCCGCCGGACTCATCCGGCCCCGGAGAAGATGGCTTTGGTTTCGACCGGCTCGGCGTCAGGGTGCCGGTGATCGCGATCTCGGCGTACACGCCCGCCGGGACGGTGATCCATGACGAGATGCATCACGGCGCCGTGATCAAGACGTTGAGCGACCGCTACGACCTGCCGCACCTGACCGAGCGGGACCGCACGGCTCGCTCGCTGGCGAACGCGATCACACTGGGCGTGGCACGGCAACCCTCGACCTGGCCGACGACGTCCGCCCATTACGTGCCGTCGAATCCCGAGGCGGCGAGTCCCGATGCGACGTCGGGGCAGCATCGACTCACCGAACCCGCGGTCGGTCTGTTGAGCATGCTGCTCGCCAAGTACGGGCAGCCGGGCGATCCGCTTCCCACGACCTACGGTCAGGCGTCGGATCTGCTCGAGAAGCGCGGCCGCGAACTGTTCGGGCCGTGAGGCAGGTCACCCGGTCTCAATAGAGTTGTGATCTAGTACTTGATCAGATACAGTACTCGACATGACACCGAACACCGGATCGCCGGGGGCGCAGAGCGAGTCGCCTGATGCGTTCGCGTCCGACCTGCTCCGCGGCCACACCGACACCATCGTGCTGGGCGTGCTGCGCGATGCCGACCGGTACGGCTTCGAGATCTACAAGACCATCCGCGATGCGACGGATGGCCGGTACGAGATCAAAGAGGCGACGCTCTACGCGACCTTCCGGCGTCTCGACAAAGACGGACTGGTCGAGGCCTATTGGGGCGACGAGACCCAGGGCGGGCGCCGCAAGTACTACCGCATCACCGATGCGGGCCGCGCCGTCTACCGCCAGAACGTCCTGGATTGGACGGCCACCCAGCAGATCATCAACACCCTCCTGAACCTGCCGAACACCGTCAAGAACACCGACAAGAAAGAAGGCGCGCGATGAACGCCGACCATTCAGACATCCACCGCCTGCTCGACGAGGCCTTCACCGGCGTCGCCATGACGCCCGAGCTGCAAGACCTCAAAGAGGAGTTGCGCGGCAACCTCGCGGCACGCTCCGGGGAACTGCAGGCGAAGGGGATGGATGCGTCCAAGGCCGCCCGCACCGCGGTCGCCGAACTCGGCGACATCCCCCAGCTGATCGCGTCGGTCGGCGGCGACGCCCGGCACCCCCTCTCCCCGGGAGCGGCGGCCGCCGAGGCCGCGCGCCTGCACCGGGTGCGGCCGAAGTCCGGATTCGTGGTGCGGGCCAGCGTGCTCTCGGTGGCGATCCTCGCGACCGCGTTCCACGTCGTGCTCGATCTGGTCCAGCAGCGCTCGACGTCCACCCTCGATGCCCAGCTCTGGGCCGTCGGCTTCGCGGTCCTGATCGCCGCACTGGTGACCGACAGCCTGCACCAGGAGACGGCGCAGCACTATCCGATGCCGGTGCCGCGCAGCATCCGCTGGGGTGCGGCGTCGGGGTTCCTGGCCGCCGGCGTCGCGTACGGCTCGTTCTTCTTCTGGCACGGAGCGCCGCTCGCGCTGCTCGCGGCCGCGATCATCCTGACCCTGGCCGCGGTGATGGCGATGATCGCCCTGGGCGTGACGCAGACGAACCGGCTCAAGCCGTGGGTGCTGGCGCAGAACCGGCAGTACGAGATCGACGACCGCTTCTCGAAAGACCCGATCGCGGCGGCCCGCTTCGGCCTCTACACCGTGATCATCTGGATCGTCGCCATCGCGCTCTTCGTGGTGCTGAGCATCGCGGTGGGCTTCATCTGGTCGTGGCTCGCCCTGGTGGCCGGTCTCGTCGTGTTCTTCCTGGTGCTGAGTCGGATGCTCTTCGCACCGACGAAGTGACCACGAAGCGGTGACCCGGATGCGGCAACATCCGGGCCACCCGAACCTGACACCTCCCGAGAACGGGAGCTGCGCGAACAGTCGGTCGAGGTCCTCCTCGACTGTAGAAGAAGAGGAGCACCGCATGACATCCCATGAGGTCGGCATTTCCGCCCACGAACTGCGCAAGAGCTACCCGGGCGGCCGCCAGGCCCCGCGCGTTCAGGCTCTCGACGGGCTGAGCATCGAGGTCGAGGCCGGCACGATCTTCGGCCTGCTGGGGCCGAATGGCGCGGGCAAGTCGACGACCGTGAAGATCCTGTCCACCCTGTCGCGTGCCGACTCCGGCTCCGCGGAGGTCGCCGGGATCGACGTGGCGCGGCATCCGGACCAGGTCCGCCGGGTGATCGGCTTCGTCGCCCAGAAGTCGGTCGCCGATCCGATGGACACCGGCCGCGAGAACCTGGTGCTCGCCGGGCGCCTGCAGGGCATGCGCGGCGCTCACGCTCGCGACCGAGCCGCCGAGTTGCTCGAGCGGTTCTCGTTGACCCCGGCGGCCGACCGGCTCGCGAAGACCTACTCGGGCGGCATGGCGCGCAAGCTCGATGTCGCCATCGGGCTGATGAATCGTCCGCAGGTGCTGTTTCTCGACGAGCCGACGACGGGGCTCGACCCGGAGGCCCGGGCCGACATGTGGTCGGAGCTCGAGGCGATGGCGAAGGTCGAGCGCATGACCGTGCTGCTCACCACCCACTACCTCGAGGAGGCCGATCGGCTCGCCAGCCGGCTGGCCATCGTCGATCACGGCCGCGTCGTGGTCGCCGGCTCACCCGAGCAGCTCAAAGACGGCCTGCACGGCGACGCGGTCATCGTCGAGCTGGCCGCGGGCGAGGATGCCGCCGAGGGGCTGCGCCTGCTCGAACGCCTTCCCGGCCTCGACGAGGTGCTGGTCGACGGCCGGATGCTGCGCGGCCGGGCCGCCTCCGGTGCCGAGACGCTGCCGCGGGTGCTGGCCGCGCTCGACTCGGCGCGGCTCTCAGGCGCCCGGCTCGCCGTCGCATCCGCCACCGTCGCCCGGCCCAGCCTCGACGACGTCTACCTCCGTCACACCGGCCGCAGCTACTCCGCGGCCGCTGCCGCCGCATCAGAAGGAGTCAGAGCATGACAACCCTCACCACCCCGGTTCGAAGCAATCCGATCCTGCACACCGGACTGCTCACCGCCCGTCAGCTGCGCGCCTTCGGGCGCAATCCCGCGTACCTGCTCATCAACCTGGTGCAGCCGATCATCTGGCTGCTGCTGTTCGGGCAGCTGTTCAAGGCGGTGGTGTCGATCCCGGGGTTCTCGGGCGGCGACGACTACCTCACGTTCCTCACCCCGGGCATCGTGATGATGATGGCGCTGTTCGGCAGCGCCTGGGCGGGCACCACCTACATCCAGGACATGGATCGCGGGGTCATGGACCGCTTCCTCACCTCGCCCACCAGCCGCGGCGGTCTCATCGTCGCGACGATGCTCTACCAGGCGGTGCTCACCGTCATTCAGACCCTGGTGGTGCTCGGGGTGGCGTGGCTGGCCGGGGCGCGGTTCGCTGGGGGACCGGGAGGCATCCTGATCCTGCTGCTCTCGGCGGTGCTGCTCACCTTCGTGTTCGCGGCGTTCTCGGACGCGATCGCGCTGCTCGCCAAGCAGCAGACCGCGCTGATCGCGATCTCGCAGCTGATCTCGTTCCCGCTGATGTTCCTCAGCTCGGCGATCATGGACACCAAGCTGTCGCCCGCCTGGGTAGGGGATGTCGCACGGTTCAACCCGGTGGAGTGGGCGGTGGTCGCAGGCCGCGAAGCCTTGACCACTGCTCCGGACTGGGCGGCCATCTGGAGTCATCTCGGGCTGCTCGCCGGACTCACCATCGTGATGACGGCGCTCGCGACGCTGGCCTTCCGGGCCTATCAGCGGTCGGTGTAGGCGCGCGGCATCGATCGCCAGGCGGGGCGCGCGCGAACGGAATCTTCCACTGTAAGATTCTTCGCAGCGCGCGCCCTCGCCGAGAGCGCGTCGGTGACCGCGAGCAGGATGGTGCCCATGTCGAAGCCCTCAGTCCAGTTGTATTCGGTGCGCGATGCCATCGACGCCGACCTCGATCGGGCGGTGACACGCATCGCCGAACTCGGCCTGACGCAGGTGGAGCCGTACGCGTTCCACCTGCGCACCGCCGACTACCGGCGGGCGTTCGCGGCGACCGGTCTCACCGCGCCCTCCGGCCACGCTCCAGTGATCGATGCGGCGGATCCCACGCCGATCTTCGACGCCGCCAATGAGCTGGGGATCCAGATCGTGATCGATCCCTTCATCCCGACCGAGCGATGGCAGAGCGTGGACGACGTCACGGCGACGGCCCAGCGGGTCAACGAGCTCGCGACCGCGGCCGCTAGTCACGGCCTGCTCTTCGGGTATCACAACCACCAGTGGGAGTTCACGAACCAACTCGACGGGCGCCACGCCTACGAGCTCTTCGTCAGCCTGCTCGCCCCCGAAGTCGTGCTCGAGGTGGACACCTTCTGGGCCACCGTCGGCGGCATGGACGTGCCGGCACTGCTGCAGTCGCTCGGTGGCCGGGTGCGTGCGCTGCACATCAAGGACGGCAAGGTGAGCGGCGACATCGCCACCGCGCTGCCCAGCAGCGAGAGCGCCCTGGTCGTGCCCGACGCCCTGCGTGCCGCCTTCGAGAACCAGACGCCGGCCGGTCGGGGCGATGTGGATGTCGCCGCGATCCTGCGCGCGGCCCCCGATGCCCTGCGGGTCATCGAGTTCGATGCGTACGCGGGCGACGTCTTCGAGGGCATCGCCGAGTCTCTGGCCTGGCTGCAGGCGAACGACGTTTCGAGCGCCGAGTGAGCGGCGCCGGCGGTGTCGACCCCATGGGCGTCGGTCTGATCGGCGCGGGCGTCATCTCGACCCAGTACCTCGAGAACCTGACCAGGTTCCCCGATGTCGCGGTGCGGTTCGTGGCCGACCTCGACCTGGAGCGCGCGGCCGCCCAGGCAGCCGCCTTCGACATCGGCGCCTCGGGGAGTGTCGACGAGTTGCTCGCACGCGACGACATCGAGATCGTGGTGAACCTCACGGTGCCCGCGGTGCACGCCGAGGTCGGACGGCAGATCATCGCCGCCGGCAAGCACGTCTGGAGCGAGAAGCCGCTCGCACTGGATCACGCGTCCGGTCTCGAGCTGCTGGCCGAGGCGGGGGTGGCCGGGTTGAGAGTCGCGTGCGCGCCGGACACGGTGCTCGGGCCCGGCATCCAGACCGCGCTGCGCGCGATCGCGCGCGGCGACATCGGCGAGCCCCTCACGGCCGTTACCTCGTTCCAGGTGCCGGGACCCGAGGCGTGGCATCCGAATCCCGACTTCCTCTACGCCACGGGCGCCGGCCCGCTCTTCGACATGGGGCCGTACTACGTGACGACTCTGGTGCACGCCCTGGGCCCGGCCCGACGAGTGCAGGCGACTTCCTCGACGGCGCGGTCCACCCGCACCATCGGCTCCGGGCCGCGAGCCGGCCAGGAGTTCCCGGTGGAGGTCCCCACGCACCACTCGGCGCTCATCGAGTTCGCGGCCGGGGTGTCGGCCGAGTCGACCTTCTCGTTCCAGCACGCCTTCGCGCGCACGGGGGTCGTCGAGATCAACGGCACCGAGGGCACACTGAGCCTGCCGGATCCGAACACCTTCGACGGCTCGACGCGGCTGTGGCGCTATGGCAGCAGCGAGCCGACGGTCATCGAGCCGGTGGGCGAGGTGTTCGGTCGCGGAACCGGCGTCGTCGAGCTGGCGCGCGCGATCCGCGCCGGTGTGCCCGAGCGCGCCTCGGGGCAGCTCGCGTTGCACGTGCTCGACATCCTGCTCGGCATCCGGGATGCCGCCGAGTCGGGGACGCCGGTCGAGCTCGCGTCGACCGTCGAACCGATCGCGCCGCTGCCCGCCGACTGGAGCCCGCAGACCGCGACTCTCGTCGGCTGATCGGGTCAGCTCGTTCGGGAGCTCCCGGGCAGCAAGCGCTCGAGCAGGGCGATCGACCGCCCGATGTCCACGGCCTCCGGATGCAGCAGCCACTGCAACTGCAGACCGTCGGATGCCGCTGCCACCAGGGCCGCCGCGTCATCCGGATCGATGGTCGGGTCGATGTCGCCGGCGGCCTGGCCCGCGCGGATCCGGTTCGCGAGGTCGGCGCGCACGTGCAGGAAGCGCTCCTGGATGAACTCGCGGGTCACCGGATGCTGCCGCTCCTGCAGTGCGTCGGTCGTCAGGGTGGCGTACAGCTCGATGAGTCCGGGGATGGTGCGGTTCAGCCGCGCGCTGATCTCCATCACCTCGACCGCCGACGCGGAGGCAGGGATCGGCCCCGACTCGGGGTCAGAATCCGCCGCGGACTTCGAACCACCTTCGTGCGCTCGGTACACCTCCACCAGCAGTTCGTCCCGCGAGGCGAAGTAGTACCGCAGGGCCGCGTGCGAGACGCCGATCGCCTCGCCGATCGCGCGCAGGGAGGCCTCCACGCCGTGCTCGGCGAACAGGTCGATCGCCTTGGCCAGGATCTCGGCGCGCCGCGCCTCACCCTTGCGATGCGGCCGCGCGGGCTCGGCATGCGCCTGGGAGGTCATGACGCCATCGTACGGACAGCCGCCCGCTCCGGTGCCGGGTCGGTTCGAGTCGCCTCAGGGCAGAGCGGACACCTCGGCCGCCGAGAGGGCCCGGCTGTAGAAGCGGACGTCGTCGATCGCTCCGTTGACGAAGTCCACCTGCGCGCCGTTGTACTGCGCGCGCCCGATCGCGGTGTGCCCGGTCGCCGCCCAGGAGGTGGGCGCCGTCACGGACCCCTGAGACACTCCGTTGACGTAGAAGGTCATGGTGTTCGCCGTCTTGTCGTAGACCCCGACCAGGCGGTACCAAGTCCCGACCACGGGCGTCACGCCTTCGATGTTGGTGAATCCTGGTGCGCTGGTGTCGCCGTTCGTCATGGCGAATCGGAACATGCCCGTCCCGCCGTCGGTCTGCAGGTAGAAGGGGCTGGCGAGCGTGCCGTCGATCCCGACCAGGGATTGATATCCGGTCACGTTGTTCAGCTTCACCCAGGCCGCAACCGTGTAGCTCTGGCTGGTGGTGATCACGGTGTTCGGAATGTCGACCCAGGCCGTGCTCGTCCCGTTGAGGCTGACCGCCGACGCACCGACCTTGCCCGTCGTCCAGCTCGCGCCCGACTGCAGGGTGCCGGTGAATCCGCTGCCCGAGGTGTCGATCGCCGTGGTTCCCGAGCCGGCGTCCAGAGCGTAGTAGGCGACGGTGCCGGTCGCCAATCCGGCGATCTCGCTCGCGCTCAGGGCCCGGTCGTAGAAGCGCGTCTCGTCGAGCGCGCCGTTCGTGAAGTCGACACCGGCGCCGTTCCACTTGGCGCGACCCACGGTGGTGTGCCCGGTCGCGGTCCAGACGGTCGCGGCCGTCGTGCTGCCCTGCGAGACGCCGTTGACGAAGAGTTCGATGGTGTTCGCGACCTTGTTGTAGACGCCGGCCACGTAGTACCAGGTGCCCGCCGTCGGAGCCAGTCCGTTGACCTGCGCCAGAGCGGCCGACGTCGAGTCGGTGCCGCGCTGAGCGAAGTCGAACACGCCGCCGTTCATCTGCAGATAGAACGGGCTGATGTTCGTGCCGTCCATGCTCGCAAAGGTTTGGATTCCGGTGGTGGTGGTCAGCTTCACCCAGGTGGCGACGGTGTAGCTCTGCGCCGAGTCGATCACCGGGTTGGCGACATCCACCCAGCTGGTGCTGGTTCCGGTCAGGTTGAGGGCGTTGGATCCGACCTTGCCGGTGGTCCACCCGGCGGCCGCCTGCAGGGTCCCGGTGTTCGAGTTGCCGGAGGAGTCGACGGCGCTGGTGCCAGATCCGGCGTTGAACGCGTAGTAGGCGCCGAACGGAGTGTGGGCGACGCTGGTGCTGGTCGCGGTATCGGTGTTGCCGACGTTGTCGGTCACGACGTACTGGTACTTGTAGCAGGTGCCGGCCGTCACGGTGTCGACCAGGGGCGAGGTCGGATTGGTGCCGCCGGTCACCGTGGCGAACGAGCCGTAGCTTCCGCAGGTGATCCCGGTGAACGGCGCGCTGGCGCGCTGCAGCAGTCGGGTCGCGATACCCGAGCCGGCATCCGTTCCGGTCGTGAAGGTGACGCTGACCGTCGTCCCGCCGGTGCTCCCGTTGACATAGCTGATGCTGTCGCCGCTGGGCGCGGTGCTATCGGCGACCATCGTGAACGGGCTGTTCGCCGAGGTGGCGCCTGCGTTGTTGGTGGCGGTCACGTTCACAGTGCCCGGCGCCGCGGGCGCGCCGCTCCACGCGTAGGTCTCGACCCCGAGGGCGCCGGGTGTGCCCGTCCAGTTCGTCCCGAGCGCCGGATAGCCGAAGCTCGCGATGCCCGAGGCGGTGTCTGCGCTGGTCGCGGTCGTGGTGAACGATCCGGATGCCGCACCCGAGCGGTAGTACACCGTCGAGCCGGAGCCGCTCCAGTAGCTGTTCGTGAACGCCGAGAACGAGAGCGTCGGAGTGGGAGGCGGCGTCGAGTCGACCTTGATGTCGCCGCTGGTGTAGCTGGTCGCGTTGCCGAGGGCATCGAGCACGACGTAGCGGTAGCTGTAGCAGGCCTGGTCGGTGACCGTGTCCGTGTACGGCGTGGTGGGATCGGTGGCGATCGGCGTGTACGAGCCGTAGCTCCCGCAGACGCCATTGCTGGTTCCCGGGGAGGTCAGCGTCGCGGTCGCGCGCTGCAGCACGTTTCCGCTCGTCGCGAGACCGCTCGGGTCGGTGCCCTTGGCCAGCGCGATGCTCAGCGTGGTCGAGGTGGAGTACCGCGATCCGGTTCCGACCAGGCCGGTGGCATCCACCGATCCACCGGTCGGCCCGGTCACGTCGGCGCCGGGAGCGTGGCCGAGCTGGTAGTGGTTGGTGACCGTGGTCTGGGTGAGCGTCGTGGTGTAGAACGAGACCTCGTCGATCGACCCGGTGAAGAACTCGCCGTAGTTGCCATCCGAGCTGCGCAGGATCGCGCCGATACTGAACCCGTACATGTCGAGCACCGTCGAGCGGGTCGCGGCCTGAGGCGTCAAGGCGGTGCCGTCGATGTACAGCGTCAGGTTCGTGCCGTTGTAGGTCTCGATCACCTGGTGCCAGAGTCCGTCGTTCATGGCGGCGGGCATAGTGAACACGATGTCGTTGCCGCCCCCGAATCCCCAGGCCGTCATGCCGGTGGCGCCGGAGTTGAGCCAAAGGCCGTACTCCTGGGTGTTGCCCGACGCCCCGTAGGCGAACAAGACCTGCTGGGCCGAGCTGGTGGTCTTGAACCACAACTCGGTCGAGCGCACCGCGGCGCCGGTCGGGAGCCCGGTGGTGGCCACCATCTGCACGTAGTCGTTGACGCCGTCGAACTGGGCGGCGGTGTTGGTGTCGCCGCTCAACGCGCCGGCGACGCCCAGAGTGACGCCGTTCTTGTAGTCGCCGGTGTTGCTGCCCTTGCTGTCTGCAGCGCGCGGGTAGCCGGACGGCGTCACCTGGAAGTTGTCGATGTGCAGGCCGGTCGTCGAGCTCTTCGATGCGCTCAGGGCCCCGTCGCCGTCCATGATGCCCGCGTTGCCCGCGGTGGTGAGCGAGGAGTCTGTGGTCGTGACCGTCAGGATGCCGTTGACGTAGAGATTCAGGGTCGTGCCGATCATCTCCAGCTTCACCCGGTAGGTCTCCCCGACCGTCAAGGTGGCCGCTCCCGACGAGGCGAGAACCCCGACGGTCAGACCGTTGAACTTGGCGAGCTGCCAGTGGCCACTGGCCTGATCCCAGCGCGCCAGATAGAAGTTGCTGTTCGAGCTGTTCCGCCGGCCGATCACGCCGGTGTCGTCGCCGGCGAGATTGGACTTCACCAGCAGATCGGCCTCAACCGAATAGTTCGCGCTGGGCGGCGTCGCCGTCACGTAGTCGACCGTGTCTCCGGCCAGACCCGAGCGGTGGATGCGGTTCGCGTCGATCTGGGCCGGCGCGAGCCCCGAGGCCTGCACCCAGGTCGCCCCGAGCTCGCCGGTGTGGCTCGAGAGCGCCGTTCCGGTGGTGCCGGTGAACGAGTCGCTCGAAGTCAGGGAGGCCGATGCCTCGCCCAGCCGCCACTGGCTCAGAAGCCCAGTGGTGTTGCTCACGGCAGTGGCGTAGTCCACCTTCGACACGCTGGCGCTGGTTGCGATGGTCTGATTCCCCACATGGTCGGTCACGACGAACCGGTACATGTAGCAGGTGCTGTTCGACAGCGCGGTGTCGGTGTACGGCGAGCTGGGGTTGTCGACGCCGATGTTCGTGAAACTGTTGAAGGTGCCGCACACCCCGTTGGTCAGGAGCGCGTACGAGCGCTGCAGCTGCCGGGTGGCCAGACCCGAGCCGCCGTCGGTCCCGGCCGCGAAGGTGACAGCGACCGAGAGGCCGGCCTGGTATCCATCGAGGTAGCTGATCGAGCCGGCGCTGGGGGCCGTCGAATCATTGGTGAAGGTCAGGCTGCTGGTCGCCGTGTTGCCCGCGACATCGCGACCCGTGACGACTTCGCCGGGACCGCTGGTCGTTCCCGCCGTCCACGAGAACGCCGCTGAGGTGTAGGGACCGCCGCTCGGAGTCGAGACGGTGGACGGCGTGTGGGTCCATCCGGTCGTGGTGCCGGTCAGGGCGGCGGTCTGGCTCGACGCGGGTCCGGATCCCGTATCGGCTACGGCATTGCGCAGGGTGAACGATCCCGCGGATGCGCCGGCGTAGTAGATGGTGGAGCCGCTCAACCAGGCGCCGCCGCTGACGTTCGACAGCGTGATCGAGTTGGTCGGCGGCGTGGCGTCGACCGTCACGGTGGCGCTCTTAGCGCTCTCGGCACCGACCCAGTTGGTCGCGAAGACCGGGGTGACCGAGTACTTCCAGGTCCCGGTCGGCACGCCGCTCTCGACGCAGCTGGTCGAGGTCACGGTGCCCGAACATGCCGACAGGATCGTCTGCGCGACCAGCGTCGACGCGTCGTAGCGCTTCACCAGGTATCCGGTCACGGCCTGGCCGGTGGCGAGCGTGGATGCCGCCCAGGTCACCGTCACGGCCGGGCCGGCCGCCGATGCGCTGGGCGTCGCGCCCGCGTTGACCGCGGTCGCCGCCGCGCCCCCGTTGCTGCCCGCGGTCGTCGTGGCGAGCCAATAGGCCCAGGCGGCGCCGGCCGACGCCCCGATGGTGACCGCGACCATCAGGAAGGCGATCAGCCGGATGCGATACCCCCACGAGGAGTCGCTCGGGTCCGGCCGGGCGGATTCGTGCCGCGCGGATCCGGTGCGAGACGGGGCGCTCACGGGCCGGCCACCAGGTAGACGGTGAAGGTGGCGCCCTGACAGGCGCTCGCGGCGGAGGCGCTCATGGCCAGCGCGTTGGTCAGGGTGATGGCCAGGGTGCCGTTGGTGATCCCGACGCGGGCGGGCACGCTCCAGCCGGCGCCGCCGTTGGACTGCGTGGTATAGCTCAGCGCGGCGACGGAGCATCCCGAATGGCCGGCGTCGACGGCGAAGCCGCCGGTTCCCTGACTGGTGTCGAGCAGCAACGAGCCGATCCGGACCGACGACGGGTTCGAGTTGGTCGCCGTGGTAACCACGTTGGTCGAGCCGCCCGGGTAGAGGGCTGCGGTGGGCGAGCCCGCGCTGAGCGAGACCGCGGCGAGGGTCCCGTTCGCCCCGGTCCCGGTTCCGCTGCCTCCTGCCGACCAGTATGACCAGGCGATTCCTCCCACCGGGATGCCCAGCACGACCAGCAGGACAGCGAGCAGAGCCAGGCGGCGACGACCGGTCATGGGGTCACCGCCGATGACCCGGAGAAGACGAAGGTGAGGGTGGCGCCCTTGCACCCATCCTGGTTGGCGGCCGTGTTCAGCATGCTGACCTGCGGCCACTGCGAGCTGGGGATGCCCCGCCCGCTGAGCGACGTCGATTCGTGAGGGGCGAGTGCCACCGAGAATCCGCTGCTGGCCTGAACGGCCGCGAAGTCACTCAGCGTGCACGGCCGTGTCGCGGTCGCGCTCGGAGCGGTGACGTGCGAGATCGTCACGTGCAGATCGAGAGCGGTCATTGGGTCACCGGTGAGATTGGTGAGCGTGAGATCGAGCGGGTAGTTGTCGCCGGGGCGCAGGTACTGGCTGAGATCGCCGGCGATCGAATAGGACGGGCTGGGCTGGTCGACCGACCCGGACCCGCCGCCGGACCCGGACGCGGATCCACCGCCCACTCCCCGCCCTCCGCCGGACCCGCCGCCACTGCCCGGTGCCGGTGTGCCGCTCGGCGTCGGGTCGGCCGTCGGATCCGCCGTCGGGGTCGGAGTCGATGTCGAACGGGACGACCCGCCGGCGGGCCCCTCGGCGCCGCGACGCGGGTGGGGCGAGGTCGAGCTGACGACCGAAACCACGAGCAGGGCGAACAGGACGAGGCTCAGGGCAGCAAGTGCCCAGGTGAGCGCGATCGGATCGCGTCGCCTCTCGTCCATGCTCGCCTCCCCACCCAGCGGCGCCGTCATCCAGACCCACACTGCGCGGCAAGGGGAGGGGCCGGTACGGCCCGCCCCCCTGCCGCACAATGTGCTAGTTGACGGTGTATGCCAGGTTCACCGTGGCGCCCTTGCAGGCGTCCTGGTTGGTTCCGGCCTTGTCGTTGAACTTGATGGTGGCGCCCGTCCAGCTGCCGACTCCGGTGCCGCTGGCGACCTCGGCGTTCACGGTCATCGTCGCGCTGGCGAGCGTGTAGTCGGTCGCGTCGCAGGTGCCCGACGGGGCACCGACGGCCTTCGTCACGCTCGAGATCGACGCGACGACGCTGGTGACGTACACCGGACCGCTGTTGGTGTTGGTGAAGTTGCCGCTCAGGGTCTGAGGGCTGTCACCGGGCGCCATGTTGCTGACCGTGCTGGTCTGCGTCGCCGTGATCGCGACGGTCGTTCCCGTTCCCGCCGAGCCCGTTCCGGATCCGCCGGCCGACCAGTATGCGAAGGCGATGCCGCCTCCGGTGAGAAGCAGGACCGCCGTGGCGATCACCACGAGCCGCTTCCTGGGCAATTTGTTCATGTTCCGACTCCTGTGTCGTAGTCGGGGAGTTGAAAGAAACAGCGAAGACTGTGCATCCCCCGGTGCGGACTCCCCCGAATCCAGTTCTCACCTATCTCCAAGCGTAGCCAGGTGGGCAGACCTGTCTATCCCTCTGCCGTCCCCAATGTGGGGGACCGTTTGTCCCCCGATCAGGCGGTGCGCACGCAGTCGAATGTCGGAGGCGGCGGCTAACCTGAAGTTCTCGCGACACGCCGAAAATCACTACATGTAGTGGAATGACATCGGTGGGATTCCGGTTATATAGTGGGAACTCATCCCGGCGAAGGAGTCGGGATCGAGAAGACAAGGAGGCTCGCCATGAACGACGTTGACAGCGTGGGCGGTTACGCGGTTCCGGTCGACCCCATGGACGACCTGCAGTGCGAGAGCTGCCAGTAGGCGATTCGTCGCCCGCGTAGCACGCACCCACGAACCCCCCGAAGGCCCCGGCCGACCTCGCGTCGCCGGGGCCTTCGCCTTGCCCGTGGCTCGATGGCCCGCCGGTAGGCTCGATCCGTGCCAGTGAATGCCGAACTCGCGGGTCGCAGCTACCCCGCAACGCCGCCGTACCTGGTCGGGCGCGAGAAGGTGCGCGAGTTCGCGCGAGCCGTGCTCGCGACCAGCCCGTTGAACCTCGACCCGGATGCCGCCCGTGCCGCAGGATACCCCGACGTCGTCGCGCCCCCGACCTTCGCCGTCGTGGTGCAGGAGCACACCCTCGCCCAACTGCTCGGCGATCCGGATGCCGGCATCGACTTCGCACGCGTGGTGCACGGCGATCAGCGCTTCACCTTCACCCGTCCGATCGTCGCCGGCGATGAGTTGAGCGCGACCCTGACCGTGACCAGCGTCAAGAGCCTCGGCGGGCACAGCATGGTGACGGCGGAGTCCGCGATCGTCGATGCTGCGGGGGCGCACGTCGTCACCGCGATCTCGACCCTGGTCGTTCGGGGTGAGGAATGAGCGCCGCGCCCCAGAAATCCGGCCTGGCGGTCGGCGATGTCGTCGCGGAGCACGACTACCACCTGACCCGCGACACTCTGGTGCGTTACGCCGGAGCGTCCGGCGACTTCAACCCGATCCACTACCGCGACGACGTGGCGACCTCGGTCGGCCTCGAGGGCGTGCTCGCGCACGGGATGCTGACCATGGGCCTCGCGGTGCAGCCGGTGGTCGAGTGGCTGGGCGGCGACAGCGGCAAGGTGCTCGACTACCAGGTCCGCTTCACCCGCCCCGTTCTCGTGGACGCTGACACCGGGGCCGAGGTGCACGTGGTCGCCAAGGTCGGCCTACTCGACGACGACGGCGCCCGGATCGATCTGACCGTCACCTTCAACGGCGAGACCGTGCTCGGCAAGGCACAGGTGCGGGTCGCCCTCGCATGACGAGCCCGGCGGTCAGACCATGACCCCGTCCCTCGAGCTGAGCGGGCTCACCACGCTGCGCGTCGGGGGGCCGGCCGATCGCGTGCTCGAGCCCGCCACCCGCGACGAGTTGGTGGCCGGCGCGCTGGAGGTGTGGTCAGGAGTCGGCGACTGGCTCGTTCTCGGCGGCGGCTCCAACGTCGTGGTGTCTGACGACGGCATCGACGGCGACGTGCTGCGCGTCGTCACCCGCGGCATCCAGCAGCTGCCTCAGGACGACGGCCGGGTTCACCTGCTGGTCGAGGCGGGGGAGCCCTGGGACGCCGTCGTGTCGTACGCCGTCGAGCACGGCCTGGCCGGGATCGAGTCGCTGAGCGGCATCCCGGGCAGCACCGGGGCGGCACCGATCCAGAACATCGGCGCCTACGGCCAGGAGCTGAGCGGCAGCCTGGTCGGCGTCGACTTCCTCGACTTCGCCTCGGGCGATGTGCAGCACGTTGCAGCGTCCGAGCTCGGGCTGGGCTACCGCAGCAGCGCGCTCAAGCGCGGGCGGCTGGGGGTGGTGCTCGGCGTGGAACTCGCGCTGGCGGCATCCCCGGACCGCCTGTCGAACCCGGTCGCGTACGACCAGCTCGCGCGGGCGCTCGGGGTCGGGCTCGGGGCGCGCGTGCCGCTGGCCGAGGTGCGCGCGGCGGTGCTCGCCCTGCGCGCGTCGAAGGGCATGATCCTGGATCCCGCCGACCCCGACTCGGTCAGTGCCGGCTCGTTCTTCACCAACCCGATCGTGAGCGAGAACTTCGCGCGTGGTCTCCCCTCGGACGCCCCGCGCTGGCCGACCGAACCGGAGCCGCCGGTGCAGGTGCTTCCCTTGGGTGCGCCGATCCCGGCTGCGCCCGCCTCGGGCGAGTACCTGGTAAAGCTGAGCGCGGCCTGGCTGATCGAGCGGGCCGGAATCGCTCGGGGCTTCGCGCTTCCCGGTTCGGGCGCGGCGATCTCGAGCAAGCACACCCTCGCGATCATCAACACGGGCCACGCCACCGCGCACGACATCGTGCAGCTGGCGAACTTCGTGCAGACCCGGGTGATGGCCGAGTTCGGGGTGCTCCTGCCGCCCGAACCGGTGCTGGTGGGCGTGAGCCTGTAGCGCGCGGCCCGTCTCTCGTCAGGCAGCAGCGAAGGCGGCGAGCAGCTGCTCAGCGAGCAGTTCGGGTGCCTCCTGCGCCACGTAGTGCCCGACGCCGTCGAGGTGAACGGAGCGGATCTGGCCCGCCGTGACCTGCTGAAACGTGTTCTCGGTGAAGCTTCCACCGCGGGAACCGATGGTGGCCACGGGCATCCGAAGCGGACGCTCCCGCGCGAGTCGTTGAAGGTCGTCTCCCTCGCTCAGCAGACTGCGGTACAGACCGGCCGCGCCCGAGAAACCCCCGGGCCGGCCGTATGTCCGCGCGAACTCATCGATGTCCGCGGCAGTCACCGCACGATCGCTGACGTTGTAGAAGGGGTAGAGATAGTCCCCTAGGAACTCGCGCGCACTCTTCTCGAAGAGCAGGCCGGCGACGCCCGGTGCGGCCAGCGCGCCGAGATACCACGCGCCGCCGTGGGTGACGTCGGCGAGACGCTCGGCGCCGAAGCCGGCCAGGCCCGCTTCGACGGCGGTGAGGCTGATGACATCCGCGGGGTGGGTCGCGGCGAGTCGGTACACCACGCCACCGCTGATGTCCTGACCCACGACATGCATCGGACCGTGCCCCAGCAGCGTGATCAACTGGTGCAGATCGTCCGCGGCGACGGCACTCGAGTAGTGCTCGTCGGCGATGTCGGAGTCGCCGAAGCCGCGGAGGTCCACCGCGTACACCCGATGCCGGGCGGCCAGCAGCGGAATGAGGCGACGGAATGCCCACCAGGTCTCCGGGAATCCGTGCACCAGGAGCACGGGCGCGCCGTCGTCGCCCGCCGTCACGACGTGCAGCTCGGCGCCATCGACGCGTGGGCGGTGATGAACCACACCAGGTGTGGCGCTGTTGGCAGTGCTGCTGGACATGTCTGCTCCATTAATCGACAACGTGGTTGTCCACCAGCATACGACAACTTGGTTGTCTATGCACGGGGACCCCATAGACTCCGTTCATGGCACGTGCCGGCGCCGATCTCGCCATGCTGCTGCTCGGCGGGTTCCGGTTCATGGCCGACGAGGCCACGGAGCGGCTGACTGCCCGAGGGCACCCCGGCATCCGGCCTGCCCATGACTTCGCGCTGCGCGCCATCGAAGGCGGCGCATCCTCGGTCGCCGAAGTCGGGCGACGGACCTCGGTCTCCAAGCAGGCGGCCGCCAAGACCGTCGCGTTCCTCGAAGACGGGAACTACGTGACCCGCAGCGCCGACCCGGGCGACCGGAGGCGATCCCGGCTGACCGTGACGGAACGGGGCGTCTCACTGATGCGTGACGGTGAGGCCGTGTTCGATGAGCTGCGCGACGAGTGGGAGGCGTTGGTCGGCCGAGATCGCATCGCCGACCTGCAGGAGGCGCTGCTGCTGTTGCTCGGTGCGCGATGAACGGGTTGACCCTTGCCGGGTTGTTTCTGTCCGGCCTCCTCGCCGGAGTCGAGCTGGTGGTGCGCTACGGGATTCATCCCGCCCTGATGTCGCTGCCGGATCGCACGCACCTGGCGGCCCGCCACGAGATCGTCCGGATCGTTCGCGTGATCGTGCCCATCATCCTGATCCCCAGCGTCCTTCTCGGAATCGCGGTTCTCATCTTTTCGGGCGCCGGGCCCGGGCTCGCGCTCCGCTGGGTGGGAGTCGGCATCTATGCCGCCTACCTGATGGTGGTCTTCTTCGGGACCGTCCCGATCAACGACGCGTTCTTCGACTGGGATCCCGACGCACCACCCGCCGACTGGAAGCGGGTGATCGCGCGCTGGGCGGTGATCGACATCGTGCGGAGCTCGCTCGCCATCCTGGCGTTCGCGATCTTCCTGATCGCGGCCTGGCTCGGCTGATCCGCGATCAGAGCAGCCCGAGCTCCATCGCCCGGGTCACCGCGCGGGTGCGGTCGTCGACGCCGAGCTTGGCGAAGGCGTGCAGCAGGTGCGTCTTGACCGTGGCCTCACCCACGAAGAGCCGTTCGCCGATCGCCCGGTTGCTCAGGCCATCGGCGACCAGCCCGAGCACCTCGAGTTCGCGCGGGCTGAGCGCGGGAGCCGGCGGCGGGGTCGGTGCCGCCGCGCGCCGCACCAGCAGGCGGCTGACACTGGGAGCGAGCGCGACCTCGCCGGCCGCGACCGCCCGCACGCCGGCCAGCAGCTCTTCCTCGGGGGCCGCCTTGAGCAGGTAGCCGCTGGCCCCGGCCGAGATCGCGCGCAGGATCGCGTCGTCGTTCTCGTAGGTCGTCAGGATGATCACCCGGGTCTGCTGCCCGGTAGCCAGGATGGACGCCGTCGCCTCGTCGCCGTCGATCCCGGACATGCGCAGATCCATGAGCACGACATCCGGCAGCAACTCGGCGGCCAGCCCGATCGCGTCTTCGCCCGAGGACGCCGTTCCCACCACCCGGATGTCGGGGGCGGCATCCAGAAGAGCCACCAGTCCGGCGCGCACCACCGGGTGATCGTCGACGACCAGCGCGCGGATGGTCACGAGGCGGCCGCCAGGTGCAGCGGAACACGCGCCGTCAGGGTGGTCGCCCCTGCTGTGCCGTCGACGTCGAGCGTGCCGCCGACCAGCCCCAGCCGATCGCGCAGACCGCTCAGCCCGAATCCGGCAGACTCCGCCGTCCGCGGCTCGAAGCCGCGCCCGTCATCGATCACCCGGACGCGCGCGGATCCGTCGTCCGAGCTCAGTTCGACCCGCACGGCGTGGGCCCCCGCGTGCTTGCGCGCGTTGGCGAGGCCCTCCTGCGCGCAGCGCAGCAGCACGACCTCGGCGTCTCGATCCAGCGGCTCGGCCAGCGTGCTGACCACGGCGACTGTGATTCCCGATTCGCGCTGGAAGCGGGACGCCAACTGCTCGAGGGCGCCGACCAGGCCGCCGCCGGGCAGCTCCACCCGCGCGCTCGCCGCGACCAGCGAACGCGTTTCGGTGAGTGCGTCGCGGGACGCGCTCTCGATGAGTTCCAGCGTGGCGTCGGAGAGCGTGCCGGCCGCCAGCTCCCTCCGTGCCCGCTGCGTCAGCAGAACCTGACCGGTGAGGGTCTGCGCGATGGTGTCGTGTAGTTCGCGGGCCAGGCGCTCCCGCTCCTCGGTGGCCCCGGCATCCCGGTGCAGCATCGCGAGTTGCGACTGAGCGGCGGTGAGTTCGTCGAGCAGCCGCTTGCGCTCGTGGCCGAGGTCGGCGATCCGGGTGATCCATACGCCCATCGCAATGGAGAACACCAGGGAGATGCCCTCGATCGCGGCAGCAAGCGTGATGGTGGGCGCGGTGAAGCCGAGCCGCAGCGGGAAGGCGAGTCCGACCACGACGGCGATGACCGCGCTGGCGATCACCGCCCGGCGGACGCTGCCCAGCAGCGTCCAGGCCGCCGGGAACGCGATCACCTGGAAGAAGGCAAGCGAGGTGTCCGTCGCCGTCAGGGCTCCGGTGACCGCGATCGTGACGACCAGGGCGACGAGCGAGCGCGGGGTGTCCTCCTCCTCGGGCCGCACCACGAAGACGCCCCAGAACGCGGTGAAGGCGATCAGGATTCCGACCCCGATCCAGAAGCGCGGCGTGACACTGAGACCGAGCCAGAGCACGATCCAGCTGAGCAGTCCCGTGCCCGCCACGGCGAGCAGCCACCAGTGGCGGGAGGTCATCCGACCGATGGTCACCTAGCTATCCTTGCGGATCCACCGGAAGGTCACGCGCGCCAGGATCAGCCCCACGACGAGCCAGATGGCGAGCGCGATCGCGACGCCCGGCAGGTTCCAGCTGCCCCCGGACTCGGCCGCCTCCAGGCTCGACGGCAGGAACACCGACCGCATGCCCTGCGCGAGCCACTTGAGCGGGAAGAGGCTGGCGACGTTCTGCAGCCAGGTCGGCAGGTTGGTGAACGCGAGGTACACGCCCGAGATGAACTGCAGCACCAGCACGATCGGGATGATGACGGCCGTCGCGCTCTTGCCCGACCTGGGCAGTGCGCTCAGCCCGATCCCGAGGATCGCGCAGGTGGCCACCCCGAGCAGGAAGACCCAGGCGAAGGTGAGCCACTTGGCGCCGTCGGTCGGGATCGGAACGCCGAACGCCACCTTGGCCAGCAGGATCAGCAGCGCAGCCTGCAACACGCCGGTGATCAGCGCGCGGCCGATCTTGCCGATGAAGTAACTGGTCACCGAGAGCGGCGTGCCGGCCAGTCGCTTGAGCGTGCCGTCGCTCTTCTCGCCGGCGATATCGATGGCCAGGTTCTGCAGGCCGCTGAGCAGCACCCCGGCGGCCAGCATGCCGGGCAGGTAGTAGGCGGCCGCGCTGACCGGGTGACCGGCCGCATCCTTGCCGAAGAAGTTGCTGCTGCTGAACGCCACCGAGAAGATCGTCAGCATGACGACCGGGAACAGGAAGGTGAAGAACACCGCGTCGCCTTGACGGAAGTAGGCGAGGAATTCGTAACGGATGCGGGAGAAGCCGTTGCGCACGATCCTCGCGGGGGTGACGACGGTTCGCGTCGGGATGGTCGCGGTCATTTGGCCACCAGTTCCAGATAGATGTCTTCGAGACTCGGGCGGATGACCTCGAGCCGTTCCGGTTCGCCCGATGTCGTCAGGTGGGCGACGAACTCGCCCGGTCGCTCGGTGCGCTCCTCGTGCACGACGCCGTCCCGGGTCCAGCGCACCAGCGGAACGCGCGCTGCCGCGCCGCCGATGGTGTCGATCGGACCGATCTCGACCAGCCGGCCGTCAGCGACGATCCCCGCGCGATCGCTGAGCTGCGCGGCCTCGTCGAGGTAGTGAGTGGTCAGCAGGATCGTCGTGCCCTCGCTCTTGAGCTGCTCGATCAGCGTCCAGAACTGGCGACGCGCCTCGGGGTCGAACCCGGTGGTGGGCTCGTCGAGGAAGAGCAGCTCGGGCCGGCCGATGATGCCGAGCGCGACATCCACGCGGCGACGCTGGCCGCCCGAGAGCCTGCGGATCAGCGACGAAGCCTTGTCGTCGAGCCCGACGGCTGCGATCACCTCGTCCACGTCGCGCGGGTTCGGGTAGAAGCCGGCGAAGTGCGTCAACTGCTCGCGCACGGTCGCCGCACCTTGCTCGCCGCTGCTCTGCAGCACGATGCCGAGGCGGGCCTTCCAGTCGAGACCGCCGCGCTCCGGGTCGACACCGAGCACGCTGACCGTGCCCGAGGTGCGGTCGCGATAGCCCTCGAGGATCTCGATGGTGGTGCTCTTGCCGGCGCCATTGGGCCCGAGCAGGGCGAAGGTCTCGCCGGAGGCGATGTCGAAGTCGATGCCGCGCAGGGCTTCGACCCCGCGGTAGCTCTTGTGCAGATCCCGCACTTCGACGGCGGGAGCGGTGGTGGTCACGGTCCCATGGTGGCCAGCCGGCGCCCTGGCGACAACGACCCGGTGGTGGAGTGCTGCATCCACCGATCGATGGATGTGGTTCAGCGCAGCGCGCTCAGCGCCAGACTCGCGGCGAGCGCGATCATCACGAGCGCGATGATCGCGTCGAGCACGCGCCAGGCGATCGGACGCGCGAACAACGGTGCCAGCAGGCGGGCGCCGAACCCCAGGCTCGAGAACCAGAGCATGCTGCCCAGTCCCGCTCCGGCGCCGAACGCCCAGCGCGCATCGCCGTGGGTGCTCGCCACCGTGCCGAGCAGCAGCACCGTGTCCAAGTAGACGTGCGGATTCAACCAGGTCAAGGCGACGCAGGTGGCGGCCACCGCCAGGGCGCTGCTCCGTTTCGGGGCCGCGGCATCGTTCGCCTCGAGTCGCGAGGGGCGCACTGCCCGCCGCGCGGCGAACAGCCCGTAGAGCAGCAGGAAGGCAGCCCCGACCCAGCGGACCAGGTCAACCAGCCAGGGGAGCGCGGTGAACAGCAGCCCGCC
>Ga0207690_10000298_pt1 | contig 34983 bp, 38 predicted proteins | sample KBSC23metaG_FD_184315 | JGI IMG/M metagenome (GOLD analysis project Ga0207690, IMG submission 184315) | Corn rhizosphere microbial communities from Kellogg Biological Station, Michigan, USA - KBS C2-3 metaG (SPAdes) (version 2) | ecosystem: Host-associated > Plants > Roots > Rhizosphere > Soil ... | reverse complement strand
GCGACGCCCGGCTCCAGTCGGGCAGCTACGTGCTGCACGTGGTGCCGAAGCACAAGGCGTTCCTGGTCGGTTGCAAGGCGCAACCGGAGGCCGTCGCTGCGGTGCAGGTGGCGCCTTCGGCCAAGGTGTCGGTGAGCTACACGTTGACTGCCACATGCCGCGCAGGCAAGGGCGCCGACCAGGTCATGCCGCCGGTTACGGGGACGATGCCGGATTTCACCGGCAACGGCACGGTCTCGCAGCAGGTGGACACGGCAGGCTGCACGGACCCGGTCAGTTACGCGATCAGTGCGAAGGCGACATTCGGCGACGGCCATGCCGTCTCGGTCGGGCCGATCAGCCAGATCGCCTCGGCCGGCATTACGGCCGGGCTGCCGGGGGGGCTTTCACTGAGCTGGGACCCTTCGGTGCGCCAGCTGTTCGTGCGCCCCGGCGCGACCAGCTGCAAGGGCGTGTACTGAGCCGTCAATCCCGGGGCCATCGCCCCGGGATGGCGAAGAGGCTTATTCGTCGGGTGTCCCGGAAACCACGCGCAGTTCCGAAATGCCGCCGGGCGCAAGGTCCTTCAGCAGGTCCATGAAGTCCATGCCGACCAACCGTTGCGCACGACGCAACAGCAGCGGTACCGGGCTCGATGGTTCGTTGCGGGTGTAGTAATCGCACAGCTCGTCGATGCGCCGCATCACGTCCTGTTGACCGGCAATCGCGCCATTGGAGGCACGCACACCGCCGCCTCCGCCGGTACCCTCTTCACCAGCCTCGCCGTCTTCGGCGGAGCCTTCCGCCGGCAGGCGGCGCGCGAGCTGCGGTTCCAGAAACTTCTTCAGTTCATAGATTTCGCTGAGCAGGTTCTTGAAATCCGGCCCTGCCGTACCGACCCGGTCGTTGAAAATGCCGTCGATCGCCTTGGCGTTTTCCAGTGACTGGCTGATGGCGGCGGTCACGGCCACCAGTTCGTCCTCGGCGCAATCCATGCAACAGGCTTCGATCTCGGTCAGGCTCGCCTGCGGCTCGCCTTCCGTGGCGGTGACTTTCAGCGTGCCATTGGCGATGCGCAGGTCGCGCAAATCGAATCGGCCCAGGCGCGGCGATTGCACGAAAGGTGTCGTGCGGAAATATCCCAATACCCCCTGCAGGTCGCCAAGCGGAACCACCGAATTGACGCGCATGGTCGGGTCGTTGTCGTCTTCGGCATCCAGTTGCGGATGCACGCTGTCCCAGAAGTGTTCGAGCAGGCCGCGAATCAGGCTGAGGCCCGCGTTCCACCCGGGCATGCCGGACGTGCGCGTCCAGGCCGTGGTGAGGTGGACGGCGGCGCGCAGGTCCTTGGACCGTCCCAGTACGGCCCGGGCCAGTTCGGCGACCTTGTCCCAATCGGGTTCCTCGGCCGCCTTGACGCTGTCGCCAATGGCGCGTTCGGCCTTCGGTGCGGCGGCGCGTTCGAGTGCGAGAAACTCGGCGTCGTATTCCAGATCGTCGCCTGCCGGAGATTCATCTCCGATCGGTGCCAACAAAGACTCAAGATTATATTGCGCCATGGTCTTGCACCGCCTTCCAGGTGGGATTCTCCTATTATCACAAATTATTCGCGCAAAACCAGTCGCCGGGTCCCTTTTTAATCGACATGGGACAACTGGCCATGGCGCCGGCCATGGATATGCTCATGCGATGAAACGCGCCGAATTTCGGCAGGCCGAGATAATCGGCTGCGGTAAAGCCAAGTCGCGGCCGTGTTCGGCGGGTGGCATGTCCCGGCGATTATCCGGTTCGGCGCCGCCGCGACCGCTTCCAGCGGACCCAGCGCCGCTCCACCCAGAGCAGCGCCCGCCGCATCGGGCGACGCAGGAAGGGCAGGTCTTGCGCCAGCAGCAACAGGCCCAGCGGCAACATCCACATGCCAAGCAGGGGCAGGATGCTGAAAATCCCTCCCGCGATGAGTAGGAGTCCCACGGGAATGCGCACCCAGCGCGAGGAAGGCTCCCGCAGCCATCGGATGCTCCGGCTGACCCGTTTCGGCAGTTCCCGCTCGAACCGGTCGAGCTGGCGGTTCAGCCTTTCCTCGTCTTTGTCGATCATGCCTTTCCAGTCAAGCGCACCCGCGAACACGCGCCATCCTATCGGCAAACCGGGTCAGGTGCGCCTGCGGGGAGACGGTCCTATTCATCTTCCGAAGCGGGCGATACGTAGTCCGGATCTTCCGAGTCGCGCGCGTGGCGGATGGCATCGCGCAGGCGCAGGTCCAGGTGGTCGAAGTCCAGGATGACCTTGTCGGAATGGACGGCTTTCACTGCCGAAAGCGGGATCACGAAATCGCCCGCGTTCTCGATGTAGACAAGCAACTCGGGCAGGCCGTGCCTGATCTCGCGGACCGAGCCGACGCCTTCGGCCCCGTCGGAGACGAATACCATGAAACCTTCGCTGATCTGATCGTGCATGATGCGATCTCCCTGCGACAACTGGGCGGGTTGGAGCTTCGCATTGCGACGGCGTGAACAGCGGACAGCGCTGCGACCAGCCTTCGCCATGCGGGCTGCGGCGAATGATGGACACACCCGCCGTTTCGAAGCGGTGAAAACGCACAGGGTCGCGCTGTACCCGGCGACACCCGTGCCCTGGCGCCCAAGGATGCGGAAACGGCGGCTTCAAAGCGGCTCATTTCCGGCGCCGGGGCAGGGTGTGGAAGAATGGTCATGCGTGCGGTTTCATCCGACGCGTGCCGCACTCGGATGAACCCGGCTGCGGCAACATGACTGCAGCATGTACTCTTTGCGGCCAGCCCCGGCCGACCGACCGTCACCAGCGAATGAATCCCATGCAAGCCATCGAAACCCTGATCGACGATGCCTTCGAGCGCCGCAACGCGCTGACCCAAGCCGAGATCGAAACCCATCTGCGGCCCGCCATCGACCAGGTGCTCGATCTGCTCGAATCCGGCGAGCGCCGTGTCGCCGAGCCGGATGGCCGGGGCGGCTGGAAGGTGAACCAGTGGATCAAGAAGGCGGTGCTGCTGTACTTCCGCATCAATGACAACCGCGTGGTCGACGGCGGCCCGGCGCAGGCGTTCGACAAGGTGCCGCTGCGCTTCGCCCACGGCAACGACGCCGAACTGCAGCAACTCGGCGCACGCGTGGTGCCCGGTGCGCTGGTGCGCCGTGGCGCGCACATCGCGAAGGATGCGGTGCTGATGCCCAGCTACGTCAACATCGGTGCGTACGTCGGTGCCGGCAGCATGATCGACACCTGGGCCACGGTGGGTTCCTGCGCTCAGATCGGCGCCGGTGTGCACCTGTCCGGCGGCGTCGGCATCGGTGGCGTGCTGGAGCCGCTGCAGGCCAATCCCACCATCATCGAGGACAATTGCTTCATCGGCGCGCGCTCCGAAGTGGTCGAGGGCGTGGTGGTGGAAAAGGGCAGCGTGATCGGCATGGGCGTGTTCCTCGGCCAGTCCACCCGCATCTACAACCGCGCCACCAGCGAGGTCAGCTACGGCCGCGTGCCGGCCGGCAGCGTGGTGGTGGCCGGCAGCCTGCCGGCGAAAGACGGCAGCCACAGCCTGTACGCGGCGGTCATCGTCAAGCAGGTGGACGCGAAGACCCGCAGCAAGACCAGCATCAACGAACTGCTGCGGAGCGGCGAATGAATCCTGTCGTGTATGGACTGCCGAACTGCGACACCTGCAAGAAGGCACGCAACTGGCTCGCCCGCTTCGAGGTGGCGCACGACTTCGTCGACTACCGCGCCAACCCGGTACCGGCGGCGACGCTGAAGGACTGGGCGGCGCAGCTCGGCGGCTGGGAAAAACTGGTGAACAAGTCGTCCACCACCTGGCGCAACCTGCTGCCGCAGCGCAAGAACCCGGGCAGCGATCCGGAGTGGACCTTGCTGCTGAAGGAATATCCCGCGCTGATCCGCCGCCCGGTGGTGGTACAGGCCGATGGCATGGTGAGCGTGGGCTTCACCGACAACGGCTTCAAGAAACTGTTCGGCCGCTGAGATGCCGATGCGGCTTTCAAAAATCCTGCTGACGGCGACGATCGCGCTGTGGCTGGCGCTGGTCGCGTTCGGCAACATCACCGACTACGGCAGCAACCTGGTATTCGTGCAGCACGTGCTGGCGATGGACTCGATCTTTCCCGACGCCGGCATCCATTACCGCGCGATCCACGCGCCGCTGCTGCAGCACGCCGCCTACATGCTGATCATCGCCGCCGAGACGCTGGCCGCCGTGCTGTGCGGAGCCGGCGCCTGGCGCATGTGGCGTGCGCGTCGTGCGCCTGCGGCGACGTTTCGTCGCGCCGGGCGGCTCGCCGTGGCCGGGCTGACGGTCGGCGTGCTGTTGTGGCTGGGCGGCTTCATGGCGATTGGCGGCGAGTGGTTCGGCATGTGGATGTCCACGCAGTGGAACGGCCTGGCCAGCGCCTTCCGCTTCGTGGTGGTGCTGCTGGCCGCACTGATCTGCCTGGGTCAGCGCGACGACGAACTCGATGATTGACGACAAGAGCACCGGGACGGGCCATCCCCGGGCGCGACGGTTCCGCGGCAACCTGCGCATCGAACGCGACAACGCAGCGCTCTACGCGCGGCTGGCCGAGCTGGCCACCGATGCGCGGCTGGGCCACGTCTACCGGCGCATCGCCGCGGGCGAACGGACCAACGCGGAGTTCTGGGAGGCGCGCCTGCGCGAGATGGGTGAAGCCGTGCCGCCGCCGCGGATCGGCCTGCGCGTGCGTGCGCTGAGCTGGTTCGCGCAGCGCTTCGGCACCGAGTTCGTGATGCCGACGGTGGTGCGCCTGGAACACGCCGACCACGATGTCACGCCGGTCGACCGCAGCAATCATCGCGATCATTTCACTCCGTTGCGGCAGATCGGTGCGCGCGGGCACCGCCATCGCACGCAGAGCGGCAACACGTTGCGTGCGGCCGTGCTGGGCGCCAACGACGGGCTGGTCTCCAACGTCAGCCTGGTGATGGGCATGGCCGGTGCCGCCTCGGGTGATCGTGCGGTGTTGCTGGCCGGCCTGGCCGGACTGGTCGCGGGCGCCTGTTCGATGGCGCTCGGCGAGTGGTTGTCGGTGAACAGCTCGCGCGAGTTCTATCAGGCACAGATCACCGAACGTGCCGAGCGGCTCGCGGTGTCGCCGGAGGACGGGCTGCAGCATATCGCCGGCATCTATCGCGACAAGGGTCTGGAGCCGGCCGCGGCCGAGCACCTGGCCGGCCACATCGCCGAGACGCCGCGTGCGGCGCTGGACATGCTGGTGCGCGAGGATCTGGGCGTCGACCCGGGCGAACTGGGTGGCTCGGCCTGGGGCGCGGCGATCTCGTCGTTCTGCCTGTTCGCCTGCGGCGCGCTGTTTCCGGTGGCGCCGTACTTCTTTCTCGGCGGTGGCGCCGCCCTGGCGGCCAGCGTGTGCGCCACCGCCGTCGGCCTGGCCATGATCGGCATCGGTACCTCGCTGTTCACCGGGCGCAGCATGCTGTTCTCGATCGCGCGCCAGCTCGGCATCACCACCGCGGCTGCCGCCATCACTTACGGCATGGGCCACCTGCTGGGTGTCGCGCTGGCATAGCGTTGGTATGCTGCGTCATCGCCCAACGTTGCGCTGCGTGAGTGCCCATGTCCGAAGTTTTCGATCTCACCTGTGACCTGGTCCGCCGCCGCTCGGTGACGCCGGAAGACGCCGGTTGCCTGCCGTTGATCGGCGAACGGCTGATACGTGCGGGCTTTCGTATCGAGCACCTGCGCTACGGCGAGGTGGACAACCTGTGGGCCACGCACGGCACGGGTGGACCCACGCTGATCTTCCTCGGTCACACCGACGTGGTGCCGAGCGGCCCGGAAGCGGCATGGCAGAGTCCGCCGTTCGAACCGACCATCCGCGATGGCCGTCTATACGGCCGTGGCGTCGCCGACATGAAAGGTTCGGTGGCGGCGATGGTGGTGGCGCTGGAGGAGTTCGTGGCGGCGCACCCCGGCCATCGCGGCCGGGTCGGATTGCTGCTGACCAGCGACGAGGAGGGCCCGGTCAACCTCGACGGCGTGCGCAGGGTAGTGGAACGCTTCCGTGCCGTCGGCGAGCAGATCGACTGGTGCGTGGTCGGTGAACCGTCAGCGAAGGAAAGGCTGGGCGACCTGATCCGCGTGGGGCGGCGCGGCTCGCTGTCGGCCATGCTCAGCGTGCATGGCGTGCAAGGTCATGTGGCGTATCCGGAGAAGGCGCTGAATCCGATCCACGCGTTCGCGCCTGCGCTGGCGGAACTTGTCGCCACGCGTTGGGACGAAGGCAACAGCGACTTCCCGCCCACCTCGTTCCAGGTCTCCAATCTCAACGCCGGCACTGGCGCCAACAACGTCATTCCCGGCGAGCTCACCGCATGGATCAACTTCCGCTACTGCACCGCCAGTCGTGCGGAAGACCTGCGCGCGCGCACCGAGGCGATCCTGCAGCGGCACAGCCTGGACTGCACGCTTGACTGGAGCCTGACCGGCGAGCCGTTCCTCACCCCGCCCGGTGGCGTGCTGCGCCAGGCGGTGGTGGCGGTGTGCCGCGAGTTGTATGGCATCGATCCCGAGCAAAGCACTGGCGGCGGCACCTCCGACGGCCGCTTCATCGCGCCGATGGGCACCGAGGTGGTGGAGGTCGGCCCGGTCAATGCAACCATCCACAAGGTCGACGAATGCGTCGCGCTGGCGGAACTGGAGCAGTTGCCGCAGCTGTATCGCGCGGTGTGCGAGCGCATGCTGGAATGAGCGGAGCGCCAGCGGATTCCTCGGTGAAAACCCGCTGCGCGAGTGGCTTGCGGCCGGACGCGCGCTGAGCTTTATCGCCGGGCCGCCGCCGGCTCCAGGGTCAGGGTGTGCTGGAGCTTGCCCGGCAGCAGCGGCGTGGGTCGGCCTTCGACCCAATCCTCGTGCCCTGCGCCGAAGTACGGCGACAGCGGGTGGTCGCTCTGGCCGCCGGGCATGTTGAGGATGCCGTGGGCCTCTTGGCCGGGCGACACGTCCAGATGTTCGGAGGCGCCGAAACCGGGCGAGGCGACGTGCGGCATGTTGTTGTCGCCGGGGATGGGCTGGTCCGGCATGTCGATGAAACGGCCGAGCCAGGATGGCAGTGCGGCGGACAGCGGATGGCGGATGGCGGCGCGGTTGCGTTCGCCCCAGCTGCGCGCGGCGAGGCCGCCGGGTTGCCGGCCGAGTTCGGCCACCACCTGGCGGGCGGCATCGGTGAGCAGGGTGTGCCAGTCGGGATATTTCGGATCGAGCAGATACGCGGGCTGGGCGCGGACCAGCATCCACACGGCCGCCTCGGCGCTGTTCTCGCCGGGCCAGCTGAAGTCCGGGTAGCGCTGCTTCACCCGTGCCGCGAACGGGGCCAGCACGGCTTTGCCGACCTGGTCGCGGAACGCGCGCACCAGCCGGTAATCGACGCTGTCGACGGCGGCGCGTTCCTGCCAGCGCGCGGTGAGCTGGCGCAGCTGCTGCAATGATGGATCGGTGCTGTCGGCCAGGGTGTCCTGCAGCAGGCGTTGCCAGTGGGTGAGGAACACCGCGCGATCGTCCAGCTGGATGTCGAGCAGGCTGCCGGGCGTGAAGCTGGCACGGGCGCGCAGGTCGTCGCGGATCTGCTGCGCGCGCGCGCCGAGGTCGTGACCGCCGTTGCCGAGCAGGGCCAGCGCGTCGCCGTCGACGGTGCGATTGTTCGCTGTCCATAGCCGGCCTTCGCCCGGGTTTTCGATGCGCGGGTAGCGGGCCGGCGCGGCCCAGCCTTGCCAGCCGCTGCCGGGTTTCGACCAGTCCGACGGCAGCAGCGGGTCGATGCCGGCGCGCAGCGGGATGCTGTTGCCGGCGATGGTCCAGCCGATGTGCCCGGCGCTGTCGGCGACCAGCAGGTTCTGCGGCGGCATGCCGAGCCGGGGCGCCAGGTCCAGCGCCCCGGCCACGTCGGTCGTGTGTTCCAGCTGCATCAGTTCGACGTTGTAGCCGTGCGCTCGGCCGCCGATCCAGGCCAGCGCCAGCGGGGTGCCGTCGGCGTCCTGGCCCATGATTGGGCCCCAGCGGGTGTCTTCGACCCTGAGGATGGTATCCGGCTGGCCCTTGACTTGGATGTGTTCGTCGTGGCTTTCGATGCTGGCCCAGCCATCCGGCGTCTTGTAGCGCGTGGGATCGGCGGGATCGCGCAGCACGCGCACCCAGTCCTGCCAGTCGCCGTAGCTGTTGGTGAAGCCCCAGGCGATCTGGCCGTTGGAGCCGACGATGATCGCCGGCGTGCCGGGCAGGCTCACGCCGTTGATGTCGCGCTGGCCGTTCGGGGCGTTGGCGTCGGGATAGCGCAGGCGGGTGCGGAACCAGATGTTCGGCACGCGCAAGCCCAAGTGCATGTCGTTCGCCAGCATCGCGGCACCGCTGCCGGTGAGTGCGCCGGCCACCGCGAAGCTGTTGCTGCCGGGTCGCGCTGCATCGAGCGCCGGCGCCAGTGCGGCGGCCAGCGTCGGTGAGTGGGGCGACGGCGCGAGCTGGCGCAGATCGAACACGCTGGCGGGCGGGATCACCGGCGGTCGCGACAGCCGGCCGCTCAGCGGGGCCTCCCAGTCGGGGTCGGGCGCCAGCAGGAAATCCACCAGTGGATCGGGCAGCACCGCGCGCATCTGCGCGAAGCGCAGTTCGCGCTCGTTGCGGCCGTCGCTGTTGAGGTCGAGGTACATCGCGGCGATCACCAGCACGCTGTCCTCCGATCGCCACGGCTGCGGCCGGCTGCCCAGCAGCAGGTATTCCCACGGCCGCGCGCGCAGATCGGCAAGGCCGGCGTTGACGCCGTCGCGGTAGCGGTCGAGTCCATGCCGCTGTTCCGGAGGCAATTGCGCGTAAGCGGCTTCGGCCACGGCGCGCAGGCGATGCCGGCGATGGTTGAGATCGGCCTTCAGCGCGGCCGGTCCGACCAGGGCGGACAATTCGCCGGCGCTCACGCGGCGCATCAGGTCCATCGCGAAGAAGCGTTCCTGCGCGTGCACGTAGCCGAGCGCGTAGCTGATGTCCGTGCGGTTTTTCCCCTCGATGGTGACCGTGCCCAGCGCATCGCGGCCGACGCTGACCGCTGCGGTGAGACCTGCGGCCTGGCGGACTCCGTCGAGCCGGGCGCGGCTGCCGGCGAGCAGCCACCAGAACGCTAGGAAGGCCATCAGCAACAGCGCCAGCAAGGCCAGCAGCAGGGTGCGCAGGACACGCCAGCGGCGGGTCGTCATGGCTTGGCGAATACCGCGAAGATGCCGGCGTACGGCTTGACCATGAAGGCCGGCGCGCCGGCGTAGCCCTCGCCGTCGACGTACAGCTGCGAGATGCTGCCGTCCAGGTAGAGTGCATCGCGGCAACCCAGCTCGTCGCGGAACAGCCGTCCAAACGTATGGAAGTTCACAGGGGCCTCGCTCACGGCAAACACCACGTCGGTCGGAGTTTTCGCGCAGACGCCGCTGCGCCATTTCAGGCTGGACGAGTCATCGATGAACTGTTCGTTGAGCTTGCCGTCGATCAGCAACATCGGCCCGGACTGGGTGGCCCACTGCGCGCTCGCCCCTTCGGCCTTGAACGCGGCGCTGGTGCGCACCGCGGCATGCCCGTCCGGATACACCGCGAACACGCCGTTCGGCAGCAGCGAGAAATTGCCCGAGGCGGGATTGCCGTGCGCGAGGTTCAGCGGCACCACGGTCCTGCCGTTTTCCACGTACAGGCCGAGCGGCGCGAACTTGTGGTCGTAGATGCCGGCGTTGGCGGCAAACAGCAGCCGCTGGCCGCGCTGCTCGCCCCACTGGCGCAGCGTTTCGATGCTGCCGAACGGCTGGCCGCTGGCGGGTTCGCGCCAGTGCAGGGTCAGCCGCTCGCGCTTCAGGTTCACATGCACGACACGGTAGTTCTGGCCCTCGAACGCCAGCTCGCGGCTGTCCAGCGCCCGTGCGGTCGGCGCACAGCCGGGCACGCCGACGAGCAGCAGCAAGGGCAACAGCACGTGCTGCAGCACGCGCCATAGCCGTTGTGCGGGAAAGGGGTGGGATGGCGGCGAAACGGATGGGCGCATCCGACGATGGTCGCCGCCCAGCCGCGCGGGTGCAAGTCCGTCTCCAGGACTGCGCCGGATACCGGCTGCCGCTAAACTTGGATTTTTCCGTGGTGCCCGCCCATGCCCTATACCCCGATAGTGGCGACTCTCGGCTATGTGTTGTCGCCCGACCGCAGCGAAGTGCTGATGATCCACCGCAACGCCCGCCCGGATGACCTGCACCTTGGCAAATACAACGGCCTGGGCGGCAAGATGGAGCCGGGCGAGGACATTGCCGCCTGCATGCGCCGCGAGATCCGCGAGGAGGCCGGCATCGAGTGCGAGTCGATGCAGTTGCGCGGTACCTTGAACTGGCCCGGTTTCGGCAAGCACGGCGAGGACTGGCTCGGTTTCATTTTCGTGATCGACCGCTACAGCGGCACGCCATTCATGGTCAATCACGAAGGCACGCTGGAGTGGGTGGCGTTGGAGCGGTTGCTGACCCTGCCGATGTGGGAGGGCGACCGCCACTTCCTGCCGCTGGTGTTCGACGCCGACCCGCGGCCGTTCCACGGCGTGATGCCGTACAAGGGCGGCCGCATGCAGTCGTGGTCGTACACGCGATTGTGAGTGTGGCGGAACAGGTCATCCACATCGTGGCTGCGGTGATCCGCGACGCGGCGGGACGCAGCCTGCTGGTGCGCAAGCACGGTGCCGCGGTGTTCCAGCAGCCTGGCGGCAAGCGCGATCCCGGCGATGCGGATGAACTGGCCACGCTGGCGCGCGAACTGCACGAGGAACTGGGCTGTGAACTGCTGCGCGACTCGGCCCGCCTGTTGTGCCATTGCAGCGCGCCGGCGGCGAACGAACCGGGCCACGTGGTCGAGGCAGCCGTCTACATGGTGGAAGTGCGCGGCACGATCGTGGCGCAGACGGAGATCGCGGAACTGCGCTGGATCGATCCGGCTGCCCCCGATGTGCCGGTGGCCCGGCTGAGCCGCGAGCACATCTTGCCGTTGTTGTGAGCCTGCTCCTGCTCCTTCCTTGCATGCAGGGGTGGGTCGCTCTTCACTGCAAAGTCAAAAGCCACCCCCTCCTGACCTCCCCCTGCGGCGCAGGGGGAGGGACCGAACGTGCAGCATCATTACTCCCCCGTTGCCGAGTAAGGAGGCGAGCGCGCGGCTCTTTGCGCCCTCCCCTGCTTGCCCCAAAGGGACTTCCTTCGGTCGCAGGGGAGGGCCGGGGTGGAGTCGCTCTTCGCTCTTCAGGGCTTGAACGCCACGAACGTGCCATACGGTTTCAGCTGGGCGTCGATCGCCTTGGGGTCGCCGACGATCACGATGCTCTGGTCCTTCGCGGCGAAGTACTTGCGCCCCATCGCCTGCACCTGTTCCGTGGTGACTTTGTTCGCCTCGGCCACGTAGCTGCCGAGGAAGCTCGGCGGCAGGCCACCTACCCAGTAGTTCGCCAGCGTGCCGGTCAGCGCGCCCTGGATCTGGTTGCGCAGCAGGTAGATGCCGCCGACCAGGCGCTTGGCGCCGGTGAGTTCTTCCGCACTGGCCGGCTGGCTGGCCATGCTGCCGTACAGCTTGGCCAGTTCGGCCAGGGTGGCGCCGGTGACCTCGTTGCGCACGTCGACCGTGGCCACGGCACTGCCGCCGACACGGTTGGCGCTGAAGCGCGACCACGGGCTGTACGAGTAGCCCTTGTCCTCGCGGATGTCCTGGGTGATGCGGCTGGTGAAGCCGCCGCCCAGGATGGTGTTGGCCACGGTCAGCGGAATGTAGTCCGGGTCATTGGCCGGTACGGCGGGACGGCCATAGCGGATATTGCTTTGCACGGCGCCGGCCCGCGGCACGATCAGCCGTTGCGGTGCCGCCGTGCGCGGGGCCGGCGCGGTATCGGCGAGTGCCGTGCCACTGGCCTTCCAGTTGCCGAACTGTTGCTCGGCCAGGCGGAACGCCGTGTCGGCATCGATCCGTCCGACGATCACCAGCAGGGCGCGATCCGGCCGGAAGCGGGCGTCGTGCAATGCTCTCAACGCATCGGGCGAGGCCGCCTCCACGCTGGCTTCGGTGAGCGAGTCGCGTGAGTACGGATGATCGCCGTACGCGGCATGGCCGAAGGCGCGCTGCGCCTGCCAGTCCGGGTCGGCCTGCTGTACCTTCAGGTCCTGCAGCGCGTTCGCCTTGGCCAGGGTGACCTCCTTGGCGGGAAAGGTCGAATGCAGCGCGGTGTCGGCGACGAGTTCCAGCAGGCGCGACGCATGCGAGGCCAGCGCGCTGGCGCGGATATTGATCGCGTCCGCCTCGGCACCGGCGCCGTAGTCGCCACCGATCGCCTGCAACTCCTCGGCGATGTCGCGCGAACTGCGGCTGCCGGTGCCTTCGTTGAGCAGCCGCGCCATCATCCGTGAAAGTGCCGGCGTGGCGGCGTCGTCGGCGGCGGTACCGCCGAGCACGGCCAGCGCCACGTTGACCTTGGGCAGGCCGTCGCGCGGCACCACCCACACGGTGAGTCCGTTCGGCAGGGTGCGCTGGGCAATCTGCGGAACCGGCAGCGGCTTGTCCGGGCCGTAGGCGGGCAGGTCCTTCGGCAGCGGCGCGGTGGATGCCTGGGCGACGCCGGCCAGGGCCAGGCCGAGCGCGAGGGCGAGCGTCTTGAACGTCGTGTTCGTCTTCATGGCGGTCCTCACTTGGCGGATGCCTTGGCGGCGGGAGCGGCAGCGGCGGCGACCGGGCGGCGCACGATCACGCTGCGGTTGGCGTCGGTGAGATAGGCGCGGGCCACGCGCCTGATGTCGTCGGAACTCACCGCTTCGATCCAGCCCGGCATCCGGTTGGCGACGTTGGCGTCGCCCCACAGCGTCTGCAGCTTGGCCAGCGTGTCGGCGCGGCCGAGGAAGGATTCCAGCCCGCCGTACCAGTCCGACAGCATCTTGGTTTTCACCCGGGCCAGGGTGGCGTCGTCGACGCCGTCGCTGGCGACCTTGCCGATCTCCTCGTCGATCGCGGCCAGTACCTGGTCCGGCGTGGTGTTGGGCTTGTACAGTGCGAACAGGCCCAGCAGGGTCGGGCCGGCGTAGTCGCTGCCGTCCCCGAGCGGGAAGTTCACACCGCCCTGGATGTTGAGCAACAGCTCGCGGCCCTTGACCAGGCCCTGGTAAAACCGCGAGGCGTCGTCGCCGACCAGCAGCTGCGACAGCACCATCATCGGGATCTGGTCCTTGCTGCCGCGCGCGGGCATCTTCCAGCCGATTGCCAACGCCGGCACCTTGGCCAGCGCATCGGTCTGTTCCTCATGACGCGGCTTGGTGTTCAGCGGTTCGGAGACGTCCGGCCGCTGCGGCAACGCGCGGGCGGGCAGGCTGCCGAAATATTTCTGCGCCAGCGCGAAGGCCTGCTCCGGCGTGACGTCGCCGGCGATGCCGAGTACCGCGTTGGCCGGCTGGTAGAAGGTGTCGTGGAAGGTCTTCACGTCGGCGATGCTGGCGTGGTCCAAGTCCTTGAACGAGCCGTAGCCGTCATGGTTGTTGGCCCACTTGTCGAACGCGAGGCGGTTGAGGTCGGTCCAGAAGAACAGGCCGTAGGGCTGGTTCTTCACGTTGACGCGTATCTCCTCCTTCACCACGTTCTGCTGGTTGGCGAGGTTCTTCGCGCTGAAGTCGAGTGACTTCATGCGGTCCGCCTCCAACCACAGGATCGGCGCCAGCGCGGACGACGGCGCGGAGGCGATGTAGTTGGTGTAGTCGGCGCGGGTGGAGCCGTTGAACACGCCACCGCCGCCCTGGATCACGCGTTCGAAGGTGCCCTTGGGCGCGTCCGGCGTGCCTTCGAACATCAGGTGCTCGAACAGGTGGGCGAAGCCGGTGCGGTTCTGCGGTTCCAGCCGCATGCCGACGTGGTAGACCATGCTGATGCCGACGGTGGGCGAGCTGTGGTCTTCGGAAACCACCACGGTGAGGCCGTTGTCGAGTTTCTTCACCGCGACCGGCAGCTTCCAGGTATCGGTGTCGGCCGCCTGGGCGGCGAAGGCCAGGCACAGCCCGGCGACCAGTACGGATAGTCGTGAAGCGCGCATCTACGTCTCCTTGTCAACGCGAATGAAGCGCCGATCGTCCTGCGATCGGGCGGGGTCCACAAGTGACGAATGGGGGAGGAGGAATCACTGCGCACCGGGACTTCCTGCGACGCAGTCGGTCCCACGGAAGCCGCGTCGTGTGAGCTCAGGCGACGTCGCCGATCCAGGCCGGGCTGCTGAACTTCGCATGCCCGAGTGCTTCCGCCTGGACCAGCTCGTCGGCGCGCAAGCTGCCGTCGCTGAGACCATGCAGGCGGCGGAAAGTGGCGACCATGCGCTCGATCACCGCCTCGCGCGGCAGGCCGGTCTGGCTGCGCAGCGGGTCGACCCGCTTGGCCGCGCTGACGGTGCCCTTGTCGGACAGTTTCTCGCGGCCGATGCGCAGCACGTCCAGCATCTTCGCGGCGTCGATGTCGTAGGCCATCGTGACGTGATGCAGCACCGCGCCACCGCGGTGCACTTGCGCGGCGCCGGCGATCTTGCCGCCTTCGGAAGTGATGTCGTTGAGCGGCTGGTACCACGCCTTGATGCCCAGTTCGCCCAGTGCCTGCAGCACCCACGCGTCGAAGAAGGCATAGGCTTCCTGGAACGACAGCCCCTTCACCAGCGACTGCGGCGCGTAGATCGAATAGGTGATCGTGTTGCCCGGCTCGATGAACATTGCGCCGCCACCGGAAACCCGTCGCACCACTTCGATGCCGTGGCGCCGTGCCGCCTCGCTATCCACTTCATTGCGCAGCGACTGGAAGCGGCCGATCACCACCGCCGGCGATGCCCATTCCCAGATGCGCAGGGTCGGCGCGCGGCGACCGGCGCCGACCTCGTGGGTCAGCACGTCGTCCAGCGCCATGTGCAGGGTGGGCGATTGCGGTGCGGTGTGGATCAGCTGCCAGTCGTGGTCGCGCCAGTCGGTGCGCATCATGCTTCGGCTTCCCTGTGCAAGGCGCGGCGCACGGCGACCGCGATGGCTTCCGGCGAAAGACCATACATCATTACGTCGGCGGCAAGGGCGTGGCGCACGCTGGCGGCGAGCGCGGCTTCGTCGGCGTGTTCCGGTTGACCCTCCAGCGCGCGGTTGATCGTATCCAGCGCGCTGTCCGGTTCCAGGAAGAAATCGCCGCTCAGCTGCACGTCGGCAAGACGGCCATCGCGCACCGCGAGATCGATCACCACCAGCTTGCCGCCGGGCATCTTGTATTCGCCGTGCATGGATCATCCTCGTGCCCACCGTCGTGGTGCGCAACAGAGCGATTTTGCCGCGTTACGGCGGGCAGGGGAAATCCGGGCGGCGCTCCGAACCATCGAACGGAGCGCCCGGCCGGGCGTAGCGCGTCAGATCTGCGCAAGCCCACCATCGACAGCGAGCTCGCTGGCGGTCATGAAACTGCTGTCCTGCGACGCGAGAAAGGCCGCCGCCGCCGCGATCTCCGACGGTTCGGCCATGCGCCGGAGCGGATTCATCGAGGCGAACACCTTCATGCCCTCCTCGCCCACTGCTGCCTTCGCCAGTTCGGTCGCCGTCGGCCCGGGCGACAGCACGTTGACCCGGATGCCGGTGCCCTTCAGGTCCTCCGCCCAGGTGCGCGCGAGGTTGCGCACGGCGGCCTTGCTCGCGCTGTAGACGCCGAAGGCCGGGGCGCCCGTGGTGCCTGCGCTCGATCCGGTCAGGATGATCGAGCCGCCCTGGCCCATCAGCGGCAGCGCCTTCTGCACCGTGAAGATCGTGCCCTTCACGTTGGTGTCGAAGGTTTCGTAGATGTGCTCGGCGGTGATCTCGCCCAGCGGAAGCAGGCTGCCCGTCCCCGCGTTGGCGAACACGATGTCGAGGGTGCCGCGCTCCGCCTTCACCGCCGCGTAAAGCCGGTCGAGATCGGCCAGGTCTGAGACCGAGCCCTTCACCGCGCGGGCATTGGGGCCGAGGTCGGCCACCGCGGCGTCGAGCGCTTCCTGCCGGCGGCCGAAGATGAAGACGAAAGCGCCTTCCTCGATGAAACGCTTTGCCGCCGCGCGGCCGATGCCGGTGGCGCCGCCGGTGATCACGGCGGTTTTTCCATTCAACTTGCTCATGTCATGAATCCTGGGTTGGAGGGGTTGCTGCTGCCGAAGCAGTGATTGGGGTTGCAGGCTGATCGCGATCTTGTCGTGATGGCCGTCGCGCTTACGGCGCCTGCTTGAACAGGTCCTGGAAAATCAATGGGCCCCAGACGCGGCCGCGTGCCTGCACCAAGGTGCCACCCTCGTCGAACTTGCCGAGATAGACGGGAGCGAAGCCGAGTCGCTTGGCCACATCGGCGACTTGCGCCGCGGCAGCTTCGTCGTCGCTCGACAGGAACACGACCCGGTGGCCGCCCTGGACGTTCGGGTCGGTGGCCAGGGTGCGCGCCAGCAGGTGATTGAAGCCCTTCACGAACCTGGCTCCGGGGAACGCCTTGGCGGCGAAAGCGGAGGAGGGGAGGCCGTCGAGCGTTTCGACAGGGGCATTCGTATTCATCGCGTCGATGATCGTTTTGCCCTTCCAGTCCGGAAGAATCCTGGCGACCTCGTGATGCCCCTCGAACAGCACCGCCAGGATGATCACGTCCGCCTTGACGGCTTCCTGCAACGTCTTGGGGATGACCGTGGGCCCGATCGCCTGCGCCTGCGGCAACAGGGCTTCGGGCGGCCGCCGGCTGGCGACCGCGACTTCGATGTTGTGGCGGGCGAAAGCGCGGGCGAGGGCTTGGCCTATCGCGCCGAAACCGATGATGGCGTAGCTCATGACATTGTCCTTTTCAGTACGGGGATGGAGTGGTGTGACCCGTTCGGGCCGGTTGCCCAGCCGATCTGGGTTGCTTGACGCATCAACACAATTGACGAAACATCGCTTAATACAATCTATTTTCTGGATAACCCATGCTCGACAACGTCACCATCAACCAGCTGCGTGCGTTCGTTGCGGTGTGCGATCAGGGGAGCTTCTCGGGTGCGGCGCGCAAGCTCGCACGAGCGCAGTCGGCCATCAGCCACGCGATCAAGGCGCTGGAAAGTGCGTTCGATGTCGAGCTGTTCGAGCGCAACACGCGCAAGGCGCAGCTCACCGCGGCAGGGCGCAGCCTCTTGCCGGATGCCCGGGCGGTGATCTCGCGCACCGAGGAAATGAAGAGTCGCGCCGGCTCGATCGCCAAGGCCGGGGTGCCGCAGGTTTCGGTGGCGGTCGACGCCTACTTTCCGCGCACCCACCTGATCGACTGCCTGCGCACGCTGCAAGAAGAGTTTCCGACCGCAGCGATCAACCTGCGCATCACCACCATGCAGGGCGGTGAGCACCTGGTGCTCGAAAGGGTGTGCGCGCTGGCGGTCACGATCGCGGATGTGCCGGAAGTAAACCCGCAAGCCATCGAACGCCACTGGCTGCGCGAGGCGGAGATGGTGACGGTATGCGCGCCATCCTATCCGCTCGCTTCGACACCCAAACCTGTCCCCGTGGACGAGTTCGGCCGACACATCCAGATCATCGTCACGGACAACCAGCCCGGCGCCGACAAGACCCAGCAGGGCGTTGCCGGCAAGCGCCAGTGGCTGGTCAACGATCTCGGCGCCAAACGCGATCTGCTCAAGGCAGGCCTCGGCTGGGGACACTTGCCGCGGCACCTCGTCACCGAGGATCTGGCAAGCGGAGAGCTCGTTGAACTCGAGCGCCGTGCGTGGCACATGGGTCCGCTCACGTTCGTGATCTCGCAGCGCCGCGGGTACGATCTCTCACTGTGCGAGTCGCGGCTGGTCGAGCTTCTTGGGGAAGCTTAGTGATCGCATTCTTCCGCTGCGCTGGGTGCTACGAAGCTAGACCTGACCCCGTTAGCGCGAAGCGAGAGGACAACATCATGACCAGCAGCGGCCCGAAAGCTCAGGGCAAAAGCCTCACGCGGCTGGCGTACCCATGAGCCTGGCGCACTTTTGCCACCCTGGCATGGCCGATAAATCAAGCCGCGAGATTTCGGCGCTGTGATAGTCCGGCAGGCCGATGTGCAGGAGCACCCGCAACAGGATGATTGGCTGATTGAAAGCGTAACGAAGCAGGGTGTGAAGAAACGCTTTGTGCTTCTCGGCCAATGCAGCAATTGCAACTCGATCGTTGTGCGGGAACAGTGTGAACTCAGAATCTCCCGTCTCGGAAAGGAAGTGTGACAGGCTATCCGAGGCGGGATGAGTAACTTGGCAAAGCAGTCCATAGATGGCGTGTGCTTGAGACAGTCCAAGTTTCTCCAACTGTTCTACATAGGCTCTCGCGCTCTTCGCCGAATGAGACTGCGGCGCCACCTCACCTTTCGTGAGCTTGCGGCCGTGTGAGAAGTGGATCAACTGGTCTTCAAGCTCCCGGCTGGTTATGACCTGACTGGACTTCATGTTCAGCGCGTCATTCACGGCGCCCCTGTTCTCGGCAAGTGTTTGGGCCACGCCAGCAACGCCGTCAAAGGAGTCTGCGGCAGACTCGATAAGAGATCGCAAGTTTGCGCAGAATGGTAGATATAGATTCTGCTCGCGAGCGACTTGTACGCCGGTGAGCCACTGTGCCGAGCGGAGTATTGAGCTCGCAGCCGCAAAGTGCGCGCGGCCGACGAGCTCGTGCCAGTAGATGCGCTGCGCCTGAGGGGCGTCATCGATCATGAGTCGCTCGAATTCTTCGGCTGCGAAGAATTTGTACCTGACCGATCCTGCGCTGAACTCCACGTTCATGCGTGAGGCGAGTGCTGCAAAGTCCTGAGCGCCTTGGCCGAAGACTTCGTTGATTGACGGAGATGACAGCATGGTTTCCGAGCGCCCTAACGCTGGAGTTAAGCGGTGCGCGGTTTTTCGCGCGTCCGCTTGGACGGATTGTTAGACCTGCAGATGCGCCCGCAGGTCTGAGACTGTTGCCTTCCAGTCAGCGAACTCATCCGATTCCTCCCATAATTCCGATAGCTCGGAAGCCAGGATTCGATCAAGTACCTGCGCGGCTTGCTTGGACAAGTCTGAATCAACAACTGGCTTGACGCGAGCAAGCCACGCAACAAGCTCCTCTTCTTCTTGTGCGGCGCTAGTTGGCCGCCCCAAGATAACAGCCACAATCTCAGCGGCAGCAATGGCCTGACTAGCATCCGGAGCCTCCAGATAGTCGTTACTGCTGACCACGACGGCGAAGATCTCGCGAACAGGCGCGAGATCTTCGCCGTCTGTTACGTCCGTGAGGAAATCTGCGGCGTCGTCATTGTCAAAAGAACCATTTCCCCAAGCTCCCATAAAGTCTCCCCTGTAGGTCTAACGCTGGAGTTGAGCGGCGGCGCAGCCGTCCGCCTCGAATGATTGGTTAGGCTAACTCGTCGCTAAGCATTGCATTCATGAATTCAACGGTGTGCTTGTATTTTGCTTTGACATCTGGTGGCTGCAGATTGAAGTCGCCGAAGGTCGAGCGAAATGCTTCATAGAACTGCTCTGCCGTTAAGGGTGCGGGAACAGTCATATCGTTTTGAACGGCAGCAGGCCAGTTAACTGCGTAGCCTTCAATAGTGCCGGTCTTCACCGGTATTGACCAAGGTACGATGAGATTCTTGCTATCGCTGGTCATGCCAAGTGCCGCGGCACGGCCAACGACGGAGGGGCAAGCCACGATCCCGAGCCATTGGGCCGACTCCCCGTGCCGATACGCTTCTATAAGCGCCGGGCCGGCATACATCGACTTTGGTTGATTGATGAAGAATGTGCCATAAGCTAAAGCTGCCCTCACGGGAACACATTTCACCAATGCCTTGTGAAAGAGAGCGCCGACAGCAACAATTAGAGAGCGAAGCGATAGATCCGAATCATCGATGGTGAAGAGCACAATTGTGTCGGAAAACATCACTGAACCCACCTTTTCGGGTACGGCCAGCCGAGCGCCAGCATCCTTGAACTCAAGCTCATAGCCGTTAACGGTTTCTAGGCATTCAACGAGTCCTGAAAGTAAGTTCCAAGCTGCCTCAGCATCCTGCTCAACGAGCGTCGACATCCCCAGAATGTCAATGTGAGCAATGAATCGTTTGTCGTTTGCGGGCATGCTGATCCTTAGCTTAACGCTGGAGTTAAGCGGCGGCGTAGCCGTCCGCTTGAATGAGATGTTAGACGGTTGCGTCGCAGCATGCTCGGGCGACAACGGTTGCCGAAACGAGCTCAATGCTTGAGCAACCGACTGCCCCAAAACTACCAGCTCTGAGTGCTCAGGCTTGCGACGATGCTGCGCGAAAAGCTGCTGCAGCGACGGACGACAAGCCAGCGCGAAGCTGGGCGAAACACACCACACGAAGAACCACACGAGCTACCGACTAACGCTGGAGTTAAGCGGCGGCGTAGCCGTCCGTCTTGAACGAGATGTTAGCTGCCACGGTAGTACAGGATGAGCGAAGCCGCTGTTGCGTATAAGAGAACTTGCCCGTCCGGGCTGAACCCAACTGCACGCAAGGCCGCGTCGGGTGGCGGAAGCTGGTGGGCTGCGCCAGATGGAGAATAGAGCGCCCCAGATTGAAGCGACCAGCCATCTTGCGTTGCAGCCGAAAGGACGCCGCTGCCCCATAGCCCGAAACAGTGAACTGGGACGCCGGCGATAGGACCAATGCCGGTAACCACAAAGGGATTCTCTTGAAACTCGCTGTCGGGAATTTCCTGGGAGTCGCGGGCCACCAGCTCGGAGCTGGCAAAATCCACGACGCCGCGGCCAACATGCGAAACGACCAGCAGCATATTTGTGCCATGGGCAAAGCCGATGCCAGCGAGGCCGCCAGTAAAGTGAACTGCGCGCCGAGTCCATGGTGCCGGTAGGTCGTTGCAAGGATTGAGTGTGGGCGGCTTGGGGTAGGGGCCGAAACCGGATTGAGGCGGGCTTGCGGGCCCTTCGACTTCCTCGCTCCCCAAAGCCGTGGCCATCCATGGTCACTCCCCGCGTGCGGCCTGCGGCCTACGCTCAGAGCCTGCCTCGGACTTGATCCGGGGGCAGAGCTATGGGGTAGGTAGAGAGCGCATCCATTGAAGCCTGCAACCACCACCGTTCGCGCTGAGCGCGGTTCACGTCAGCGAACGGAGTCGAAGCGCCGCGTTGCGAAACGCTTCGTCTCTGCCCCTGCGTTCAGTGGTCGCGGCGGCCGTGGAAATGGCTGCTACCGCTGCCGACCGAGATGCTGATGCCACCGCCGGGGTCGTCGCAGCTGCCGAACGCCTTGCTGACATTTACGGTGCCGGTCTGGTAATTGCCGCTCACATGGTTGCCGCTCATCACGCCCATGCCGACGCTGCCGTGTACCTGCGGCTGGTTATAAGTGGAGTCGTCGCAGTCGGGTCGGCTATCGGTGGCAACTTCGGTATTGCCCATGCGTCCGCTGGTGTCGCCGTAATACACGCCGGGAGCGCCGTGAGCGGGTGCGGCGACGGTGCTGCTGGCGGTAGGCAAGTCGCTGGGCGGCAGCTTGAGGTTGAGCGGTTTGCCTGCCGTCTGTGCCCACGCCGGTGCCGCCAGCAGGGTGGCCAGCAGTGCAGGAAGAAACCGTTGGATGTTCATGCGTACTCCGGGTTGTCACGTATTCAACGCGCGATGACGCGTTGGCGTGTACATCCTTGTTGGAAAGGCCGGACGCCGACAAGTTCCTGCCGTTCCGCAGACTGCCTGTGGGAGCGACTTCAGTCGCAATGCTCTTGATTCTGAGCCTCAAGAACAAAAGCATCGCGACTGAAGTCGCTCCTACAGGGGCGTCAGCACTCAGCCGGTGGTTTCGATCCGCTCCACGCGACGCAGGCCGCGCGGCAACAGGTTGCCGCGGGTGGCGCGGTTGCCGCCGTACTCGACCAGGTCGGACCACTTCAGGGTGAGTTTGCGCTGGCCGGCATACATCGTCACTTCGCCCTTGCCTTCGCTAACCACGGCTACGCCGACGACCCGCTCGTCGCCGCTGACGAGCTTCGCCTTCGGGATCTCGATCAACTTGTTGCCCTTGCCCTTGTCCAGCTCGGGCAGTTCGGCCACCGAGAACATCAGCAGGTGCCCTTCGGTGGTGACCACCACGATGCGGTCGCGTGCCGGGTCGGCGCTGATCTGCGGCGCCAGCACCTTGGCCTTGTCGCTGAGGCTGATGATCTGCTTGCCGGCCTTGTTGCGGCCGGTGAGCGATTCGAAGCGGGTGACGAAGCCGTAGCCGAAGTCGGTAGCGAGCACCAGCCGGGTATCGTTGTCGCCGGCGACCACCGCGTCGAAGCTGGCGCCCGCGGCCGGGCTGAAGCGGCCGGTCAGCGGCTCGCCGTTGCCGCGCGCCGAGGGCAGGGTGTGCGCCAGCGTGGAGTAGGCGCGCCCGGTGGAGTCGATGAACGCGACCTGCTGCGTGGTGCGGGCCTTCACCGCGGCGAGCAGGCCGTCGCCCTCGCGGTAGTTCAGTGCCTCGGCGTCGACGTCGTGGCCCTTGGCGGCGCGCGCCCAGCCTTTCTGCGAGAGCACCACGGTGACCGGTTCGCTGGCCACCAGCGCGCTCTCGTCCAGCGCATGCGCCACTTCGCGCTCGACCAGCGGCGAGCGGCGGGCGTCGCCGAATTTCTCGGCATCGGCGCGCAGCTCGTCCTTGATCAGGCTCTTCAGCTTGGCCGGCGATTTCAGCAGCACGTTGATGCGCGCGCGCTCCTCTTCGAGCTGGTCGCGCTCGGCGTTGATCTTCATCTCCTCCAGCCGTGCCAGCTGGCGCAGCCGGGTTTCGAGGATGTAGTCGGTCTGCTCCTCGCTGAGCTTGAAGCGCGCCATCAGCACGGGCTTGGGCTCGTCCTCGCTGCGCACGATGCGGATGACTTCGTCGAGGTTGAGGTAGGCGGTGTGCAGGCCTTCGAGCAGGTGCAGGCGGCGGTCGACCTTGGCCAGGCGGTGTTGCAGGCGCCGGGTGACCGTGCTGGTGCGGAAGCTCAGCCATTCGCCGAGGATGCGCTTGAGGTCCTTCACCTGCGGCCGGCCGTCCAGGCCGATCATGTTGAGGTTGACGCGGAAGCTCTTCTCCATGTCCGTCGTGGCGAACAGGTGCTGCATGGTCTCGTCGGCGTCGACGCGGTTCGAGCGCGGCACGATCACCAGCCGGATCGGATTCTCGTGGTCGGACTCGTCGCGCAGGTCCTCGATCATCGGCAGCTTCTTCGCGCGCATCTGCGCGGCGATCTGCTCGAGGATCTTCGACGGGCTGACCTGGTGCGGCAGCGCGGTGATCACGATGTTGCCTTCCTCGCGCTGGTACACCGCGCGGGCACGCACCGAACCGCCGCCGGTCTGGTAGATCGCCAGCAGGTCGGCGCGCGGGGTGATGATCTCTGCCTCGGTCGGGTAGTCCGGCCCGCGCACGTGCTCGCACAGGTCGGCGACGGTGGCGTCCGGATCGTCCAGCAGGCGGATGCACGCGGTGGCCAGTTCGCGCAGGTTGTGCGGCGGGATGTCGGTGGCCATGCCGACGGCAATGCCCATCGAGCCGTTGAGCAGCACGTGCGGCACGCGCGCCGGCAGCCAGCTCGGCTCGTCCATGGTGCCGTCGAAGTTCGGCACCCAATCCACCGTGCCCTGGGCCAGCTCGCCCAGCAGCGCCTCGGCGATCGGGCTTAGCTTGGATTCGGTATAGCGCATCGCGGCGAAGCTCTTCGGGTCGTCCGGCGAGCCGAAGTTGCCCTGGCCGTCGACCAGCGGGTAGCGGTACGAGAACGGCTGCGCCATCAGCACCATCGCCTCGTAGCACGACGAATCGCCGTGCGGATGGAACTTGCCGATCACGTCGCCGATGGTGCGCGCGGACTTCTTCGGCTTGGCGGTGGCGGCCAGGCCCAGTTCGCTCATCGCGTAGATGATGCGCCGCTGCACCGGCTTCAGGCCGTCGCCCACGAACGGCAGCGCGCGGTCCAGCACCACGTACATCGAGTAGTCGAGATAGGCCCGCTCGGCGTATTCCTTCAGCGGGATCTGTTCGTAATTGGCTTGCAGGTTCATGCGGTTGCATCAGGTGAAGTGGCGCGCGGCGCGCGGGATAACCGGTCGATGGTGCCAGAAAGCGGCGGGCTCTTGTAGGCGCGGTTTCGGCCGCGATCTGCTATGGCACGCTGGCCGGCAGCGGCGGCGCGCGCAGCGGCACCGGCGTGGACTGCACGATCGAGGTGGTGGTCTGGCCGTGGCGCAGGAAGCGGTCGAGGATCAGGTCCAGGTGTTCCAGCGCGTCCAGATGCACCTTGATGATGAAGCAGTCCTCGCCGGTGACACGGTGGCACTCGACGACCTGCGGGATCTTCTGCGCGAGTTCGGCGATCTTCGGCAGTTGCCCGGGCACGGGGCGCACCCGCACGTAGGCGGTGACCGGCCAGCCCAGCGCCTTGGGGTCGAGGTCGAGCCGGTAGCCGCGGATCACCCCGGTTTCCTCCAGCCGGTTCAGGCGTTCCTTCACCGCCGGCGCCGACATGCCGACGCGGCTGGCGAGCCGGGTGACGGGCTGGCGCGGGTCTTCCTGCAGCGCCTGCAGCAGGGCGATATTGCGGGGATCGGACAGCAAATTTGAAATCTGAGGCATGGGATGTCACCGGCTTTCAAGTCAGGAAATATTGGTCGCTGATTCCTTCTTTTCGGGATGGATCATGCGCCGATCGTTTGCAAAAGTGGCTGCATGAACGATGAATCCGATTCCGCCACAGTCGGACCGCCGTCGCCGGCCCTCGCGGCCGGCGAACGCGTGCCGCCCTCGTTGTACTTCGTGGTCAGCGCGATCTTCCATTACCTGGGGCCCGCATTCGCGGTGCTGCTGTTCGCCCACGTCGCGCCGACCGGCGTGGCCTGGTTGCGCATCGCCAGCGCGGCGCTGATCTTCGCGCTGTGGCGACGGCCCTGGCGCTATTTCGCGCAGCAGAACGCCGCGGTGCGCTGGAACATCGTGGCGCTGGGCGCGGTGCTGGGCGGCATGAACGTCTGCTTCTACCTGGCGATCGACCGGCTGCCGCTGGCCACGGTGGGCGCGATCGAGTTCCTCGGCCCGATCGCACTGGCCTGGGCCGGCCTGCACAGCCGCCGCAACGGGGTGGCGCTCGCGGTGGCGGCGGCCGGCGTCGCCATGCTGACCCATGTGCGTTTCGCCGGTACGGCAGCGGGCTTCGCCTTCGCGTTCGCGAACTGCGCGCTGTTCATGCTGTACATCGTGCTCGGCCATCGCATCGCCAGGGACGGCGGCGGCAACGGCATCGACCGGCTGGCCGCGGCGATGCTGGTGGCGCTGCTGGTCGTGATGCCGCTGGGCTGGCGCGAGGCGGCGGTGGCCTTCAGCCATCCCGGCCTGCTGGCCGCCGGCATCGGCGTGGGCGTGTCGTCGTCGGTGATCCCGTACGTGTGCGACCAGCTGGCGATGGCGCGGCTGCCGCGCCCCACGTTCGCGCTGATGCTGGCACTGCTGCCGGCCACTGCCTGCGTGATCGGTATCGTGGTGCTGCACCAGTGGCCGGGACCGGCCGAGCTGACCGGCATCGCCCTCGTCATCGCGGGCATCAACCTGCACCGGGTGGCGCCGCGCTGAATCTGCATCGACATCCGAACCCTGAAGGAGAACCGCTATGGACTACATCAATCTCGGCAAATCCGGCCTCAAGGTCTCGCGCATCTGCCTGGGCTGCATGAGCTACGAAGTGACGCCGGCCGAGCGGCCGTGGCATCTGGACGAGGAACACGCGCGCCCGTTCATCCGCCGCGCGCTGGAGCTTGGCATCAACTACTTCGATACCGCGAACATGTATTCAAGCGGCGACAGCGAGCTGGTGCTGGGGCGCGCGCTGCGCGATTTCGCGCGGCGCGAGGAGGTGGTGATCGCCACCAAGGTGTTCTATCCGATGCGTGGCGACGCGAATGGCGGTGGCCTGTCGCGCAAGGCGATCATGACCGAGATCGACGCAAGCCTGCGCCGCCTCGGCACCGACCACGTCGACCTTTACCAGATCCACCGCTGGGACGCGGCCACGCCGATCGAGGAAACGCTGGAGGCGCTGCACGACGTGGTGAAGGCGGGCAAGGCGCGCTACCTGGGCGCCTCGTCGATGTCGGCGTGGCAGTTCGCCAAGGCGCTGTACACCGCCGACCTGCACGGCTGGACGCGCTTCGTGGCGATGCAGCCGCACTACAACCTGCTGTACCGCGAGGAGGAACGCGAGATGCTGGCGCTGTGCGCGGACCAGGGCATCGGCGTGGTGCCGTGGAGTCCGCTGGCGCGCGGTCGGCTGGCGCGGGCGTGGGAGGACGAACCCAGCACCGTGCGCGGCGGCTCCGATCCGTGGGGCGACGGCGTGTACGCCGCGAGCAAGGCGGCCGACAAGGCCGTGGTGGATCGCGTCGGCGAGGTCGCCGCGCGGCTTGGCGTGCCGCGCGCGCAGGTGGCGCTGGCATGGTTGCTGCACCAGCCGGTGGTCACTGCGCCGATCGTGGGCGCGACCAGGCCGCATCATCTGGAAGAGGCGGTGGCGGCGTTGTCGGTCAGCTTGCCGCCGGCGGAAATCGCCGCGCTCGAGGCGCCGTATGCACCGCACGCCGTCGCCGGCATCGACTGATCAGGGCAGGCGTTCGACCGGTACGCCCAGCAGTTCCAGTCGCGCCTGCACGCTGTCCGGCCCGGCCAGGTGAGCGGCGCCCACGGCGATGAAGACGGTGCCGGGCTGCTGCAGTATCGCGGCGATCTTCGTCGCCCACACCTGGTTGCGCTGCACCAGCAGCAGTTGGTAGAGCTTCGGTTCGCGCAGGCGCATGTCGTCGTTGCCGATGCGGGCGATGGTGTCCACGTCGCCGACCTTCCAGGCGTCGATCAGTTCGGTGAGCTGGAACGCGCCCTTGTCCGCGTCGCGCATGGTCGAGCGCAGCAGGGCCAGCTCGATCGCGCGCGGCATGTCGGCGAGAAAGCGGATCTGCTGTTCGGCGGTTTCCAGTCCGAGCACCTGCTTGCCGGCGCCGGCCATCTGCGCTTTCAGCTGCTTGTCCACGCCATGCTCCGGGTCGAGTCCGGCTTTCAGCAGCGGCGTCACCGCCAGGGTCAGCGCGGCCAGCCACGGGCGCATCACGTTCAGCGTCTGCATGCCGCCGGGCACGCCGATCTTGTTCGCCAGCAGGCCCAGCCGGTGCGCCTCCGACTGGCTGAGCTGGCCGGACAACGGGTGCGTCGCATCCATCCCGTAGCGCAGCACCAGCGCCGCCATGTTCGCCGGGTCGTCGTCGGTCAGCTCGATGTACAACGTCTGGCTGTCCGCCATCGCCCGGTCCAGCGTCGGGTCATGCCAGCTGGCGTCGCTCGGCATCAGGTGCACCGTGCCGAACAGGTAGATCGTGGTGTCGGCGTCCTTCACCACCCACAATGCTGGTTTCGCCAGCGCCGGGGCGCCGGCGAGCAGCAGGGCGAGGCAGGCGAGCAGGCGCAGGGTGATCGAAGGTTTCATGCCGCGAGTGTCGCGGCAGGTTGCAGACAGTTCAATCCCGGCGAGGTGGCGATGGCGTGGGCCGTTGGCTTGTGGAACCGCGATGTCGGGGTGGCGCAGGTGCCGGCCGATCCCGGGAACCTCGCCGTCGAGGTCCGGCCGGTCCCCGCCGACCTCGGCAACCTCGGTGCCGGGGTTGCGCACCTCCTCGTTGATGTCCGGAACCTCGGCGTCGGAGTTGTGTGCGTCCCCGTCGATACTTGGAATCCCGGCGTCGAGGTTGCGCACATCCCCGTCGGTATCCGGAACCTCGGTGTCGGGGTTCGGCACGTCCCGGCAGGGCTTCGCCACCCCGACGCCGGGCTTCGCTACCGCCTTGCGCAGCACGACGCAGCGAAGCCGAGCGGGTGGATGCCCGCGGTTTCGGGGTCGGTCAGTCGCCCGAACGCCAGCGGGGCGGTTCGCCCTTCAGCCAGCACACGGCCATCAGGCCGAGGGTAAGCAACGCCAGGCCGATCGCGAACATGACGGGGTCGGCCGCTGGCCGCAGGAAACGAAAGACCAGCGCAACGCACCCGGCATAGATGGCCAGGCAAACCCAGCCCTCCCATCGAACCGGCAGCCCCCAACCCCAGCCGTACCGTTTGGCGGGAAACCAATACTTGTTCTGGCTATCCATTTCGGCTCCTTGGAAGAGTTCGTGGTGTTTGGATTCCAATGGACCTGGTCACGCTTTCGCCGCAGAGCGGGAAGGCCCCGCGGCCAACATGGTGCACCCGCATGGCTTACGTCGGAGTTTCGTTGGTCAAGACGTACGCGCTGGCGCGCGTCAGGTCGAGCGGCCGCACCTCGCAAACCAGGCCGTAAGCCAGGCACGGGTTCTCCGCTGCAATGCGCGCTGCTTCCTCCAGGCTGTCCGCCCGGATGAACCAGTACCCGCCGACCACTTCCTTGGCCTCGGCAAACGGGCCGTCCGTGGTCGCCTGCCGCGACACTACCTTGCCCTCGCGGGCGAGCCGATGCCCGGGTCCGATCCTGCCTTCGCTCACCAGGCGGTCGTACCAAGCGTAGAACTGGTCGATCGCCACCTGGATCTCATCGCGCGAGGCGTCCTTGTCCCACTGGCCGCGGGAGAGGATGAGGTAGTCGGAGGATGGGTTTTTCTGGTTCATGGCTGGCTTCTGTTGACTGGGCAGGGAAGAAGGCGTCGGAGCAAGGGCAAGGATGGTTCGTGAATGTGGGCCGATTGATTTCCTCCGGCCCCGTATTCTGGACCAGTCCCCGTCGGTACGCTGGCTTGCGCCGCCGCGGGGCAGGGTTCAAGCTGCACGCGGGGAATCCACGGATAGCGCCATGGGCCGGACCATGCCACTGTTGCTGCTGCTGGCCGTCGCGGCGATCTGGCTGAGCTGGCGCCATTACGCGAACGCCAGGGCCCTGCTGCAGAACTGGGCCGAGGCCAGCGGCCTGCGCATCCTGCATGCGAAATCCAGCGCCTTCTGGCTGTCCCTGCCGCTGTCGATGTGGTTCACCACTTCGAGGTATCAGGTCGTCTACCACGTATCCGTCTACGACGAAGCCAGCCACCGCATCCGCTCTGGCTGGGTGCGGCTCGGCACGCGCTGGTGGGGCGTGATGGAGAGCGATGCGGTCGACGTGAAATGGGACGACGCCGTCTAGCGGTGCACGCGGCGCAGCACGCTTTCTACCAGCACCACCGTCAGCGCTTCCACGCATTCCACCAGCGAGGCGAGGAAGGGGCTTGCATGGACGGCCCGGCGTGAACTCATGGGATCGGCATGCGGCGATACCTTCATGCGATCGATGCGGATCGGGCGAGCATATGCCCACGGCGCCAGTGGATACGCGAGCAAGTTGACGGGGCTCGATCCGCCACGCTTGGCCTGGTTCAACCTTCCAAGCCTTCGAGGTGGACTTTGCGCGCTGCCGCCTTGCGCGCGGACTCTTTTTTCCTGCAGGCCCTGCAGCGCACGGCAGTTGTCCACACGTCGCCACGCGCAACCTCGTACCACCATTTTTGCTGCGCGGCCGTCCAGGTCTCCGACTTGCCGCAGTCCTTGCACTGGAACGGCGTGTCCACATAGAACTCGCGCTTGACGAAATCCGGTATGCCGTAGCTGTGTGTCGGCTCGAGGTTGGCCGGGTTGACCAGCACCTGCCCGCTCAGGCGTCGTGCCCTCTCGTCGATCGTCTTGGCAATCGCATGCGCCAGCTTTCTCGCGCTGCGACGCTGCGTGATTTCCTGGCGGCGTTGGCGATTGCTTTTCATGGACCTGACGCCCGTCCCTCCTGGGCTATTGCGCTTCCATATCCCGCAGGAAATTGGTCAGGCCCTCGAAATACGCCTGTTGATCGTCGTACATCGCCATGTGGCTGCCTTTCAGGCACAGCAGGAAACGACCATGCGGCAGCTTCTTCGCCATGCCGGCCATGTACTTCGGGTCCATGGTGTCGTGCTGGGCGCCGATCACCAGAGTGGGCACGGTGATGCGGTGCAGGTCCTTGCTGCGGTCCCAGTTCAGCAGGCGGCCGCTGGCGCCCAGTTCGCTGGGGCCTTGCATCAGGGTGTAGATCTGCTGGTTGATGTGGCCGAACGAACGCGTCACCGGTTCGGGCCACTGCGCCGAGGGCATACGCAGCACGTGCTGTTCGTAGTGCATCGGGGTAAGGATGGCCATGTAGCGCGGATCGTCGGTGCGGTGTTCGGCTTCGAGCTTTTGCACTTCGGCGAGCTGCTTCGGGTCCATCGCCGGCATCAGCACCTTGTGCGCGTAGTCGTTGTAGGCGGGGATCGAGTCGACCATGTTGGAGATCACCAGGCACTTCAGGTGCTGCTGGTATTTCAGTGCGTACTCGATGGCGAGCACGCCGCCCCACGAGTGGCCGAGCAGGCAGAAGTTGTCCTTGTCCAGGTGCAGCGCCTGGCGCACCTGTTCCACTTCGTCGACGTAGCGGTCGATGGTCCACAAGGATGGATCTTTCGGCTGGTCGCTGTAGGCCGAGCCGAGCTGGTCGTAGTAGTAGTACTCGATGCCGGCACCAGGGAAGTAGCTGTCGAACGCCTCGAAGTATTCGTGGGTGGCGCCGGGGCCGCCGTGCAGCAGCAACACCTTCAGCTTCGGGTTGTTGCCCACGCGCTTGGTCCAGACGTGGAACGTGCCCCTGGGCGTGGTGATCGGGATCATCTTCACGCCGCCGGCAAGCACGTCGTCGCGGCCGCTGTTGTCGAAGTAACCAGGGCCTGGCGCGATGGCTGGCGTGGTGCTGCCGGCCATGGCGGCGGTGGCGACCAGGGCCAGGCCGGCCAGCAAGGTGGCGATGCGACGTTTCATCGGTATTCCCCAGGTGCTGGGCCAGACCGAACTATGCGGCGCAGGCGCGCTGCCGGCAACCAGCGGGCAGCGTGCGCGGTTTCAGCGTGGCACGCGGTAGCCGCCGGGCACGCCGTGCGGGCTCAGGGTGATCTGCCACAGCTGGTCGCGGCGGCTGCGGAACACGGCGGCGGAGACGGCGAGGTAGTAGCGCCACATGCGCCGGAAGCGTTCGTCGTAGCTCGCCGGCAGGCTGGGCCACGCCGCTTCGACGTTGGCGCGCCAGGCGGTCAGTGTGCGGTCGTAGTCGGCGCCGAAGTTGTGCCAGTCCTCGACCACGAACAGGTCTTCCAGCGCCACCGTGATCTGGCTGGCGGCAGGGATCATCGAGTTCGGGAAAATGTACTTCTCGATCCACGGGTCGGTCTGCGCCGGTGCGCTGTTGCTGCCGATGCAATGCAGCAGCGAGAGGCCGTCGTCCTTCAGGCAGCGCCGCACGGTTTCGAAATAGGCGCGGTAGTTCTTGCCGCCGACGTGCTCGAACATGCCCAGCGAATACACCGCGTCGAAATGATCCTCGACGTCGTGGTAGTCCTGCAGGCGGATCTCGACCGGCAGCCCGGCGCACAGTTCGCGCGCGTACTCGGCCTGCTCCTGCGACACGGTGATGCCGACGCCCTCGATGCCGTAGTGCTCGGCAGCGTACTTCAGCGCCTCGCCCCAGCCGCAACCGATGTCGAGCACGCGCTGGCCGGTCTTCAGCTGCAGCTTGCGGCAGACCAGGTCGAGCTTGGCTGCCTGCGCGTCGTCGAGGTTGTCGGCCTTCGCCCAGTAGCCGCAGGAATACACCATGCGTTTGCCCAGCATGGCGTGGAACAGGTCGTTGCCGAGGTCGTAATGGGCCTTGCCGATCTCGAACGCGCGCTCGCCACGCTGCAGGTTGATGAAGCGCGCCTTGAGGTGGGCGAGCAGGGTGTCGAGCGTCTTCAGTTCCTGGTCCAGCCCGGCGGTGAGCAGGCGGGTGCACAGGCCGGGCAGATCGTCGGCGTCCCACCAGCCGTCCATGTAGGCTTCGCCCAGGCCCAGTGAGCCGTGCGCGAACACGCGCGCGTACAGGCGCTCGTCGTGCACGCGCAGGTCGATCGGCGCATCGCCGTCGATACGGATGCCGGCCTGCTCGAGCAATTGGCTGGCGCGATTCTTCAGGTCGTCCTGGCTCATGCGTCGCCTCGCGATGCGCGGTTCGTGATGATCAATGCTTGCCGAGTAGCGCAAAGCTTGCCGGGGAACGCGCATACGTCGCGTCGACGCCGGCGCTGCGCACCAGTTGCAGCAGCAGCTCGGCTTGTTCCTCGCGCAGCAGGAATTCGATCTTCACCGGCAGGTCGTCGGCGAGCTCGAAGAACTGCTCCTCGTGCAGCACGCCGTGCCGGCCGAAGCCGGCGATCGCGCGGAACACCGAACCGCCGCCCAGGCCATGCGCCTTGGCCTGCTCCAGCAACCACTCGGACAGCAGCACGCCGTCGTGCTTGGCGCGCGAGTGGCAGTAGAAATACAGGTGCACGCCGTGTTGCAGGTTTTCCTGGTTCATGCGCTGCTCCCGGTTCAGTGGCGCAAGAGGCTGCGGGTGAGGGCGATGCCGAGCACGGTCATCGCCAGCGAGCCGATCACGTGCACGGCCACGTGGCCGCTGAACCACAGGTATTGCTGGCGCAGCAGGAGGGTGGCCGATTCGGCCGAGAAGGTGGAGAACGTGGTCAGCCCGCCGAGGAAGCCGGTGAACACGAACAGCCGCAGCGCCGGCGACAGTGTCTGGAAGTGGTCGAACAGGCCCATCACGCAACCCATCAGCAGGCCGCCGGCGAGGTTCGCGGCCAGCGTGCCGAGCGGCAGGGTGGGAAAGACGGGGTTGAGCAGTACGCCCAGCCCCCAGCGCAGCCAGCATCCCAGGGCGCCACCGACGCCGATCGCCACAAATCCGTTCCAGCCCACGTGCGTGCCTCCTGACAGTGAAAGTGTCCGGTTGCCGCGGTGGCAGGCACGCCTGCGCCGCCGGAAACCGGGGGTGCAGGCATCATCAACTTCAACGCGGGGTCACGAGAAGCGGTTTGTCCCGGTGTGCCCGAGGGTTCCGGAACGGGAGGCATGCCATCTCCGAGGGGCCATCCTAGTCGATCCGGCGGCCCCGCCGTCAAGCGCCGCCGTCTATACTGCGCGGCCCGTCGACATCCCCACGCCGCCATGAACCCAGCACCTCGCACCGTGCGTCGCAGCCTGCCCTGGCTGCTGGCCGCGCTGTCGATGATCGGCCCGTTCTCGATCGACGCGGTGTTCCCGGCGTTTCCGCTGGTCGGCGCGCGCTTCGGGGTGGATGCCGCGGCGCTGCAGCAGCTGGTCAGCGTGTACCTGATCACGTATGCCGCGATGAGCCTGTTCCACGGCGCGATCTCCGACGCGATCGGGCGCAAGCCGGTGATGGTCGCCGGCATGCTGGTCTACGCGCTGGCGTCGGTGGGCGCGGCGACGTCCACTTCGTTCGCGATGCTGCTGGCCTGCCGCGGCTTGCAGGGCGTGTGCGCCGGCGCCGGACTGGTGGTGGGACGCGCAGTGATCCGTGACAGCCTGGAAGGGCCGGCCGCGCAACGGCTGATGTCGCAGGTGATGATGATTTTCGGGGTGGCGCCGGTGATCGCGCCGATGATCGGCGCGCTGCTGCTGCCGCTGGGCGGCTGGCACGGCATCTTCTGGCTGCTGGCCGGGTTCACCTTGCTGCTGGCGCTGGCCTTGCAATTGTTCCTGGACGAAACCCACCCGCCGTCACAGCGCACGCGGTTTGCGCCACGGCCGCTGCTGGCCGGCTACGCTTCCTTCGGCCGCGACCGGCTGTTCTGGCCGCTGCTGGTTTCCAGTTCGGTCAATTTCGCCGGGCTGTTCTTGTACATCGCCTCGGCGCCGCGCATCGTGCGCGAGCTGCTGCAGCTGTCGGCGCAGGGTTTTCCGTGGCTGTTCCTGCCGGTGGTGGCCGGCCTGATCGGTGGCGCCTGGCTGTCCGGGCGGATGGCCGAACGGCGCAGCGCGAAGTTCACGGTGAACCTGGGTTATGCGGTGATGCTGCTGGCGTGTGCGGCGCACCTGCTGCTGGCGCTGCTGCTCCCTGCGCCGCGGCTGCCGTGGTCGATGCTGCCACTGATCCTGCACGGCATCGGAGTGCAGTTGGCATTCCCCACGCTCACGCTGTTGCTGCTGGATCGTTTCCCGCACCATCGCGGCGGGATTTCCTCGGTGCAGGCGTTTGCCAGCCTGCTGTTGTGCAGCTTCGTGGCCGGGGTGATGTCGCCGCTGCTGTCGGCCAGCATGCTGCATCTGGCGCTGGGCGCGTCGGGGCTGACCCTGGCCGGCGTGCTGGGGTGGTGGCGCTATCACCGCGTCACGCGCCAGCCGCTGGATCAGCCGCTGGCCGGCGCCGATACGGCGGCGATGCAGGCGGAGATTGCCGAGCCGCGCTGAAGCGACGGTGGAACCGGGCTATGCCGAGGGGGCTGCCGGGGCACGAACCACGGCATCTGCCGATATGAGCGCGCTGGCGTCGGCCAGTGCCCTGACCAGCGAGGGCGAGCGGTAGCTGGGGTCGTCGAGCCAGCGTTGCCACACCGAGTCGTCGATTTTCTCGTTGACGCCGGTGCCGAGCATGCGATCGAACGGCGGCTTGAACTCCTTGTAGAGGCCACCCATGAACTCCGCGTACGAATTGCGCGGCACGCCGGTATTGGCGTCGGCCTCCGGCATGAACAGCGCGTCGCAGGCCAGGCCGGCGGCGATGGCCTTGCGCTGCAGCCACGCCAGCGACAGTTCGGGCAGCGGATCGGGCTTGCGCCCGGCACCGTCGCAGTCGTTGCCGCCGCCGACGTCGGAATGCGAGCCGATGAACCAGCGCTGCTCGATCTCGATCTGCTCGGCCTTCTTCGAGGTCAGCGTCTCGCCGGGCTTCACCGTGTAAGGATTGCGCGTCCACACCGCGGGTGCGAAGTCGGCGCGGTGCTCGTCCAGCGCCAGCGCCTGGTAGGCGTACTTCACGATCTTGCTGAGTTCGGTGTCGTGGAATCGGTAACGCTTGCGCGCATAAGGAA
>Ga0207690_10000294_pt1 | contig 35162 bp, 31 predicted proteins | sample KBSC23metaG_FD_184315 | JGI IMG/M metagenome (GOLD analysis project Ga0207690, IMG submission 184315) | Corn rhizosphere microbial communities from Kellogg Biological Station, Michigan, USA - KBS C2-3 metaG (SPAdes) (version 2) | ecosystem: Host-associated > Plants > Roots > Rhizosphere > Soil ... | reverse complement strand
CGACCTGCCGGACCTCGGCCTGGTCAAACCCGCCTTGTTGACCGGCAGGTCGGCGTGGATGACCAGGCCGAGGTCCGGCAGGTCGAGACCGCGGGCGGCGACGTCGGTGGCGACACAGGCACGCGCATGGCCGTCACGCAACGCCTGCAGGGCGTCGGCCCGCTCCTTCTGGCTAAGCTCGCCCGAAAGGGCGACGGCGGCGAAGCCGCGCTCGCGCAGCGCGGCATGCAGCCGCTTCACGCCCTCGCGGGTCGCGCAGAACACCAGGGCGCCCGGGCTCTCGAAATAACGCAGCAGGTTGACGACGGCGTGCTCCACGTCGCCCGGCGCGACGCGAACGGCGCGGTACTCGATATCCCCGTGGGCCTCGTCGCGGCGCAGGGTGTCGATGCGCGCTGCGTCGCGCTGGTAGCGGCGGGCCAGATTGGCGATCTCGCGGGCGATAGTCGCGGAGAACAGCAGGGTGCGGCGGGTGGGCGGCGTCGAGTCGAGGATCGCCTCGAGGTCTTCGCGGAAGCCCAGGTCGAGCATCTCGTCGGCCTCGTCCAGCACGACCGCCTCAAGAGCGGAGAGGTCGAGGGCGCCGCGCTCCAGGTGATCGCGCAGGCGACCGGGGGTTCCGACGACGATGTGGGCGCCAGCCTGCAGCGCACGCCGCTCCGCGCGGGGGTCCATCCCGCCGACGCAGGTCGCCACCTTGGCGCCGGCCTGGGCATAGAGCCAATCGAGCTCTCGGCTGACCTGCAGCGCCAGTTCCCGCGTCGGCGCCACCACCAGGGCCAGCGGGGCTTCGGCCCGCCCGAACCGTTCCGCCTCGCCCAGCAGACCGCGCGCCATCGCCAGGCCAAAGGCCACGGTCTTGCCGGACCCGGTCTGGGCGGAAACCAGCAGGTCTCGGTCGTCAGGTTCGCGCAGGACAGCGGCCTGCACCGGCGTGGGCTCGAGGTAGCCCTGCTGATCAAGGGCGCGGGCGAGCGCGGGATGGGTGGGCGGAAACGGCATCGAAGGTCCTTGGGCCGCGTGCGAAACACAGCGGACGCGCCAAAAGCCGTAACACGCCCGACAATGCAAGGGTCCTCAGGCCAGGCGACGTGTCGCTTCGTCGAGCGCTGCCCGCTCCGTGCGGACGCGCAGCCGCAGCATTGCGGCATTCAGCGCGGTGAAGGCCGCGGCATATGCGCCGAGCCCAAAGACGAGCGGCAGGACTGCAATCTCGCCGGCCACGACCAGGTAGTTGGGATGCGACACGAACCGGTACGGGCCTTTCCGGATCAGGGCCTCGTTCGGCAGAACGATGATGCGGGTCGTCCAGCGGGACCCGAGGCTGGCCAGGGTCCAGGCCCGCAGCCCTTCCAGCGCCGCGTAGACCGCCAGCCACGCAAGGTTGGCGGGGCGATCCCAGGCCAGCAGCCACAATCCGCCCAGCCATGCCGCGTGGAGCGCGACCATCAGTGGATAGTGCGCGGCGCCGCGCTCCTCGCCGCCCCGCGCCAGCAGACGCTGCGTGTTCCGTCGCGCCACGACCAGTTCGCCCAGGCGCTGGGCGGTCACCAGGCCAAGGATGACAACGGGGAGAATCACGCCGCGGCCAAGGTCACCGTGCTCGCTGTGAAGCCGGGACCCAGGGCGGTCAGCTCTGAGCGCCCCGGCACGCCGCCTCGCCCTCGCCGCACGCGGTCGAGCACGAAAAGCACGGTTGGCGACGACATGTTGCCGTGCTCGGCCAGGACCTCTCTCTCGCAGTCGAGCGCGCCCTGCCCCACGCCGAACGCGCCTTCTATCGCTTCGATCACCTTCATCCCGCCTGGGTGGCAGATGAACCGATCCACGTCGGCGATCTGCAGATCCTGCTTGGCGAGCATCTCCTCCATCGCCGGCTTGAGCTCCTTGCGGATGAAGGGCGGCAGGGCGCGCGCCAACACGACGCCGAAGCCGCTCGGCTCGGCCTTCCAGCCCATGATGTCGAGGGTATCCGGCCAGGTATGTTCGGCGCAGCCGGTGACGGTCGCGAACCCGCCTTCGGCATCCGAGGCCAGCACGCAGGCTGCCGCGCCGTCCGCGAAGATCGCCGCCGAAATCACGTCAGCCTTGGTGAGATGATCCATCCGGAACGCCAGGGAGCAAAGCTCGACACAGACCAGCAGGACATGGGCGCCAGGCTGGGCCGCGGCCAGCCGCGAGGCCAGCGCGAGCCCGCCGGCGCCGCCCGCGCAGCCCAGCCCGAACACCGGGATCCTCGCGGCGCCAGGGCGAAACCCCATGCGGGTCATCGCACGGGCCTCGAGGCTCGGCGTCGACATGCCGGTGGAGGAGACGGTGACGATGACGTCCGCGTCGGCAGGTTTCAGTCCCGCCTCATCCAAGGCCTTGCCTGCGGCCTGGCAAAACAGGTCGAGCGCAACCTGCTCGTAGGCGGCGCTCCGCTCAGGCCATGACCGCGGCTCAAGGTACCACTCTATGGGCATCGCCATCTGACGCCTGAAGACGCCGGCATGCCGGAACACCGGCGCCATACGTTCGAATTGCGGAAACCGACTTCCATAGGCCTCGCTCGCCGCGGCCAGCACATCGTCCTGGCTCAGGTCGTTGGGCGCCGAGGCGGTCGCGAGGGAAAGAATTTGAACTGAACGCGTCATGGGCGGCCTTTTCGATCGCAGACGAACCCCTCGGGCCACCGAGGGTTCCGCTCAGAGATGCCGCCAGCCGCCCTGCGCGATCTCAAGTCGAACGCCATCCAGCCGCACGTCGAGCGCTGGGCCCTCGGTGATTTCGCCAATCGCCGTGAAGCCGTTGGGCGGCGCGCCGCGCGTTGCGCAGACCACCTCATAGTCGTCGCCACCGGTGGCGAGGCGGACAAGGGCGCCTGTGCGGTCCGGCTGCGCCGCCAGCCAGCGCCGAGCCGCCGGCGACAACGGCACGGCGTCGAGGTCGATCCGCAGGCCGACGCCGCTGGCCTCGGCGATATGGCCAGCGTCGGCGACCAGGCCGTCCGAGACATCGGCCGCGGCGCTGGCGTCCCGCCGCAAGACCGCGCGAAGGTCCAGCCGAGGCGTCGGCAGGCGGTATCGGCCGGCCAGCCAGCCGCCCGGGTCTTCGATCTCGCCACGCGCCGCCATCAGGCCGAGCGCGCCGTCGCCGATGGCCCCGCTGACCGCCAGGATGTCGCCGACGCGCGCCCCGGCGCGGCGCACCATGCCGCCTTGCGGGACCCATCCGAGGGCCGTCAGGCTGGCGGTGAAGGGACCCGGCGTTGAAACCGTATCGCCGCCCAATAGCGCGACGCCGAAAGCCGCCAGATCCTCGCCGAGCCCCGCGGCGAACGCCTCGCGCTGCGCGCCGTCGAACGCGCTTGGCCAGGCCACGGCCAGGAAGCAGCCAAATGGCTCGGCGGCCTTGGCGGCCAGATCGGAGAGGTTCACCCGCACGAGTTTGCGCGCGATCAGGTCCGGGCGTTCGCCGACCGGAAAATGCACGCCCTCGACGACGGCGTCCTTGGTCACCACCAAGTCGAATCCGGGCCGCTGCGCCACCACCGCGGCATCGTCCAGCAGGTCGAAGGCGCCCGGCGCGCCGAGCGTGAAGGGCCGGAAAAGCCGCGCGATCTCGGAGAACTCGTCAGCGCCGGACATCGGCCCTCGCCTTCAGTTCCGCGTGTCCTGGGCCACCGCGTCCAAGGCGCCGTTCACGAATCCAGGCTCCGGACCTTCGAAGAACGACTTGGCGAGTTCGACATACTCGTCGATCACCACCTCGGTCGGCACGTCGGCGCGATGGCTGAGCTCATAGGCGCCGGCTCGCAGGATCGCGCGCGCGGTGGCGTCCAGGCGGTCGAGGCGCCAGCCGGACGCAAGCCGCCTGGCGATCGCCCCGTCCACGGCCTTCTGATGCTCGACCACGCCGCGCACCAGGTCGGCGAAGAAGGCCTCGTCGGCCTGGGCCAGAGTGACGTCCTCGCCGGGCTCGCCGGGCACGGCGCGATCGAAGCGATGCTCGGCGAACTCGCGGATCACCGCCTCGGCGCCAACGCTGGAAACCTCCATCTGATAGAGGGCCTGGACGGCGGCCAGACGCGCAACCGAGCGGGCCTGCTTCGGGGCCGCACTCATCGCTTGCCGGCCAGGAGTTGCTGACGAAGCGCCACCATGGTGAGCGCCGCACGCGCCGCACCGCCGCCCTTGTCGCCTTCACTGGCCCTGGCGCGCGCCCAGGCCTGGGCCTCGTCCTCAACCGTCAGGACGCCGTTGCCGATGCAGAGCCGCTTGCTGACGGTCAGGTCCATGAGGCCGCGGGCGGATTCGTTCGACACGATCTCGAAGTGGTAGGTCTCGCCCCGGATGACCGTACCGAGCGCCACATAGCCGTCATAAGGCGCGGCGGCGGCGGGCCGGTGGCCGCTCTCCTCGGCCATGGCGATGGCGCCGGGGATTTCCAGCGCGCCCGGCACAGTCACAACGTCATAGGCCGCGCCATAGGCGTCCAGAGCATCCGTCGCGCCTTTCAGCAGCTCGTCGGCGAGATCGGAGTAGAAGCGCGCCTCGACGATCAGGATGCGGGTCTTGTCTTCGCTCATCAGGGCCCCTTCGGCATGAGGCCAACGCTTTAGGCCGTTTCGCGCCAGCGGGCGAGATAGCGCGCCAGCATGTCGATCTCCAGGTTCACCCGCGAGCCGGGCGCGAGTTCGCCAAGCGTCGTCACCTCCCAGGTGTGCGGGATCAGGTTCACGCCGAAGACGTCGTCCTCGACCTCGTTGACGGTCAGCGACACGCCCTCGACGGTGATGGAGCCCTTCGGCGCGATGAAGCGGTGCAGCGGCTTGGGCGCGCGGATCCGCACCCGGTGCGAGCCGCCTTCGCTGTCCACCGACAGCACCTCGCCGATCCCGTCCACGTGACCCGAGACGATGTGGCCGCCGAGCTCGTCGCCGACGCGGGCCGCCCGCTCCAGGTTCACGCGGCGCCCTTCTTTCCAGCCGTCCAGCGTGGTCAGCGACAGGGTCTCGCCGGAAACCTCCACCGCAAACCAGCCGTCGCCCTTCTCGACCACCGTCAGGCAGCAGCCGGCGTGGCTGACCGAGGCGCCGATGTCGATCGTCGAGAGGTCGAACGCGGTCCCGATCTCGAACCGGCGGTCGCGGTTGGTCTCGCGCACGCTGCGCACGCGTCCGACGTCGGTGACGATACCCGTGAACATTCAAACCCTCGCGTAGCGTTCCCAGAGGTCGTCGCCGATCTCGCGAACCTCGGTGCGCCTGAAGTGGGGCGCCTCGGCCAGCGTCGCAACCGCCAGGGCGCCGACGCCGGGCCGCCCCTCCCCGCCGATCAGCACCGGCGCGCGGAACCACTCCAGCGCGTCCACCAGGCCGCAGCGGACGAAGCTCGCCGCCACCTGCCCACCGCCTTCGACGAAGAGCCGCGCCAAACCTTCGCTCGCCAGGGCCTCGACCACGGTCTTGAGCTCGGGCCGATCTTCGCCGACCGCGCGCACCCGCAGGACCCTGACGCCGGCGGCGATCAGGCCCGGATCAGGCTCGGCGGTCGCTACGACATAGGTCGGGATGTCCCGGGCGGTCTTCGCCAGCTTGCATGCCGGGGAAAGACGCTGGCGGCTGTCCAGCACCACCCGCGCCGGCTGTGGCCCGTTGTATCCCGGCAGGCGGACGGTCAGTTCCGGATCGTCGGCGAGCGCGGTCTCGGCGCCTATGACCACGGCGTCGTGCTCGGCGCGCAGGCGGTGAACGGCTTCCCGCGCGGCAGGACCGGTGATCCAGCGGCTGAGGCCAGCCACGGTCGCAATGCGGCCGTCGAGGGAGGTGGCAAGCTTGAGGGTGACCGGCACCTTGCCCTAGTCCTCGGCCTCCGCCGCCTCGGCCAGGCCCTCCGCGCCGAGAAACTTGGCGAAATCCTGGGTCTCGCGGAAGTCGCGGTAGACCGAGGCGTAGCGGACATAGGCCACGTCATCGAGCGCCTTGAGCTGCTTCATGACCAGTTCGCCGACCGCCGAGGACGGCAACTCCGTCTCGCCCATGCTCTCAAGCTGGCGCACGATCGAGGAGATCATCCGCTCCACCCGCTCCGGATCGACGGGCCGCTTGCGGATCGCCACGGCGATAGAGCGGGCCAGCTTGTCGCGCTCGAACGGCGTCCGCCGGCCCGAGCGTTTGAGGATGGTGAGCTCGCGAAGCTGCACGCGCTCGAAGGTCGTGAACCGGCCGCCGCACTCCGGGCAAAGCCGGCGGCGGCGGATCGCGGCGCCGTCTTCCGACGGGCGGCTGTCCTTCACCTGGCTTTCGGCGTGGCCGCAGAACGGACAGCGCATGATCTGGCCCCCTTCGGCCTATCGACCCCTATCCGTTGTAGATAGGAAAGCGCGCCGTCAAGGCCAGGACCTCACCACGGACCTTCTGCTCGACCGCGGAATTGTCGCCGCCGGCCGCCACGCCATCCAGCACCTCGCCGATCCAGGTCCCCACCTGACGGAACTCCACCGGGCCGAAACCGCGTGTGGTGCCGGCCGGCGAGCCGACCCGCAGGCCCGAGGTCTGCATCGGCGGAAGCGGGTCGAAGGGGATGCCGTTCTTGTTGGTGGTGATGCCGGCGCGCTCGAGAGAGACCTCCGCATCCGCACCGCTCACGCCCTTGGGCGTCAGGTCGACCAGCATCAGGTGGCTGTCGGTGCCATTGGAGACGATCTTGAAGCCCGCGGCCTGCAGGCTGTCGGCCAACGCCCGAGCGTTCTCGATCACCTGGTGCGCGTAGAGCTTGAACTCGGGCCTCAGGGCCTCGCCAAAGGCCACCGCCTTGGCCGCGATCACGTGCATCAGCGGGCCGCCCTGCAAGCCGGGGAACACCGCCGAGTTGATCTTCTGGTTCCACTTCTTGGAATTGGTCATGATCATCCCGCCGCGCGGCCCGCGCAGGGTTTTGTGGGTCGTCGTAGTGACGATGTGGGCGTGCGGGAACGGGTTCGGATAGGCGCCGCCCGCCACCAGCCCAGCGTAGTGGGCGATATCGACCATCAGCACCGCCTCGACCTCATCGGCGATGGCGCGGAACTGGGCGAAGTCGATGGCCCGCGAATAGGCCGAGCCGCCGGCGATGATCACCTTGGGCTTCTCGGCGCGGGCGACCTCCCAGGCCTGGTCGTAGTCGATCAGGTGATCCTGCTGGCGAACGCCATAGGCCACCGGGCGGAACCACTTGCCGGACTGGTTGACGCTCTTGCCGTGGGTCAGGTGCCCGCCCGCCGCCAGGTCCATGCCCATGAAGGTGTCGCCCGGGCTCATGGTGGCCATGAAGACGGCCTGGTTGGCCTGGCTGCCGGAGTGCGGCTGGACGTTGACGTACTCACAGCCGAAGAGCTGCTTGGCCCGCTCGATGGCCAGGCTTTCGGCCTCGTCGACCACCTCGCAGCCGCCGTAGTAGCGCTTGCCCGGATAGCCCTCGGCGTACTTGTTGGTGAGCACCGACCCTTGCGCCTCCAGCACGGCGCGCGAGACGATGTTCTCAGAGGCGATGAGCTCGATCTGATCCTGCTGCCGCTTCAACTCGGCGTCCAGGATGCGCGCGAGGTCCGGATCCCCCTGGGCGACGCCCTGGCCGAAGAAGTCGCTGGTCGCGGACTGGGAGGTCGAGGACTGGGCTTGCACGTTGAGCGTCAAGGGCGCGGCCTTTCGGGCTGGGGCTGAGTCTGCAGAGAGCGCTCTTTACCCCCAAACAGGCATTCCCTCCACCGCCCGCAGATCGGGTGGGAACAATCTCAGGTCGCGGGCGTTTGGACCTTCACTCGGGGTGCAGGCTGTGGCCTGCCGTGCGGGTCGTTGGCGTCAGACAAGGGGGACCTACCCTATGAGCGGTGGACCGGACCCGAAGGGGCCTTCGGGCGAGGATTTGCTGCGGCTCGGCAGCGGAATCGTTGCAGCCTATGTGAGCCGCAACGCCGTCGCGGCTGAGGCCGTGCCGGAGATCATCCGTACTGTGCACCAAGCGCTCGAAAGCCTGTCCCGCGATACCGCGCCGGTCGTCGACGAGCGTCCGAAGCCGGCGGTGTCCATCGGCCGCAGCGTCCAGCAGGACTACATCGTCTGCCTGGAGGACGGAAAGAAGCTCAAGATGCTGAAGCGCTACCTGCGCTCGCGCTACGACATGAGCCCGGACGACTACCGCCGGCGCTGGGGCCTGCCCCCGGACTATCCGATGGTTGCGCCGGCCTACGCCGCCCGGCGCTCCGATTTCGCCAAGCAGATCGGGCTTGGCCGCGGCGTGCGCCGACGGAAATAGTTATGCAGAGCTCACCCGACGAACTTCGCGCCTTCAGCGCCAGCGGCTACGAGATCTTCGATGACGATTTCGCCGACACCGGCGAGGTGGTGATCTGGTCGCGGGCCCCGCACACGCCCAGGTTGGGTGACCGCTTCAATATCGACACCCACGGCGCATTGCGTGAACTGGCGGTCGACGAAATCCGCACCTTCAGGGGCGGGTGGTCGGTGACCTGCCGCGCCTAGAGGCCGTCGGCACGGGATCTCTAGGCGGCGACGCCGCCGACCCGCTTGACGTTGCAGCGGACCCACAGCGTTTCCAGCGCAGCCACCAGGTCATCCATCATCGCGTCGGTATGGGCCGGCGACGGGGTGAAGCGCAGGCGCTCGGTCCCGCGCGGCACCGTCGGGTAGTTGATCGGCTGCACGTAGATCCCGTGGTCCTCGAGCAGGATGTCGCTGATCAGCTTGCAGTGGACGGCGTCGCCGACCAGCACCGGGACGATGTGGCAGACGGACGGCATCACCGGCAGGCCCGCCTTGATCAGCCGCGCCTTCAGCGCCGCGGCCCGCTCCTGGTGGGCGACGCGGATTTCGTTGTGCTCTTTCAGATACCGGATCGAGGCCACCGCCCCCGCGGCAAGCGCCGGCGGGATCGAGGTCGTGAAGATGAAGCCGTCGGCGAAGCTGCGGATCGCGTCGACGATCATCGCGTCGGCGGCGATGTAGCCGCCCATGACGCCGAAGGCCTTGCCGAGCGTGCCCTCGACGATGTCGATCTCGCCCATAACCCCGTCGCGCTCGGCGACGCCGGCGCCACGCGAGCCGTACATGCCGACCGCGTGCACTTCGTCGAGGTAGGTCATGGCGCCGTATTTCCTGGCCAGCGCCACCGTGGCGGGCAGGTCGGCAATGTCGCCGTCCATGGAATAGACGCTCTCGAAGGCGACCAGCTTGGGCTTGGCCGGATCGGCCGCCGCCAGCAGCTCCTCAAGGTGTTCCAGGTCGTTGTGGCGGAAGATGTGCCGCTCGCCGCCGCGGCCCGCCTTGATGCCGCTGATCATCGAATTGTGGTTGAGCGCGTCGGAGAAGACGATCAGCCCGGGCAGAATCTTGTAAAGGGTCGAGAGCGACGCCTCGTTCGACACATAGCCGGAGGTGAACAGCAGGGCCGCTTCCTTGCGGTGCAGGTCGGCGAGCTCACGCTCCAGTTCCACGTGGTAGTGCGTGGTGCCGGAGATGTTGCGGGTGCCGCCGCTGCCGGCGCCGGCCTCGTCGATAGCGCGCTTCATGGCCTCGGTGACGACCGGATTCTGGCCCTGACCGAGGTAGTCGTTGGAGCACCAGACCACGACCTCGGATTCGCCGCCGTCCGCGTGCGTCCAGGTGGCGCGGGGGAACTCGCCGCGGTGACGCTTCAGGTCGGCGAAAACCCGATAGCGCCCCTCGGCCCGGATGTTCGCCAGCGCGCCTGCGAATGCGGCCTTGTAATCCATCGACTTGTAACCCGGTCCTGCGTTCGACGTCTTGCGCAGGTCGCCGGTTCCCTCTGATGCGCCCGGGTTTTCGCACCGCGGGCAGACGTTGTCCATAACGTCAGGCGCCGCGGGACACGACCTTTGGTCACGGACGCGCGATTTTTATAAACGATGGTTACTTAGGCCGTATTTCAAGCGGGAGATCGACCGCGGAATAGTTCCAGGATCGCCGAAAAATCCCTGCCGCCCCCGCCGAGGCGGTCGAACAGGGCGTAGAGTCCCTCGGCCTGGGCGCCGAGCGGCGTCGCTGCGCCGGCCTTAGCGGCCGCCTCCTGCGCGAGCTTCAGGTCCTTGAGCATCATGGCCGTGGCGAATCCGCCCTCGTAGTTGCGGTTCGAGGGCGCGGCCGGCACCGGCCCGGGCCACGGGCAATAGCTCGTCAGGCTCCAGCTCTGGCCGGAGGATTTCGAGGCGATGTCGAAGAAGCGTTCCGCGTCGAGCCCCAGCTTTTCGGCCAGGGCGAAGGCCTCGCAGGTGGCGATCATGGTCGCGCCCAGCACCATGTTGTTGCAGATCTTGGCCGCCTGGCCCGCGCCATGGTCGCCGGCCCGGATCACCGCGCGCGCCATGGGTCCGATCAGCGTCTCGACCGCGGCGAAGTCCGCCTCGGCGCAGCCCACCATGAAGGCCAAGGTCCCGGCCTCTGCGCCCGCCTGCCCGCCCGACACCGGCGCATCGGCGAAGCGGAACCCCGCCGCGCTGACCTGGGCCGCCACCGCACGGGCGCTTTCCACGTCGATCGTCGAGCAGTCGATGAGCAGCGCGCCCGGCTTGGCGTTGGGCAGGATCTCGTTCGCGTAGACCGCGCGCACATGCTGACCGGCCGGCAGCATGGTGATGACCGCCTCGGCGTCCTTGACCGCTGCGGCGGCGGAACCGGCGGCCTTGCAGCCCGCGGCCACCGCCCGTTCCAGGGCGGCGGCCGACAGGTCGAAGGCCAGGACCTCGTGACCCGCCTTGGCCTGGTTGGCGGCCATGCCGCCGCCCATGTTGCCGAGGCCGATAAACGCGATGCGGGTCATGGAATCCTCTTGAGAACGGACGCTTACTTAGGCTTACGGAACTTATAGATGAACTGGTCGGTGTGGCCGCGAATGGCGGGATCGAAGACGGTCTTGGTGTGATCGTCGGCCGGGTTGGCCAGCACCTTGCTCTCGCCCTCGAACTTGAAGCCCGCGGCCTCGACCTGCTTCTTCACGATCGCCGGGTCGATGCGGTGCAGCTTGTCCTCCGGGTCCGGCGGCGCGCCGGCGCCTGCGGCGTGGTCGAGCACGACGAACACCCCGCCCGGCTTCAGGGCGTCGAAGATCGACTTGTCGAACTTCAGCATGTCGATGTTCGGGACGTGGTTCACGTCGTGATAGTTCTGCGCCGTCCAGACGAGATCGGCCTTGGTCGGGATCGAAACTCCGCCGGCCAGCGGAACGTGGACCGACTTCACGTTGGAATAATTCGGGTCGGCCGCGATGGTGTCCTGCGCCGGAGTCGGCGGCGGCTTGGCCGGATCGGTGGTCGGGCGCGGCGGGCCGCCGACGGCGTAGACCGTGCCCTTTGGCCCGACCGCCTTGGAGAAAATGCGGGTGAAATAGCCGCCGCCCGGGATCAGGTCGACGACGGTCTGACCCTGCTTGACGCCGGCGAACTCCAGCATCTCGGCGGGCTTGCGGTCGGCGTCGCGCTTGCTGTCCGCCTCAGGGCGCGCCTTGTTCGCCACTGCGGCCAGCTGGTTGGCGTCCGGCTTGGCGTAGGCTGATCCGGCGCAGAGCATGACGCAGGCTACCGCCGCACCCAGCATGAGCTTGGATTTCATCGATCGTCCTCCCTGTGGCGGAGCTCGCCGCGCCGCCTTGCCTCAAGGTAGAGGCGTCCACTCCTCAGCGGAAGGCAGGCGCGCGAAAATCCCGTCGAGCATCGCTTCGGAGACGCCCTCCAGGGTCGGCGGATCCCACCTGGGCGCATTGTCCTTGTCGACGATGACGGCGCGTACGCCCTCCAGGAAGTCGTGGCGCTGAACAACCCGCGCGCCGATCCGGTACTCCATCGCCATGTTGTCCGCGAAGCGCTTCATCGCCCCGCCCAGCCGTAGCTGTCGGAAGGCGACCTTCATGGTCTGCGGCGACTTTGTCTTCAGCACGGCGAGCTGCTCGCGCGCCCAGTCGCTGTCGGCGGCCTCGAGCGCCGCCATGATCGCCTCGACGCTGTCGCCGGCGAACAGGCGGGCGATCTCGTCCTGGTGGGCGGCCAGCGGCGGGCGGCCGGCGTCGCCTTCGAACTGCGTCAGCAGAGTCTCGATCGCCGCCGGATCGGCGACGATCCGCGCCTTCAGCTGCGGCAGCCGCGCGCTCTCCACATAGTCGGTGGCGATGCAGGTGAGCTCGCAGTCGGCGGCCTTGATGCGCGCGCCGGTCAGCGCCAGCCAGAGCCCGACGTGGCCGCTCATCCGCGACAGGAACCAGCCGCCGCCGACATCGGGGAAAAGGCCGATCCCGGTCTCCGGCATGGCGAAGGTGGTCCGCTCGGTCGCCACCCGGAACCGGCACGGGCGCGACAGGCCGACCCCGCCACCCATAGTGATCCCGTCCATGACCGCCACCAGGGTCTTCGGATAATCGTGCAGCAGGGTGTTCAGCCGGTACTCGGTGAAGAAGAACTCCCGGGCCAGCTTGCCGTCGCCAGCCCCGCTATCGGCCAGCATGCGGATGTCGCCCCCGGCGCAGAAGCCGCGCTCCCCGGTGTGGTCGATCATCACCAGCTTGACGATCGGATTGTCGATCCAGGTGGTCAGCGCCTCGATCATGATGCGGCACATGTTCGTCGTCAGCGCGTGCAGCGCCTGCGGCCGGTTCAGCGTGATCCGCCCCACCGCGCCTTCGATGCGGACCAGGACTTCCGGTTCGTCTGTCATTGCCCCAACAGCTTCATTGCCTGAACAACTCTCGCGCGGTGATCACGCGCATGATCTCGTTGGTGCCTTCCAGGATCTGGTGGACGCGCAGGTCGCGCACGATGCGTTCCAGCGGGAAGTCCTGCAGATAGCCGTAGCCGCCGTGCAGTTGCAGGGCCTGGTTGGCGATCTCGAAGCCGGCGTCGGTGGCGAACCGCTTGGCCATGGCGCAGTATTTGGTGGCCTGCGGGTCCCGGTTGTCTAGTGCGTGCGCCGCGCGGCGGACCATCAGGCGCGCGGCTTCCAGGTCGGTCGCCATGTCGGCGAGACGCCATTGCAGGCCCTGGAAATCCTTCAACGGACTGCCGAATTGCTTGCGGCTTTCGAGGTAGGCCTGCGCCGTGTCCAGCGCCAGGCCCGCGCCGCCCAGCGAGCAGGAGGCGATGTTGATCCGCCCGCCGTCGAGGCCGGCCATGGCGAAGCGGAACCCTTCGCCTTCTGCGCCGATGCGGTTGGCCTCGAATACGCGGCAGTCGTCGAAGTTCACCTGGGCGGTGGGCTGCGACTTCCAGCCCATCTTCTTCTCCTGGGCCCCGAAGGAGAGGCCAGGCGTCCCCTTCTCGACCACGAAGGCGGAGACGCCCTTGGGGCCCGGCCCACCCGTCCTGGCCATCACCACATAGATGTCCGAAGTCCCGGCGCCGGAGATGAAGGCCTTGGAGCCGTTGAGAACGTAGTGGTCCCCGTCCTTGCGCGCTGTGGTCGCCAGCGCCGCGGCGTCGGAGCCGGACCCCGGCTCGGTCAGGCAGTAGGAGGCGATGAACTCCATGGTCGTGAGCTTGGGCAGGTAGCGGCGACGAAGGTCGTCCGCGCCGAAGCGGTCGATCATCCAGCTCGCCATGTTGTGGATCGAGATGAAGGCCGCCGTCGTCACATCGCCGTAGGCGAGCTGCTCGAAGACGATCGAGGCATCGAGGCGGCTGAGCGCCGAGCCGCCCACGTCTTCCTGCACATAGAGCCCGGCGAACCCCAGCTCGGCGGCCTTGCGCATCACGTCGACGGGGAAATGGCCCTCGGCGTCCCAGCGGGCGGAGTGCGGCGCGAACTCGGCGCCGGCGAAGGCGCGCGCGGCGTCCTCGATGGCCCGTTGGTCCTCGGTGAGACTGAAATCCATGGCGCGGAGTCAGCGCGCGTCGGGCGCGGTGTCAATCGTGCCGTGGCGGCAGATCAAGCCTGGTACATCATCGTCCCGCCGGTCACCGTGCGCAGGATCCTGATGTCCTTGATCTTGTCCGGGTCGACAGTGTGCGGGTCCTCGGCCAGCACGACGAAATCCGCCAGCTTGCCAGACGTGATCGAGCCCTTGATGGCCTCCTCGTGGCTCGCAAAGGCGCCGTTCAGCGTATTGACCCGCAGCGCCTCGTCCACGGTGATCTTCTGGTTCGCGCCCCAGGTCTTCCCATCCCAACCCTTGCGCGTGACCATGGCCTGGATCGCCATCAGCGGAGAGAATGGGCCTGGCTGGAAGTCGGAGCCGGCGCAGGCCGGAACGCCCGCGTCCAGGAAACTACGGAACGCCATGGCGTGCCTCAGCGCCTCCTCGCCATAGAACGGGAACTTGTCGGAGTTGTAGTAGGGGTAGGTCGAAAAAATCGCCGGCACGACACCCGCGGCCTTGATCCGCGCGATCAGGCCGTCGTTCACCAGGCTGCAGTGGGTGATCTTCGGTCGCGCGCCTGGCCGAGGGAACAGCTTCTGCGCCCGCTCCACCGCCGTCAGGACCTGGCCGATCGCCACGTCGCCGTTGGCGTGGCAGTTGACGTCTATCCCGGCCCTGTGGACCCGCTCGATCCAGGCGTTCAGCACGTCCTGGGTCTCGGTCAGATTGCCGTAGTACGGCGGCGAGACGCCGGGGAACGGCTTGCTCCAGGCGAGCGTCCGCTCGGAGAAAGAGCCGTCAACGATGTGCTCGGCTGTGGCGCCCAGCTTGATCCATTCGTCGCCGAAGCCTGTGCGCAGGCCCGAGCGGATCATGGCCTCCATAACGAGGTCTTGCGGCTCGTAGCTCACGCGATGCTTCAGCTCGCCCCGGGCGCGGATGTCCTGCAACGCGCTGAGATCGCCACCCTCGTGGTGGACACTGGTCAGGCCGTAGCGGACGAACTGCTTGGAGATGAACGCCTGGCCCTCGCGCGCCCGCCTGGCCTGTTCCTCCGGCGAGAAGGCCTGTCGCTTGCCGACCTTGGCGAAGACGGCGTTGGCTCGGTCGGTCACCCGGCCATTCAGTTCGCCGTCCGGCCCCTTGTCGAAGGTGCCGCCCGGCGGGTTGGGCGTCGCCTTGGTGATCCCGGCCATCGCCAGGGCTTTGGAGTTGTAGAAATAGGTGTGGCCGCCGCGGTGCTGCACCCGCACGGGATGGTCGGTCGAGACGCGGTCCAGATCGTGGACATTCAGGAGGCGGCCGTCCTTCACCTTGATGTCGTCGAAGAAGAAGCCCTCGACCCAGGCGCCCGACGGCAGGGTCTGCGCCTTGGCCTTCAGCTTGCCCACGATCGAGTCGATGGTGACGAACTCGACCTCGTAGGGATTGCCGACCAGCACCTCGAACTGCAGCACCTCGCCCGGCGCGTGGTTGTGGCAGTCGATGAAGCCCGGCGTGACCGTCGCCCCCTGGGCGTCGACGACCTCGGTGCGAGGGCCGGCCAGGCTGCGCATGTCCTCGCTGGAGCCCACAGCGACAAATCGATCACCCCGCACGGCGAAGGCCTGGGCTCGCGGGTGGGCGGCGTCGACCGTGTAGACCTTGGCGTTCAGCACGATGAGGTCGGGGACGTCGCGTTCCAGAGCGCGACTGCTTGAGGCCCAGGCTGCGCCGACGCTGGCGGCCGCGAGACCGAAGAACCCGCGACGGCTTTGATAGGTCATGCGCCCTGCCCCGATTTGCCCACTGGCATTAGCGCCCACTCGACGCCAGAGGTCAAAAGGATGGGTTGCGCGAGAGCGCCTTGCGGGTGCAAAGGCGCGAACCATGACCAGAGCGCCCCTCGCCGCCTATCCCGCCCTTCGCCTGCGCCGCCTGCGTCAGGCCGATTGGATCCGCCGCCTGGTGCGCGAGACGGTGCTGACACCTGCGGACCTGATCTGGTCAATGGTGGTGCATGAGGGCGAGGGTCAGATCCCGGTGGGCTCGATGCCGGGCATCAGCCGCCTGTCGGTCAAGGACTGCGCCGCGGCCGCCAGGGAGGCGCGGGCGCTGGGCATTCCCGCCATCGCCGTATTTCCGCACATCGACGGCGCCAAGAAGGACGCGACCGGCAAGCTGGCGATCGATCCCGACGGCGTCGTGGCCCGCGCCGTGAAGGCCATGAAGGACGCCGCCCCCGAGGTCGGCATCATGTGCGACGTGGCGCTCGACCCCTTCACCGACCACGGCCACGACGGCCTGATCGAGGGAAACCGGATCCTGAACGACGCAACGGTCGAGCGCCTCGTCGAACAGGGCCTTATGCAGGCCAGGGCCGGCTGCGACATCCTTGCGCCGTCCGACATGATGGACGGCCGATGTGGAGCGCTGCGCCAGGCGTTGGAAGGCGCGGGCCTGCAGGACGTGATGATCATGTCCTACGCCGCCAAGTACGCCTCGGCCTTCTACGGCCCCTACCGCGAGGCGATCGGCTCGGGGAAGCTCGGAACGGGCTCGGTGGAAAACCCCGGCGACAAGAAGACCTACCAGATGGACAGCGCCAACTCCGAAGAAGCCCTGCGTGAGGTGGCCCTCGACATCGCCGAGGGCGCCGACATGGTCATGGTCAAGCCCGGCATGCCCTATCTCGACATCGTGCAACGCGTGGTCGAGGCCTTCGCCATGCCCACCTTCGCGTTCCAGGTCAGTGGCGAGTACGCCATGCTGATGGCCGCCGCCCAGAACGGCTGGCTGGAAGAGGAGCGCGCCATCCTGGAGAGCCTCGGCGCCTTCAAGCGCGCCGGCGCGGCCGGCGTGATCACCTATTTCGCGCCCCGGGCGGCGCGGCTGTTGGGCGCCTAAGCCGCAGGCTCGCCATTCTCGCCGGAATGGGCGGCGGCGAGGCGCTTGCCGATCGGGAAGAACGTCAGCACCAGCACGAAGAACAGCGGCGTGAAGAAGATGGCGAACGCCGTCGCTGACAGCATGCCGCCGATCACGCCCGTGCCGATATCGTTCTGGCTGCCCGCGCCGGCTCCGGTCGAGGTGGCGAGCGGGAAGACCCCGGCCATGAAGGCCAGCGACGTCATCAGGATCGGCCGCAGCCGCTGACGTGCCGCGTGGATCGCCGCCTCGGCAGGCGCCATGCCGCGCTTGACCCCGTCCAGGGCGAATTCGACGATCAGGATGGCGTTCTTGGCCGCCAGGCCCATGGTGGTCAGCAGCCCCACCTGGAAATAGATGTCGTTGTAGAGGCCCCGCAAGCTCGCCGCGACGAGGGCGCCCACGACGCCAAGCGGCAGCACCAGCACCACGGCGGCGGGGATCGACCAACTCTCGTAGAGGGCGGCGAGGCACAGGAAGACCACCAGGATCGACAGGCCGTAGAGCAGCGGCGCCTGCGCCCCCGCCGCCTGCTCCTGCAACGAGAGCCCGGTCCATTCCGACCCTACGCCGCGCGGAAGCCTGGCCACCATCTTCTCCATCGCGTCCATCGCCGCGCCGGAGCTCGTGCCGGGCGCGGCCTGGCCCTGGATCTCGAAGGACGGCACGCCGTTGTAGCGCGTGAGCTGCGCAGGACCGTAGGTCCAGCCGACGTTCGCGAAAGCCGAGAACGGCGTCATGGTCCCGGTCGAATTGCGGACATTCCAGGCGAGCAGGTCGTTCGGCTTGGTGCGGAACGGGGCGTCCCCCTCCATGTAGACGCGCTTGACGCGGTCATGGTCGATGAAGTCGCCGATGTAGGTCTGTCCCCAGACCGTGCTCAGCGTGGTGTTGATGTCGGCCTGCTTGACGCCCAGCGCCGCGGCCTTTGTCGTGTCGACGTCGACGTGGATCTGCGGCGTGTCCCCCTGGCCGTTGGGGCGCACCTGCACCAGGTTCGGATCGGACTCGGCCATGCCCAGCAGCCGGTCGCGCGCGGCAAGGAATGCCTGGTGATCGAGTCCGCCGCGGTCTTCGAGCTGCAGGTCGAAGCCGGTGGCGTTGCCGAGCTCCTGCACGGCCGGCGGGACAACGACGAAGATCTTCGCGTCGCGCACGTGGGAGAACGCATCCGTTGCGCGCTTCACGATCGCCGGGGCGCGGTCGGCGGCGCGCTTTCGCACATCCCAGCCCTTCAGCTTGATGAAGCCGATGCCCGAGTTCTGCCCGGAGCCTGCGAAGTTGAAGCCGGCCACGGTGAACAGCGCGCTGACGTTGTCCTTCTCGTCGACCAGGAAATGGTGCTCGACCGTGCGCAGGGCGTCGAGCGTGCGGGTCTGAACGGCGCCCACCGGCAGGGTGACCTGGGCGAACATCGAGCCCTGGTCCTCTTCCGGCAGGAAGCCGGTCGGCATGCGCAGGAAAAGGCCGATCATGGCCGCGACGATCAGGCCGTAGAGGATCATCGCCGCACGCGGCCGGTGAATGATCGCGCCCAGCCCCTGCTCATAGCGCCGCCGCGAACGGTCGAAGTTCCGATTGAACCAACCGAATGGCCCTCGCTCCGGCCCGCCGGCGACCTTCGGCGGCTTCAGCAGCGTGGCGCAAAGCGCAGGCGTCAGGATCAGCGCCACCATGACCGAGAGCACGATGGCCGAGATCATCGTGACGGAGAACTGGCGATAGATCACCCCGGTCGAGCCGCCGAAGAAGCCCATGGGGGCCAGCACCGCCGAAAGCACGAGCGCGATGCCGGTCAGCGCGCCGGTGATCTCGTCCATCGACTTGCGCGCCGCGTCGCGCGGTGACAGCCCCTCGTCGGTCATCAGCCGTTCGACGTTCTCAACCACGACGATCGCGTCGTCGACCAGCAGGCCGATGACGATGACGACGGCGAACAGGGTGAGCGTGTTGATCGAATAGCCCAACACCGCCAGGACACCGAAGGTGCCCAGCAGCACCACGGGCACCGCGATGGCCGGAATGAGGGTGGCGCGCCAGTTCTGCAGGAAGACGAAGATCACAACGATCACCAGGATCATGGCTTCGATCAGCGTCTTGGCGACCTCATGGATGGAGATGCGCACGAAGGTCGTGTTGTCGACCGGGAAGGAAAGCTGCATCCCCGGCGGCAGGTTCTCGGCGAGCTGGGCGGCGCGCGCCTTCACGGCGTCGGCGGTGGTCAGCGCGTTGGCCCCGGGGGCCAGTTGGACCGCGACGCCCGCAGCGGGGTGGCCGTTCAGCCGGCTCACCGAGTCGTAGCTGTCGCTGCCGAGCTCGACGCGGGCCACGTCGGCCAGGGTGACCAGGCCGCCGCTGGTTTCACTGCGCACCACGATCTTCTTGAACTGGTCGGCGCTGGTCAGCCGTGACTGGGCCGTGACGGTGGCGTTGAGTTGCTGGCCCTTCACGGTGGGAAGGCCACCCACCTGGCCCGCCGAGACCTGGATGTTCTGCGCCTGGACGGCGGCCTGCACGTCGGCGGGGGTAAGCTTGAGCGCGTTGAGCTTGAACGGATCGAGCCAGATCCGCATGGCGTGCTGGGCGCCGAAGGTCTGCACCGTGCCCACCCCGTTTACCCGCGACAGCGGGTCCTGGAAGTTGCTGACGATGTAGTCGGCGATGTCGAAGTTGCTGAAGTGCTCCGTAGGGTCGGACAGCGCGACGATCAGGAGGAAATTGGTCCGCGCCTTGGCGACCACGACGCCGAGTTGCTGCACCTGCGGCGGCAGCAGGGGCGTGGCGGCTTGGACCTTGTTCTGCACCTGCACCTGGGCGATGTCCGGATTGGTTCCGGGCTTGAAGGTCACCGTGATGGTGAGCTGTCCGCTGGAGCTGCTGTTCGAGGAAAAATAGAGCAGGCCATCCAGTCCGTTGAGCTGCTGCTCGATCACCTGGGTCACGGAGGTCTGCAGCGTCTGGGCCGAGGCGCCCGGGTAGCTGGCGGCGATGGTGACGGCGGGCGGAGCTATGCTCGGGTACTGCGCGACCGGCAGGGTGCGCGCGGCCAGCGCGCCGGCGAGCATGACGACCAGGGCGATGACCCAGGCGAAGATCGGGTGGTCGATAAAGAAGCGTGACATCAGGCGCGCCTACGTCCCGCCCGAGGCGACGCGACGATTCCGGTGAGACTGGGCTCCTAGTCGATCAGCGGCGCCGGTCAAGCGGCTCCGTCGAACAAATTCGCCGACCGGTGGTACGCATCTCATGCCGGGCGCGGCGCCTTGAGCCACTCCGCCAGGATGCCGTTCACGGCCTCCGGAGCCTCCTGCTGCACCCAGTGCGAGACCCCCGGCAGCCGCCGGATCGTCAGGTCGCGCACGTGATCGTCCGTGCCGTCCAGCAGTTCGATCCCAAGCGCCGCGTCTTCCTCGCCCCATATGATCAGCGTGGGCGTCTCGATGACCGGCCACGGCCCGGCGAGCTTGCCCTGCAGGCGAAGCGCGGCGCGGTACCAGTTGATCATGCCGCGCATGGCGCCCGGCCGCCGGGCGTCGGCGGCATAGCGGTCGAGGACCGCGGGCGTGAAGTTCGACTTGTCGACCGCCATGCCGTGGAAGGCGTTGCGGATCGCGCGCCCGCTATTGGCGGTCATCGCCCGTTCCGGCAGGCCAGGAAGCTGGAAGAAGAACATGTACCAGCTCTTCCTGAGCTGAGACCATGAGCGGCGCAGATGAGCGCTCATCACCGCCGGATGCGGCACGTTCATGATCACCAGCCGCTCCAGCGGATGCACCCGATTGGCGGCGAAGGTCCAGGCGAGACCCGCGCCCCAGTCGTGGCCGATCAGCGTGACGCTCTTGGCCCCGCTGGCGTCGATCAGGGCGGCGACGTCCTCCATCAGCCGATCGATGAGATAGTCGGAGACCGCCTGCGGCTTCGGCTCGGTCTCGCCGTAGCCGCGCAGGTCCGGCGCCCAGGCGCGGTAACCCATCTCAGCCAGCATCGGGAGCTGGAAGCGCCAGGAGAAGCGGCTTTCCGGGAAGCCGTGCAAGCAAAGCGCGAGTCGATCGCCCTGCCCCGCCTCGTCCACCGCGAAGTCGAAGCCGTTCGCCTGAATGCGACGGGTCGTGACGGTCATGGCTGCTCCCGGCTAGGTGGTGAAGTAGCTACTCTGGTCGTCGTGGCCGGGCAGCTTGATCAGGCCGAGCGACTTCATGCCGATCCGCTGCAGCACCGCGATGGAGCCCAGGTTCTCCGGCTTGGTGATCGCCACGATGGTCGGCAGGCCCAGGATATCGCGGCCATAGGCCAGGGTCGCGGCCGCGACCTCGGAGGCATAGCCGCGGCCCCAGAACGGCTCCAGGAAGGCGTAGCCCACGTCGGGATCGTCCAGCCCGTCGCGCTTCACGAGGCCGCAGATCCCGGCCGTCTCGCCGCTCTCCTTCACGTCCGCGCGCCACAGGCCAAAACCATTGGCCGCGTAGCCTTCGCGCTGGCGCTCGATATAGCCCCGCGCACCGTCGAGGTCGCGCACGCCACGGTCACCGATGTTCTCCGTGAAGCCGCGGCTCATCAGCAGCTCCAGGATGAAGGGAGCATCCTCAGGCGTCAGTTCATGCAGCGAAAGCCGCTCAGTCTCGAGGATCTCAGGTCCACCAGTCACCGGGCCTTCTCCAGCCGCGCCACCAGGCTGGAGGTGTCCCATCGGCTGCCCCCGAGCGCCTGCACCTCGCTATAGAAGCCGTCGACCATGGCGGTCATGTCGAGCGCGGAGGCGTTGCGGCCGGCCTCGTCGAGCACCAGGCCGAGGTCCTTGCGCATCCAGTCCACCGCGAAGCCGAAGTCGAACTTGCCCTCGCTCATCGTCTTCCAGCGGTTGTCCATCTGCCAGGACTGCGCCGCACCCTTGGAGATCGCCTCGTAGACGGCCTGCGGATCCAGGCCCGCACGCTTGGCGAAATGCAGCCCCTCCGCCAGGCCCTGGACGATGCCCGCGATGCAGATCTGGTTGACCATCTTGGTAAGCTGGCCCGCGCCCGGGCCGCCCATCAGCCGGATCGCCTTGGCGTAGGCGCCGATCACCGGCTCGACGCGATCGAAAGCCGCCTTCTCACCACCGCACATGATGGTGAGCTGGCCATTCTCCGCGCCGGCCTGCCCGCCCGAAACCGGCGCATCGACGAAGGCGCGACCGTCTCTGATCGCCAGCGCCGCCATGTCGCGCGCCACCACCGCGGACGTCGTGGTGTGGTCGACGACGATCCCACCCGGCGCCATGGCCGGCAGGGCCTGCGAGACCACCTGCCGCACGTCGTCGTCGTTGCCCACGCAGAGTACGAAGACCTCGGCGCCCGCCGCCGCCTCGGCCACCTTCGCTCCAGCCCGGCCGCCATGCGCCGCAACCCAGCGCTGCGTCTTCTCCGCCGTGCGATTGAAGACCGCCATGTCATGGCCGGCCTTGGCCAGATGCCCCGCCATGGGAAAGCCCATCACGCCGAGACCGGCAAACGCCACCTTCATTTTCGAAACGCTCCTTAACCCTGTGTGCAACGGCATCTTAACGGGAGGCTGCGCACGGTGCGCGCCTCGTAACAGGCTTCACCGGGGCGAACCATGTCGATGAGCGGCGAGCGGCCGATCATCATCAAGCGTATCAAGAAGAGCGGCGGGGGCGGCCACCATGGCGGCGCCTGGAAGGTCGCCTATGCCGACTTCGTCACCGCGATGATGGCCTTCTTCCTCTTGATGTGGCTGATCAACACCACCTCGCCCGAGCAGAAGCGCGGCATCGCCGACTACTTCGCCCCGGCCAGCGTCTCGGCGACCACGTCCGGAGCGGGCGGAATCCTGGCCGGCACCGCGCTCGGCAATGAGGGCACCAAACAGAACGGATCACAGTCCATCGTCCAGGACGCCAGCCCCGATTCGCGCCATCCCGACGACGGCAAGTCGCGCGACGGCGCCAAGGCCGCCGCCGCCGACCAGACGGCCGCGGACGTCCTGAAGGAGCAGCAGCGCAAAAGCGAGGAGGCCGCCTTCGCCTCGGCTGCCCAATCCCTGCGCCAAGCGCTGCAGGACATGCCGGAGCTGGCCGAGCTCTCCAAGAACATCATCATCGATCAGACACCCGAGGGCCTGCGCATCCAGCTTGTGGATCAGGAAGGCCGCTCGATGTTCAAGGAAGGCTCGGCGACGCCCAACGACAGGGCCAAGCTGCTGCTGCGCGCCATCTCCAAGATCATCAACAGGCTGCCCAACCGGATCAGCATCTACGGCCATACCAGCGCCAACCCAGGCCAGGGTGGAAAGGCGGACGGGGACTGGCCACTTTCGGCGGCCCGCGCCGATGCGTCGCGCCGCATATTGCAGAGCTCCGGCGTCGATCCGGACCGCATCTACCAGATGGCCGGCAAGGCGACGTCCGAACCTCTCTATCCCGACGACCCGACCCTGCCCGGCAACCGCCGGATCGCCATCGTGCTGTTGCGTGAAGCGCCCGTCCTGCCGCCTGACTAAGCGGCCAAAGCAGAGGCTTGCGCAGGAGCCCCGCATGACGCCTAATCGGAAGCAAGGCGTATGGGTATGAAGGCGACTGCAAGTCCGTGACGCAGCATTTTCCGACACGACAGCTCAGGTTCTTCCTGACAGCGCCGTCGCCCTGCCCCTATTTGCCTGATCGCTATGAGCGCAAGGTGTTCGCGCACCTGCCGCTGTCCGAGGGCGCCTCGGTCAACGACAGCCTGACCCAGGTCGGCTTCCGCCGCTCGCAGAACATCGCCTACCGCCCCGCTTGTGAGGCTTGCACGGCCTGCGTCTCGGCGCGGCTGCCCGCCGCCGACTACGTCTTTGCCCGGTCTGAACGCAAAGCCATCGCCCGCAACGAGGACCTGGAGCGCCATCTCGTCGAGGCCGAGGCCACCATGGAGCAGTTCGACCTGCTCCGCCGCTACCTGACCACGCGGCACGCCGACGGCGGCATGGCCGAAATGACCTGGCCGGACTATGTGGCCATGGTCGAGGACACGGCCGTCCGCACGCACATCATCGAATACCGCACGAAACCCACGGACGGCGGCCCCGGCGACCTGGTGGCCTGCGCCCTGGTCGACGTCATGAGCGACGGGCTTTCGCTGGTCTACAGCTTCTACGATCCCACCCAGAGCCGGCGCAGCCTGGGTTCATTCGTGATCCTCGATCACGTGGTCCAGGCCTGCCTGACCAGCCTGCCCTACGTCTACCTGGGCTACTGGGTCCGCGGCTCGGAGAAGATGGACTACAAGGTGCGCTTCTCGCCCATCGAACTCCTGAAGCCGGAAGGCTGGACGCTGGTGGTCGGCGGCGCGGCCAGGGAGGCGACCTGATCCTCGGGCTGTGAATGCCGGGGACGGCCAGTGCGCAGCAGTGGGCTGGCCCCGCCGGGCTTGCTACAACCGCGTTCGTGATCGCAGCACCCAGACATCGCGCATGGCCCGCCAGCTTCGGCTGAGCCTTCGCCGGCCCGCCGTTCATACGCGAGACGCCTTCGTCCAGGGGCCCTCCAACGCCGAAGCCGTCGCTGCACTCGACGCCTGGCCGCGCTGGCCGGGCGGCGCCCTGGCGCTGGTCGGGCCGGAGGGCGTCGGCAAGACGCATCTGGCGCAGGCCTGGGCCACCGCGGCCAGCGCCCTGACGTTCGACCGCGAGGCGCCTGAGGTCGCCGCGGCGGAAGGACGCGCGGTCCTGCTGGAGGATGTCGACCGGGGGATCGACGCCGAGGCCCTCTTCCACCTCCTGAACCTGGCGGCGCGCGGCGGCGCGACCCTGCTGCTCACCGCCCGCGCCCTGCCCGCCGCCTGGCCGGCCGCGCTGCCCGACCTGCGCTCACGCCTGAACGCCTTGCAGGTCGCTGAGATCGCCGCACCGGACGACGAGGTGCTCAGCGGCGTGCTCAAGGTTTTCTTCCGTGAACGGAACATTCGCCCGCACGAGGATGTGTATCCCTACCTTCTGCGGCGCATGGAAAGGTCGATTCCAGGCGCTCGCGAGATCGTGCGACGGCTCGACGAGACCGAGGACGGTCAGGTACGGCCCGTTTCACGGGTGCTGGCGCGTGAGATCCTTGAGGCCGATATCGAAAATCTTGACCTTTTCGAGGGATGACTTGAAGCCGTCACACACGGGGCTCAGATTTGCAGCCCACGTCACGGCTTGGAGTCCAGGATGAGTTACGCAGCGCCCGTCGCCGCCAACGCAGCGAACGAGGTTCCGCGCGCGACGCTCGCCTGGGACGCGGAGCTGGCCGCCTCGCCGGCGCGATTCTTCAACCGGGAACTCTCGTGGCTCGCCTTCAACCGCCGCGTCCTGGAGGAAAGCAAGAACCCGCGCCACCCGCTTCTGGAGCGCCTGCGCTTCCTGGCGATCAGCGCCAACAACCTCGATGAATTCTACATGGTCCGGGTCGCCGGCCTGCGCGCCCAGATGCGCGAGGGCGTCCGCGTCACCAGCCAAGACGGGCTCACCCCGGCCGAGCAGCTCGACGGGGTCAACGCAGAGGCCGCCGACCTCATGGGCGAGCAGCAAACCCGCTGGGGCGAACTCTGCGAGGAACTGGCGGGCGAAGGCCTGCGCCTGGTCCAGGCCTCGGAGGTGACCAACGCAGAGCTGGACGCGCTCGAAGAACCCTTCATCTCGCAGCTCTTCCCGGTGCTGACGCCGCTCGCCATCGATCCGGCTCATCCGTTCCCGTTCATTCCGAATCTGGCCTTTTCGCTGGTGCTGAAGCTGAAGCGCCTGGCCGACGGCAGGGCGCTCTACGCCCTGGCGCCGCTGCCGGCGCAGGTGGCGCGGTTCTGGGAGTTGCCCGTCCAGCGAAACGGGCGCAAACGCGCCGAGCGGCGTTTCGTGTCCCTGGAGGCCCTGGTCGGGCTTTTCCTCGACCACCTGTTCCCGGGCTGTGAAATTCAGGCGCAGGGCGTCTTCCGCCTGATCCGCGATTCCGATGTCGAGATCGAGGAAGAGGCCGAGGACCTGGTGCGCGAATTCGAGGCCGCGCTGAAGCAGCGGCGGCTGGGCTCCGTCGTGCGGGTCGAGATCAATGCGGCCATGCCGGACGAACTGCAGGAGTTCATCTGCACGAACCTACATGCCGGGCCGCAGGACATCGTGCAGATCGACGGCCTGCTGGGCCTGGACGAACTCAACCAGCTGATTCCGGCCGACCGCCCCGACCTGAAGTTCAAACCCTTCGAGCCGCGGTTCCCAGAGCGGATCCGCGACCACGGCGGCGACTGCTTCGCCGCGATCCGCGAGAAGGACATCCTGGTCCACCATCCGTTCGAGAGCTTCGACGTGGTGGTGCAGTTCCTGCGCCAGGCCGCGCGCGATCCGAACGTGCTGGCGATCAAGCAGACGCTTTACCGCACCTCCCACGACAGCCCGATCGTGGCGGCCCTGATCGAGGCCGCCGAGGCCGGCAAGAACGTCACCGCCGTCGTCGAGATCAAGGCCCGCTTTGACGAGGCGGCGAACCTGAAATGGGCGCGCGACCTGGAGCGGGCGGGCGTCCACGTGGTCTTCGGCTTCGTCGAATACAAGACGCACGCCAAGCTCTCGACCGTTGTGCGCAAGGAGGGCGACGTCCTGCGCTCCTACTGCCACTTCGGCACCGGCAACTACCATCCGATCACCGCGCGTTTCTATACCGACCTGTCGCTGTTCACGACCGACCCGGCGCTGGGCCGCGACGCCGCGCGCCTGTTCAATTTCGTCACAGGCTACGCCCAGCCCGAGGGGCTGGAGAAGCTGTCGTTCTCGCCGGTCACCCTGAAGCGCGACCTTCTGGCGCTGATCGCGCGCGAAGCGGACGCGGCCGGCGAAGGCGGACCCGCCGCCATCTGGGCCAAGATGAACTCGCTGGTGGATCCGGAGATCATCGACGCTCTCTACGCCGCCAGCCAGGCGGGCGTGGAGATCGACCTGGTGGTGCGCGGCATCTGCTGCCTGCGCCCCGGGCTTCCGGGCCTATCCGAGAACATCCGGGTGAAGAGCATCGTCGGCCGCTTCCTGGAGCACGGCCGCATCGTCGCCTTCGCCAACGGCGCGGCGATGCCGTCCTCCGAGGCGCGGGTGTTCATCTCTTCGGCCGACTGGATGCCGCGCAACCTCGACCGCCGCGTCGAATGCCTGACGCCGATCGAGAATCCGACCGTCCACCAGCAGGTCCTGCAGCAGATCCTGCTGGCGAACCTCAAGGACGAAGCGCAGAGCTGGGCCCTCGACGAGACCGGCCATTATCGCCGCGATCCGTCCTGGGACCATCCGAGCGCCTTCTCCGCGCACGAGTATTTCATGACCAACCCAAGCCTTTCAGGTAGAGGGCAGAAGGTGAAGGACATGCCGCGCGCGATCGATCATGTGGCCTCGAGGGGATAGCGGGCCCTCGTCCCGGCAGGCCGCCGTCATCGACGTCGGGTCGAACTCCGTCCGTCTGGTGATCTACCGGCTGGACGGGCGCGCCATCTGGACCCTCTACAACGAAAAGGCCCTGGCCGGCCTCGGCCGCGACCTGCCCACCACCGGGCGGCTCTCGCCCGATGGCGTGGAGATCGCGCTGACCGCCATCCGCCGCTTCCGCGCCCTGCTCGACGGCTGGAGCGCCGACGACGTCACCGCGGCGGCCACGGCGGCCGTTCGCGAGGCTGCCGACGGCCCCGCCTTCCTGAAGCGGGTGCGCGAGGAGACCGGGCTCGCAGTCCGCGTGCTGAGTGGCGAGGAGGAGGCGCGCTATGCCGCGCTGGGCGTGATCGCGGGGCAGCCCGACGCCGCCGGCGTCGTGGGCGACCTTGGCGGCTCCAGCCTGGAGCTGGTCCGCCTGAACGGGGCGGCGCCCGACGATGGCGCGACCCTGCCGCTCGGACCCTTCGCCCTGGGCGCGCCGAGAACCCTCGACCTCGACCGCACGCGCCGCGTCATCGAAAGCGCGCTTGGCCCGCATGGCGAGCGCTTCGCCACACGCCACTTCCACGCGGTTGGCGGCGCCTGGCGCAACCTGGCGCTGTTCCACATGGAGCTGGCCGACTATCCGCTGCATGTCGCTCATCAATACGAACTCAGCCGCGCCGACGCGCTCAGCGTCTCACGGCTGGTGGCGCGGCAGTCGCGCGCCTCGCTGGACCGCATGCAGGGGCTCTCCAAGAAGCGTATCGAAACGCTGCCCTACTCGGCCGTCGTCCTCGAAGCCCTGATCGAGCACCTTGGCGTCGAGCGGGTGATCGTTTCGGCCTTCGGCGTGCGCGAGGGCCTGTTGCTCGAAGCCATGGATCCGGAGGTGCGCGCCCGCGACCCGCTGATCGAGGGTTGCGAAGCGCTGACCGCCGCGCGCGGCATTTCCTCAGAGCTCGGCGGCGCGCTGGAGGTCTGGCTCACGCCCGCCTTCGAAAAGCTTCCCGCGGTGTTCGGGGCCCGCGATCCGGTGCTGCTGGCCGCGGCCTGCCGGCTGGCCGACCTGGGCGCGCGCCTGCACCCGGACCATCGCGCCGACCTGGCATTCGAGCAGGTGTTGCGCGCGCCGATCGCCGGCATGAGCCACCCCGAACGCGCCTTCCTGGCAAGCGTAGCCTTCGCCCGTCACACCTCGGCGCCGACACCGCCCGAAGCGGCCGCGGTCGCCCGCATCCTCCGCGCGGACCGCCGCCAGCGCGCCCGCGCACTGGGTGCGGCCGTGCGCCTGGGCTGCGATCTTTCCGGCCGCAATCCGCGGCTCCTCGAGAAGTCCGCCCTGACCGTGAAGGGCGAGCATCTGCGTCTCACCGCCGCCAATGGCTGGGAGGACATGCTGCTAGGCGACCAGACGGCCCGGCGCGCCCAGACCCTGGCCACAGCCCTGAAACTGAAACTCGAACTGGGGTGACGCCATGCAGATTCTGATGACCAAGGCCGCCCGCAACCGCTTGGGCGAGCGGCTGCCGGACGTGGCGCCGGGCGCCGAGGTGGTCACGGCTGTCGCCGCGGACGCCTATGAGCGCAACGGCCAACCCATCGCCGTCGAAGACATCGACCCCGAGGTCGTCTGGCTGAGCCTCGACAGCTACGCCTCGGGCACGCTCGGCCAGCTCTTCGGTCGATTGATGAAGACGCAGGCGCCGCGCTGGACCCAGATCATGGCCGCCGGCATCGACAATCCGATGTTCCGCTCGATCATGGAAAAGGGCGTCCGCATCTCCAAGTCGAGCGCCCAGGCGACGCCCATCGCCGAATATGTCGTGGCCCACGCGCTCAGCCTGCAGGTCCCGATCGCGGCCCAGGCCGCGCTGCAGGCTCGCCATGAATGGAAGAACACGCCCTATCGCGAGCTCGCCCACACCCGCTGGGTGCTGGTCGGCTTCGGCAACATCGGCCATGAGATCGCCAAGCGTATCAAGCCCTTCGGGGTCGACCTGACCGTGGTGCGGCGCAATCCCGCCGCCGCCGGCGAACTCGCGGACCGGGTCATTGGCCTGCCCGACCTGGCCTCGACGCTTCCCGACGCCGACGTGATCGTCCTGGCCTGCGCGCTGAACGACGAGACCCGCGGCATGTGCGACGCGGCCTTCTTCGAGGCGCTGAAGCCCGGCGCAATCCTGATCAACATCGGCCGTGGCGGCCTGGTGGACGAGGAGGCGCTGCGGGCGGGCCTCGACCGCGACCGGCCCGCCCACGCGGTGCTCGACGTCTTCCAGACGGAACCCCTGCCTGCCGACAGCTGGCTCTGGGACCACCCGAAGGTGCGGGTCAGCGCGCACACGTCCAACTCAGGCGACGGCAACCTGGCCCGCGGCGACGAGCTTTTCCTGGAGAACCTTCGCCGGTATCTCGCCAGCGAACCGTTGCTCAACGAGGCTGACCCAAGCGAGGTCGGGCTCCCGGCCCGCGAACGCGCATAGCAAGAGGGCGGCGTCCCGGTTTCCCGAAACACCGCCCTCTGAACCAGACCCGTTGGGGGATCTGAGCTTTCAAGGTCGAAGGGAGCCTTGGTTTCGCTGGGTCGCCCCAGATCGACTTTGGATCGTCTTCGTTGCCTCCGGGCTCGAAAGGTTCGGGGTCGCCCCCTAAGCCGTCCTACCCCCGGGAGCCTCCTGCCCGCTTCCGGTCCGGTCGCCCGGTCCGCCGCGCCGCAGTCCCTCTCGGCAAGTTCAGATTTGCAGGGGCCCCGGCGATGCGCAAGCAGCCGGCCGGACGGGCTTGTGCGCAGACCTCGGCGCGGCCGGTGGACAGGCTGTGGAGAAGGCCGAACGGCGATCTGAAAGGCCCGCGATATCAAGGCTCGCGGCTTCGTCCTCAGGAACCGGGCGTCAGTCGCGTCAGCCGGCGCTGGCCACCTTTGGCGCGCGCCGGACCTCGACCACGCGGACGCGCGAGCCATCCAGCACGAGGGCCAGCTCGCCGCGCTTCAGCTTCAGGGCGTCCTCGCCGAACGCCTCGCGCCGCCAGCCCTTGAGCGCGGCGTTGTCGGTCTCGTCGTCGTTGGCGATCTGCTCCAGGTCGGACACCGTGGCGATCAGCTTGGACGCGACTCCGGCCTCTTCTGCCCGCGCCTTGAGCAGCACCTTCAGGAGCTCGACCACCGCGCCCGCAGCCGGCGACGGCGGCGTCCGCGAGCGCTCGATCACCGGCGCATAGGCTTCCGGATCGCGCAGCGCCTCACGCACGGCCGCCAGCAGGTCGGGGCCGAAGCGCGAGCCGGAAAAGCCTTTCGGCACCGAGCGCAGGCGGTCGAGCTGGTCGGCGTCGGTCGGCGCCTGGGTCGCGATCTCGTCGATCGCCTCATCCTTGAGGATGCGGCCGCGCGGCTGGTCGCGGGTCTGAGCCGTACGTTCGCGCCAGGCGGCAACGGACTTGTAGACCGCCAGGTACTTGGCGTTGTGCTTGCGCGGGCGCAGGCGCTTCCAGGCGTTGTCCGGCTCCACGTCATAGATCGCGGGGTCGGTGAGGTTGGTCATCTCGTCGGTGACCCAGGCGAGGCGCCCTTCCTTCTCCAGCCGCTCACGCAGCATGGGATAGAGCTCCGCCAGATGGGTGACGTCGGCGAGCGCATAGGTGAGCTGGTTGTCCGACAGCGGCCGCCGCGCCCAGTCGGTAAAGCGCGAGGACTTGTCGAGCTCGATCTTCAGCATCTGGCGCACGAGCGCGTCATAGGCGATCTGCTCGCCGAACCCGGCCGCCATGCCGGCGACCTGGGTGTCGAACAGCGGGACCGGCATGGCCTGCAGGTTGTTGAAGATTTCCACGTCCTGGCGCGCGGCGTGGAACACCTTGAGGATCGAAGGATCGCGCAGGATCGCCAGGAACGGCTCCAGGTCGATCCCCTCGGCCAGGGGGTCGATGCACGCCTCGGCGCCCTTGGCGGCCGCCTGGATCAGGCACAGCTTCGGCCAGTAGGTGGTCTCGCGCATGAACTCGGTGTCCACGGCGACGAACGGCTGGCCCTTGAGCTTGTCGCAAAACACCGCCAGTTCCGCGGTGGTCGTAATCGGAGTCATCGATTAGCTATAGCCCGCCGCACCGCCGAGTCTGCAAGCTCCGTTGCTCACTCAGCGATTTTCTCTTTGAAGGCCAAACATGTCAGATCGGCCAAACGGCCTCACCTACGCGCAGGCGGGCGTCGACATCGACGCCGGGAACGCCCTCGTCGAGCGTATCAAGCCGCTGGCGAAATCCACCCGCCGGGCGGGTGCGGAGGCCTCGCTGGGCGGCTTCGGCGCGCTCTTCGACCTGAAGGCGGCCGGCTATGACGATCCGCTGCTGGTCACCACCACAGACGGCGTCGGCACAAAACTGAAGGTCGCCATCGAGACCGGCCTCCACGACACGGTGGGCATCGACCTCGTCGCCATGTGCGTCAACGACCTGCTGGCCCAGGGCGCCGAGCCGCTGATGTTCCTAGACTACTTCGCCACCGGGAAACTCGACGTCGAGGCTGCCGCCACCGTCGTCGCCGGCATCGCCGAGGGCTGCCGCCAGGCCGGCTGCGCCCTGGTGGGCGGCGAGACGGCGGAAATGCCGGGCATGTACGCGCTAGGCGACTACGACATGGCGGGCTTCTGCGTCGGCGCGGTCGATCGCGACAAGGTCCTGCCGCGGCTCTCCGGCCAGAAACCCGGCGACATCTTGATCGGCCTGGGCTCCAGCGGGCCTCACTCCAACGGCTATTCCCTCGTCCGCCGCATCGTCGAGCGTTCGGCGCTCGCCTGGGACGCGCCCGCGCCCTTCGAGAACGGCAAGACGCTGGCGCAGGCCCTGCTGGCGCCCACTCGGATCTATGTGAAGACCGTCCTGCCGCACCTGAAGGCCGGCCGCATCGAAGGCTTGGCCCACATCACCGGCGGCGGCCTGATCGAGAACCCGCCGCGCGCCATCGCCGAGGGCCTCGAGGCGCGCTTCGACTGGAACGCCTGGGAGTTGCCGCCAGTCTTCGCCTGGATGCAGCAGGTGGGCGGCGTCTCCGACCTGGAGCTGCGCCGAACCTTCAACTGCGGCGTCGGCCTGATGCTGATCGTCGACCCGCACGACCTGCCCGACGTCCTGGAGGGCCTGGTCCGCGCCGACGAGGACGCCTTCGTGATCGGAGAACTGGCGAAAGCTTAGCGCAGGCCGGCGTTGATCACTTCCAGCGCTTTGGCGCCGGGCACCAGGTCGCGCGTCTGCAGTTCGTTCAGCGGCGTATCCACCGTCTGCAAGGCGTCGTGCAGGTCCGTCGCATCCGGGTCGATATAGAGCAGGCCCGTGACCACCTGCCCCCTCGCCTGCCGCGCCTGCAGATAGCCCAGGGCCTGGGCGCGGTTGTTCGGATTGTAGAGCTCGGCGAGCTTGTGCAGCGACAGCACGCTGCCGTCATGCTGGGTCACCTTCACTGTCGTGCCCGGCGCGTATTCCACGGCGATCGGCGCCCGCGCCGGGATCATGTCCAGCCGGTTCACCGCCTCGTTGTGCTCGCGCACATAGTCGAAGCTCTTGGTGGAGCCCTGGTGGTTGTTGAACTGCACGCAAGGGCTGATGCAGTCGATGAAGGCGGCTCCCTTGTGCGCCAGGCCGGCCTTGATCAGCGGCACGAGCTGGTCCTTGTCGCCGGAGAACGAGCGGCCGACGAAGGTCGCTCCGAGCTGCAAGGCCAGGCCAACCAGGTCGATGCCGGCGTCGTGGTTGACCACGCCCTTTTTTGACTTGGAGCCCTTGTCGGAGGTGGCCGAGAACTGGCCCTTGGTGAGGCCATACACCCCGTTGTTCTCGACGACGTAGAGCATGTTCACGCCGCGCCGCACGGCGTGGGCGAACTGGCCCAGGCCGATGGAGGCCGAGTCCCCGTCGCCGGAGACGCCCAGGTAGATCAGGTCCTTGTTGGCGAGATTGGCGCCAGTCAGCACCGAGGGCATACGGCCGTGGACGGTGTTGAAGCCGTGGCTCGCGCCCATGAAGTAGTCCGGCGTCTTGGACGAGCAGCCGATGCCGGAGAGCTTGGCGATGCGGTGCGGCGGCAGGTCGAGCTCGAAGGCGGCCTGGATGATCGCCGAGGAAATCGAGTCGTGGCCGCAGCCGGCGCAGAGCGTCGAGACGCGCCCCTCGTAGTCGCGCCGCGTGAACCCGAGCGCGTTGGCGGCCAGCTTCGGGTGATGCAACTGGGGCTTCAGGATGTAGGTCATTCGGCGGCCTCGATCTGACCGAGCGCGAGGATCTGGCCGATCTCGCCGGCGATGAAACGGGCGGTGATCGGCGTGCCGTCGTAGTGCAGCACCGGCACGAGCTTGCCGGGGTCGATCTGGCCCTCGTTGATCAGCAGGGTGCGAAGCTGGGCGTCGCGGTTCTGCTCCACCACGAATACGCGGCTGTGGGCGGCGACGAACTCGTAGACCTCATCGCAAAACGGGAAGCCGCGCACCCGCATCGCGTCGAGATAGCGGCCCTGCGCCTCCAACGCCTCAAGCGCTTCGTGCATGGAGGGCGTCGAGGAGCCGAAGTAGATCACCCCGTCGCCGACCCTGGTGCTGGGGTCTTTTGGCCTGGCGTCATGCCGGATCGGCGCCGGGATCAGCGCCTTGGCGGTCTCGAACTTGCGCAGCAGCCTTTGCATGTTGTCGACATAGACCGCGCCCTCCTCCGAGTAGCGGGCATAGGGGTTCCGCGACGTGCCGCGGGTGAAGTAGCTCCCCTTCGACGGGTGGACGCCGGGATAGGTGCGATAGGGGATGCCGTCCCCGTCGACGTCTTTGTAGCGGCCGAAATCGGCGCCGGCTTCGAGCTCGTCGTGGGTCATGACCTTGCCGCGGTCGAGGTTCCTCGTGTCGTCCCAGGCGAAGGGTTCGGTCAGCCATTCGTTCATGCCGATATCGAGGTCGAGCATGACGAAGACCGTCGTCTGCAGGCGATCGGCCAGGTCGAAGGCGAGCGCGCCCATCTCGAAGCATTCGCCGGGATCGGCCGGCAACAGCATCGGGTGCTTGGTGTCGCCGTGGCTGGCATAGGCCGCGCCGATCAGGTCGGCTTGCTGGGTGCGCGTCGGCATGCCGGTCGACGGGCCGCCCCGCTGCACGTCGAAGATCACCGCAGGGATCTCGGCGAAATAGCTGAGGCCGATGAACTCGGTCATCAGCGAGACGCCGGGCCCCGACGTGCAGGTGAAGGCGCGCGCGCCGTTCCAGCCCGCGCCCACCACAACGCCGATGGAGGCGATCTCGTCCTCCGCCTGGACGATGGCGTAGCGCGCCTTGCCGTCCGGGTCGGTGCGCAGGTCCTCGCAGTAGCCGGTGAAGGCTTCGGCGAGCGAGGTGGACGGCGTGATCGGATACCAGGCGCAGACCGTGGCGCCGCCATAGACCGCACCGAGCGCGGCGGCCGAATTGCCCTCGACGTAGATTCGGTCGCCCACCTTGTCGGCCTTGCGGACCTGCAGGCGGATCGGCCCAAGGTTGGCCTTCACATAGTCGACGCCCATGTGCAGCGCCTCGACGTTGGCGTCGATTAGCTTCTGGCGGCCGGCGAATTGCTCGGCCAGAAGCTGCTCGATCACCGCCGGATCGATGCCCAGGAGGCCGGCCAGCGCGCCTACATAGACGATGTTCTTGAAGAGCTGCCGCTCGCGCGGCAGCTGGTAGCGCGCGTTGCACATGGCGGTCAGCGGCACGCCGATGACCGTCACGTCGTCGCGGAATTTCGTAGGCGGCAACGGCTTGGTCGAGTCGTAGAACAGGAAGCCGCCGCTTTCGATCTCGGCCACGTCCTTGTCCCAGGTCTGCGGGTTCATGGCGACGGTCAGGTCGACGCCGCCCCGCCGGCCGAGATGCCCGGTCTCGGTCACCCGCACCTCGAACCAGGTCGGCAGCCCCTGGATATTCGACGGGAAGATGTTGCGGGCCGCCACCGGCACGCCCATCCGCAGGATCGACTTGGCGAACATGCCGTTGGCGCTGGCCGAGCCGGAGCCGTTCA
>Ga0207690_10000291_pt1 | contig 35587 bp, 40 predicted proteins | sample KBSC23metaG_FD_184315 | JGI IMG/M metagenome (GOLD analysis project Ga0207690, IMG submission 184315) | Corn rhizosphere microbial communities from Kellogg Biological Station, Michigan, USA - KBS C2-3 metaG (SPAdes) (version 2) | ecosystem: Host-associated > Plants > Roots > Rhizosphere > Soil ... | reverse complement strand
ACGTGACGGGCGCGGTGACCCTGCCGGAAGGCGTGGAGATGGTGATGCCGGGCGACAACGTGAAGATGGTGGTGAGCCTGATCCACCCGATCGCGATGGACGAAGGCCTGCGTTTCGCCATCCGCGAGGGCGGCCGTACCGTCGGCGCCGGCGTGGTGGCCAAGGTCATCAAGTAAAAAGCTTTTGTGAGAAGTCCGGCAGGATGCCGGTCTGATCTTTGCCATCAGGGAGGATGGCTGAAACAAATGTGAGAAGTCCGGCATGGATGCCGGTTTGATCTTTGCCATCACGGAAGATGGCTGAAATAAAGTCTAAAATAACCCTCACGGGGCGAGCGGATTCAAGCCGCTCGCCGTCGTGTTTCAAGTTCAAGCCATGTACGCCAGTAGCTCAATTGGCAGAGCAGCGGTCTCCAAAACCGCAGGTTGGGGGTTCAAGTCCCTCCTGGCGTGCCACTTCCCCGAGGATCGAGACGGGTGACGATGGCAAGGTCGGCCGCAAGGCACGGCATGCTGCTGACACCTGGTCACTAGTGCATGAATACCAAGGCAGAACAGCCCAAGGGCACGAACGCCGCCGACATCGGCAAGCTGGTACTGGCGGGCCTGGTGCTGGCTGGCGGTATCTTCGCCTATTCCTGGCTCGGTCGGGATGGCAGCATTTCATCCTCGGTGCGTCTGCTGGGCGTGCTGGCCGCGATGGTGGTTGCGCTGGCGATCGCCGCGTTCACCGCGCTGGGCCGGCGGGTGCGGAACTTCATCGCCGAGTCGCAGTTCGAAATGCGCAAGGTGGTCTGGCCGACCCGCGACGAGACGATCAAGACGACCGGCATCATCATCGTGGTGGTGGTCGTCCTGTCGCTGCTGCTGGGTCTGATCGACCTGATCCTGAAGTCGGTCATTCTCGACTGGCTGCTGAAGCTGGGTGGCTGAGGTGAGCATGAGCAAGCGTTGGTACGTGGTGCACGCCTATTCGGGTTTCGAGAACCAGGTGAAGCGATCCCTCGAGGAGCGTGTCAAGCGCGCCGCGATGGAGGAGAAGTTCGGTGAAGTGCTGGTGCCGACCGAGGAAGTGATCGAGATGCGTGGCGGCCAGAAGCGCCGCAGCGAGCGCAAGTTCTTCCCGGGCTACGTGCTGGTGCAGATCGAGACGAATACCGAGGGCAAGTCGCCCCGGATCGACGACGAATGCTGGCATCTGATCAAGGAAACCCCGAAAGTGATGGGTTTCATCGGCGGTACCGCCGACCGCCCGCTGCCGATTAAGGACAGCGAAGCCGAGGCGATCCTCAGCCGCGTGCGCGAAGGTGTCGAGAAGCCCCGTCCCAAGGTGCTGTTCGAGCCGGGCGAGATGGTGCGCGTCACCGAAGGCCCGTTCAACGATTTCAACGGCGTGGTCGAGGAAGTCAACTACGAGAAGAGTCGCCTGCGCGTGGCAGTGCTGATCTTCGGTCGTTCGACCCCGGTCGAGCTGGAGTTTGGTCAGGTCGAGAAGGCCTGAGCGGCCTGATCCGGCCGGGGCGACCCGGCTACCCGATCCGGTGACTTTGGCACGGGGCTTGCTGACGATTCGGTAAATCTCTATACTGCGCGGTTCACGCGGGGTCTTTTTGGCCCGGCGTGTCCGCGTTTTGGATCTGCACGAGGCGGATCTTCCCTCCATCCATGGAACGGTGAACAGCGAGGAGCCGCAAGGCGCCTGGACTCGCGAGGAAAATCCAATGGCAAAGAAAGTTGTCGGTTACATCAAACTGCAGGTCAAGGCCGGCCAGGCCAACCCGTCGCCGCCGGTGGGCCCAGCCCTCGGTCAGCGCGGCCTGAACATCATGGAGTTCTGCAAGGCGTTCAATGCCGCCACGCAGAAGCTGGAGCCGGGTCTGCCGATCCCGACCATCATCACCGCGTACTCCGACCGCAGCTTCACCTTCATCACCAAGACCCCGCCCGCCACGATCCTTCTGAAGAAGGCCACCGGTGTCGCCAAGGGTTCGCAGAAGCCGAATACCGACAAGGTCGGCAAGGTCACTCGCAAGCAGCTGGAAGATATTGCGAAGCAGAAGGAGCCGGATCTGACGGCTGCCGACCTCGACGCCGCGGTGCGCACCATTGCCGGTAGCGCCCGCAGCATGGGCCTTGTGGTGGAGGGTTAAGACATGGCAAAGCTCACGAAGCGTATGAAGTCGGCGCAGGCCGCGGTGCAGCCGGGCAAGTTCTACGCCCTGGAAGAAGCCCTGAAGATCGTCAAGGACAACGCCAAGGCGAAGTTCGCCGAGTCGGTGGACGTGGCCGTGCGCCTGGGCATCGACGCGAAGAAGTCGGACCAGGGCGTGCGTGGCTCCTCGCTGCTGCCGCATGGCACTGGCAAGACCGTCAAGGTCGCCGTGTTCTGCCCGCCGGGCGAGAAGGCCGAGGCCGCCAAGGCCGCCGGTGCCGACGCCGTCGGCATGGACGACCTGGCCGAGCGCATGCAGGCCGGTGATCTCGACTTCGGTCGCGTGATCGCCACGCCGGACGCGATGCGCGTGGTCGGCAAGCTGGGCCAGCTGCTCGGCCCGCGCGGCCTGATGCCGAACCCGAAGGACGGCTCGGTCACCGCCGACGTCGCCACCGCGGTCAAGAACGCCAAGGCCGGCCAGGTGAAGTTCCGCAACGACAAGGCGGGCATCATCCACGCCACCATCGGCAAGGCCAGCTTCGAGGCCGCCCAGCTGGCGGACAACCTCAACACGCTGATCGCCGACCTGCTGAAGGCCAAGCCGGCCACGGCGAAGGGTCAGTTCCTGCAGAAAGTGGCGTTGTCCAGCACGATGGGCGTCGGCGTTGCCGTCGATACCTCGTCGCTGGCCATCTCCGCGAAGTAAGACTCAAGTCCCGCTCGACGCTTTTGTCGATGTGGGCAGTTTTTGAGGGTAGCCCCGGTTCTTCGCATGAAGATCGGGGCCGCTGTCAAAGACCGCAGGCGCGTTCAGCGCGCGACGACGACGGGCAGGGAGCTCGTACGAGGCAGGGAATCGCCGTCGCCGCCAGCGGGACCGCTTAATCGGGTTTCTCGCAAATCCGGCCTGCGCAGATGGTGCTGCCCCTTCTGGAATCGTTCGATTTTCTGGAAAGGCCAACACCCGGGACCCTCGCGTCCCCGACGTCACGGATGGCGTCGCCCAGGACCGCAAGCGGCAGGAGCCGTAAGCGGAGTTCATTTGGAGGAGTGCAATGGCTCTCAATCTGTCTCAGAAGCAAGAAGTAGTCGCCGAACTGGCAGAAGTTGCCGCGAAGGCTCACTCCCTGGTCGCTGCCGAGTATGCGGGCACCACGGTCGAACAGATGACCGCGATGCGCAAGAAGGCCCGCGAATCCGGCGTGTACTTGAGGGTTGTCAAGAACACGCTGGCGTCGCGCGCCGTGGCCGGTACCGAATTCGAGGTCGTCAAGGACGCCCTGGTCGGTCCGCTGCTGTACGCATTCTCGACGGAAGAACCCGGCGCTGCCGGGCGTCTGATCAAGGAATTCGCCAAGGGCAACGACAAGCTGAAGGCGAAAATCGTCTCGGTGGAAGGCAAGCTGCTGCCGGCTGCGCACGTCGACGTGCTGGCCGCGTTGCCGACCCGCGAACAGGCGCTGGCCATGCTGGCCCGCGTGCTGGCCGAACCGGCCACGATGTTCGCCCGCGTCGTCAAGGCCGTGGCCGACAAGCAGGGTGGTGGCGAAGTCGCCGCCGAAGCCCCGGCCGAAGCCGAACCCGCCTAAGTTCAACGTCTATTCAAACCGAATCCATTTCCAGAGGTAAATCAAATGTCCCTGACCAACGAACAGATCGTTGAAGCCGTCGCCGCCAAGTCGCTCATGGAAGTGATGGACCTGGTGAAGGCCATCGAAGAGAAGTTTGGCGTGACCGCCGCTGCCCCGGTCGCCGTGGCCGGTCCGGCCGCTGCTGCCCCGGTTGCCGAAGCGCAGACCGAGTTCGACGTCATCCTGAAGACCGCCGGCGCCAAGAAGGTCGACGTGATCAAGGCTGTCCGCGCGATCACCGGCCTGGGCCTGAAGGAAGCCAAGGACCTCACCGAGGCCGGCGGCGTCCTGAAGGAAGCCGTGTCGAAGGAAGATGCCGAGAAGTTCAAGAAGGACCTCGAAGCTGCCGGCGCCACGGTCGAACTGAAGTAATCGGCGCCCTTGCGCGTCGTCAGTTTGATCTAGCGTCAAGCAAGCCTGGGGGCGCGAGCCCCCGGGCTTTGCCTGCTTAGGCGGGAAGGGGAATGGAGAATAGGGATTTGCAGGTCGAATCCCCCTTCTCGATTCCCAAATCCGCGGATTTGTCGAACACCTGATTTTTCATTCAGCCGGTGTGTGCACCACCGGCGTCACTGCGAACCGAGGCGCTACCGATCATGGCCTACTCGTTTACCGAGAAGAAACGCATCCGCAAGGACTTTGGCAAGCGTCCGCCCGTACTGGGCGTGCCGAACCTGCTGACCATCCAGACTGATTCCTACCGGGAGTTCCTGCAGGAGCACGTCGCGCCGAAACAGCGCGGCGAGAAGGGTTTGCATGCCGCGTTGAAGTCGGTGTTCCCGATCTCCAGCTATTCGGGCAATGCGGCGCTTGAGTACGTCGACTACCGCCTCGGCGAGCCGGCGTTCGACGAGCGCGAGTGCCGCAACCGCGGCATGACCTACGGCGCGCCGCTGCGCACCACCGTGCGCCTGGTCATCTACGACAAGGACAGCCCGGCCTCGAAGAAGGTGGTCAAGTACATCAAGGAGCAGGAGGTCTACATGGGCGAGATTCCGCTCATGACCGACACCGGCACCTTCATCATCAACGGCACCGAGCGCGTGATCGTCTCGCAGCTGCATCGTTCGCCGGGCGTGTTCTTCGACCACGACCGCGGCAAGACGCACAGCTCGGGCAAGCTGCTGTTCTCGGCCCGCGTGATTCCCTACCGCGGCTCCTGGCTGGACTTCGAGTTCGACCCGAAGGACGCGCTGTTCACCCGCATCGACCGTCGCCGCAAACTGCCGGTCACGGTGCTGCTGCGCGCGCTCGGCTACAGCAACGAGGAGATGCTGGGCATCTTCTTCGAGCACAACGTGTTCCACCTGGGCAAGAAGGGCGGCACCACGCTGGAGCTGGTCGCCGAGCGCCTGCGCGGCGAAACGCTGAGCTTCGACCTGGCGATCGGCGGCAAGGTGCTGGTGGAAGCCGGCAAGCGCATCACAGCGCGTCACGTGCGCCAGCTGGCGGCCGAGAACATCACCGCGCTGGAAGTGCCGGACGACTACCCGGTCGGCCGCATCGTGGCGACCGACATCGTCGACGCGAAGACCGGCGAGTTGCTGGCCTCGGCGAACGACGAGATCACCGCCGAGCAGCTGGAGAATTTCCGCAAGGCCGGTATCGAGATCGTGCCGACGCTGTACGTCAACGACCTCGACCGCGGCGCCTACATCTCGCACACCCTGCGCATCGACAACACCAAGACGCCGCTGGAGGCGCTGGTGGAGATCTATCGCATGATGCGTCCGGGCGAGCCGCCGACCAAGGATGCCGCGCAGAACCTGTTCTTCAACCTGTTCTTCACCTTCGACCGCTACGACCTGTCGGGCGTGGGCCGGATGAAGTTCAACCGCCGCGTGGGCCGCAAGGAAATCCTCGGCCCGGGCGTGCTGTACGACCACAAGTACTTCAGCGAGCGCAAGGAAGATGCGTCGCAGGCGATGGTCAAGGAACTGGGCGAAAGCTCCGACATCCTCGACGTGCTGAAAGTGCTGATCGACATCAAGAACGGCCACGGTACCGTCGACGACATCGACCACCTGGGCAACCGTCGCGTGCGTTCGGTCGGCGAGATGGCCGAGAATACCTTCCGCATCGGCCTGGTGCGCGTCGAGCGCGCGGTGCGCGAGCGCCTGTCGCTGGCCGAGGCCGATGGCCTGACCCCGCAGGACCTGATCAACGCCAAGCCGGTTGCGGCGGCGGTGAAGGAGTTCTTCGGCTCCTCGCAGCTGTCCCAGTTCATGGATCAGAACAACCCGCTGTCGGAAGTGACGCACAAGCGCCGCGTCTCCGCGCTCGGGCCGGGCGGCCTGACCCGCGAACGCGCCGGCTTCGAAGTGCGCGACGTGCACCCGACCCATTACGGCCGCGTCTGCACCATCGAAACGCCGGAAGGCCCGAACATCGGCCTGATCAACTCGCTGGCCGTGTACGCGCGCACCAACTCGTACGGCTTCCTCGAGACGCCTTACCGCAAGGTCGCCAACAGCAAGGTCACCGACAAGGTCGACTACTTGTCGGCGATCGAGGAAGGCGACCACGTGATCGCCCAGGCGAACTCGCCGCTGGACAAGCACGGCGCGTTCCTGGAGGACTTCGTGTCCTGCCGTTTCCGCGGCGAATCCGAGTTGCGTCCGGCGTCCGAGGTCGACTACATGGACGTCTCGCCGATGCAGACCGTGTCGGTGGCGGCGGCGCTGGTGCCGTTCCTGGAGCACGATGACGCGAACCGCGCCCTGATGGGTGCGAACATGCAGCGCCAGGCCGTGCCGACGCTGCGTTCGCAGACGCCGCTGGTGGGTACCGGTATCGAACGCGCGGTGGCGCGCGACTCCGGCGTCATCGTCAGCGCCAAGCGCGGCGGCGTGATAGACCAGGTCGATGCCGCACGTATCGTGGTGCGCGTCAATGAGAAAGAAGTCGGCGACAACGACGCCGGCGTCGACATCTATACGCTGACCAAGTACACCCGTTCCAACCAGAACACCAACCTCAACCAGCGTCCGCTGGTCAACGTCGGTGACGTGGTGGCGAAGGGCGACACGCTGGCCGACGGTTCGTCGACCGACCTGGGCGAGCTCGCGCTCGGCCAGAACATGCTGATCGCGTTCATGCCGTGGAACGGCTACAACTTCGAAGACTCCATCCTGTTGTCCGAGCGCGTCGTGCAGGAAGACCGCTACACCTCGATCCACATCGAGGAGCTGTCCTGCATCGCGCGCGACACCAAGCTGGGCGCCGAGGAAATCACCGCCGACATCCCGAACGTGGGCGAACAGGCGCTGGCGCGCCTGGACGAGTCGGGCATCGTCTACATCGGTGCCGAGGTGAAGGCCGGCGACATCATGGTCGGCAAGGTCACGCCGAAGGGCGAGAGCCAGCTCACGCCGGAAGAGAAGCTGCTGCGTGCGATCTTCGGCGAGAAGGCGTCCGACGTGAAGGACAGCTCGCTGCGCGTGCCGCCGGGCATGGACGGCACCGTCATCGACGTGCAGGTGTTCACCCGCGACGGCATCGAGAAGGACAAGCGCGCCAAGCAGATCGAGGAAACCGAGGTCAAGCGGATCCGCAAGGATCTGGACGACCAGTTCCGCATCCTCGAAGGCGCGATCTACAGCCGCATGCGTACCCAGCTGGTCGGCAAGTCCGCGATGAGCGGTCCGGGCGGCCTGAAGCGTGGCGCCGAAATCACGGACGCCTACCTGGACGGCCTGAAGAAGGACGACTGGTTCAAGATCAACGTCAAGGACGAGGAAGTCACCGAGTTCCTCGAGCGCGCGGCCGACCAGGTCAAGCGCCACAAGGAGGAGTTCGACAAGCGCTTCAAGGAGAAGCAGGGCAAGATCACCCAGGGCGACGACCTCGCGCCGGGCGTGCTGAAGATGGTCAAGGTGTTCCTGGCCGTGAAGCGCCGCATCCAGCCGGGCGACAAGATGGCCGGCCGCCACGGCAACAAGGGCGTGGTGTCGAACGTGGTGCCGGTGGAAGACATGCCGTACTCCGCCGACGGCGTGCCGGTCGACATCGTGTTGAACCCGCTGGGCGTGCCGTCGCGCATGAACATCGGGCAGATCCTGGAAGTGCATCTGGGCTGGGCCGCCAAGGGCCTGGGCAAGAAGATCCAGAAGATGCTCGAGGCGCAGGAGAAGGTGGCCAAGATCCGCGAGTTCCTCGACCAGATCTACAACAACCACGTCGCCGGCGCGGTGCAGCACGTCGACCTGAAGTCGCTCACCGACAAGGAAATCTTCGCGCTCGCCACCAACCTGCAGGAAGGCGTGCCGATGGCGACGCCGGTGTTCGATGGTGCGGAAGAGACCGAGATCAAGGCGATGCTGAGGCTGGCGGATCTGCCCGAGTCGGGTCAGACCACACTGTACGACGGCCGCACCGGCGAGGCGTTCGATCGCCCGGTCACCGTCGGCTACATGCATTACCTGAAGCTCAACCATCTGGTCGACGACAAGATGCATGCGCGCTCCACCGGCCCGTACTCGCTGGTCACCCAGCAGCCGCTGGGCGGCAAGGCGCAGTTCGGCGGCCAGCGCTTCGGCGAGATGGAAGTGTGGGCGCTGGAAGCCTACGGCGCGGCCTACACCCTGCAGGAGATGCTGACGGTGAAGTCCGACGACGTGCAGGGCCGCAACCAGATGTACAAGAACATTGTCGACGGCAACCACGAGATGTCCGCGGGCATGCCGGAGTCCTTCAACGTGCTGGTGAAGGAAATCCGCTCGCTCGCCATCGACATCGATCTGGAAGAGATCAAGTGATCCGCGCAGTCACCGGAGATTTCGAATGAAAGACCTGCTCAATCTGTTCAACCAGCAGCGCGCGACGCCGGATTTCGACGCGATCAAGATCGCGCTCGCGTCGCCGGAGCTGATCCGCTCGTGGTCGTACGGCGAAGTGAAGAAGCCGGAAACCATCAACTACCGTACCTTCAAGCCGGAGCGTGACGGCCTGTTCTGCGCCGCGATCTTCGGACCGGTGAAGGACTACGAGTGCCTGTGCGGCAAGTACAAGCGCATGAAGCATCGCGGCGTGGTCTGCGAGAAGTGCGGCACCGAGGTCACTCTGGCCAAGGTGCGTCGCGAGCGCATGGGCCACATCGAGCTGGCCAGCCCCACCGCGCACATCTGGTTCCTCAAGTCGCTGCCCTCGCGCATCGGCCTGATGCTGGACATGACGCTGCGCGACATCGAGCGCATCCTGTACTTCGAGGCCTTCGTGGTGATCGACCCGGGCATGACCGCGCTCGAGCGCGGCCAGCTGCTCAGCGAAGACCAGTACCTGGAAGCGACCGAAGAACACGGCGACGAGTTCGACGCGCGGATGGGCGCCGAGGCGGTGTTCCACCTGCTGAAGTCGCTCGACCTGCCGGGCGAAGTCATTCGCCTGAAGGAAGAGATCGCCTCCACCAATTCCGAGACCAAGCTGAAGCGGCTGACCAAGCGCGTGAAGCTGATCGAGGCGTTCCTGGAATCCGGCAACAAGCCGGAGTGGATGGTGCTGACCGTTCTTCCCGTGCTGCCGCCGGACCTGCGTCCGCTGGTGCCGCTGGACGGTGGCCGCTTCGCCACTTCCGACCTGAATGACCTGTACCGTCGCGTCATCAACCGCAACAACCGCCTGAAGCGCCTGCTCGAGCTCAACGCGCCGGACATCATCGTGCGCAACGAGAAGCGCATGCTGCAGGAATCGGTCGATGCGCTGCTCGACAACGGCCGCCGCGGCCGTGCCATCACCGGCACCAACAAGCGCGCGCTGAAGTCGCTGGCCGACATGATCAAGGGCAAGCAGGGCCGCTTCCGCCAGAACCTGCTCGGCAAGCGCGTGGACTACTCCGGTCGTTCGGTGATCGTGGTCGGTCCGACCCTGCGCCTGCACCAGTGCGGCCTGCCCAAGAAGATGGCGCTGGAGCTGTTCAAGCCGTTCATCTTCGCCAAGCTGCAGGCGCGCGGCGAAGCCACCACCATCAAGGCGGCGAAGAAGCTGGTCGAACGCGAAGAGGCCCAGGTGTGGGACATCCTCGAAGAGGTGATCCGCGAACATCCGGTGCTGCTGAACCGTGCGCCGACCCTGCATCGCCTCGGTATCCAGGCGTTCGAGCCGAAGCTCATCGAAGGCAAGGCGATCCAGCTGCACCCGCTCGTCTGTACGGCGTTCAACGCCGACTTCGACGGCGACCAGATGGCCGTCCACGTGCCGCTGTCGATCGAGGCGCAGCTGGAAGCGCGCACGCTGATGATGTCGTCCAACAACATCCTCAGCCCCGCCAACGGCGAGCCGATCATCGTGCCGACCCAGGACGTGGTGCTGGGTCTGTACTACATGACCCGCGAGCTGATCAACGTCAAGGGCACCGGCATGGTGTTCTCCGGCATTGCCGAGGCACGCCGCGCCTATGACAACCGTGCAGTCGAACTGCACGCCAAGGTCAAGGTGCGCCTGAAGCTGGTGCACATCGCCGAAGACGGCACCCGCACCAACGAGACCAAGATCGTCGACACCACTGTCGGCCGGGCACTGCTGGCGGAAATCCTGCCGGAAGGCCTGCCGTTCGAGCTGGCCAACACCGAGCTGACCAAGAAGAACATCTCGCGCCTGATCAACTCCAGCTACCGTCTGCTGGGCCTGAAAGAGACCGTGGTGTTCGCCGACAAGCTGATGTACACCGGCTATCGTTTCGCGACCCGCGCGGGCATCTCGATCGGCATCGACGACATGCTGATCCCGGCCGAGAAGAAGACCATTCTTGACGAAGCCGAGAAGGAAGTCGTCGAGATCCAGCAGCAGTACCAGTCGGGCCTGGTCACCGCCGGCGAGCGCTACAACAAGGTGGTCGACATCTGGTCGCGCACCAGCGAGCTGGTGGCCAAGGCGATGATCGATGGCATCGGCACCGAGAAGGTGATGGATGCCGACGGCAAGATGGTCAGCCAGAAGTCGATGAACTCGCTGTACATCATGGCCGACTCTGGCGCGCGCGGTTCGGTGGCGCAGATTCGTCAGCTGGCCGGCATGCGCGGCCTGATGGCGCGTCCGGACGGCTCGATCATCGAGACCCCGATCAAGGCCAACTTCCGCGAAGGCCTGAACGTGCTGCAGTACTTCAACTCGACCCACGGTGCTCGTAAGGGCCTGGCGGATACGGCGTTGAAGACGGCGAACTCCGGCTACCTGACCCGGCGCCTGGTCGACGTGGCGCAGGACGTGGTCATCACGATGGACGACTGCGGCACCGAGAACGGTGTGATCATGCAGCCGATCGTCGAAGGCGGCGACGTGGTCGAGCCGTTGCGCGAGCGCGTGCTGGGCCGTGTGGTGGTCGAGGACGTCTACGCCCCCGGCGACGACGACCAGCCGATCGTCACCCGCGACACCCTGCTCAACGAAGCCCTGGTCGAGAAGCTCGACAAGGCCGGCGTGCAGATCCTCAAGGTGCGTTCGCCGATCACCTGCGAAGCCGCGCATGGCGTGTGCAAGCTGTGCTACGGCCGCGACCTGGCCCGTGGTCACCTGGTCAACATGGGTGAGGCCGTGGGCGTGGTTGCCGCGCAGTCGATCGGTGAGCCGGGTACCCAGCTGACCATGCGTACGTTCCACATCGGTGGTGCGGCTTCGCGAGCGGCGGCGGTGGACAACGTGACGGTGAAGACCACCGGCTCGCTGAAGTACAACAACCTGAAGTCGGTGCAGCACAAGCAGGGTCACCTGGTCGCGGTGTCGCGCTCGGGCGAACTGAGCGTGATCGACTCCAGCGGCCGCGAGCGCGAGCGTTACAAGGTGCCGTACGGCGCCACCATCGCGGTCAAGGACGGTGCGCCGGTCAAGCCGGGCCAGACCGTGGCGAACTGGGATCCGCATACCCATCCGATCGTCACCGAGGTGGCCGGCGTGGTGCGCTTCATCGACTTCCTCGATGGCGTCACCGTGCAGAGCCAGACCGACGAACTGACCGGCCTGGAATCGGCGGTGGTCACCGATCCGAAGCGTCGCGGTGCACAGGCGAAGGACCTGCGTCCGATCGTGCGCCTGGAAGACGCCAAGGGCCGCGAGCTGAAGTTGCCGGGCACCGATATCGCCGCGCAGTACTTCCTGCCGGCCGGTGCGATCGTGTCGATCCAGAACGGTGCCGAAGTGGGCGTGGGCGACGTGGTTGCCCGTATCCCGCAGGAAAGCTCGAAGACCCGCGACATCACCGGTGGTCTGCCGCGCGTGGCCGATCTGTTCGAGGCGCGCAAGCCGAAGGAGCCGGCGATCCTCGCCGAGCGCTCCGGCATCATCAGCTTCGGCAAAGACACCAAGGGCAAGCAGCGCCTGGTCATCAAGGACGTCGACGGCAACGAGCACGAGGAGCTGATTCCGAAGTGGCGCCAGGTCATCGTGTTCGAAGGCGAGCATGTGGAGAAGGGCGAGACCGTCGTCGACGGCGAGCCGAGCCCGCATGACATCCTGCGCCTGCTGGGCGTGGAGCCGCTGGCTTCGTACCTGGTCAAGGAAATCCAGGACGTGTATCGCCTGCAGGGCGTCAAGATCAACGACAAGCACATCGAGGCGATCATTCGCCAGATGCTGCGCAAGGTCGAGATCGTCGAGCCGGGCGACAGCCATTACCTGCGTGGCGAGCAGATCGAGCGCGTGCGTATCAACGGCGAGAATGAGCGCGCGATCGCCAAGGGCGAGCGTCCGGCCGAATATCAGTCGATCCTGCTGGGCATCACCAAGGCGTCGCTGGCAACCGAGTCGTTCATCTCGGCCGCCTCGTTCCAGGAGACCACCCGCGTCCTCACCGAGGCGGCGGTTCGTGGCACGCGCGATACCTTGCGTGGCCTGAAGGAAAATGTTATCGTCGGCCGTCTTATTCCGGCAGGCACGGGCCTGGCGTACCACGCATCGCGTCGTCGCCAAGGCGGTTTGACCGCCACGGAACTGGAGACTCTTTCCAGTTCCGCGCCTGCAGTCTCGTTCGCCGAGGCTCCGGTCGGTAACGAAAACGGTGTCGAGTAAGCCCGTTCCGGGTTTTGCTCGCTGACATACGAAATGAGGTGCAGGGACGCACCTCGTGTTCGGGTCCAGGACGGCTGAGCACTGGCTTGCCTATGGCAGGCTGCTCATGTTAAATTCCCGCTTCTTGGCAGACCGAGCTTATTCGGGCTGCCTTTATGTTTTCAGGAACAGCTTCGCATGACGACAGTCAACCAATTGGTGCGCAAATCCCGCAGCCCCAAGACCTACAAGAGTGGGTCGCCGGCCCTGCAGAGCAGCCCGCAGCGTCGTGGTGTCTGCACGCGCGTTTACACGACCACCCCGAAAAAGCCGAACTCGGCCCTGCGCAAGGTTGCCAAGGTGCGCCTGACCAACGGCTTCGAGATCATCAGCTACATCGGTGGTGAAGGCCACAATCTGCAGGAGCACTCGGTGGTGCTGATCCGCGGCGGTCGCGTCAAGGATCTGCCCGGTGTGCGTTACCACACGGTACGCGGCAGCCTCGACTGCGCGGGTGTGACGAAGCGGCGTCAGTCGCGCTCGAAGTACGGCGCCAAGCGCCCGAAAAAATAATGTCGTGCGGCCCTCGCTGGCCGCTTTACAGGCGGGCAGGAATGTCCGCAAAAATAACGGACAACAAACATGTCGCGTAAAGGTTCACATCCCGCCCGTCTGGTCCTGCCAGATCCCAAGCACGGCAGTCAGCTGATCGCCCGCTTCATCAACATGGTGATGAAGAGCGGCAAGAAGTCGGTCGCTGAAAGCATCGTTTACGGTGCGCTGCAGCACATTGGTGAAAAGAATGCCGAGCCGGTGGCCCTGGTCGAGAAGGCGCTGAACAACATCGCTCCGGCGGTCGAGGTGAAGTCGCGTCGTGTCGGTGGCGCCACCTACCAGGTGCCGGTCGAAGTGCGTCCGGGTCGCCGCATGGCGCTGGCGATGCGCTGGGTCATCGACGCTGCCCGCAAGCGTGGTGAAACCTCGATGCCGCGCAAGTTGGCTGCCGAGCTGCTGGAGGCTTCGGAAAGCCGCGGTGGCGCTGCCAAGAAGCGCGAAGAGACGCATCGCATGGCGGAAGCCAACAAGGCCTTCTCGCACTATCGCTGGTAAGTGTTTTTTCCTGCGCCGTCATTCGTGACGGCGCAGAGCCAGTTCTGCCGTTCATGGCGGAGTCTTGGGATTCAGGCCGTCTTCTCAGGCGGCAAGAACAAATCGGCATTCATGCCGAATATTGATTCAAGCCGTCTTCCCCGGCGGCAAAGAACACACCGCCGTCCATGGCGGATTCTCAAATAAGGCGTGGCCCGGATGGCTGCATAGAATCGGGCAGGTAGCCCGGCACAGGTAAATATCAATGGCACGCACCACTCCCATCGAGCGCTATCGCAACTTCGGCATCATGGCTCACATCGATGCCGGCAAGACCACCACCACGGAGCGCATCCTGTTCTACACCGGCGTCAGTCACAAGATTGGCGAGGTGCACGACGGTGCGGCCACGATGGACTGGATGGAGCAGGAGCAGGAGCGCGGCATCACCATCACGTCGGCGGCGACGACGGCGTTCTGGAAAGGCATGGATCGTTCCATGCCCGAGCATCGATTCAACATCATCGACACCCCGGGACACGTGGACTTCACCATCGAAGTCGAGCGTTCGCTGCGCGTGCTTGACGGCGCGGTGTTCGTGCTGTGCGCGGTCGGCGGTGTGCAGCCGCAGTCCGAGACCGTATGGCGTCAGGCCAACAAGTACAAGGTGCCGCGCCTCGCCTTCGTCAACAAGATGGACCGCACCGGCGCCAACTTCGACAAGGTGGTTGAGCAGCTGAAGGCCCGTCTTGGCGCCCATCCGGTGCCGATGCAGGTGCCGATCGGTGCCGAGGACGGCTTCGAGGGCGTGGTCGACCTGCTCAAGATGAAGGCGATCATCTGGGACATGGAGTCCCAGGGCATGAAGTTCGAATACCAGGACATCCCTGCGAATCTGGCCGAGAAGGCTGCAGAGGCGCACAGCTTCATGGTGGAGTCGGCTGCCGAAGCCACCGAAGAGCTGATGAACAAGTATCTCGAAGGCGGCGACCTCAGCGAAGCCGAGATCATCGCCGGTCTGCGCCAGCGCACGCTCGCGAACGAGATCATCCCGGTGTTCTGCGGTACCGCGTTCAAGAACAAGGGCGTCCAGGCGATGCTCGACGCGGTGGTGCAGCTGCTGCCGTCGCCCGCCGACCGCCCGCCGGTCGCTGGCATCGACGAAAACGATCAGGAAGCCACGCGCAAGGCGGATGACGCCGCGCCGTTCTCCGCGCTCGCGTTCAAGATCATGACCGACCCGTTCGTCGGTTCGCTGACGTTCTTCCGTGTCTACTCGGGCACGCTGAACTCCGGCGATGCCGTGTACAACCCGGTCAAGAGCAAGAAGGAGCGCATCGGCCGCATCCTGCAGATGCACGCGAACGAGCGTCAGGAACTGAAGGAAGTGCATGCGGGCGACATCGCCGCGGCAGTCGGCCTGAAGGACGTGACGACCGGCGACACGCTGTGCGCGCAGGACCACGTCATCACCCTGGAGCGCATGACGTTCCCGGAGCCGGTGATCTCGATGGCGGTCGAGCCGAAGACCAAGTCGGACCAGGAAAAGATGGGCATCGCCCTCGGCCGTCTGGCAGCGGAAGATCCGTCGTTCCGTGTGCGTACGGATGAAGAGTCGGGCCAGACGATCATCTCCGGCATGGGCGAGTTGCACCTGGACATCCTGGTCGACCGCATGCGCCGCGAGTTCAACGTCGAGGCCAACGTCGGCAAGCCGCAGGTGGCTTACCGCGAGACGATCCGCGCGTCGGACGTCAAGTCGGACTACAAGCACGCCAAGCAGTCGGGCGGCAAGGGCCAGTACGGTCACGTCGTGATCGAGCTGTCGCCGATGACCGAGGCCGATCGTGCCGATCCGAACGTGAAGGATGACTTCCTCTTCATCAACGACATCACCGGTGGCGTGATTCCGAAGGAGTTCATCCCGTCGGTCGAAAAGGGCCTGCGCGAGACCATCACCAGCGGTCCGCTGGCCGGCTTCCCGGTGGTCGGCGTCAAGGTGAAACTCGTGTTCGGCTCCTATCACGACGTCGACTCGTCCGAAATGGCGTTCAAGCTCGCCGCCTCCATGGCATTCAAGCAGGGCTTCAACAAGGCCAATCCGGTGTTGCTTGAGCCGATCATGAAGGTCGAAGTGGTGACGCCGGAAGAGTACGTCGGTGACGTCATGGGCGACATGAGCCGCCGTCGTGGCCTGCTCCAGGGCCAGGACGACACGCCGTCGGGCAAGACCATCGATGCGATGGTGCCGCTGGGCGAGATGTTCGGTTATGCGACGACGATCCGTTCGCTGACCCAGGGGCGCGCCACGTTCACGATGGAATTCGACCACTACGCCGAAGCGCCGAACAACATCGCCGAGCAGGTCATGAAGAAGGCCTGATAAGGCCGGCTTTCCAATACATACCGTTCTTTTATAGAGGTTCAGAGTCATGGCAAAGGGTAAATTCGAACGCACCAAGCCGCACGTCAACGTCGGCACGATTGGTCACGTGGATCACGGCAAGACGACGCTGACGGCGGCGCTGACGAAGGTCGGTGCGGAGCGTTTCGGTGGCGAGTTCAAGGATTACAGCGCGATCGACGCGGCGCCGGAAGAGAAGGCGCGCGGCATCACGATCTCGACGGCGCACGTGGAATACGAGTCGCCGAACCGCCACTACGCGCACGTGGACTGCCCGGGCCATGCTGACTACGTGAAGAACATGATCACGGGTGCGGCGCAGATGGACGGCGCGATCCTGGTGTGCTCGGCCGCGGACGGCCCGATGCCGCAGACGCGCGAGCACATCCTGCTGTCGCGCCAGGTCGGCGTGCCGTACATCGTGGTCTACCTGAACAAGGCGGACATGGTGGACGACGCCGAGCTGCTCGAACTGGTCGAGATGGAAGTGCGCGAGCTGCTGACCAAGTACGACTTCCCGGGCGACGATACGCCGATGATCCACGGTTCGGCCAAGCTGGCGCTGGAAGGGGATCAGAGCGAGATCGGCGTGCCGTCGATCATCAAGCTGGTGGACGCGCTGGACAGCTACATCCCGGAGCCGGTGCGTGCGATCGACAAGCCGTTCCTGATGCCGGTGGAAGACGTGTTCTCGATCTCGGGCCGCGGCACGGTGGTGACCGGTCGTATCGAGCGCGGCATCATCAAGGTGGGCGACGAAATCGAAGTGGTCGGCATCCGCGACACGCAGAAGACCACGGTCACCGGCGTGGAGATGTTCCGCAAGCTGCTGGACCAGGGCCAGGCGGGCGACAATGCCGGTCTGCTGCTGCGCGGCCTGAAGCGTGACGACGTGGAGCGTGGCCAGGTGCTGGCCAAGCCGGGCACGATCACCCCGCATACGGACTTCGAGGCCGAGGTGTACGTGCTGTCGAAGGACGAGGGTGGCCGTCATACGCCGTTCTTCAAGGGCTACCGCCCGCAGTTCTACTTCCGCACGACGGACGTGACGGGCGCGGTGACCCTGCCGGAAGGCGTGGAGATGGTGATGCCGGGCGACAACGTGAAGATGGTGGTGAGCCTGATCCACCCGATCGCGATGGACGAAGGCCTGCGTTTCGCCATCCGCGAAGGCGGCCGTACCGTCGGCGCCGGCGTGGTGGCCAAGGTCATCAAGTAAGAGCGATTCGGCCGCACCAGGTCGCCATTCGCGACCTGATGCCGGCTAAGTTTCTGCCGATTGCGCCGGGTGAAGCGTTCCTTGTGAGGTTTGTCATCGGACCACTTCACTAAGCAAACATTTGCAGGTATACTTCGCAGCTCACTTGTCGGTCAGGGCTCGATCCTGATCGATCTACCGCGAAATGAGGCGCAGGACGTGCTTCGAGTTCGCTGGCCGAGGACCGGCCCTCGCAAGTCGACGTAATCGCAGGGCGCGCCCTGCTGAATACGTCTTTTTGCGCGAGATGCAAATTTGTCCAAGCGAGCCCATCGGTGCTCGCTTGGTCTTTTCGAATTGGGGCCGTGCGGAATTTCCAGCGGTTGCCGATGTGGTGGCAAAGGGTAGTGCGGGGCGGTGAGAAGCCGCTTCGTTTCACATTACGTTCTTTCGACAACAGGACACGGTTATGGCGAACCAGAAGATTCGGATTCGGCTGAAGGCGTACGATCACCGGCTGATCGACCGCTCGGCCAGCGAGATCGTCGAGACGGCTAAGCGCACGGGTGCCACGGTACTCGGCCCGATTCCGCTTCCGACCAAGATCGAGCGTTACACCATTCTGACGTCGCCGCACGTCGACAAGGATGCACGCGACCAGTACGAGACCCGTACGCACAAGCGTGTGCTCGACATCGTCGACCCGAACGACAAAACCGTGGACGCGCTCATGAAGCTTGATCTCGCCGCTGGCGTCGATGTTCAGATCAAGCTCGGTTGAGCGACAGACAGGATACGAAGATGAGTATCGGATTGGTTGGCCGCAAATGCGGCATGAGCCGACTCTTCACTGAAGATGGCCGCTCGATTCCGGTGACGCTGATTGAAGCGACGCCGAACCGCGTGACCCAGTTGAAGACGGATGATAACGATGGCTACAGCGCCGTCCAGGTTTCGGCGGGCAGCAAGCGCGCGAACCTGCTGACGCAGCCGCTGAAGGGCCACTACGCGAAGGCCAAGGTTGAGCCGGGCCGTGGTTTGTGGGAGTTCCGCGTGTCTGCCGACGATCTCGGCAAGTACACCGTGGGCGCCGAGATCAAGGCGGACGACGTGTTCTCCGTCGGCCAGATCGTCGATGTCGCCGGCGTGTCGAAGGGCAAGGGCTTCCAGGGCACGATCAAGCGCTGGAACTTCAAGATGGGTGACGCCACCCACGGTAACTCGCTGTCGCATCGCGCGCCGGGCTCCATCGGTCAGCGCCAGACGCCGGGTCGCGTGTTTCCGGGCAAGAAGATGGCCGGTCACATGGGTGCCGTGCGCCGTTCGGCGCAGGGTCTGGAAGTGGTCAAGGTCGACGCCGAGCGTCACCTGATTGCGGTGAAGGGCGCGGTGCCGGGTGCAACCGGTGGCGACGTCATCATCCGCCCGACGACCAAGGGTTGAGGAGAGTCGCCATGGAATTGAATGTCATTGGCGCCAAGCCGCTCAACGTGTCGGACGAAGTGTTCGGCGGTGAGTACAAGAAGGCCCTGGTCCATCAAGTTGTGGTTGCCTACCAGGCGGCCGGTCGTGCCGGTACCCAGTCGCAGCTGTCGCGCGGCGAGATGTCCGGTACCACCAAGAAATTCAAGAAGCAGAAGGGTGGCGGCGCCCGTCACGGTGATTACCGTGCACCGATCTTTGTCGGTGGCGGTCGCACCTTCGCGGCCAAGCCGCGCAGCTACGAGCAGAAGGTCAACCGCAAGGCCTACCGCGTCGCGATCCGCTCGATCTTCTCCGAGCTGGTCCGTCAGGGTCGCCTGAAGGTCGTCGAGAGCTTTGGCGTCGAAACGCCGAAGACCTCCGCGATGGTGGCCAAGCTGGCCGAGCTGGAAGTTTCCGGTCGCGTGCTGCTGGTGTCGGAAGACGCCTCCGAGGCGGTGTTCCTGGCTGCCCGCAACATCCCGTATATCCATGTGCTGGACGTGATGGCTCTGAACCCGGTCAGCCTGGTCGGTTCCGATCAGGTGGTGATGACGGTTGAGGCCGTGAAGAAGGTCGAGGAGTGGCTGGCATGAACAACGAACGCATTCTCGACACGCTGCGCGCGCCGCACATCTCCGAGAAATCGGCGCGCCTGGCCGAGCATAACCAGTACGTATTCGTGGTTGCCCCCGCGGCGACCAAGGCCGATGTCCGCGCTGCCGTGGAGAAGCTGTTCGACGTCAAGGTCGAGCAGGTGAACCTCGTCAACACCAAGGGCAAGGTCAAAGCCTTCCGTCAACGCGCTGGCAGCCGCCAGGGCAAGCGTAAGGCCTATGTGCGTCTTGCCGATGGCCAGACCATCGACGTTTCCGCCAAGGCCTGAGCCAGGAGTTCTGTGAGATGGCACTAATCAACCACAAGCCGACCTCGCCGGGTCGTCGTGACGCAGTCAGCGTCAAGACGGAAGGCCTGTACAAGGGCGCGCCGTACGCGGCGTTGACCGAGTCGCAGTCCCGCACCGGCGGCCGCAATCATCATGGTCGCATCACCGTGCGTCATCGCGGCGGCGGTCACAAGCAGCATTACCGCATCATCGACTTCAAGCGTGACAAGGAAGGCATCGCCGCCCGCGTCGAGCGCATCGAGTACGATCCGAATCGCACTGCGCATATCGCGCTGCTGTGCTATGCCGATGGCGAGCGTCGTTACATCATCGCGCCGAAGGGCGTGCAGGTGGACGACCGCCTGGTATCCGGTCGCGATGCCCCGATCAAGGCCGGCAACTGCCTGCAGCTGCGCAACATCCCGATGGGCAGCACGATCCATTGCATCGAGCTGCGTCCGGGCAAGGGTGCGCAGATCGCCCGCAGCGCCGGTGCTTCGGTGCAGCTGGTCGCCCGCGAGTCCGGTTACGCCACGCTGCGTCTGCGCTCCGGCGAGATGCGCCGCGTCTCGGTCGATTGCCGCGCCACCATCGGTGAAGTCGGCAACGGCGAGCACAGCCTGAAGAAGCTCGGCAAGGCCGGCGCCAAGCGCTGGCTGGGTATTCGCCCGACCGTTCGCGGCGTGGTGATGAACCCGGTCGACCATCCGCACGGTGGTGGTGAAGGCAAGACTTCTGGCGGTCGTCATCCGGTCAGCCCGTGGGGCACGCCGGCGAAGGGTTACAAGACCCGTAACAACAAGCGCACGCAGCAGTTCATCGTGCGTCGTCGTACCAAGTAACAGGAAGCCGACATGCCTCGCTCTTTGAAGAAAGGTCCGTTCGTTGACCTTCACCTCGTGAAGAAGGTGGAAGCTGCGGTTTCCGCCCACAACAAGCGCCCGATCAAGACCTGGTCGCGCCGCTCGATGATCCTGCCGGAAATGGTCGGCTTGACCATCGCCATCCACAACGGCCGTCAGCACGTGCCCGTCCTGATCAACGAGAACATGGTCGGGCACAAGCTCGGCGAGTTCGCGGTGACCCGTACGTTCAAAGGCCATGTCGGCGACAAGAAGGGCAAGTGATGAGCACTGAAGCCAAAGCGATCCTGCGCGGCGCCCGCATTTCGGCGCAAAAGGCACGCCTGGTGGCTGATCTGGTCCGCGGACTTCCCGTGGGCCGGGCCAGCGACGTGCTCACCTACACCAACAAGAAGGCCGCACTCCTTGTCCGCAAGGTGCTGCTGTCGGCCGTCGCCAACGCCGAGAACAATCTCGGCGCCGACGTCGACGAGCTGAAGGTGGCCAGCATCTTTGTCGATGAAGGTCCGGCGATGAAACGCATGTATGCCCGCGCCAAAGGCCGCGGTTCGCGCATTCTCAAGCGCACCAGCCACATCACTGTGGTTGTTGGTAACTGACCGGGGACATAGACGATGGGTCATAAAGTTCATCCCACCGGTATCCGCCTCGGCATTGCCAAGGACTGGAACTCGAAGTGGTACGCAAACAAGGCTGACTACGCCAAGTATCTCGTGGCCGACATCAAAGTCCGCGACATGCTGAAGAAGAAGCTGGCTGCCGCCGGCATCTCGAAGATCCAGATCGAGCGCCCGGCCAAGACCGCGCGCGTGACGATCCACACCGCCCGCCCGGGCGTGGTGATCGGCAAGAAGGGCGAGGATATCGAGAAGCTGCGCAAGGAAGTCAGCGACATGATGGGCGTCCCGACGCACATCAACGTCAGCGAAGTGCGCAAGCCCGAGTTGGACGCGCAGCTGGTGGCCGAGTCGATCGCGCAGCAGCTGGAGCGTCGCATCATGTTCCGCCGCGCGATGAAGCGCTCGGTCGGCAACGCGATGCGCCTGGGCGCGCTGGGCATCAAGATCAACGTGTCCGGTCGTCTGAACGGTGCCGAGATCGCCCGTTCCGAGTGGAGCCGTGAAGGCCGCGTGCCGCTGCATACGCTGCGCGCGGACATCGACTACGGCTTCGCCGAAGCGAGCACGACCTACGGCATCATCGGCATCAAGGTGTGGGTCTACAAGGGCGAGATCTTCGACCTGACCCAGATCGGCCAGGAGTCGAAGGACGAGTCGTCCTCGCAGCCGCGCCGCGAAGGTGGCGAAGGTCGTCGTAATGATTCGCGTCGCGAGGCCGGTGACGGCCGCCGCGAGCGGTCTGCGAAGTAAGGAGAGTTGCCATGTTGCAACCCAAGCGAACCAAGTACCGCAAGCAGTTCAAGGGCCGTAACGACGGTCTGGCGCAGTGTTCCAATCTCGTCAGCTTTGGCGAGTACGGCCTGAAGGCTACGACCCACGGCGCGCTCACCGCGCGCCAGATCGAAGCTGCCCGTCGTTGCATCACCCGCTTCGTCAAGCGTGGCGGCAAGTTGTGGATCCGCGTGTTCCCGGACAAGCCGATCACCAAGAAGCCGATCGAAGTCCGCATGGGCGCGGGCAAGGGCAGCGTCGAGTTCTGGGTCGCGCCGATCCAGCCTGGTCGCATGCTCTATGAAATCGAGGGTGTCGACGAGTTGACGGCTCGCGAGGCGTTCCGCCTGGCCGCCGCCAAGCTGTCGGTGCAGACCCAGTTTGTGACCCGGGCGGTGATGTGATGGCCAGCAAAGATATCAACAACCAGTCGGCCGAAGAGTTGCAGCAGCATCTGCTGGACCTGCGCAAGGAGCAGTTCAATCTGCGCATGCAGAAGGGTTCCGGCCAGCTCACTCAGCCGCACCAGCTCCGCCGCGTTCGGCGTGACATCGCCCGCACGAAGTTCGTGCTCGGCGGCAAGAAGTAAGGGACGGCCGACATGAGCGACAACAACAAGCAGACGCGCACCCTCGAGGGTCGCGTCACCAGCAACAAGATGGACAAGACGGTTACCGTCCTGGTCGAGCGCCAGGAGCAGCATTGGCTGCTCGGCAAGATCATCCGCCGGTCGACCAAGCTGCACGCGCAGGACGACCTGGGTGCGAACGAGGGCGACCTCGTGCGTATCGCGGAGTGCCGTCCGTTGTCCAAGACCAAACATCACCGCGTGGTTGAAATCATCACGCGCGCCAACGTCTAAGGGAGGGTGCAGACATGATCCAGATGCAAAGCACGCTTTCCGCAGCGGACAACAGCGGCGCGAAGGAACTGATGTGCATCAAGGTGCTCGGCGGCTCCAAGCGCCGTTACGCCGCGATCGGTGACGTGATCAAGGTCACCGTGAAGGATGCGATCCCCCGCGGCAAGGTCAAGAAGGGCGAGGTGTACAATGCCGTGGTGGTGCGTACCGCCAAGGGCGTGCGCCGTCCCGATGGTTCGCTGATCCGTTTCGACGGCAACGCAGCGGTCCTCCTCAACAACAAGCTCGAGCCGATCGGCACCCGTATTTTCGGGCCGGTTACCCGCGAGCTGCGCAGCGAGAAGTTCATGAAGATCGTCTCGCTTGCTCCCGAAGTGCTCTGAGCGGAGTCAAGAAATGAACCGTATCCGCAAGGGTGATCAGGTCCTCGTGATCACCGGCAAGAACAAGGGTCAGCGCGGCGATGTGCTGCGTGTTGCAGACGATCGCGTGTTCGTCTCCAACGTGAATCTGGTGAAGCGTCACACCAAGCCGAATCCCCAGGCCAACCAGGCTGGCGGCATCGTCGAGCGTGAAGCCTCGATCCATCTCTCCAATGTGCAGCTGTTCAACCCCGCCACGAACAAGGGTGAACGCGTCGGCACCAAAACGCTCGAAGATGGGCGCAAGGTCCGCGTGTTCCGTTCGACTGGCGAGGTCGTGGACGCGTAAGGAACACGATCATGACGCGCCTTGAAAATTTCTACAAAGAGCAGGTAGTCGCCAAGCTCACCGAGCAGTTCGGCTACCAGAACGTGATGCAGGTTCCCCGCATCACCAAGATCACGCTGAACATGGGCGTGGGCGAAGCCGCGGGCAACAAGAAAGTGCTCGAGAACGCCGTGGCCGACATGGCCAAGATCGCGGGCCAGAAGCCGATCACGACCAAGGCGCGTGTTTCCGTTGCCTCGTTCAAGATCCGCGACGGCTGGCCGATCGGCTGCAAGGTCACTCTGCGCCGCGCTCAGATGTTCGAGTTCCTCGATCGCCTGATCAACATCTCGCTGCCGCGCGTGCGCGACTTCCGCGGTGTCTCGGGCAAGGCCTTCGACGGCCGCGGCAACTACAACTTCGGTATCAAGGAACAGATCATCTTCCCTGAAATCGACTTCGACCAGGTCGATGCGCTGCGTGGCATGGATATCTCCATCACCACCACCGCCAAGACCGACGAAGAGGCGAAAGCCCTGCTGGCAGCGTTCAGCTTCCCGTTCCGCAACTGATAGGCGTAATCCATGGCCAAGACATCAATGGTGAACCGCGATATCAAGCGGACCAAACTCGTCCAGAAGTTCGCCGCCAAGCGCGCTGAACTGAAGGCGATCGTGCTGAGCCCCAGCGCCTCCTACGAGGAGAAGATGGAAGCTCAGTCCAAGCTGCAGAAGCTGCCGCGCGACGCCAGCCCGGTGCGCCAGCGCACCCGTTGCGCGTTGACCGGTCGTCCGCGCGCGGTCTATGCCAAGTTCGGCCTGGGTCGCAACAAGCTGCGCGAAGCAACCATGCGCGGCGACGTGCCTGGTCTGCGCAAGGCCAGCTGGTAACAACCACTTGCAGGATCGGCTGACGGAGTGAAGCTCCGTAGCCGGTTCACCCGACTGCATCATCTGCAGTCGCTGGATGCGATTACCGCATCGTTATTCGCCAAAACCTGAAAATGCTGTTATAGTCGGCGGTCTGCGCAAAGCAGGCTGGCGTCTGTGCCGGCTCACAATCTGATTGATTTCCGGTTTTATCGGATATCGGTGCACTCTGAAGGATGTTTTCATGAGCATGACTGATCCCATCGCCGATCTGTTCACGCGCGTCCGCAATGCCCAGGCCATGGGCAAGCCGACCGTGCGTATGCCGTCGTCGAAACTGAAGGTGGCGATCGCCGACCTTCTCAAGAACGAGGGCTACATCCTCGACGCCAAGACTTCCGCCGAGGAAGGCAAGCCGGTGCTCGAGATCAAGCTCAAGTATTTCGAGGGCCAGCCGGCCATCGAGCGCATTTCCCGTGTCAGCCGCTCCGGCCTGCGTGTGTATCGCGGCAAGGACGAGCTGCCGAAGGTCCTTGGTGGCCTGGGTATCTCGATCATCTCGACTTCCGCTGGTCTGTTGACCGATGCGCAGGCCCGTGCCAAGGGTCTGGGCGGCGAAGTCATCGGCCAAGTGGCATAAGGAGTCTTTCGATGTCACGTGTTGCCAAACAACCAATTTCCCTGCCCAAGGGCGTCGAGATGACCGTCGGTAGCGACAGCATTTCGGTGAAGGGCCCGAAGGGCACGCTGTCCGTGCATCACCTGCCGGGCGTCAGCGTCGCCGTGGACAATGGCGTCGCGAACATCAGCCTCGTCGACGGCGCTGACGACAAGTTCGGCGGTACTGCGCGTGCGCTGCTGTCCAACATGGTCACCGGTGTCTCCACCGGCTACGAGCGCAAGCTCGAACTGGTCGGCGTCGGCTACCGTGTTTCCATGCAGGGCAAGTCGCTGAACCTGAGCCTGGGCTTTTCCCACCCGGTGGTGTTCGAGGCGCCGGAAGGCATCAGCATCGAAACCCCGACGCAGACCGAGGTCCTGATCAAGGGCGCGGACAAGCAGGCGGTGGGTCAGGTGGCGGCCAAGATTCGCGGTTTCCGTCCGCCGGAACCCTACAAGGGCAAGGGCGTGCGTTATGCCGGCGAGAAGATCACCTTGAAGGAAGCCAAGAAGGCTTAATGCGGGTCCCTCCGCGAAGACCGGCCATCCATGGCCGGACTCTTCAAAAGAGCCGCTCATACAAGCCGATCCGCTTTCTGGAGATATGACGATGAACAAGAACGAAAACCGCCTGCGTCGTGCCAAGTCCACGCGTGCCCACATCCGCAAGCTGGCGGTGGCCCGCCTGTCGGTGCACCGCACCGGCCAGCACATCTATGCGCAGGTGTTCGACGCCTCCGGCAAGAATGTGGTGGCTGCCGCCTCCACCGTGCAGAAGGTGGTCGCCGAAGGACTCAAGGGCACCAAGAACCTGACTGCCGCAGCGGCGGTGGGCAAGGCTGTCGCCGAGCGCGCCATGGCCGCGGGCATCGAGTCGGTCGCGTTCGACCGCTCCGGTTTCCGCTACCACGGTCGCATCAAGGCGCTGGCCGATGCGGCACGCGAGGCCGGCCTGAAGTTCTAAGCAATACCCGGGTCAGGGCACGGCCCTGATTTCCACAGCGATACCTACAACTCCAAGCGGCTCAGCCGCAAGCAAAGTCCCGGTTCGCCGGGCACATGGAAAAGAACATGTCTTCTACCGATCGCGAAAATTCCGACGGCCTGCTGGAAAAGTTGATTGCCGTCAACCGTGTGGCCAAGACCGTCAAGGGTGGCCGCCAGATGAGCTTCACCGCACTGACCGTGGTCGGTGACGGCGAAGGCAAGGTCGGCTTCGGCTATGGCAAGGCGCGCGAAGTGCCGGTGGCCATTTCCAAGGCCATGGAGCGCGCCCGCCGCCAGATGGTGAACATCGAGCTGAACAACGGCACCTTGTGGTACGCCGTGAAGGCGAATCATGGTGCCGCCCGCGTCTACATGCAGCCCGCTTCGGAAGGTACCGGCGTGATCGCCGGTGGCGCCATGCGTGCCGTGCTGGAAGTGGTCGGCGTGAAGAACGTGCTGGCCAAAGCGGTCGGTTCGCGCAACCCGATCAACCTGGTGCGCGCCACCATCAAGGGCCTGCAGGCGGTTGCCTCGCCCAAGAAGATCGCCGCCAAGCGTGGCAAGACCCTGGAAGAGGTGCTGGGCAATGGCTAAGAAGAACGAAACCGCCGCCACCGTGCGCGTGCGCCTGGTCAAGGGCCTGCGCGGCGTGCAGGCGCGCCACCGCCTTAGCGTCAAGGCGCTGGGTCTGGGCAAGATCGATGACGTCCGTGAGTTGAAGGACAGCCCGCAGGTCCGTGGCCTGATCAACACGGTCTACTACCTGGTTCGGGTCGAGGAGTAATCATCATGCGTCTCAATGACATCAAGCCGGCTGCCGGTTCCCACAAGACGCGCCTGCGCGTCGGTCGCGGCATCGGTTCGGGCATGGGCAAGACCGCCGGCCGCGGCCACAAGGGTCAGCATGCCCGTGCGGGCGGTACCCACAAGTACGGCTTCGAGGGCGGCCAGATGCCGCTGCAGCGCCGGTTGCCGAAGGTCGGCTTCCGTTCGAAGAAGCAGGCCGAGAGCCAGGAAGTGTTCCTGTATCAGCTGGCCAATCTCAAGGGTGACGTGATCGACGTCGTCGCGCTGCATCAGGCTGGCCTGATCAACAGCCGCGCGAAGAGGGTCAAGGTCGTCCTCAAGGGTGAAATCGGTCGCGCGGTGAAGTTGTCTGGTCTGCTGGCTACCGCCGGCGCCAAGGCAGCCATCGAGGCTGCCGGCGGCAGCGTGGAGTAATCAGGTGGCAGCAGCCCAGGGCAACGCACTCGGCAAGCTCGGCAAACTGACGGAGCTTCGTCAGCGCATTTTCTTCGTGATCGGTGCGCTGGTGGTATTCCGGCTCGGTTCGTTCATTCCGGTTCCGGGCGTCAATCCGGAGGCGATGACCAACCTGGTCAACGGCAACGGTCTGATGGACATGTTCAACATGTTCTCGGGTGGTGCGCTGGAGCGCTTCTCGGTGTTCGCGCTCGGCGTGATCCCGTACATCTCGGCGTCGATCGTGTTCCAGATGATGGGCGCGGTCGTGCCGAGCCTGCAGAGCCTGCGCAAGGAAGGCGAGGCCGGCAAGCGCAAGATGACGATGTATACGCGCTATGCCACGGTGGCACTCGCGGCGTTCCAGTCGTTCGGTATCGCGGTGGCATTGCAGGGACAGGTCGCAGCAGGTGGCGCACCGGTGGTCTACACGCCGGGTTTCGGCTTCATCTTCTCGTCCGTGGTCGGGCTTACCGCCGGCACGATGTTCCTGATGTGGCTGGGCGAACAGATGACCGAGCGCGGTGTCGGCAACGGCATTTCGCTGCTGATCTTCGCCGGTATCGTCGCCGGCCTGCCGGGGGCGGTGGTGCACACCCTGGGCATGGCCAGCAACGGTGAATTGTCGCTGATCAAGTTGTTGATGGTGTTTGGTCTGGCGCTGGCGGTGACGGCGTTCGTGGTGTTCATGGAGCGCGCCCAGCGGCGCATCACGGTGAACTATGCGCGGCGTTCCGGTGGGCAGAAGGCCTACATGAACCAGAGCTCGAACCTGCCGCTGAAGATCAACATGTCGGGCGTGATTCCGCCGATCTTCGCCTCGAGTCTGCTGATGTTTCCGGCGACCGCGGTGAGTTGGTTCAGCACGGGCCAGCAGTCGCGCTGGCTGCAGGATCTGACCCAGGCGCTGAGCCCCGGCAACCCGTTGTACGAGACAGTGTTTTCGGTGTTGGTGATCGGTTTTGCTTTCTTCTACACGGCGATCGTGTTCAACGCTGATGAGACGGCCGACAACCTCAAGCGGTCGGGTGCGCTGATCCCTGGCATCCGTCCGGGCAAGGCCACGGCCAGTTACATCGATGCAGTGATGACCCGCTTGACCGGTGTCGGTGCGTTGTATCTGGTGATGGTGTGTCTGGTGCCGTCGTTCATGCAGAACGCCTGGCATGTGCCGTTTTACTTCGGTGGCACGTCGCTGCTGATCGTGGTGGTGGTGGTGATGGATTTCACGTCTCAGGTGCAGGCGCACCTGGTCAGTCACCAGTACGAAAGTCTGCTCAAGAAGGCCAATCTCCGCCGCAGCTGAGGCTGCGGATGGTTGGTCAAAGTCGGGGAGTGGCGGCACCGCGGTGTCGCAGGGCTTTCCAGTTAGGGTAATTCAGGTTAAAATTGCGCGTTTACCGCGCACGAAACGCATCGGAGAAGTACATCATGGCGCGCATCGCGGGTGTCAATTTGCCGGTCCAGAAGCATGTCTGGGTTGGTCTGCAGAGCATTTACGGTATCGGCCGCAGCCGGGCCAAGAAGGTCTGCGTGGATGCTGGCGTGGTTCCGACCACCCAGATCAAGTCCCTCAGTGAAGGCGAGGTGGAGAAGATCCGCCACGAGATCGCCAAGTACACCGTCGAAGGCGATCTGCGCCGTGAGGTGGGCATGGCCATCAAGCGTCTGATGGACCTGGGTTGCTACCGTGGCCTGCGCCACCGTCGCGGCCTGCCGGTGCGCGGTCAGCGCACACGTACCAACGCACGTACCCGCAAGGGCCCCCGTCGCGCGATCAAGAAGTGATTGCACCAGTGCGATCTTCCCTGATCGCGAAGATCAAAAAGCGGCCGTCCGTGGCCGCACTGATTAACAAAGAGCCTCTAAACCATGGCTAAGCCGGTCAAGACCAAGAAGAAGATCAAGCGCGTTGTCACGGATGCCGTGGCTCACGTGCAGGCCTCCTTCAACAACACCATCGTCACCATTACCGATCGTCAGGGCAATGCCTTGTCGTGGGCTACCGCCGGCGGCGCCGGTTTCCGTGGCTCGCGCAAGTCGACCCCGTTCGCCGCCCAGGTGGCCGCCGAAAAGGCTGGCCGTGCGGCAGGCGACTACGGCGTGAAGACGGTGGAAGTACGCATCAAGGGCCCCGGCCCGGGCCGCGAGTCGGCGGTGCGTTCGCTGAATGCGTTGGGCTACAAGGTGCTCAACATCATCGACGTCACGCCGATTCCGCACAACGGCTGCCGTCCCCCCAAGAAGCGTCGAGTCTAAGGAGCATACCCATGGCCCGTTATCGTGGAGCTACCTGCAAACTCGCCCGTCGTGAGGGTGCAGATCTCAGCCTGAAGAGCCCGGCGCGCGCGCTGGACTCCAAGTGCAAGCTGGAAAACAAGCCCGGCCAGCATGGCGCGAACAAGCGCATGCGCATGTCCGACTATGCCGTGCAGCTGCGTGAAAAGCAGAAGGTCAAGCGCATCTACGGTGTGCTCGAGCGCCAGTTCAGCAACTACTACACCAAGGCGTCGACCCTCAAGGGCAACACCGGTGAGAACCTGCTGCGCCTGCTCGAAAGCCGCCTGGACAATGTCGTCTATCGCATGGGCTTCGCGGTGACCCGCGCCCAGGCCCGCCAGCTGGTCGCCCACAAGGCGATCCTGGTGAACGGCAAGAAGGTGAACATTCCTTCCTACCAGGTCCGTCCGGGCGACGCGATCGCGCTGACCGAGCGTGCCCGCAGCCAGCTGCGCGTGCAGGAAGCGGCGACCGTGTTCGACACCATGGACCTGCGTCCGGTCTGGGTCGAGGTCGACGCCAAGAAATTTGAAGGTACGTTCAAGTCGGTGCCGGATCGCGGTGATCTGCCGTCCGACATCAATGAAGCATTGATCATCGAGCTTTACTCGAAGTAATTACCGGAGCTCTGCATGGCAGTTTCGTCAACTAGCGTGCTGCGGCCTCGTGGCCTCAGCGTCGAACAGCTCGGAGCCAACCGCGCCAAGGTGGTGGTCGAGCCGCTCGAGCGTGGCTTCGGCCACACCCTGGGCAACGCGCTGCGCCGCGTGCTGCTCTCCTCGATCCCTGGCAGTGCCATCGTCGAGGTCGAAATCGATGGCGTGCTGCACGAATACACCACCCTGGAAGGCCTGCAGGAGGACGTCATCGAAGTCCTGCTCAACCTCAAGGACGTGGCGATTCGTCAGCATACGGGTGATGAAGTCACCCTTACCCTGTCCAAGAAGGGCAAGGGCGTGGTCACGGCCGGCGACATCGTCGTCGACCACTCGGTGGAGATCATCAACCCCGAGCACGTGATCTGCCACCTGACCAAGGACATTGCGCTCAACATGCGTCTGAAGGTGCGTCGCGGCGTCGGCTATCAGCCGGCCAGCACGCGTCAGCATCCGGATGACGAGGCACGTCCGATCGGCCGCCTGCAGTTGGACGCGTCGTTCGCGCCTGTGCTGCGCGTGGCCTACGAAGTGGACGCCGCTCGCGTCGAGCAGCGCACCAACCTCGACAAGCTGGTGCTGGACATCGAGACCAACGGCACGATCGGCGCTGAAGACGCGGTCCGCAAGGCCGCCGAGATCATCAACGACCAGCTGTCGGTGTTCGGCGACTTCTCGCGTCGCGAGAGCGCCACCGACAAGGCGGAGAAGAGCGGTTTCGATCCGTTGCTGCTGCGTCCGATCGACGATCTGGAGCTCACCGTGCGTTCGGCGAACTGCCTGAAGGCCGAGAGCATCTACTACATCGGCGATCTGGTGCAGAAGACCGAGGTCGAGCTGCTGAAGACCCCGAACCTGGGCAAGAAGTCGTTGACCGAAATCAAGGACGTGCTGGGCGGTCGTGGTCTCGCACTGGGCATGAAGCTCGAGAACTGGCCGCCGCCGGGCCTGTCCCACGGCATGCAGCTGGGTTGATGAGTCATTTTTGCGATCGTCCATGATCGCAGTGTTACCGGCGAACTGGCGAGTTTGGGTTTAGCTCTCTCGCCAGGCGCCAGAAGCGGCCATCCATGGCCGCACTTCTCATAAGAGCCCGTTTTTAGAGGGCTCGTAATAGCGGGTAACCGCGGGAAGCCGGACCTGAGTGCCGGCTTTTCATAACAACAGATAGAGAACTAGCCATGCGCCACCAAAAATCCGGACGCAAACTCAACCGCACCAGCAGCCACCGTGAAGCGATGTTCCGCAACATGGCCTCGTCGTTGGTGAAGCACGAGCTGATCCGCACCACCCTGCCCAAGGCGAAGGAACTTCGCCGCGTCGCCGAGCCGCTGATCACGCTGGCCAAGACCGACGGCGTGGCCAACCGCCGCCTTGCCTTCTCGCGCCTGCGCGACAAGGAAGCGGTCGGCAAGCTGTTCGTCGAGCTGGGCCCGCGTTACAAAGAGCGCCCCGGCGGCTACCTGCGCATCCTGAAGTGCGGCTTCCGCCCGGGCGACAATGCGCCGATGGCGTATGTCGAGCTGGTCGGTCGCCCGCAGGTCGAAGCCGTCGACGCCGAGTAAGCCGATCGGCGCGGCCGTTCGGGCCGGCGTTCAGACGTCCAAACACGAAACCCGGCCGGGCGACCTGCCGGGTTTCGTGCATGTGGGCCTCAAGGAGCCGGATATTTTCCCCGGGAGGCTGCAAGCCTGCTGACAGCGCCCCGGCGAACAGGTAAGGTCATTGTTCCGCAACGCAACAATCCGCCATGAATCCATTCCGCTGGTCGTACCGTGTCAGTTTTCTCGTCGGTTTCCTGATCTGCGCAGGCCTGCTCGGCTTTGCGCTGTATGCCGAATACGGGCTGGGTATGACGCCGTGCCCGCTGTGCGTCTTCCAGCGCATCGCGTTCCTGTTCATGGCGCTGTTCTTCCTGCTGGGCGGGCTGCATGCGCCGCGCGGCAACGGCCGCTGGGCCTACGCGGGGCTGGTGCTGGCGGGGGCCGTGGGCGGCATCGTCACCGCCGGCCGCCACCTGTGGCTGCAGAGCCTGCCGGCCGACCAGGTGCCTTCCTGTGGTCCCGGGCTGGGCTACATGCTGGATGCGTTTCCGCTGTCGAAGCTGCTGAAGCTGGTGTTCACCGGCTCCGGCGAGTGCGCCAAGGTCGAGCCGATCCTCGGCCTGCCGATGCCGGCCTGGAGCCTGCTGTGGTTCATCGCGCTGGGCGCGTTGGCGGTCTTGGCCGCGCGGCGCCGGGCCGCATCGAAGTGAGTATTGTCGGGGCTGTGCGATGAATCCTGCTGCGCCGAACGTGTTCACGCCCCGTGACTGGACCCCGGATTCCTGGCAGCAGCGCGTGGCATTGCAGCAGCCGCATTACGACGATGCGGCCGAGTTGGCCCGGGCCGGCGTGCATCTTGCGCAGTTGCCGCCGCTGGTGACCTCGTGGGAAGTGCTGGCGCTGAAGCAGGCGTTGGCCGAGGCGCAGGAAGGCGGGCGTTTCCTGCTGCAAGGCGGCGACTGCGCGGAAAGCTTCGCCGACTGCACCAGCCCGGTGATCTCCAACCGGCTGAAGGTGCTGCTGCAGATGAGCCTGGTGCTGGTGCACGGGCTGAAGAAGCCGGTGCTGCGGGTCGGCCGTTTCGCCGGGCAGTATGCGAAGCCGCGCTCGACCGACACCGAGACCCGCGATGGCGTGACCCTGCCGAGCTTTCGTGGCGACGTGGTCAACAGCCCGGCGTTCACCGCCGAGGCACGCCGTCCCGATCCGCAACGGCTGATCCAGGCGCATGCGCATTCCGCGCTGACGATGAACTTCGTGCGCGCGCTGATCGACGGCGGCTTCGCCGACTTGCACCACCCGGAATACTGGGACCTGGCCTGGGTCGAGCACTCGCCGCTGGCCGCCGAGTACCGCCAGATGGTCGCGGGCATCGGCGACTCGCTGCGCTTCATGGAAACCCTGGCCGGCCCGATCGCCGGGTTCTCCAAGGTGGATTTCTTCACCTCGCACGAGGCGCTGCTGCTGCACTACGAGCAGGCGCTGACCCGCCAGGTGCCGCGCCATCCCGGCTGGTTCAACCTGTCCACCCACTTCCCGTGGATCGGCATGCGCACCGCGGCGCTGGACGGTGCCCACGTGGAGTATTTCCGCGGCATCCGCAATCCGGTCGCGGTGAAAGTGGGCCCCTCGGTGACGCCCGCGCAGCTGCTGCCGCTGATCGATGCGCTGAACCCGGATGACGAGCCGGGCCGGCTGACCCTGATCCACCGCATGGGCCATGCGAAGATTGCTGCCGCGTTGCCGCCGCTGCTGGAGGCGGTGAAGCGTGAGGGCCGGCGTGTGCTGTGGGTGGCCGATCCGATGCACGGCAACACCGAAAGCACCTCGAACGGCCACAAGACCCGTCGCTTCGACAACATCCGCGGCGAGCTGGAGCAGGCGTTCGACATCCATGCGGCGGCCGGCACCCGGCTCGGCGGCGTGCACCTGGAACTCACCGGCGAGGATGTCACCGAATGCATGGGCGGCGCCCGCGACTTGTCCGAGAGCGACCTCGACCGCGCCTACAAGTCGATGGTCGATCCGCGCCTGAACTACGAACAGTCGCTGGAGCTGGCGATGCTGATCGTGCGCAAGTCGGCCAGCGGCCGGGTTTGATCACGCCGGATCCTGCGAACGCGCAATGAAAAGGCGGCCATTGGCCGCCTTTTTGCTGGAGCCTCAGCGAGTGGCTGCCACGGGCTTGCCGCCGACCGTGTCGAGAAACTGCGGCGGCTGCCATGCCTTCGCGTGTTGCTCGAAACCGTAGGCGATCGAGATCAGCGTCGGCTCGCTCCACTTCGCGCCGAACAGCACGATGCCGACCGGCAGGCCGTGGGCGAAACCGGCCGGCACGGTGATCGAGGGATAGCCGGCCACGGCCGCCGGCTGCGAGGCGCCGCCCACGGTGGGGTCGCCGCTGACGATGTGGTCGCCGAGCACCGGATCGGTCATGAAGGCCGGCCCCCACGACGGCGCCAGCAGGGCGTCCAGGTGCTGCGTCTTCAAGGCGGCGTCGATGCCCTGCGGACCGGACAGCCGCTTCGCCTGCGCCAGCGCCTCCGTGTACGCCTTGTCGCTGAGCGGTCCCTTCTTTTCGGCCTGCTCGAACAGCTCCTGGCCGAACCAGGGCATCTCTTCGCCGGCATGCGCCTGGTTGAACGCGATCAGGTCGGCCAGCGTCTTCACCTTGAGGCCGCTGCGGCTGGCCAGGTAGGCGTTGATGTCGTGCTTGAAGTCGTACAGCAGCACGGTGATCTCCGGCTTGCCGAGTTCGGCCAGGTGCGGCAGCGTGACCGGGTCGACGATGATCGCGCCCTGTGCCTTCATCAGCGCGATCGACTGCTCGAGCACGCGGTCGGCGTTCGGTTCGGCGCCGGCGAGCTGGCGTACCACGCCGATGCGTTTGCCCTTCAGCCCGTTCGGGTCGAGGAACTTCGTGTAGTCGGTGGCGTGCCTGTCCGCTTCGGCGGTGGCCGGGTCGCGCGGGTCGCTGCCGGCGATCACGCTGAGCAGGGCGGCGGCATCGGCCACGCTGCGCGCCATCGGGCCGGCGGTGTCCTGGCTGTGGCTGATCGGCACGATGCCGGCGCGGCTGACCAGACCCAGGGTGGGCTTGATGCCGACGATGCCGTTCATCGCGGCGGGGCAGATGATCGAGCCGTCGGTTTCGCTGCCGATCGCCACCGTGGCCAAGCCTGCCGCCACCGCGGCGGCGGAGCCGGCGCTGGAGCCGCACGGGTTGCGGTCGAGCAAGTAGGGATTCTTCGTTTGCCCGCCGCGCCCGCTCCACCCGCTGCTGGCGTGGTTGGAGCGGAAGTTGGCCCATTCGCTGAGGTTGGTCTTGCCCAGAACCAGCGCACCGGCCTTGCGCAGCCGTTCGACCAGTCCCGCGTCGCGCGGCGCCGGCGCATCGGCCAGCGCCAGCGAACCGGCGGTGGTGAGCATGCGGTCGCCGGTGTCGATGTTGTCCTTCAGCAGCACCGGGATGCCGTACAGCGGGCCACGCGCCTTGGCGCTGCCGCGTGCGTCGTCGAGCGTGCCGGCCAGCTGCAGCGCATCGGGATTCGTCTCGATCACCGCGTGCAGGGTCGGGCCGGAGCGGTCGACCTGCTGGATGCGCTCGAGCAACTGCCGCGTCAGCTGGCGGCTGTCCAGCGTGCCGGCATCCATGCGTTGCTGCAGCTGGTCGATGGACGCGTAGGCGACACTTGGCGGCGTGGTCTCGGCGGCCAGCGCAGGACCGGCAAGCAAGGCAGTGAC
>Ga0207690_10000288_pt1 | contig 35803 bp, 34 predicted proteins | sample KBSC23metaG_FD_184315 | JGI IMG/M metagenome (GOLD analysis project Ga0207690, IMG submission 184315) | Corn rhizosphere microbial communities from Kellogg Biological Station, Michigan, USA - KBS C2-3 metaG (SPAdes) (version 2) | ecosystem: Host-associated > Plants > Roots > Rhizosphere > Soil ... | reverse complement strand
GCACCTGCGCATCTACAACAGCGCCGAGCATCCGCACGCCGCCCAGAACCCCGAGACCATCGCGTTCGCCGATCTGAACGCCAAGAACGTGCGGAGCGCTTAAAGCATGTCGGAAGCCAACACCCCCGAAGCCGCCACCGGTTTCGACGCCCTGAAGGGCCTGGGCACGCAAGCCGCCGAGGACGTCGTCGTCCACGAGCGCAAGGTCGACGCCCAGGGCCGCTCCTATGCGACCGGCAAGCGCAAGAACGCCATCGCCCGCGTCTGGATCAAGCCCGGCAAGGGCAAGATCACGATCACCGGCGGCGACGCGGGCAACGGCGGCCAGTCCGGCAAGCCGCGCGACCTGTCGGTCTATTTCGCGCGGCCCGTGCTGCGCATGATGATCGAGCAGCCGTTCGTGCTCACGAACCGTGAGGGCCAGTTCGACGTCGAGGTCACCGTGTCCGGCTCGGGCCTCTCCGGCCAGGCCGGCGCGATCCGTCACGCGATCTCCAAGGCGCTCACCTATCACGAGCCCGAGCTGCGCAGCGTGCTGAAGCCGCATGGCCTGCTGACCCGCGACAGCCGCGTCGTGGAGCGGAAGAAGTACGGTAAGGCCAAGGCCCGACGCAGCTTCCAGTTCTCGAAGCGCTAAGCCGCGCGCGACAACTCGCGTTTCGGAAAGGGCGCTTCGGGAAACCGAGGCGCCCTTTCTCTTTGTCCGGATACTTGAGGTCATGACCCATACAGTCTTCATCGATGGCGAAGCCGGCACCACCGGGCTGCAGATCCGCGAGCGGCTCGCCGCGCGTCGCGACCTGGAGGTGCTTTCGATCGACCCGGCGCGGCGCAAGGATGTTGATGCGCGAGCCGAGCTGCTGAACCTCGCCGATGCCGTCGTGCTTTGCCTGCCCGACGATGCGGCTCGCGAGGCCGTGTCGCTGGTCACGTCGAACAGCGTGCGCATCGTCGACGCCTCGACGGCGCATCGCACGGCGCCCGACTGGACCTATGGCTTTGCGGAGATGGACCCGGGTCAACGCGCGGCGATCGCGGGCTCAAGACGGGTTGCGAACCCCGGTTGCTATCCGACGGGCTTCATCGCCCTGGTGCGTCCGCTGGTTGCGGCGGGCCTGATCCCGCCGGACTTTCCGCTGACGGTGAATGCCGTCTCCGGCTATTCGGGCGGCGGCAAGGGCCTGATCGCCGAGTTCGAGGCCGCGGCGCCAGCCGGAACCAACGACGCCTTCCGCGCCTACGGGCTGACGCTGGCGCACAAGCACCTGCCCGAGATGCAGCAGCACGCCGGCCTGAAGCACGCGCCGGTCTTCACCCCCGCCGTCGGGCGCTACGCCCAAGGGATGATCGTCGAGGTTCCGCTCCAGCTCTGGGCGCTGCCCGGCAAGCCAGACCCCAGCGATCTGCACGTCGCCTTGGAGGCGGCCTTCGCAGGCGAGCGCTTCGTGGAAGTGGCGAGCGGTGCGGAGTGCGCCGAACTGGCCAAGGCCCGCGCCGGAGCCGGCGGCTATGTCGCGGCCCTCGATCCCGAGAGCCTGAACGGCACCAACCGGCTGAAGCTCTTCGTGTTCGCCAACGCCGAACGCACCCAGGCGCGGCTCGTCGCCCTTCTGGACAACCTGGGCAAGGGCGCTTCGGGCGCGGCCGTGCAGAACCTCAACCTGATGCTGGGCCTGGAGGAGGGCGCGGGGCTTTGAACCTGCGCCCGGCCGCGGCGGTCGACGCGCCCGCGCTGGGCGCCGTGCACATCCAGGCGATGCGGACGCTGACGTTCCTTCCGCGGTTGCACACGGTTGAAGAGGCGGTTGCCTGGATGGCTGGCGAAGTGCTGCCAAAGGACCAGGTGTGGGTGTCGGAGAGCGACGGTGAAATCGCGGGCTACGTCGCCTATACCGATGAGTGGATCAACCAGCTCTATGTCCGTCCAGACCGCCAGGACCAGGGCGTCGGGGCGACGCTGCTGGCCCACGTGCTGGCGCTGGGGCAGCCCAAGCGGCTCTGGACCTTCCAGCAAAACACGCGGGCCCGGCGCTTCTACGAAGCCCGCGGCTTCGTGCTGCTGCGGCTCACCGACGGCGCCGGCAACGAGGAAAGGACGCCCGACGCGCTCTACGAATGGCGCGGTTGTGACAGTGCTGAAATCGAAGATTCCTTGTAACCTTTGGCGCAGGCGGCACGTAATCCAGGCATGAGCACCTTGTCCTTGTCCCCGCTTTCGCGCCGCGGGTTCCTGATGGCGTCCGCCATCACCGCCGCGGTTCCCAGCCTCGCCTTCGCAGCAGCCGATCCCTACGCCGCTTCGCCGTTCCGAAAACTCAGCGATGCGGAGTGGCAGAAGCGCCTGCCGCACGCTTCTTATGAGGTGCTTCGGCACGAGGACACCGAGCCGCCGGGCTCGAGTCCCTTGCTGGCGGAACACCGCAAGGGGAATTTCGTGTGCCTCGGCTGCGGCCTTCCGATCTTCAAATCGGATTGGAAGTTCGAGAGCGGCACCGGCTGGCCGAGCTTCTACACCTACATCAAGGGCGCGCTTCTGGAGAAGAAGGACTTCGCCATCGGCGTGCCGCGCACCGAGTACCATTGCGCCCAATGCCTCGGCCACCACGGCCACGTTTTCAACGACGGACCGAAGCCGACCGGCCTGCGCTATTGCAACAACGGCCTGTCGCTGAAGTTCGTGCCGGCCTAGAGCCGCTTCCCGGGCTTCGGCGTGGGTGATGGCGACGGCGAGCTGTTCTCAGCCGCGTCCCGTTGTTCGACCGTGCCGGAGCCGGAGACGTTGCTTTCCAGCCTGGCCGGGCGGGTCAGCAGGGTGACGTCGCCGGATCCGGAGATGTCGATCTTCGCGCTGTCGGTGGGCGAAAGCGTGGCGTCGCCGGACCCGTCGATCTCCACATCGGCGTCCTTGGCCTTCAGCGCGCCGAGATCGGCGCTGCCGGAACCGGAGATGTTGAGCGCTACGGCCCGGGCCTCGCCGGTGACGCTGACGTCGCCGTCCCCGGAGATTTCCACATCGAGCTTGTCCTGCTTGTAGGCCGCAATGGCGATCTTGCCGCTGCCTTCCATCTCGAAGCGGGTCACCGATGGCGCCGTCATCACGATGGTCACGTCGCCCCAGTGCATGTGGCCGTGATGGCGCAGGGTCACACGGCCGCCGTCGACCTCGATCTCATCGACCATCGACTTCGGGCCGGAGACCGTGAGCTTGCCCGGGCCTTCCGCCTGGGTGAACTGCACATCGGCGGGGATATCGATGTCCAGGGTGTCGCCGCCGTTCCAGGCGATCTCGCGAGTGGACTGCGGACCGCTCTCCGCCCAGTCGTGGCGATGGCCCCAGCGGTGGCCGTCCATCCAGAAATCGCTGTCCGAGCTCCAGAGGCCCCAGTTCCAGGCGCCGCGGCTGAGCAGGTCGGGGCCGCCGATCGCGACCGCCGTGGAGAGCGTGACCACCGAAAGCAGGAAGCCGGTGACGGCGATCATGACGAGCACACGGATCATCGCACGCCTCCCACGCTTTGCGGTTCCAGGGCCGGCTTGAGCAGCCGATAGTGCAGGCGGCCGTACCAGACCAGGGCATTGACCAGGCCGATGGTGCAGATCGCGAGCACCGCGCCGACCGAGGCCGCGCCGGACATCAGGCCGATGCCGGCGAGGACTGCCGCGGCCGCGCCGCCGGGCAGGCCGGTGAACGGCCCCGCGGCGAACACCACGCCGCCGGCGAAGAAGACGGCGATCACGGCGATGGCGATGCCGAATATGGCTCCACCCACGCCCATAAGAATCGGCAGCAGGAAGAGGATGTCGATGGCGCCGAGCCCCAGCACCGCGAAGATCGCCGCGGCCCCGGCCGACGGCGTGCGTTCCTCTTCCCAACGCTGCAGGCCGCGCTCGGCGCGCAGCTCACGCGCGAGGCGGCCGGGGTCGCCCAAGGCGGCGGCCACTTCCTCCTCGCTGCGCCCGGCGGACGCGCCTTCGGTGAAGTGGGTCTCGTAGTCCGCGACGATGTCGGCCTGGACCGACGGCGGCAGGCCGCGAAGCCCCTCCCGCAATCGGGCCATGAACGCCTGACGGGTCATTTCACCCCTCCAAGGATGCCCTGCACCGCGCCGGAGAAGGAACTCCAGGCGGCCTTCTGCGAGGCGAAGCTCGCCTTTCCGGCCTCGGTCAGCCGGTAGTATTTGCGCGAAGGCCCCGACGGCGACTCCACGAGGTAGGTCTCGACCAGCCGGTCGTTCTGCAGCCGGCGCATGAGCGGATAGATCGTGCCTTCGCCCATGCCGATCGTCTCGGAGAGCTGGCTTGCGATGTCGTAGGCGTAGCTGTCGTGCTGCGAGAGGAGAGCGAGCACGCAAAGCTCGAGCGCCCCTTTCTTCAGCTGGATCTCGATGGCTTCAGGCACGTCAGCGCCTCCTTGCGAGCTGAAGACCTATCGCAAGGTATTGGGCGGTGCAAGGTAGCTGGCATTAAACCTTAGTAAGGTAACTTGTCTGCCCATGAAGGGGAGGGAGCTAGCTGCGGACCTTCACATAGTCGCCTGGCGCATCACCAAGCGGCTTCAGCTTGCCCTTGGCCGGATCGCGGGCAGCGACCTGGCCGCCGGAGCGGGCCTTCAGCCACTCGATCCAGTGTGGCCACCACGAGCCGGCGGTCTCCTTGGCCTGGCTCTGCCAATCCGCCAGCGAGGCCGGCAACTGGTCGTTCGTCCAATGCTGGTACTTGTTGGCGGCAGGTGCGTTGATAACGCCGGCGATGTGGCCCGATCCGGCGAGCGTGAAGGTCACCGGGCCGCCGAACAGCTTCGCGCCCTTGTAGACCGAGCGAGCGGGCGCGATGTGATCCTCCTTCGAGGACTGCACGTAGATCGGCGTCTTCACCTTGCCGAGGTCGAGCCGGACGTTGTCCAGAACCAACTCGCCTTTCGCCAGCGCGTTCTCGCCGTAGAACTTGCGCAGGTAGAAGAGGTGCAGCGTCTTGGGCATCCGCGTCTGGTCGGAGTTCCAGAACAGGAGGTCGAAGGGCTTCGGCTCCTTGCCCAGCAGGTAGTTGTTCACGAAGAACGACCAGATCAGGTCGTTGGCGCGCAGCGCGTTGAAGGTGTCGGCCATCGCCTGGCCGGAGAGCACGCCGCCCCCTTCGTCCATCTTCTGCTCGAGGTCGCGCAGCCAGTCCTCGTTGGTGAACAGCAGGAGGTCGCCGGCTTCCGAGAAGTCCTGCTGTGCGGCGAAGAAGGTCGCCGAGGCGATGCGCTTGTCGCCCCGCGCGGCCATGTGCGCCAGGGTCGAGGAGAGCAGGGTGCCGCCGATGCAGTAGCCGACGGTATTGACCCTATCGACGCCGCACTGGTCCATCGCCGCTTGCGTCCCCGCATAGATCCCCTCGCGCATGTAGTCCTCGAAGGTGCGGTTCGAGAGTTCCGGCGTCGGGTTGACCCATGAGGCCACGAAGACCGTGATCCCCTGAGCGGTCAGCCAGCGGATCATCGAGTTCTCTGGGCGCAGGTCGAGAATGTAGAACTTGTTGATCCACGGCGGGAAGATCACCAGCGGGATCTCGCAGACCGTCTCTGTCGTGGGAGAAAACTGCAGCAGCTCGATAATTTCGTTGCGGAACACGACCTTTCCGGGGGCGGTCGCCACATTCTCGCCGATCCTGAACATCTCGTAGTCGGTCTGGGCTATGGAAAGCTGGCCGCCGCCGCGCTCCAGGTCGGCGGCGAAGTTTTCCATGCCGCGCACCAGGCTCTCGCCGCCCGTAGCCATCACCTCGCGCAGGGCGGCGGGGTTCGAGGCCAGGAAGTTCGAAGGCGAGAAGGCGTCGGTCAGCATCTTCATGAAGAACTCGGCGCGGCGCCTGGTCATCGGCTCGACGTCGTCCACCCCGGCGACGAGGTCGTTCATCCAGTTGGCCGTGAGCAGGTAGGACTGCTTGATCACATCGAAGACCGGGTTCTCCACCCAATCGGGATCGGTGAAGCGCTTGTCGCCGCGAGCCGGCGCGGCGACCGGCGCGGGCGTCTCGCCGCCCATGCGCCGCGCAGTGGCCTGCCAGAGGTCGAGGTAGCGGGCGAAGAGGTCGGCCTGGGCGCGCATCAGCCGGTCAGGCTGGGCGGCGAGGCGGCCCATCACCTCGGTGAGCGCGGGCGCCACATGGAAGGGATCCGGCGAGAGCGCCGCGGGGCGATCGGCCTGGCGAAGCGCCATCTCCGCGATCGCGCCCTGGGCGGCGAGCGCCGCGCGGGCCAGGTTCATCGAGAGCTTTTCGACCTGCGCGCGCTGTTCGGCGGTGAGGGCCGGGATGTCGAGCGCCAGTGCGGTTGGCGCCGCGCCTTGCGTGTCGGCCGGCGCCAAGGGTTCCTCGGACAGGGGTGGCTTCACCTTGGCCTTGCCCTTGGCGTTCGCCTTGACCTTGCTCTCCGCCTTCGCGGCCTTCTTTGCAGCCTTGCCCGGCTTGGCCTTGCCGCCTTTCGCGGGCGAGGTTTGCTCGCTCATCGGTGCTCCTTCCGGCGGCGAAAGCGCGCGCGCCCTTTCGCCTGTCTCGATCATCGCATAAGACCGGATCGGAAAATGCATGTCCGGTCGAGCCTTTTTGTGAACGTCCGCCACGCGCGCATGGCTGCGCGCCTTGTGGTCAGTGGCGGCGCGTGCGTGTTGCTGGCCGCCTGCATTGGCAACCCGTTCGAGGACGCCAAGGTCGATCCGCGCTCGCCCGTGGCGGCCGAGGTCGCGAGCGCGGTGCGGCCGGACGCTGCCTATCCGACCTTCGTCGGCATCCCGCCGCTTCCGAAGGACGTGCGGCCGCATCAGCAGTACGGCCAGTCCGCCGCGCAGATCGCGAAGGCCGGCAGCGATCTCGAGCAGGCCACTGCCGCGGACACCTGGACGTTGAACAATACCGAGACCTTCGCAGCGGAGGCGCGCGCCGGCGTGGGCCCGGAGATCGAACCCGCGCAGCCGGCGGACACCGAGGCCTTCACCAAGGCGTTGCGCAAGCGAGCTACCCCGCCTCCGCCGCGCAAGCACTAGCGCCAGCGGAGGCAGAATTCATCGAACCATGGCTTGGCTGACTCCCGCCCGGAGTCTATCCAAATCCCCGACTTCACCTCCGATGAAAGCCGCATACGGGCAGCTCGCGGCGCAAGACCTTCCAGATGACCCCCGATTTCCACCGCATCCGACGCCTCCCGCCCTACGTCCTCGAGGAGGTGAACCGCATCAAGGCGCGCCTGCGCGCCCAGGGCACGGACATCATCGACTTCGGCATGGGCAATCCCGACATGCCGACGCCCAGGCACATCGTCGACAAGCTGATCGAGACGGCCCGCGACCCAAAGGCCGGACGTTATTCGGCCTCCAAGGGGATCGTGGGGCTGCGCCGCGCCATGGCCGGCTACTATGACCGCCGCTTCGGCGTGAAGCTGAACCCGGACACCGAAGTCATCGCAACCCTTGGCTCCAAGGAGGGGTTCGCGAACCTGGCCCAGGCCCTGACCGCGCCGGGCGACGTGATTGTCTGCCCGAACCCCGCCTATCCGATCCACGCCTACGGCTTCATCATGGCCGGTGGCGTCATCCGCCATGTGCCGGCGCTGTCGCCTGAGGACTATCTGGCGGGCGTCAGCCGCGCGGTGAAGCACTCGGCGCCGCCGCCCACCGTGCTGATCCTGTCCTATCCCTCGAACCCGACCGCGCAGTGCGTCGACCTCGACTTCTACCGGGACGCCATTGCGCTCGCGAAGAAGCACGAGATGCTGGTGATCTCCGACATCGCCTATTCCGAGATCTACTTCGACGACAACCCGCCGCCCTCGGTGTTGCAGGTCGAGGGCGCCAAGGACATCGCCGTCGAGGTCAATTCGCTCTCCAAGACCTACGCCATGGCCGGCTGGCGCGTCGGCATGGTGGTCGGCAACGAACGAATCTGCGCGGCGCTGGCGCGGGTGAAGTCCTACCTCGACTACGGCGCCTATACCCCGATCCAGGTGGCGGCGGCCGCGGCCTTGAACGGCCCGCAGGCCTGCGTCGACGAAATCCGCGGCATCTACAAGCGTCGCCGCGACGTGCTGGTGGAGACTATGAAGCGGGCCGGCTGGGACATTCCCTCGCCCTCGGCCTCGATGTTCGCCTGGGCGCCGGTGCCCGAGCAGTTCAAGGAGGCAGGGTCGCTGTTGTTCTCCAAGCTGCTGATCGAGGAGGCGGGCGTCGCCGTGGCCCCCGGCGTCGGGTTTGGCGAGTACGGCGAGGGCTTCGTGCGCGTGGGCCTAGTCGAGAACGAGCACCGCATCCGCCAGGCCGCGCGCAACGTGAAGCGGTTCCTCAGTCAGTCGGACGAGATCCTGGCGCGCGCCCACAATGCCCTGGCCGCCCAATGACCCGCCTTCGCAAAGGCTTCGCAGCATGAGCGCGAAGAAAACCTGGTGCATCGGCGTCGCGGGTCTTGGAACCGTCGGCGCGGGCCTGCTCAACTTCCTGTCCGAACGGCCGGACTTCGCGCCGGCCGGCGAGCGGGCCAGCGTGATCGGCGTTTCGGCGCGGTCGCGGTCGCGGCCCCGGCCGTTCGACATCGCGAACCTGCCCTGGTTCGACGATCCGGTGGCGCTCGCGACGTCGCCGCAGACGGATATCTTCGTCGAGCTGATCGGCGGCTCGGACGGCCCGGCCAAGGCCGCCGTCGAGGCTGCGCTTACCGCTGGCAAGCCGGTCGTCACCGCCAACAAGGCGCTGATCGCCGAACATGGCGCGGAACTGGCGGCGCTCGCCGAGGCGCATGGCGCGCCGCTGCTGTTCGAGGCCGCGGTTATGGGCGGCGTGCCGGCCGTGAAGATGATGCGCGAGGCGATGGTCGGCGATGAGATCAGATCGGTCGCCGGCATCCTCAACGGCACCTGCAACTACATCCTGACCGAGATGGAGGCGACGGGGCGCTCCTTCGCCGAGGTGCTGGCCGAGGCCCAGCGGCTTGGCTACGCGGAGGCTGACCCGACCATGGACGTGGGTGGGTTCGACGCGGCCCACAAGATCTCGATCCTGGCCGCGCTCGCCTTCGGCTGCGCGCCCAACTACGCCGCTGCCGAGATCGAGGGGATCGAGGGCGTCGACCTGTTGGACATCCAACTCGCGCGCGACCTGGGTTACCGGATCAAGCTGGTGGCGTCGGCCGACCGTTCGCCGGACGGCGTGCTGGTGCGGGTCCACCCGTCGCTCGCGCCCCTGGCCCATCCGCTGGCCCAGGCCGGTGGGGCGCTGAACGCGCTGTTCGTCGAAGGCGCTCGGATCGGGCGGATCTTCATCCAGGGCCCGGGCGCCGGTGCGGGGCCCACCGCGGCCGCGGTCGCCGCCGACATCGCCGACGTGATGACCGCCGCCGTGCGGCCGGTCTTTCAGGCGCCGGCCGGAAAGCTCACGCCGTTCACACCGGTCGATCCGTCGAAGAGCATCGGACGCGCCTATCTGCGGCTGTCGGTGAAGGACGAGCCCGGCGTGATCGCCGCGGTCTCCGAAACGCTGGCCGAAGCCGGTGTCTCGATCGAAAGCTTCCTGCAGAAGCCCGTGGAAAACACCCAGGGCGTGCCCATCGTGCTGACCACCCACGCGGTCGCCGAATCCGTGCTGAAGGCCGCCATCGAGCGGATCGCCGGCCTGCCGGCTGTGCTCGACCGCCCGCGCCTGCTACGCATCGCCCGAATTTGACCCTGAACGACAACGACCTGGCCGGAGACGCTGAAGAGATGAGTTCGGAAACCCTCGACCGCAGCCTGGTGCTGGACGCGGTCCGCGTCACCGAAATTGCCGCCATCGCCGCCTGGAAACTGGTGGGCCGCGGCGACGAGAAGGAGGCCGATCAGGCCGCCGTCGACGCCATGCGCACGGCGCTGAACGACCTCGACATCGACGGCGAGATCGTCATCGGCGAGGGCGAGCGCGACGAGGCGCCGATGCTCTACATCGGCGAGAAGGTCGGCAAGGGCGGCAAACACAAGATCGATATCGCGCTCGACCCGCTGGAGGGCACCACGCTCACCGCCAAGGCCATGGCCAATGCTTTGGCGGTGATGGCCTGGGCGCCCAAGGGCACCATGCTGAACGCGCCCGACACCTACATGGACAAGATCGCCTGCGGTCCCGGCTATCCGGTGGGCGTCATCGACCTGGACAAGAGCCCGGCCGACAACGTCAAGGCGCTGGCCAAGGCCAAGGGCGTCGAACCCTCGGAGATCACCGTCTGCGTGCTGGACCGTCCGAGGCATGCCGAGATCATCGCGGGGCTGCGGGCCGTCGGCGCGCGCGTCTACCTGATTACCGACGGCGACGTGGCGGGCGTAATGAATACGGCCGACCCCGAGACCGGTGTGGACCTCTACGTGGGTTCCGGAGGTGCTCCCGAGGGCGTGCTGGCCTGTGCGGCGCTGAAGTGCGTCGGCGGCCAGTTCCAGGGCCGGCTGGTGTTCCGCAACGCCGACGAGCGCGCGCGCGCGGCTCGGGTGGGCATCACCGACCTCGACAAGAAGTACGACCTGCATGAGCTGGTCAGGGCCGACGCGATCTTTGCCGCGACGGGCGTCACCAACGGGGCCTTGCTCGAGGGCGTGAAGCTGGAGGGCGGCTTTGTGCATACGCACACCCTGGTGCTGAATTCCGCGACCCGCACGGCGCGCGAAGTGCGGATGAAGCGTGCCGTCTGACGGCCGATCGCCCGGCGCCTGCGTCCCAGTCTGACGTAGCCCTGCGATAAATGCCGTTGGAGCCGACTGGCGACTCGCCTGTCGGCGGCCGATAGTGCGCGCTTGAGAGATGGGAGCGGTGATTGGCGGACGGCGGCGGCCAGCTTGGCTATCTCGGCGTCACCCGTTCGCTCTCCGGGCGGCTGTGGCGCGAGCGGGCGGCCGATCCAGAACTGGTGCGCCGCCACCAACTCGGCCACGGTCTCTCCGAGCCGCTGGCGCGGGCGCTGGCGGCGCGGGGCGTCCTGCCCGAACATGGCGAGACCTATCTCAATCCAACGCTGAAGGCGCTGTTCCCCGATCCGTCGGCGTTCACCGACATGGACCGCGCCGCCGAGATTCTGGTCGACGCCCTGCAGCGTCGGCGGCCCCTGGTGGTTTTCGCCGACTACGACGTCGACGGCGCCTCCTCGGCGGCCCAGTTGGTCCGCTGGTTTCGCGCCATGGGCCACGACCTGCCGATCTATGTCCCCGACCGCATCCTTGAAGGCTATGGCCCGTCGCCGGCCGCCTTCCGCCGCCTGAAGGCCGAGGGCGCCGAGCTGGTGATCACCGTCGACTGTGGCGCGGCCGCACACGATGCCCTGGCCTGCGCCGCCGAGATCGGCCTCGAGGTGGTGGTGATCGATCACCACCTGATGCGCGATGAGGAAATCCCCCATGTCACGGCTCTGGTGAACCCCAATCGTCCGGACTGCATCTCCGGCCAGGGCCACCTGGCGGCGGCAGGCGTGACCTTTGTCCTGCTGGCCGCCCTGAACCGCGAAGCGCGCAAGCGCGGCCTGTTCGGCGATCGCGCCGAGCCCGACCTGCGGCAGTGGCTGGACCTGGCCGCCATGGGCGCAATCTGCGACGTGACCGAGCTTCGCGGCTTCAACCGCGCGCTCGCCGCCCAGGGCCTGAAAGTGATGTCCGGCTGGCGCAACGCCGGCCTCAAGGCGCTGCTCGAAGTCGCGAAGGGGCAAGGACCGGCGTCGGTCTTCCATGTCGGATTCGTGCTGGGCCCGCGGATCAACGCCGGCGGGCGGATTGGCCGCGCGGACCTGGGCGCGCGCCTTCTCTCCACCGACGACGCCGAAGAGGCGAGGGGTCTGGCCGAGGAGCTCGATGCGCTCAACGCCTCGCGCAAGGAGGTGGAGCGCGAAGTCACCGAGGCGGCGATCGCCCATATCGAGACAGAGAGCAACCAGGCCGCCGCGCCGATGCTGCTGGTGGCCGCGGACGACTGGCATCCGGGCGTCATCGGCATCGTCGCCGGGCGTCTGCGCGAGAAATATCGCAAGCCTGTGGTGGTGGTTGGCATCGACCGCGCCGCCAACGTCGGCAAGGGTTCCGGCCGCTCACAGCCGGGCGTCAACCTCGGCCGCGCGATCCAGGCGGCCTATGACGAAGGCCTGCTGCTGGCCGGCGGCGGCCACGCCATGGCGGCTGGTCTGTCGGTCAGACCCGATACGATCCCTGAGCTGCGCGCCTTTCTCTGCGAGCGGTTGGCGGCCGAGAGCGAGATCGCGGCCGTCGAGGATGCGCTGGACGTTGATGCTCTGGTCACCGCGCGCGGCGCGGATCGGGCGCTGTGGCAGGACTTCCAGCGCATGGCCCCCTTCGGGCCCGGCAACGTCGAGCTGACCTTCGCGGCCGCCGACGTTCGCGTCGAGCGGCCCATGGCCCTGCGCGGCGGGCACGTGCGTTGCACTCTCACCGACAGCTCCGGCGGCAAGCTGAAGGCCGTCGCCTGGCGCGTGGAAGGTTCCGAAGCGGGCCGTCGGCTGATGACCGAGGGCGGCGCGATCCACGTGGCGGGCCGCCTGAAGCCGGACGACTGGCAAGGCCGCCAGGGCGTCGAATTCGAGATCGAGGACGTGGCCGATCCCCGTCGCGCCTGAGCGGTGGCCGGCGCCTCTTCGAACACATCGGGGCCCGCGTCTTGCACCCCCTTAGGAAGGCGGATATAGAGCCGCCCTTCGCGCCACGCGGTCCCTTCGTCTATCGGTTAGGACGCCAGGTTTTCAACCTGGAGAGAGGGGTTCGACTCCCCTAGGGACTGCCACGGCCCCGCAACTGAATTTGTTGCATAAATCAGCCCTTTCATCTGGCTTGACGTGAACAGGTCAGGCGCTTCCATTCGCGTTGCGGCCGCCGTAGCGCATTATCGCGCCTGCCACTGAAGGCCGACGGCCAGGCCGGCGAGCGCCCGACTGGCCGTTGTGGCCGCGCCTGCGATGGGCAAGCCGGATTGACAGGCGTCCGCAGAGGCCGAAGGCTCGGCCCCCAGGAATCTGAAGGGCCATAAATTGCAAAGCTTGAAGCGGGCGCTGATGAAGACGCCGATCTACCCGATCGCGCGCGCGTTGAAGCGCGCCGCGCGGCCGATGGAGCTGAAGCGTGGCGAGCGGCGTCTACGAGATTTCTACAGCCAGTTCTTCGACCCCGGCGAGGTGGTGTTCGATGTGGGCGGCCTCATGGGCGAATATGCCGAGGCGTTTGCCGCCAAGGGCGCGAAGGTCGTCACATTCGAGCCGAACCCGGCTTACCAGCCGCGCCTTCGTGCGCTGGCCCGTCATCGCGACATCCGCCCGGTTTTCGCAGCGGTCGGCGACGCGCCGGGTTCCGCCACCCTGAACGTCTGTTCGACGCCGGGCTACAGCACGCTGCTGTCGTCCAGTTCCGACTGGATGACGGAGTCGCCGAACTACGAAGGCGTCCAGTGGACCGGGCAGGTCGAGGTGCCGGTGATCACGCTGGACGCGGCGGCCGCCACCCACGGTGCGCCGGTGTTCGTCAAGATCGACGTCGAGGGCTTCGAACTCAAGGTGCTGCGCGGCATGTCGTTTTCGCCGCGCTACATCAGCTTCGAGTTCGGCTCGCGCCGCAAGGAGCTCGGCCACGACTGCATCGCCGAGCTTGCCAAGCGCGGCTATGAGTTCCGCCCCATCTTCGACCGCAGCCTTGAGTTCGTGACGCCCGACTGGATGAGCGGCGAGCAGGCGGCGGCGTGGCTGGACGGGGTGCGACCTGACATCGCGGAGTATGGCGACATGTTCGCCCGCCGACACTCGTCGAAGGCGACCTGACGGGCGATGGCCGTTGGCGATGGAAGGCGGGCCAGCCCCCGAGCACGGCCGCATGAATCCGCGCCTTTGCGGCTGCCGCGCTTCGCAATGCATTCCGATGCGCGAAAATACGCGTTGACGTGCATGATGTTACCAGAACAGTGTTATGGTAGGCTCAATCCGAGGTTGGATCGGGGAGTAGCGAGCCGAGGGGCAGATGGCTGGTTACGAGTTCGAACAGATGGATTCGACGGTAGAGGCCGTCCGGATCAGTGGCCGCGTCAAATGGTTCGACGCCGGCAAGGGTTATGGCTTCATCGTCCCGGACGATCCCAGCCAGACTGACCTCAAGGACGTGCTGCTGCACGTGACGAGCCTGCGCAACTCCGGGCGCGAGCACGCACTGGAGGGATCCATCATCACCTGCGACGTGGTCCGCCGGCCGAAGGGCTGGCAGGTGGCCGAGGTCGTGGAGATCGACGAAAGCGCCGCTCCACCCGCTCCGGAACGCAGGCCGCGCGACGCGGGCTTCCGTGGCGACCGCGACTCCTTCCTGCGCGGTGACTACGCCAGCCGCCCGCCGCCGCGCCGCGCGCCGCCCGCCACGGGTCCGCTGGAGCGCGCCAAGGTGAAGTGGTTCAACCGCACCAAGGGCTACGGCTTCGTGGTCCGCGACCTGGAGCCGGGCGACATCTTCGTCCACATCGAAACCCTGCGCCGCTCAGGCATGGAAGACCTCCAGCCCGGCGATGATGTCATGGTGCGCTTCGCCGAGGGTCCCAAGGGACTGGTGGTCGCAGAGATCGAATTTCCAGCCCGCGACTAAGCTCCGCCGCGCTTGCCTGCCCGGGCCGCCTGCCGCAAAGGATAGGCAGTTCCAGCCGCGGAGTTTGGCTTGCCGTTCACGTCCCGCTCCCGGTTTCCGGCGTTCGCCGTCGCACTGGCGCTTCTGACTGCCTTCGCAAGCCGGGCCGTGGCGGCCGTTCCGGTGCAGGGGGTCGAGGTCAAGGCCGTCTACCCGCACGATGACCAGGCCTATACCGAGGGCCTGTTCTATCTGGACGGCGCGCTGTTCGAGAGCACGGGCATCGAGGGGCGCTCGACCATCCGCAAGGTACGGCTGAAGGACGGCGTCGTCCTGCAGGTCCAGTCCATCGCGCCGAACCTGTTCGGCGAGGGCATCGTCAACTGGGGCGGCGAGATCCTCAGCCTGACCTGGCGCAATCAGGTGGGCTTCCGCTGGGACCTGAAGACCTTCAAGGCGAAGTCGACGTTCCACTACCCGGGCGAAGGCTGGGCTCTGACCCAGAATGGCAAGAACCTGATCATGAGCGACGGGACACCGACGCTGCGGGTGCTGGACCCAGTGACGCTGCGCGTGGTGCGGCGGATCAAGGTCACCGCCGACGGGCAGCCGGTCTTCAATCTCAACGAACTGGAGTGGGTGAAGGGCGCGATCCTGGCGAACATCTGGCAGACCAATCAGATCGCCCGCATCGATCCGTCGACCGGGGCGGTGAAGGCCTGGATCGACTTGAGCAGCCTCCCGGAGACCCGTGGGTCGGTCGACAGGGACGCGGTGCTGAACGGCATCGCCTACGACCGTCGGCACGACCGGCTGTTCGTCACCGGCAAGAACTGGCCCCACCTCTACGAAGTCCGCCTGACCCCGCTGAAAGGCGCAGCGCGATGAGCCACGACGAGGCGACACCGCCGGCGCCGGACGGCTATGTGCTGTCCGAGGGCCGCGGCGGGTTCTCCACGCTGAATGGGCCGTACTTCTACCGCCCCGGCGATGGGACGATGGCGGAGCAAGCATTTTTCGCGCTCAAACGTCACGCCAACGGCCTTGGCCTCGTGCATGGCGGCATGCTGTCGGCTTTCATGGACGGTGTGCTGGCCGGCGCGGTCTGGCGCGGGACCGGCAAGACCGCCGTCACGATCCACCTGTCCATCGACTTCCTGCACATGGCCCGGGTCGGCGAGTGGGTGATGGGCGAGGCCCGGATGACGCGCGAGACGCGCGACGTCGCCTTCGCCGAGGGCCGAGCCTACGTCGGCGGCCACGACGTCGTGCGCTGCTCAGGTGTCTTCAAACTGATGAACCGCGACCGTTAGGCCGGCAGTTCGTAGCCAGCCGCCGCCTCCGCAGCCAGCGTGCGCTGAACGGCCGGACGGCGCATCATCTGCCCGTAGTGCCTTACGAGGTTAGGAAACTCCTCAGCTGGCGGCTTCAACGAGTTGAAAAACCGCCAGAACAGCCGGAACAGATGGATGTCGGCGATCGAATAGGCCTCGCCCACCGCCCAGGCGCGCGCGCCCAGCCTACGGTCGGCCAAGGCATAGACCTCGCGGGAGTGGTCGAGGCCCTGGCGTCGGGCCGGATGCACCGTCGCGGCGATGAATGACATCCAGGCCACAGCGTGCGCCTGGCTTTCGACATCGGCCGGCAGCAAGCGGGCCCCGGGATACCGCCTCGCGAGATAGAAGAGTATGCCGGCGACCTCGGTCAGAGGTCGTCCGTCGATCACCAGGGTCGGAACCTGGCCGGTCGGGTTGAGCGCCAGATATTCCGCCGTCCGATTCTCCTGCCGTCGAAAGGAGAGGGCGCGCGCCTCGAACGGCTCGCCGACCTCATGGAGCGCGATGTGTGGGGCCATCGAGCTGGCCCCCGGCGCGAAATAGAGTGTCAGCATCAGCTCCGGCCCCCGCGGCGCTGGAGCCTAGCGTGGCGGCTTCCGTTTGCCGAAGGCTGAAAACGCCTATATCGCAGGGCCGCCGGCGCTTTCGGGGCGTAGCGCAGCCTGGTAGCGCATCTGCTTTGGGAGCAGAGGGTCGCAGGTTCAAATCCTGCCGCCCCGACCATCGCCGGCAATGAAACTGGGATTCGACCATGCTTGCGCGCATCTTCCGCCCGTCCAAGACCGCCATGCAGTCCGGCAAGGCCAAGGCCGGCGAATGGGTGCTGGAGTTCGAGCCCAAGGACGCCAGACGGGCCGATCCGCTGATGGGCTGGACCCAGACCGCAGACACCGAAGGCCAGGTGCGGCTCTCCTTCGAGACCAAGGAGGAAGCGGTGCGCTATGCGGACCAGAACGGTATCGCCTTCCAGCTCATCGACCCCAAGCCGGCCAAGCGGATCATCAAGGCCTACGCCGACAATTTCGCCTTTGGCCGCAAGGTCCCGTGGACGCACTGACGCTGCGAAGCGCCCTTAGCTCAACCGGATAGAGCACTCGCCTTCTAAGCGAGCGGTTGCAGGTTCGAGTCCTGCAGGGCGCGCCAGCCTTGAGGCGCGCTGCTTCTGATCGGCGGATGAGCCGTCCGTGGCCGCGGCTTTCGTTTCAGACGTAAGGATTTCGCTTGGCGTCCAAGGTTACGACCCAGTCGGCGCGGCTCGGCATCTCGGACAGCATCCAGCGGGTCAGCCGCTCGTAGTACGCGACGAAGCGGGGGATTTCGCCGGGCGGCATACCGCCGGCCCCTTTGGCGCGAAGCTTGGCCTCCTGCTCCTCGCGCCAGCCGGCCACGACCTCGAAACTGGGGGCTTCCAGCAGGACGAGGTCGTGCAGCTTGCCGAACAGCGCCTGGTAGGGCCCGTCGAGCTGATCGTTGACGTAGGTCCGCCAGATGGCCTTGAGGTCCTCGTCACGCTCCAGGTCGTTGACCGGCGTCGCCAGGGCCGCGCGGCCCTGGCTGACCGCGCCGACACACCAGCCTTCCAGGATGATTGCATCGACCGGCGATGCGACGGTCGGCCAGCTCGCCCGTGGCGCGCGGGTGTCGCTCACCTTGTCGAAGCGGGGCAGGGAGACCTTGCCCTTGGAGCGGAGCTGGTCGATGGCCGCGCTGGCCATGCCCACGTCGTGAGTGCCCGGCGGGCCGCGGACCGCCAACAGGGGATGGATTTCCTTGGCCAGCCGCTGGCGAGCCTCATGGGTCAGGTAGAAGTCGTCGAGCGAAAGAGCGACGGCGCGCATCCCGCGCTGTTCCAGCAGGCGCACGGCGTAGCGGGCGATCGTGGTTTTGCCCGACCCCTGCGCCCCACAGAGGCCCACGACGGCGCAGCGCTTTCGATCGATCCGACGGCGATGGGTGCGGGCGGCCAGCGGTTCGCAAACCAGCTCCACGGTGCGCCGGAAGCTGTCGGGCAGGCCCTCCTTGGCGATGAACTGCTCCAGCCCCGTCTCGTCGTCCACCTGTATACCTTTCGAAAGGCGCCTAGCCCCCGGCGTAGCCGCCGATCACCGGCAGGGTCTCGCCGGTGATTTAGCTTCAGGTCTGCGGTGAAGCCAGGAAGAGCCGAGCTGGCGCCAAGTCATCGGGCTGCGCCGCCGCCGAACCTCACGCCCCATCTCGCGTCCGCGCCGGGCGGCCCGGACGGCGCCGTGTTCAGGCCGATGGCTCACTCGATCAGACGGATCGCGTCTGGCGAAGGCGGACGAACGGGCGACGATTCAGCCCACCCGCGCGGCGTAGACGTCGAGGCCGCGCCGCAGGTCGGCGATCAGGTCGTCGGGATGCTCCAGCCCGATGTGCAGCCGTATCAGCGGGCCGCCATGGTCCGGCCTGAACCTGCGCATCTTGAACTGCGGATCGCAGGAGACGGCGAGGCTTTCGAAGCCGCCCCAGGAGAAGCCGAGGCCGAACAGGCTGAGCTCGTCCAGGAAAGCATTCACCGCGGCCTCCGGGCCGGGCTGCAGCGCGAAGGCGAAGAGGCCGCAGGCCCCGGTGTAGTCGCGCTTCCATAGCTCGTGGCCGGGCGCGCTGGGCAGGCCCGGATGCAGCACCTGCACGACCTCCGGCTGCCGGGCGAGCCAGGCGGCGGCCGCCAGCCCGCTTTCCCCTTGCCGGGCCAGCCGCGTCGGCAAGGTGCGAAGCCCGCGCAGCATCTGGTAGGCGTCGTCGCCGGAGACCGCCCAGCCGAGGTTGTGGATGCCGTCCTCCAGCGCGCGCACCAGCTTCGGGTCGTTGGCCGCAGCCGCGCCCATGAAGATGTCGGAGTGCCCGCCGACATACTTCGTCAGAGCCTGCAAGGAGATGTCCACGCCGTGGTCGAGGGGCTTGTAGAGGTAGCCCGCGGCCCAGGTGTTGTCGGCGAGGGTCAGGATGCCGCGCGAGCGCGCCAGCTCGGATACGCGGCCGACATCCTGCATCTCGAAGGTGAGCGAGCCGGGCGACTCCAGCAGGATCGCCCGCGTCGCCGCCGACGCGCCGCCCACCAGATCCTCCGGCGGCTGGCGCGGATCGAAATAGCGGACCTCGACGCCGTAGCGCTTCAACACGTGGTCGCAGAAGCGCCGCGTGGGCTTGTAGATGGCGTCGGTGACCAGCAGCCCGTCGCCGGCCTTCAGCACCGCGAGCAGGGCGCCGGTGAGCGCGGCGAGGCCCGATGGATAGAGTGTGACGTCCTGCGCATGCTCCAGCTCCGCCAACGCCGCGCGCAGGGCGGACTGGGCGGAGAGGCCCTGGCGGCCATAGGTCAGCAGGCTCGCGTCGTCATAGAGGCTCGCGGCGTCCGGCAAGAGGACCGTCGAGCCCTTCTGCACCGGCGGCCCGACGGTCCTGGCCAGCGGCTCGTCCGCGCGGCCGCCAGCGCGGATCAGGCGTGTTTCGTCTCGGCCGTTCGTCGGGGGCATATGGCTTGCGGTGAGCTAGGCGGACGGGCGACAGTGCCCGTGCGCACTTAGAGCCTTAAGCCATAGGCTCTTTCAAGGAGCACGGATGATCTGGCGGCTGGCCGCGGCGGCGTTTCTGACAGCGGGAATCCTCTGGAGCCTCACGGCCTGCGACGGCGGCTCCAAGGCGCCGCCCGCGCCGACGCCTACCGGCAAGGCCGCGCCCGTGGACACGCACTACAAGCCGCAGACCAGCAAGGTTCTGACCGCAGTCCGCAAACGCGGCTATCTGGCCTGTGGCGTGAACCCTGGGCTGCCGGGCTTCGCCTTTCCCGACGTGCATGGGGTCTGGCGTGGCTTCGACGTCGACTTCTGCAGGGCGGTGGCTGCGGCGGTGCTGGGCGACGCGGACAAGGTGCGGTTCACGAAGATCAGCGCTCAGGATCGGTTCAGCGCCCTGCAGCGCGGCGATATCGACGTCCTGTCGCGCAACACATCCTGGTCGTTTTCCCGCGACGCCGGCCTTGGCGTGGACTTCGCCGCCATCACCTATTTCGACGGCCAGGGGTTCCTGGCGCCCAAGGCGCTGGGGCTGACCAGCGCCCGGGAATTGTCGGGCGCGCGCATCTGCGTGCAGGCCGGCACCGCCAGCCAGGACAATCTCGCCGACTATTTCCGGGCGCGCGGCCTTAGCTACAAGCCCGTGGTCGTGGCCTCGGAGGCCGAGGCGAGGCGGCTCTACGAAAACGATGGCTGCGATGTCTTCACCGCCGATATCTCGGCGCTGGCGGGCTCCCGCTCGGTCCTGAATAACCCCGGCGCGCACATGATCCTGCCCGACGTGATCTCCAAGGAGCCGCTCGGCCCCGTGGTGCGGCAGAACGATCCGGTCTGGGCCGACATCGTCCGCTGGACGGTCTATGCGACGATCCTGGGCGAGGAACTGGGCCTGACGTCCAAGACCGTGGCCCAGGCTCGCGAAACGGCGTCCGACCCGCAGACCCGCCGGTTGCTGGGCGTCGATGGAGACTATGGCGGCATGCTGGGCCTGCGCCGCGACTGGGCCTACCAGATCATCCGCCAGGTGGGCGCTTATCACGAGATCTTCGGACGTGACGTCGGCGCGGCCTCGCCGCTGAAGCTGGACCGCGGCCTGAATGCGCTCTGGAGTTCTCCCAGGCCGGGCCTGCTCTACGCCCCGCCGTTGCGCTAGAGGATCAGCCGCATGGCGCAGCGGTTGGCGACGTCCAGGCCGCGGGAGGCCTCATGGGCCTTCAGCCCGGCGAGGCGTGGTTCCGTGTCGTCCTGCGGCGCTTCGGCGAATCCCAGGCGGCGATAGAACGGACCGTTCCAGGCAATGTCGCGGAAGGTGGTCAGGGTGACCGCCCGCAACTTCCGGCCGCGCGCTTCAGCCACAACCGCCGCAACCAGTGCGGTTCCCGCGCCGCGCTTCTGGTCGTTGAGCCGAACGGCGAGCGCCCAGAGGTGCAGCTCCTCTCCAAAGATCTCGCAGCTAGCGAAGCCGATCGGCGTCTCCCGATGGGTCGCGACCCAGATGAGGCCGGATGGAAGGTGCGTTGCGTAGAAGCTGGCCGGCGTGACCTCGTGGGTCGCCACCATGGCCTGGCCCGAGCCCACGAAGGCGCGTCCCGCCGAGCGTTCGATGCCGGGCAAGCGGTCAATGTCGACGAGGGTGGCGCGGCGAATTTCGATAGGTCAGGCTCCTGTCGCGACGGGGGTGTCCGCAAGGCCGCCCCATTCCGTCCACGAGCCGTCGTAGACCGCCGCCCGGTCACGACCGAGCCTCGCCAGGGCCAAAGCCAGGACCGAGGCGGTGATCCCCGAGCCGCAGGTCGTCACCACCGGTTTGTCCAGATCGACATCGGCCGCGCGGAAGATCTGTGCAAGCTCGCTCGCGGGCTTCATCCGGCCGTCGGGTTCAAGCAGGCTGTCGAAGGGCACGTTGTACGCGCCTGGCATGTGGCCGGACCTCAGGCCGGCCCGCGGCTCAGGAACCTCCCCCCGGAAGCGTGGGCGGCCGCGGGCGTCGACGATCTGCGCCGCCTTCGAGCCGATGAGGGCGCGGACGTCGTCCACATTGCACAGCAGGGCCGGTTCGAAGGCATGGCTGACGGTCGCGGGCCGCACAACAGGCTCGCCTTGCTCAACCGGTAGTCCCTCCGCGCGCCAGGCACGCAGGCCGCCGTCAAGCACGAAGACCTGCTCGAAGCCCATGACCCGCAGCGTCCACCAGACCCGCGCCGCGGCGCGGACGCCGAATGTGTCATAAGCCACGATCGTCGCGTCGCGATCGAGGCCGAGCCGTCCCGCCGCCTGGGCGAAGGCCTCCGGGCTCGGCAGCATGTGCGGCAGGTCGGTATCGGGATCGGCGATCCCGTCGATGTCGAAGAACACTGCGCCAGGGATGTGCGCCTCAAGGAATTCCGCATGACCGGAGCGGGCCTCCGTCGGCATCCACCAACTGCCGTCGACGATCCTGGTGGCGGGGTCGTCCAGGCGCTCGGCCAGCCAGGCCGTCGAGACCAGCGGATCGCTCATTCCATCCACACGGGCGCGGGCAGGCCCAGCTCCTTCAGGAAGGCCGGATTGTAGATCTTGGACTGATAGCGCTGGCCGTTGTCGCAGAGCACGGTGACGATGGTTTTGCCCGGCCCGAGGTCCCTGGCCATGCGGATGGCCCCGGCGACATTGATCCCCGTCGAGCCACCCATGACCAGGCCCTCGTCGACCAGTTCGTAAAGACAGAGCAGCATCTCCTCGTCGGAGATCCGGTAGGCGTGGTCGATCGTCAGACCCTCCAGATTCGCCGTGATCCGGCCCTGGCCGATGCCCTCTGTGATCGAATTCCCCTCCGACCGCAGCTCGCCGTCGGTGTAGTAGCTATAGAGCGCCGCGCCGTGCGGGTCGGCTAGGCCGATTGCGATGTCGGGCTTCACCGCGCGCAGCGCCTGGGCGACGCCGGCCAGCGTGCCGCCGGACCCCACGGCGCAGATGAAGCCGTCGACCCGTCCGCCGGTCTGCGCCCAGATCTCCGGGCCTGTGCCCACCACGTGAGCCTCGCGGTTGGCGACGTTGTCGAATTGGTTGGCCCAGACCGCGCCGTTCGGCTCACTGGCATCAAATTCCTGCGCCAAGCGTCCGGAAATCTTGATGTAATTCATCTCGTTCGCGTAGGGGACGGCGTCCACCTCGACGAGCTCGGCGCCATAGAGGCGAATGGCGTCCTTCTTCTCCTGGCTCTGGGTGCGCGGGATGACGATGGTGCAGCGGTAGCCTAGGGCCTTGGCGACCATCGCCAGGCCTATGCCGGTATTGCCGGCCGTGCCCTCGACGATCCGCCCGCCGGGGCGCAACAGGCCCCTGGCCTCGGCGTCGCGCACCATGTGCAGGGCCGCGCGGTCTTTCACGGACTGGCCGGGGTTCATGAACTCGGCTTTGCCGAGGATTTCGCAGCCGGTAAGCGCGCTGGCGCGGTTCAGCCGGATGAGCGGCGTGTTGCCGATGACGTCGAGGACGCTCTTTACGATGGTCATGGCCGCTACTTAAGCGCGCCGGGCGTCGAGCAGAAGGGCTGTAGTCAGGCTTTGGCGAGCGACAGCTGGACCACGTTTGTGCGTTCGGTCCGGAAGCCGGCCTCGCAATAGCCCAGATAGAACTTCCACAGCTTGCGGAAGCGCTCGTCGAAGCCGAGCGGGGCGATGTCCTTCCAGGCGACGTCGAAGTTGCGATGCCACTCGGAAAGGGTGTCCGCATAGTCGTGACCGAACCTGGCAAGGCCGGTCCAGGCGAGGCCGAGCTTGTCGGTCACCTTGCGCAGCCGGGCCTCGGACGGCAGCATGCCCCCGGGGAAGATGTATTTCTGGATGAAGTCGGCGCGGCTGCGATACTCTTCGAAGTCCTCGTCGCGGATGGTGATGATCTGCAGGCCCGCGCGACCGCCAGGGGTCAGCGCCTCGTTGATCTTGCCGAAGTACGCCGGCCAGTAGCGCTCGCCAACCGCCTCGAACATCTCGATGGACGCGATCCGGTCGAAGCGTCCCTCGACGTCGCGATAATCGACGAAGCGGATTTCCGCCTGTTCGTTCAGCCCCTGCGCGAACATCCGCTCCTTGGCGAACTTGAACTGTTCCTCGGAGATGGTGATCGCGGTGACCTTGGCGCCGACCTCCCGCGCGGCGAATTCGGCGAAGCCGCCCCAGCCGCATCCGATCTCGAGCACGCTCTGGCCGGCCTGCAGGCCCATGCCTTCGGCCAGCGCGCGGTACTTGGCCGTCTGGGCCTCGGACAGAGGCTGGTCCGGCCGTTCGTAGCGGGCCGACGAGTAGGTCATGGTGGGGTCCAGCCAGCGCTTGTAGAAGGCGTTCCCCAGGTCGTAGTGCGCGTGGATGTTCTTGCGTGCGCCTTGCCGGGAGTTGCCGCGCAGCGCATGGCGGATGCGGTTGAGGGTCCAGGCGAACGGATTGCCCGTCGTCACCCGCTTCAGCCGCGCCCAGTTCGCCGCGAAGACGCACAGCAGGGCCGGCAGGTCCGGGGTATCCCATTCGCCGGCCATGAAGCCCTCGGCGAATCCGATGTCGCCGGTCGAGAGAACGCGGCGCATGAAACGGAAGTCGTGAACGATCAGGCGGCCGTTCAACCCCGCCTCGACCCCGGCAATGCGTAACTCGCGTCCGGAGGGCATGACGAAGGTCACCGACCCCAGCATCCAGTTGCGTGCGATGATCCTGAGCGCCGCGCGGAAGGTCGCCGGCGCGTCCCTGAGTTCCGGCAGTCTGCGAAAGGCCCGGCGATCGCCAGCCAATGCTGTGAGCGTAGTTTCCTGGGCCAAGCTCATGCTCGTGGTCCCCACTCCCTCGCGTTGACCATAACACCGATCTCGGGTTCGGCGAGAGGGGGCTCGAATCAGCGGCGACGCGGCGGGCGGTGGGCCAGTCGCCGCTTGCGCCGCAATGCGACGCGCGCCACTTAGCCCAAGACCCGAATTCGAGCCCGAAAGCCGGCCATGACCCAGCCCAACGCCGTCATCGAGATCAAGCCCGCCAACGGGCCGGCCGTGCGCATCGGCAACGCCGAGCGGCTGTCGATCATCGCCGGCCCCTGCCAGCTCGAAAGCCGCCAGCACGCGCTGGAGACGGCCCATGCGCTGAAGGAGATGGCGCGGCGGCTCGACGTCGGCCTGATCTACAAGACCTCCTTTGACAAGGCCAACCGCACCTCGGTCAACACTCAGCGCGGGGTGGGCCTGCGCGAAGCCCTGCCGATCTTCGCCGAGATCCGCGAGGCGACGGGCCTTCCGACACTGACCGACGTCCACGAGATCGAGCAATGCGCCGAGGCGGCGCAGGCGGTGGATGTGCTGCAGATCCCGGCCTTCCTCTCGCGCCAGACCGACCTCCTGCTGGCCGCCGGCCGCACGGGCAAGGCCGTCAACGTCAAGAAGGGCCAGTTCCTGGCGCCCTGGGACATGAAGAACGTGGTCGCCAAGGTGCTGAGCGCGGGCAATCCCAACGTCATGGCCTGCGAGCGGGGCGTCTCCTTCGGCTACAACACCCTGGTCTCCGACATGCGCGCCATCCCGATCATGAGCGAGATCGGCTGTCCCATCGTGTTCGACGCCACCCACTCGGTGCAGCAGCCGGGCGGGCAGGGGACAACCTCGGGCGGCCAGCGCGAGTTCGTGCCGGTGCTGGCGCGCGCGGCCGTGGCGGTGGGCGTCGCGTGTGTCTTCATGGAGACCCATCCCGATCCGGACAATGCGCCGTCGGACGGCCCGAACATGGTGCCGATGAACCAGTTCGAGGCCCTGGTGGCCGAGCTTCTGGAGTACGATGCCCTGGCCAAGCGCCGCCGGCCGGCGGCTTGACCCCGCAAGCGACGCGCCGCACAGGCTAGCCCGATGGATCTTTCCGCGCTCCAGCATCTCCTCGCCCTCGCGCCAGGTCGCCGGGTCGCCTGCGTCGGCGACCTGATGGTCGACCGCTTCGTCTATGGCGAGGTGACCCGGGTCTCCGCCGAGGCGCCGGTGCCGGTGCTGGCCCGATCCCGCGAGCTGATGATGCTGGGCGCGGCGGGGAACGTCGCGCGCAATGTCGCCGCTCTGGGCGGCGAGGTCTCGCTGGTGGGCCTGATCGGCGACGATGGCGAGGGCAAGGAAGCCCTGCGCCTGGTGGGCGAGGAGGAGGGCGTCGAGGGCTATCTGGTGACCGACGCGGCGCGGCCCACCACCTTGAAGACCCGCCTGATCTCCAGCGGCCAGCAGCTGCTGCGCGTCGACTGGGAGACGACGCGGCCGGTGGCCGGCGACGTCGAGCAGCGGCTGGTGCGCACGATCCGCGATTCCGCCAAGGACGCCGGCGCGATCCTGCTCTCCGACTACGGCAAGGGCGTCGTCACCGAGGCGGTGATCGCCGCCTGCCGCGAGGCCGCCGCGGAATCCGGCGGCAAGCTGGTAGTCGACTCCAAGGCGCGCTCCTTTGCCCGCTACGGCGCCGTCGACATGATCAAGCCCAACGCCGCCGAGCTCGGGCACGCGACGGACCTGCCGACCGAGACGGACGAGCAGGTCGAAGCGGCGCTCAACCGCGCGCTGGAGCTGTGGGACGCCAAGGCGATCCTCGTCACGCGGGCGTCGAAGGGGATTTCCCTGGCGCGGCGCGGCGAGCCGGTGCGGCATTTCCCGACCGTGGCGCGCGAGGTCTTCGACGCCTCGGGGGCAGGCGACACGACGCTGGCGGCGCTGGGCCTCGCGCTGGCGGCTGAGGTGGCCATCGAGGACGCCGTCGCCTTCGCCCAGCTCGCGTCCGGTGTGGCGGTGGGCAAGGTCGGCACGGCCACGGTCTCGCCCGACGAGCTGGTCGAGGCCGCGCTATCGGCGCACATGGCGCCGGCCGAGGCCAAGGTCGCGACCGCCCAGCGCATGGTCGACGAGGTCGCCCGCTGGCGCGCCAAGGGCCTGAAGGTGGGTTTCACAAACGGCTGCTTCGACATCCTGCACAAGGGCCACGTGGCCTACCTGGCCCAGGCCCGTGGCTGGTGCGACCGGTTGATCGTCGGCCTGAACTCCGACGAGAGCGTCCGCGCCCTGAAGGGTGACGGCCGCCCGGTCAACGACCTGGAATCCCGCGCCCTGGTGCTGGCCGGGCTGGGCTCCATCGACCTCGTCGTGCCCTTCGGGGAAGAGACGCCGCTGAAGCTGATCGAGGCTGCGCGGCCGGACGTGCTGATCAAGGGCGCCGACTACGCCGAGAGCGAGGTAGTGGGCGCGGACATGGTCAGGAGCTGGGGCGGGCAGGTGAGGCTCGCCGAGATCGTGGAGGGTTACTCCACCACCGCGGCCATCGCCCGGATGTCCAGGAAGGCTTCCGCATGACCGAACGCCGCATCGCCTTCGTCACCGGCGGGGCCGGATTCATCGGCTCCAACATCGTCGCCAAGCTGACCGAGGACCGGTCGTTGGACGTGGTGGTCTGCGACCGCCTGCACGAGGCGGAACTCGGCAAATGGCGCAACATCGCCAAGCACCCGATCGGCGACTTCGTGGCCCCGGAGGCGATGTTCGACTGGCTCGAGAAGCGCTGGCGCGACATCGAGGTCGTGATCCACATGGCCGCGATCTCGTCGACGACCGAGCCGGACGCCGACCGGATCATCCATTCGAACTTCACCCTCTCTCGCGATCTTTTTCGCTGGTGCGCGGACCGCCAACGGCGGCTGGTCTACGCCTCCTCGGCGGCGACCTACGGCGACGGCGCCAACGGCTTCGAAGACGACAACGACTACGAAGCGTTGGCGGCGCTGCGCCCGCTCAACACGTACGGCTGGTCGAAGGCGCTGTTCGACCTCTTCGCGCTGCGTCAGGCAATGCGCGACTATGCCCCGCCCCAGTGGGTGGGCTTGAAGTTCTTCAACGTCTACGGCCCCAACGAAGAGCATAAGCACTCGATGAAATCGGTGGCCTCGCAGATCTGGCCGCATGTGCGCGACGGCCACGGCGTGCAGCTTTTCAAGAGCTACCGGCCCGACGTGCCGGACGGGGGCCAGAAGCGCGATTTCGTCTATGTCCGCGACGCCGCCGAGATCACCCGGTGGCTGACGCAGAACCCGCAGGTCAGCGGAATCTTCAACCTCGGCTCGGGCGAGGCGCGCAGCTTTGAGGACATGGCGCGCGCGGTCTTCGCCGCGGCCGGCAAGAACGCCCAGATCGACTACACGCCCATGCCGCCGGCCATCCGCGACAAGTACCAGTATTTCACCGAGGCGAAGATGGATCGCCTGAAGATCGCCGGCTACGACAAGCCGATGACGCCGCTGGAAGAGGGCATCGGCGACTATGTGCGCGCCTACCTCAGCCAGCCGGACCCCTACCGCTGACCGTGAGCGAGGACCGCCCGCGCCCGAAGCGGTGGCTGTCGCTCAGCCTTTTGGCGGCCCTGCTTTTCCTGGGCCTCGCCTTCGCAGCCTTCCGCGGCGACCTGATCCGCTATTCGCTCGACCCGAAGTCGCCCTACCAGACCTACAAGCCGCCGCCTGCGCCCGACTACGCCAAGCGCTCGGACTGGTACCTCCTGCCCACGTCGCCGGAGACGCCCACGGCCGCGGATCCGCCGGCGGACGTCTTCTTCGTCTCGCCGACGACCTATGCCGGCGGGGTGGAGTGGAACAGCCTGATCGGCGACGGCCGGGCCGACCGCATCTTCCGCCGCGTGATGGCTCCCAACTACGCCGGCCCTTTCGTCCGCGTGGGCCGCATCTTCGCGCCGCGCTATCGCCAGGCAGGCCTCTACAGTCTGCTCACCCTGCGGGAGGACGCGCGCGAGGCGCGGAAGTTCGCCTATGGCGACGTCGCCCAGGCCTTCCGCTATTGGCGCGATCATGACTGGCAAGGCCGGCCATTCCTGATCGTCGGCGTGGAGCAGGGCGGGACGCTTGCCGCGCGGCTGATCGCCGACGAGGTGGCCCCGAATCCGCAGCTGCGGGCGCGGCTGGCCGGGGCCTACCTGATGGAGACCGTGGTGCCTGCGACCCATCCGGCGTTGCCGCCCTGCATGCGCCGCGACGAAGCCGGCTGCATCGCGGCCTGGGCCAGTGTGCCGGAGACCGAGGTCGACCGCGGCCGTATCCTGCTCGACCGGGCGCTGGTCTGGAGCGCGAACGGCGAACTGCAGAACCTGCAGGGGCCGGCCCTCTGCTTCAATCCGATCCTGGGAGCCAGCGTCGACGAGCCGGCGCCGGCGCGCATGCACGAAGGGGCGGCCAACGCGACCGGCTTGGAGTGGGGCGCGCGGCCGGCATTTCTGGCGCGGCAGGTCTCGGCGCGATGCGAAGGCGGCGTGTTGCGGGTCTCGACGCCGAAATCGGCCTCATTAAAGCCTTCGGGAACCTGGATCGAGCAGCGCATGGCGCCGGGCTTCAATCTCTTCTACGCCGACCTGGAGACCGACGCCCGCGCCCGCGTGGCGGCCTTGACCGGGCGCTGAGGCTGGCGTCTTCGTAGGCTTGGGCGGGAGAAGGAAACGCGCCATGGCCGAGGCCAACCGTCAGATCGTGCTCGACCGCCTGCCGCAGGGCGACAAGCTCGGGCCGCAACACTTCCGCCTGACCGACGCCGCGCGGCCCGCGCCGGGCGAGGGCGAAGTGCTGTTGCGCACGCGCTACATCTCGCTCGACGCCGCCAACCGCGCGTGGATGCAGGGTGCGACCTACCGTTCCGCGCTGGAGTCCGGCCAGGTGATGGCCGGCGGCGCGCTAGCCGAGGTTGTGGAGTCCCGTGCGCCGAACCTCGCGCCCGGCGACCTGGTCTTCGCCGACACCGGCTGGCAGGACTACGCCGTGCTGCCGGCCAAGCGGCTTGCGAAACTGCCGGCGCTCGCGCCCGTAACGCACCTGATGAGCGTCTACGGGATCGCCGGCCTTACGGCCTATTTCGGGCTGCTCGAATGCGGAAAACCAAAGCCCGGCGAAACCGTCGTGGTGTCCGCCGCCGCCGGCTCGGTCGGTTCGATCGTGGGGCAGATCGCAAAGATCAAGGGATGCCGTGTCGTGGGCGTGGCCGGCGGGGCGGAGAAAGGACGCTGGCTGGTCGACGAACTCGGTTTCGACGCAACGCTGGACTACAAGGCAGGGGACCTGCGACGCCAGATGAAGGAGGCTATCCCGGAGGGGATCGACGTCTACTTCGACAACACCGGCGGCGAGATCTTCGAGACCTGCCTTTTCGCCATGAAAAACTTCGGGCGCATCGCTTGCTGCGGGGCGGTCTCCCAATATGACGGCGCGCCGCCGCCGCACGGGCCGCGCGGCATCCCTGGTCTGATCGTCACCAAACGCCTGACGCTTCGCGGCTTCGTGGTCATGGATTTCGACGATCGGCGCGAGGCCGCGCTGAAGGAATTGCAGGGCTGGGTCGCCTCCGGTCAGTTGAAAGTCCGCGAGGACATCATCGAGGGGCTCGAAAACACCCCCGCCGCTCTGATCGGCCTCCTGGCGGGAGAGAATCGCGGCAAAAGAATGGTCAAGGTTCGCTAGCCGAACACCGCTATTTCGCCTTTGGGGTGAGTGCGAATCACCGTGAATTCGCGCCTGCATTCAATGCGCGCGCGAGCTGACACCCCATGAGCGCCGTCTACAAATTCGAAGAGCTTTTCCCCGACCAGCCGGAGGCGGCGGCCGCCGCGCCCGCAACAGCGGCCGCCCCGTCACGGCTGATCGACCGGCTGGACGCCAAGCTGAGTGAGCTCACCTCTGGCGGTTATCGCATCCAATGGATCGAGGTCTCGCAGAAGGACCTGGTGACCCTTTTCGTCGAAGGCGGGGAGCAGGCGGTGCTGATGGATCCCGACCCGGACAGCGACCGGGCCTGGTACGGCGAGTTCGAGGTTCGGCCGAGCCTGAAGGATTTCGTCTGGATCTACATCGAGGGCGAGTTCGACCAGATGAGCGCCCACATCATCTCCTGACGCGTCAGCCGGCGTCGCGCAGCCCTAGGCCCGCCTTCCAGTCGAAAAGTTCCTGCAACACCTGCAGGGCTTTTCCGCGTTCGGATTTCAGGTCGGGGTCACGGCCGACGATTAGCCGGGCGTCGTCGCCGGCGGCGGCGATCAGGTCGCGGTGGGCGCCCAGGACATCGGCGAAGACATAGTCGGGGAAGCCGGACTGCTTGAGGCCCAGCGCGTCGCCGCCGCCGCGCAGCTCCAGGTCCGTCTCGGCGATCAGGAAGCCGTCGTCGGTACGTCGCAGGATGTCGAGCCGCTTCTGGGCGGTCTCCGAGAGCGGCGGGTCGTAGAGCAGGACGCAGGCGCTTTCCTGCCGCCCCCGACCGACACGTCCCCGAAGCTGGTGCAACTGCGCGAGGCCGAACCGCTCGGCTTGTTCGATGACCATGATGGTGGCGTTGGGGACGTTGACGCCGACCTCCACGACAGTGGTGGCGACCAGCACGGAGAGCCGGCCGTCGGCGAACTCGACCATTACCTTGTCCTTGGCGGCGGGCGCCATCTTGCCATGCACCAGCCCGACGCTGGGGCCGATCGTGGCCTTGAGCTCCTCGGCGCGGGTCTCGGCAGCCTTCAGGTCGATGAGCTCGGACTCCGAAACCAGCGGGCAGATCCAGAAGGCTTGGGCGCCGCCCTTCACCGCGTCGCGTAGACGGTCCTCGACCTCGCCGATGCGGGTCATGGGCGCGGCGCGCGTCGCCACCGGGGTGCGGCCTGGAGGTTTCTCGTCGATGCGGCTGACGTCGAGGTCGCCATAGAGCGTGAGCTCCAGGGTCCGCGGAATGGGCGTCGCCGACATGGCCAGGAGGTGGGTGGCCCAGCCCTTGGCCTGCAGCCGCTGTCGCTCGGCGACGCCGAAGCGATGCTGCTCATCCACGACCGCCAACTGGAGCTGGTGGAAGGCGACCTCATCCTGGAAGAGCGCGTGAGTGCCGACCGCAACCTTCACGGCCCCCGAGGCGAGCGCGCGCAGCTTCTCGGCGCGGCCCGCGCCCTTGTCGCGGCCGGTGAGCAGGATCACGCCGACGGCATGATCGGTGAGCGGACCCGCGATGGTCTCATAGTGCTGGCGCGCCAGGATCTCGGTGGGCGCCATCAGCGCGCTTTGCCCACCGCCGGCGGCGAGGTCGGCCATGGCGCACATCGCGACCACGGTCTTGCCGGAGCCGACGTCGCCCTGGATCAGCCGGCTCATCCGCTCGCCCGCGGCGAGGTCGGCGCGGATCTCCGCCAGCGCGCGTTCCTGCGCGCCGGTGAAGGCGAAGGGAAGGTCGGCGCGGATCTTGGCGGCCGTGTCGCTGGCGGCGACCCTGGCGGCCGGCTCCTTGCGCCGTTCGGCCTTGCGTTGCGCCATGGCGAGCTGCTGGGCCAGCAACTCGTCGAAGGCGAGACGGCGATAGTGCGGGCTGGTTGGCGACAGGTCCGCCTCGGATTCCGGATTGTGCAGGCGGCTAAGCGCCTCGCGCCAGCCCGTGAATCTCTCCCGCGCCCGCCAAGCCGCATCCTGCCACTCCGGAAGCTCCGGCACGCGTTCCAGAGCCTCCAGGGCGAAGGTGCGCACGCGCCGGGCGGGCAGGCCCTCGGTCGCCGGGTAGATCGCCTCCAGTTCGGGAATCTCGTCGCGCTTGTCCGGGGCGACCATGTAGTCGGGGTGCACCATCTGGCGGCCGAAATCGCGGTCCTCCACCTTGCCTGAGATGATCCGCTTCGCGCCGACGGGATGGCGGCCTTCGAGCTGGTCGCCGAAGCGGCCGAAGAACACCAGCGTCATGAAGCCGGTCGGGTCGCTCACCCGCATGCGCAGCGGCTGGGCCTTGGTGCGCGCCGGCTGGTGGCTGTCGATGGTGACCTCGAAGGTCATCACCTGGCCGTCCGTGGCGGCCGACAGGCTGGCCGGCGTGCGGCGGATCAGCGAGTGCGGCCGCAGGAACGCCACATCGCGCACGATCGGCCCGGCCAGCCGTTCCAGCAGCGGGGCCACGCGCGGGCCGACCCCCTTCAGCGAGGTGATGGGCGCAAAAAGCGGAAACAGAATCTCCGGCCGCATGATTGCAGCATAGCTGACCAGCGCTCAAACCCTGGCTAGCAAAGGCGCGCCGCGCGCTCTATATCCGCGACCTCTTCATGATGATCGATGACGACGCCCGGCTGAAAAAGCTGAAGTTCCGCGCGTGGCGCCGGGGCTTCAGGGAAGCGGACCTCATTTTGGGGCCGTTCGCGGACAGGCATGTCGCGAGCATGACCGCCGCCGAGCTGGACACGTTCGAAGCCCTGCTCGATCAACCGGACCAGGACCTGTATGCCTGGATTATCGGTACGGCGGAAACGCCGGCGGCGTTCGATCACGAAATCATGAGCCGGATCAAAGTTTTCCGGGATATTGCTCACGGTGGCGGCGTCCGTGGCGGCTGATGGTTCGCGTCCTGTGAGCGCGGCCGAGATGCGCCGCGTCTCCGACGATCCGGGCGCGCTCGATCTGGTCGGCGCGCCGGAGGGCTTCGACGCCCTGGTGATGGCCGACATGGTGCGGGCGCGCAAAGGCCTGTCGGTGTTCGTCGCCCGCGACGGCGCGCGGCTCTCCGCCTTCTGCGACGCGTTCCGGTTCTTCGCGCCTGATGTGGAGGTTTTGGCCTTCCCGGCCTGGGACTGCCTGCCTTACGACCGGATCGGGCCGTCCGGTGGCGTCGCCGCCCAGCGGATGACGACGCTCTCGCGGCTGGCCGACGGGTTGGACGGCAAGGCGCGGGTGCTGGTTACCTCGGTTCCGGCCCTCGTCCAGCGTGTGCCGCCGCAGAGCGCCGTGAAGGGCGCCAGCTACGCGGCGCGCACCGGCAATGTGGTCGAAATCGCCGACCTCGAGGCCTATTTCGCGGTCAACGGCTACCAGCGGGCCTCGACAGTCTCGGAGAAGGGCGAGTTCGCCATTCGCGGCGGCGTGATCGACGTCTTCCCGCCCTCCGCCGACGAGCCCGTGCGTCTCGACCTGTTCGGCGACACCTTGGAGTCCATCCGCGCCTTCGATCCTGAGACACAGCGGTCGACGAAGCAGCTGAAGGACATCTCGCTCCTGCCGGTCAGCGAGGCGCTGCTCGACAAGGACGCCATCTCGCGTTTCCGGGCGGGCTATCTGGAAGCCTTCGGCGTGGCGGGGGACGATCCGCTCTACGCCACGGTCTCCGAAGGCGGCCGCCGGGCCGGCATGGAGCATTGGCTGCCGCTCTTCTACCCGAAGATGGCGACGCTGTTCGACTACCTGCCGGACGGCGCGCTGGTCGCCCTGGACCACCTGGGTCGCGAGGCGCGCGACGAGCGCCTGGCGATGATCGCCGACGCCTACGAGAGCCGCGCTCAGGCCGAGCGGCGCGTCCACTATCATCCGCTTGAGCCTGACCGGCTCTACCTGACCGCCGACGAGTGGAAGGCGCTGATGGCCAGGCGCGCGACGCGCCGGTTCTCGGCCTTCCAGGAAGCCGAGGGCGAGGCGGTCGTGGACATGGGCGCACGGACTGGGCGCAACTTCGCCCCCGAGCGGCAGCGCGACAGCGTCAACCTCTTCGAGGCGACCGCCGAGCACGCCCGCGCGTTGGCGGCAGGCGGCAAGCGGGTGCTGTTCGCGTCCTGGTCGGAAGGTTCGTCCGAGCGGTTGGGCTCGATGCTGGCCGACCACGGCCTGACCGGCGCGCCCTTCGCGCCCTATTGGGACGCCGCCAAGGCCGCGAGCCCCAAGACGCCGCAACGCATCGTGCTGCCGCTGGAATCCGGCTTCGAGACGGACGCGCTCGCCGTCATCTCCGAGACCGACATCCTGGGCGACCGGCTGTCGCGGCCGCGGCGCCGCAGGCGGGCCTCGAACTTCCTGGCTGAAGCCTCGGCACTGACCCAGGGCGACCTCGTCGTCCACATCGACCACGGCATCGGCCGCTACGAGGGCCTGAAGACCCTCGACGTGCAGGGTGCGCCACACGACACGCTGGAGATCCACTACGGCGGGGAGGCCAAGCTCTACCTGCCGGTGGAGAACATCGACCTTTTGACCCGCTACGGCGCCGAGTCCGAGGGCGTGATCCTCGACCGGCTGGGCGGGGCGGCCTGGCAGGCCCGCAAGGCGCGCGCCAAGACCCGCCTGCGCGAGATGGCCGAAGGCCTGATCCGCATCGCCGCTGAGCGTGCGACCAAGTCCATCGACCCGGTGGCGCCGCCGCACGGCGTCTTCGACGAATTCTGCGCGCGCTTCCCCTACGAGGAGACCGACGACCAGCTCAACGCCATCGGGGACGTTCTGGAGGACCTTTCGGCGGGCAAGCCGATGGATCGCCTGATCTGCGGCGACGTGGGCTTCGGCAAGACCGAGGTGGCGTTGCGCGCGGCCTTCGTGGTGGCGATGAGCGGCCAGCAGGTGGCGATCGTAGCGCCCACGACGCTGCTGGCCCGCCAGCACTACAAGACCTTCAGCGAGCGCTTCGAGGGCTGGCCCGTAAAGGTGCGGCGCCTGTCGCGCCTGGTCCCGGCCAAGGAGGCGGCCGAGACCCGCGAGATGCTGAAGAACGGCGAGGCCGAGATCATCGTCGGCACCCACGCGGTGCTGTCGAAACAGGTGGGCTTTCGCAACCTGGGCCTAGTGATCGTCGACGAGGAGCAGCACTTCGGCGTCAAGCACAAGGAGAAGCTCAAGGAGCTGCGCGCCGACGTACACATGCTGACGCTGACCGCGACGCCGATCCCGCGCACGCTTCAGATGTCGCTGTCCGGCATCCGGGAAATGTCGATCATCGCCACGCCGCCGGTCGACCGTCTGGCGGTGCGCACCTACGTCACACCTTGGGACCAGGTGGTGATCCGCGAGGCGCTGCTGCGCGAGAAGTATCGCGGCGGCCAGGCCTACTATGTCGCGCCGCGCATCTCCGACCTGCCGGACCTGACCCGCTATCTGCGCGAGCAGGTTCCGGAGGTGAAGTTCGTGGTCGGCCACGGCCAGATGGCCCCGACCCAGATCGAGGAGGTGATGAGCGCCTTCTATGACGGGCAATACGACGTGCTGCTATCGACCACGATCGTGGAGAGCGGCCTCGACATCCCGACCGCCAACACCCTGGTCATCCACCGCGCCGACATGTTCGGCCTCTCCCAGCTCTATCAGCTGCGCGGCCGGGTCGGCCGGGCCAAAAGCCGCGCCTATGCCTACATGACCACACCCGCCGAGAAACAGATCACGCTCTCCGCGGAACGGCGGCTGAAGGTGTTGCAGTCGCTGGACAGCCTGGGCGCGGGCTTCCAGCTCGCCAGCCACGATCTCGATATCCGCGGCGGCGGCAACCTGCTGGGCGAGGAGCAGTCCGGCCATATCCGGGAGATCGGGGTCGAGCTCTACCAGCAGATGCTGGAGGACGCGGTCAACGAGCTGAAGAC
>Ga0207690_10000285_pt1 | contig 35963 bp, 28 predicted proteins | sample KBSC23metaG_FD_184315 | JGI IMG/M metagenome (GOLD analysis project Ga0207690, IMG submission 184315) | Corn rhizosphere microbial communities from Kellogg Biological Station, Michigan, USA - KBS C2-3 metaG (SPAdes) (version 2) | ecosystem: Host-associated > Plants > Roots > Rhizosphere > Soil ... | reverse complement strand
GCGCGCCGACAGAATGTCCCTTGGCATTTCAGGAGATCGCGGAGCATGACTGCCGGACCGGTACTGATCCTCGCAGCCTCGGCGCTGACGATCGTTGCGGCTCCGCTGGCGCTGGGAGTGGCCGGCGTCGTATCCGCTCGCCGCACACATGGCGACCATGCAGCCATTGCCGGAAGCTGGCGGCTCACGGCGGCGTCGACGCTGCTCTACGTGCTCGCGTTCAACCTGACGTTCTTCATCCAGGAGCTGTTCCTGGTGCTGCCCAAGGCGCTCACGCCGGGCCTGCGCCCAACCCTGTACCACAACAACCACAGCTGGGAAGGCACGAATCCGCTTGCCGGCCTGTTCCAGGGCACCGGCGTGCTGGCGACCCTGTCCGTCGGCCTGTTCTGCCTGTGGCTGCTCGGGCGGCCGCGGGAACGATCGGACGGCGCCCGGTTGTTCCTGTACTGGATGGCGTACTGCGGCTGCTTCATGGCGTTGCCGCAGGTCGTCATCGGGGCGCTGAGCCAGGGCAGCGATGTCGGCATGGCGATGAGCTACCTGCACTTCGGCGAAACCGCGCGCATCGGTGCGGGCCTGCTCGCCTTGGGCCTGATGCCGGCCGTCGCGTTGCAATTCCGGCGTCCGGCGCTCGAGCTCGCCCGTGTCCGCGAGCACATCGAGGGTCCTGGTTCCCGCGCGCGTTTCGTGTTCCGCACCATAACCCTGCCGGCGCTGCTCGCCACCGCGCTGGTCGTCCCGTTCCGCGTTCCGCGCGAACTGCTCGAGGTTCTCATCGTGCCCTTGCTGGTACTCCTTTGTGGCATCCCCTGGATCCAGGCGGGAGCCTGGCGCGTACGCGACGCCAGGGCCAACGGAACCTCGACCGCCCCGTCGCTCGCCTACCTGTTCGCCGCAGCCCTGGGGTTGCTGCTGCTCTTCCAGTGCGTTCTCAGGCCGGGCATCCGCTTCTACTGAAAACGAACGGGGCGCCGATCCAGCGTGGTACCGGGACCCGAATCTGCGCGGGAGCCTGTCGCATACAAGGAAGTTCCGAACCGGCCAGCTCCTCCGGCCCGCTCGAAAAGCGCACTCCGGCTTTGGCTCGACCCTAGTTCCTGCTCCCGGCGCTGCGGCGGCTTAGCGCGGCGGCGCGGTTCATGGCCCGGCGTGCGTGGCGCTCCTCGCCCAGTTGCCGATAGGCGTGGGCCAGCCCGAGGTAGAAACGCGAGTCGCCGTCATAAAGGCGGATGGCCCGCCGGTAGTGCTGCACGGCGCCCGCGTAATCGCCCTGCTTCTCATTGTCCTCGGCCTGCAGGAACTGGAAATAGGGGTCTTTCACCTGGACCTTCTCGAGACGCCGCGCATAGACGGCGCGGCGCGCCTCGTCGCCGTTGTTCCGGTACAGCGCCACCAGGTTCATCAGCGCACCTGCGTTCGCCGGGTCGAGCGCCAGCGCCTTCAGGTAATCGCGTTCGGCCGCCCGCGGATCGCCCTCGCGCAGGTGCAACACGCCGGCATTGGCCCAGGCGCTGGCATAGCGCGGGGCCAGTTGCAGCGCCATATCCATGTATGGAGCGGCCGCCGCGGGCGAGGCACCGGCAAGCAGCTCGGCGGCGCGGTTGTTGTAGTAGAGCGCCAGCAGGTGCTGGTCGGAAATCCGCTCGGGTGGCTTGTGCGACATCACCAGATCCCGCGCCACATCCACCGTGAGGCGCGAGCGGCCAATGGCGATGCCTGCGTTGACGTGGTTGAACCGGTAGACGATGTCGTCGCCCACGCGCCAGGCCACGACGTCGTCAAGCTCCTGCCCGTAGGCCTGCAAGCCGGACTCGTGCGCCAGCGCCACGGTCAGCAGGGTGAAGGTCAGGCAATTGGCCTTGCGAGTGCGGTAGGCCTGTTCGATGGTCAACGTGGCGTCGGCCGAATACTCCATGCCCAGGCCCGACTTTTGGAACAGGAAGCCCACCAGCCGTTCCAGTCGCGACCTTCCGGAACCGCTGGCATCGATGACCTGTTGCTGCAGCTGCGCACGCAACTCCGGCGGCACCGCCATGACCTGCTCCGGGCGCGGCATCGGCAACACGGCCGGCGTGGCCGGCGCGACCGAGGCAACCGGCGCGACCGACATGGCCGGCGCAGGCATGGCAACGGACCATGCCAGGATTGCCGCGTACGCCCAGGTCACCATGCCGAAACCCTCCACGCCCAGGGGCGGGAACGTTTACCGAGGCCAGTCTAGTCCTTTCGCAGGCGCCGGATCGGTTCGCTCGCGATGGCAGGACCGTGCCCGGCATATCTGGCCACAGCCATTGCCCCTGGCATCATTTCGGACGCGGTCAGCCGGCCGCGATGCTTGCCGTCAGTCGCCAGCTTCAACAGTGACAACGTGCGCCTGGATCTTGCCGTCGACACTGCCCCGCCCGAATCGCCTGGCGATGGCTTCCGCGGCGACCTCGGTAGCTACACCGAGCCGGGCGGCATCACGGGTCTCGATCTCGTTCCGCAGCGGGGTGCCCTGACAGTAAGCCAAGGCGACCTTCTGGGGAGACTCCGCGCGGCTGCGCGCCGCGACGGTGTCGATCCGCGGCGAGCGGGTGAAACCGCCTTTGGCCAGATCCCGTGCGATCTGCTCGCGATCGTGATAACCGTGGGGCGTGCGGGCCATGAAGCGCGGCGGGTCCCACGGAAAGACGGATGCCAGCGCGGTGGTGACGACGTCGGCAAATTCGTTTTCCCCGATCCGGTCCCACACGCTGAAAATGAAAACGCCCCCTTTTCTCAGCACCCGACGCGCCTCGGCGAACGCCCTGGACTTGTCCGGAAAGAACATCGCGCCGAACTGGCACACGACAGCGTCGAACATCGCGTCCTCGAACGGCAACCGCAGCGCGTCCGCCTGGCGCCATTCGACGGTGCGAGGGGTTCCCACGGCGCGGGCATGATCGAGCATCGCCTGGTTCAAATCGGTGGCGACGATCGCGCAGCTTTCCGGCAGCGCCGCCGCCATCGCACGCGTTACCACGCCGGTACCAGCGGCGATTTCCAGCACCCGGGAAAGCGGCCTCGGCCTCAGCCGGCTCACCAGGTCTGTCGCGTAGGGCGCAAAGATCAGCGGCACCATGTACGTGTCGTAGAGTTCCGGGACGGAACCGGCAAACACCGCGTCGGCATCACGACCACTCATGGCGCTCACCCCATCGCAATGCCGCTCTGGGCGGCATGACTGTCGCGGCGCATGGACCGCCACGGCACCCTCGACGCGTGTCGGCGAACCGCCAGACCCGCAGGCCTGCGCGAACCTGCGTTCACCGTCGGCTTCGCGCCAAGGCCTGCCTGAAAACGATAGCACCTCCATGCCGGCCGATGAGCAGGGGCCGGCAGCGGTTCGTCAACCCTGGCGGTAGCGCTGCATCTTGTCCGCGGTGCCGCAGGTTTCCATGGCGCACCAGCGGCGGCGTTGATTCTTGCTGGTATCGAGAAACAGCCATCCGCAGGAGGCGGTATTGGCGCAGCGGCGAAGCCGCGAGGCGGACGGGCCGCCAAGCAGCTCCAGCGCATCGAGCGCGATGCGCTTGAGCGGCAGCCATGCGTCGCGTGCACCGGCGCGCCAATGCAGGTGCCCGTCCGCGCCGAACGATTGGCCGGCCCAGGCCCGGTGCAGCCAGCGGTCGAGACCGCGCACCGCGTCCGCGGGTGGCGGCGCATCGTCGATCCGCGCAGCGAACAGCACATGCAGGTGATGGCGCAGGGCCGCCACCTCGCGCATCAACGCAGCGCGCTTGTGCGCGGCGCGCGGCGCACGGACGCCATCGTCCGCATGCAGCGCTCCGGCGCGGATGCACCACTCGATGAAGCGCTGCGGCTGCTGCAGGTAATCCTCGACCTCCACCGCGTAGCGGTCGTGGATGGTGTTGACGAAATCCAGGCACAAGCGCCCACCATCCAATCGGATGGCGGCGATCGGCCGTGGAGGCAAATGGCGGTTTTCGGGTGGCATGCGGTCTTGCTTGATGCTCCGGGCCGTGACCTTTGAACTACCTTCTAAATCATTTTAGATGGTAGCTTGCTTGCCGACATCAAGACCACGGCGGCGAGATCACTGCATGATGCCCGAATCGACACTCTCGACGGCGCCATCGATCGATGCAACGCAACGCAAACTGATCGTCGGCATCGTCATCGTGACGCTGCTGACCGTGATCCTCATGGTCGCCGACCTGGCCACCGGCGGCCGCCCCGATCCGGCGCCGCTGCGCGGCGCATCCACTCTGCTCGACGGCCCCTGGCGATTCCATACCGGCGACGATCCGCGCTGGGCGGCCGCCGACACGGACGTCAGCGGCTGGGAGACGATGGACCTGACCGCCCCGCCCGGCAGCCACGATGGCGACGTGGGCTTGCCCGACTACGTTCGCGGATGGAGCGCGCACGGCCATCCCGGCTATCACGGCTACGCCTGGTACCGGCGCACGGTGACGGTGCCGGCCGGCAGCGCGTCGTGGGACATCCTCGGGCCGACCCTCGTCGATGACGGCTATGAGCTGTACTGGAACGGCCGGCTGCTGGGCGGCTCGGGCAGGCTCGGCACCGATCCGCGCCTGGTCGGCACGCGGCCGCTGCGGTTCGCCCTGCCCGCCGACGCGGCGGGCACGAGCGGCGTGCTCGCCGTCCGCACCTACATGCTGCCCCACTCCGGCCCCAGTGCGGACGGCGGCGGCATGCACGCCGCGCCCATCCTGGCGCCGCGGCCGACGAGCGAAGCGCTGCATCGCGCACAGTGGCAACGGACCATCGCCGGCTACATCCTCGATGCGGTCGAGCCAGCCGCCATGCTGGCGCTCGTCGGCCTGGCGCTCGTGTTCGGCTCGCGCAGCAGCCGCAAGGGTTTCCTGATGTTTGCGTGCATCGCGCTCGCGCTTACGGCCGCCAGGCGGCTCGACAATGCGATCGTGTCATGGACCGACCTGCAGGATCTGCGCACCTATGCGTGGCTGGCCTCGGTGATGTGGGTCCCGACGATGACCGCCTGGCTGCTGGCCTGGAACCGCTGGCGCCTGCCCGCATGGCGGAGCATCGACACGCTGGCCGTCGCACTGGGCGTCGCCGGCATCGTCGGTGCCCTGGCCCCCTTGCCGATCTGGACGAACATCAGCCGGCTGGGTTCGATCGCGCTGTTCGCCGTGATCGTCGCGCGCATCGTCCGCGGCGGCCCGGTGCGCATCCTGGCGCTCGTCACGCTGGCCTCGGTCCTGGCCGCCCTGTTCGGCGGCGAGCTGCTCGATCCGCTCGGCGTGCCGGGCATCTGGTTCCCGTTCAACATCGGCGTGTCGCGGACGCAGTACGTCTACGCGATCGGCATCCCGTTGCTGGCCGTCCTGATCGTGCGGACCCTGCTGCCTGGGAACGCGAACGGTAGCGATGCCGGTGCGCCGCCGTAGTCCGCTGGCGCGTCGGTGCCGAAATTGTCCCTGATACCTTTCCCTGAACCTTTTCAACCTACGGGCGACGGCACAACGCCCGCACGTACGCCACGTACAACAGCGCCCCCACCAGCGGCATCGCATACCACGCGTAAGACGCGGCGCTGCCACTCAGCCAGTGCAGGCAGATCACGATGCCCGCGCTCAGCACGCACAGCGCCGGCAACAGATACATCGACAGATCCAGCACCCTCAACACGGATTTACTCCGCCAGGTACCGGAAGCCAGACCGCCACCGGCGAAAACCGCCAGCATGAACATGCAATTCGCCAGCGCCAGTTGGCCGAGCGTGCCGAGCAGAGTCCATCCGAGTGACATGGTGCGCGCCTCCCTGGCCGAGTCGGGCTTACCTTATGACATGCGAAGAAGGTGAACCTGACCCCGTTAGTTCGTGCCTATCCGAGGAAAACAGGTCAGGTTCACTTCCTTGGGGGATTCAAGTGAACGCGGCCCTGTTCTTGTCATCGATCTCCGCGGCCTTCTGCGCGAGTTCCTTGATCTTGAGCACACGCAACTGCTCAGACTTTTTGAGTCCTTGGCGAGCCTCTTTGATCACCTCGTGGGCGAGATTCTGGTTGGTGTGATGCCGCTTCGCGTCGATGGCGGCATCCAGCCGTTGCTGCGCTGCCCTGATTCCTTTATCGACTCGGTAGAGAGGGCCATGCGGGTTCGTGGTCAGAGGTGGGATGTAGCTTTTCGTCATGGCGTTTCTTCGTGATCAGGACGGCACGATAGCCCGGTTGACCCCGTGGCTCATTTAGCCATCCGAATAAAATGAACATGGCCCCTGTTCTTGCGTGAAGAACCCATCAATAGCCGGCGGCCAGACCGGCTGGACGACGGGGGTCGTTGGCGCCTTCCAGCAGGCCGGTCTTTGGATTGAGCAGGATCGCTTCGACCGCGCCCCCGCTGAACTGCTTGAACGTGTAGCCCATCGCTTCCAGGGTCTGCTGCGACTTCGGCGTGAGCAGGCCCTGCCCCGCGTAAACGACGTCCGGATACCACTGCTGATGCAGGCGTGGCGCGTTGACGGCTTGCTGCATGTTCATGCCGAAGTCGACCACGTTGAGGAAGCTCTCCAACGTGGACGAGATGATGGTGGCGCTGCCGGGACTGCCCGTGAGCATGAACGGCTTGCCGTCGCGCAGCACGATGGTTGGCGTCATGGAGCTCAAGGGTCGCTTGCCCGGCTCGACCCGGTTGATCACGCCCTGGACCAGGCCGGCCCCGTTGGCCACGCCGGGCTTGCCGGTGAAGTCGTCCATTTCGTCGTTGAGGAAGAAGCCCGTGTCGCCGGCGATCTGCTTGTTGCCGAACAGGAAGTTGACGGTGTAGGTGACGGCGACGGCGTTGCCGTCCTTGTCGACCACCGAGTAGTGCGTGGTGTGATTGCCTTCGGGTGCGCCGAGGCTGCCCTGGACCTCGGATGACGGCGTGGCCTTGTCCGGCTTGATGGTGGCGCGAAGCTTCGCCGCGTGCGCGTCAGAGAGCAGCGTGTCGATCGGGTTGTGCACGAAGGCCGGATCGCCCAGGTAGGTGTTGCGGTCGGCAAAGGCGCGGCGCTCGGCCTCCACCAGGTAGTGCACGCTGTCGACCGAGCCGTAGCCCCACTTGGCGAGCGGGTAAGGCTTGATGATCTGCAGGATCAGGCACAGCGTGGTGCCGCCCGAGCTCGGCGGTGGCGCCGACACCACGGTGTAGCCGTGGTACTCGCACTGGATCGGCTTCTCCCACTGCGCGGTGTAGTCGGCAAAGTCGCGCAGCGACAGGATGCCGTCGTTGGCATCGCTGCCTTTGACCACGGCGTGGGCGATCGGGCCCTCGTAGAACGCCTTGGTGCCGCCTTTCGCGATCAGCTCGAGTGTGTGCGCGAGATCCTTCTGCACCAGCCGTTCGCCGACCTTGAACGGCTTGCCATGGTTGAGGAAGATTGCCGCCACGTTGGCATGCTTCGCAAAATCGTCGGTGCTCGAGTCGAGGCTGTCGACATCACCCTGCTGGAGCACGTAGCCGTCGCGGGCCAGCTTGATGGCCGGCGCGATGAGCTGTTGCAGCGACATCGTGCCGTAGGCCTTCAACGCGGTAGCGAACCCCATCACCGTGCCCGGTACGCCCACACCGAGATAGCTGTCGGTACTGCGTCCCTCGACGACATTGCCGTCGGCGTCCTGGAACATCGTCGGTGTCGCCTTCGAAGGCGCCTTCTCGCGGAAATTGAGGAACAGGTTGCGGCCATCCTTGAGGTGGATGGTCATGAACCCACCGCCACCGATATTGCCGCAGCACGGATGCACCACGGCTTCCGCAAAACCGACCGCCACGGCGGCGTCCACGGCATTGCCGCCGCGTTTGAGAATGTCCACACCCACCATCGTGGCCAGGTGCTGTGCACTGACCACCATGGCGTGTTTGGCGGTGACCGGCCTGGCGTTCTGCAGTGCCGCCCGGGTGCTGACGGGCTCATGGCCGGTCTCGTCGGGATTGACGTTCTGGGCGTTAGCCAGTGCGCTGAACACTGCCAGCGTCGCCACCAGCAGGGCGCGGCGCCTCCATCGGCTGCCGTGGAACGCCTCCGCGTGCGTGGCTGGCCTGGCATCGAGTCGCGCTGTGTTTGGATCGGACATGGGTTCACTCCCGGCATGGATCGGACCAGCATAGCCGCGACGTCGCCAACGGTGTCAGCGGTGGCGCGCCACGGCATCGGCCAGCGGGGGATGAACCTATAGAGCTCGGGACCGAGTCTGCACAAAAACCTGGGCGCACATGGAAGTGACTCCGAGTCGCTTAGCTGGTGGAAATTGTCCCTGACACTTTTACTTGGACGCGATCGGGCGGTGTCCGTAACTGAAGATGCGGGTCGCTTCCCATTTCCCGGCGCGGTGCCGCCAGACGATCAGGAACTGGGCTTCGCCGAAACATTGGTCGGTCTTCAGGTCGCAGAACTTGTGCCAGCCTTGCTCGATCGCGCCGAAATCCTTGATCGGAAAAATCTCGAGGCTGCCGGGGACGAGTTCGCGCCGGAAATGTCCGCACACGTTCTTTTCCGTGTTGGCGAGGTAGGCGGCACGCGTCCAGGTCACGCCACCCTTGTCGTGATAAAACTCCAGACCCTTCGCCAAGTAACCCGCATGCTTTTGCAGTCCCCCGGGGCTGTCGCAATGATTGAAGGCATCGAACAATTCGGTATCCAGCCCGGAAACCGTCTTGGTCAGCGCATCCGTTGAAGCGGCACTCTTGTCCGCGCCGGGAGCAGCCTCCGCGCTCGCCGCCATGGCGGCAAGCATGATGCCGAAGAAGAGGGCGATCTTATTCACATCGGTTTCCTTGGCAGTTCAGCAAAAGTGCACTCTGACCCCCGGTTTTTGCGTAGGCTAAATCAAGTGATCCCGACCCCGTTATTCCTTCCTATGGCACGCGCATACCTTCGATGACACGCACACCCAACATGGTCTTGAGTAGCTGCAGTCGCTCAGATAAATGCCCTTCTATGACCAGCACCGCTTGTGTGTCGACCTCCTTTTGCTCAGCGACAACCATCGCGTGCAGAACGGCTGCATATTTCACGCACTGATAGATTCCACGCGTGAGGTCCAGCTCATCTGACGACAGCGGTTTGACCTCCACGCCGATCCATTCCGGCCCGAAATCGAAGAACACGTCCAGGCTGTCGCCGGAGGGCAGTCGTTCTTCGCTGCGACCATAGCGCCCTCCAGTCTTGGCGCCTACCAGTTGCGGGTGTTGCCTCACGTACTCCTTCAGCTTTTTATGGGCTTCGCCTTCGCCTCCGGCTCGAAACTGTGCGGCCCCCTTGAGCAATTCCTCAAAGTCAGTTTTGACCGGTTCGAGCTTCAAGGCAGCCAACACTGCGGGCCACTTTGGATAGGCATAGATCTGCTGCATGACCTGTTCGGTCATGCGTCGACGCTGCATTGGGCTCATTCCCTTCCAGTCATCAGCATCGGGCATGAACCAACCAAAGCCTTGCCCGGGCGTCCGGTCTTGCTGATTGACGACCAAACACTGGATAGGCGGAATCTCCTCATTCCACTGCTTACCCAGGTTGATCAGCGTTTGTCCCACGCTGCCGAGGGGCCAATTGAGCGTCCTTGGATTCGACATACCCAGCTCATCAGCCAAGGTCTGGTAGAACATTGGCTGACCGGCCAACGCCTGGCGTACAAGCACGGGCAATGCTCGTTGGGCGCGCTTCTGGTATTCCTTCGCCCCCCACATGCTGTCGGCGACAACAGCCGTTTCTTTCCTTACCATTCGAGCCCCCGACTGCGGCTTCTAATCGCGGGCAGGGGTCAAGTTCATCCGTCACCCTGCCAAAAAGCAAAAGGGCAGCATCACTGCCGCCCTCCGATCACTTCAATGTCGAATCACGTTCATCCGCACTTGCTATACCCACAATTCAGGCAAGTCTGACACCCGTCCATCAGCACCAGTGCCTGGGTGTTGCACTTGGCGCACAGCGTGGCGCCGGGCGGGAAGCCGGAGGATTCGGTATCGCCGGAGGCTGTCGCGGCTGAAGCCGCTCCCGCACGAGCCGCGGCTACGTCAGTGTTTTTTTTTGCCCCGGCCTGCTCGTACGCCGCGCGCTTCTCGGCAATCAGCTTCCGCGTCGCGTCGTCCATTTCCGGATCATGGATCAGGCCGATGTTCTTCATGTGCTGTTCGATCACGCCGCCGATCTCGGCGACGATGCTGGGCATGTAGATGCCGCCGGCCTTGAAGTAGCCGCCGCGGGGGTCGAACACGGCTTTCAGTTCTTCCACGATGAAGGTGACGTCGCCGCCTTTGCGGAACACGGCAGAGAGGATGCGGGTGAGCGCCACGATCCACTGGAAGTGGTCCATGTTCTTCGAGTTGATGAAGATCTCGAAGGGGCGGCGCAGCTCATGCTTGGTGCCGGCGTTGAGCACGATGTCGTTGATGGTGACGTACAGCGCGTGCTCGAACAGCGGCGACTTGATCTTGAAGGTGGAGCCGACCAGGGTCTCGGGCCGCTCGACGCTTTCGTGCATCTGGATCACTTCGGCCGTGGGCGCCTCTTTCGGCGCGGCGGCGACGGCCGGGGTGGCGGCAACCTTGTCTTCGGGTTTGACCACGTTGTAGCCCGTGATCTTCTTGTCGATCTTGATCGCCATGGTGTTCGCTTCTTTATCGAGTGTTGGTGCCGGAGTGGACGCGGCGTGCTGCGTAGACATGCGGCCCGGCGCGTGGCCGGGCCGCATGCGGTGTCGCTTACTTCCGTTTTGCAGCGGCCTTCTTGGCGGCAGGCTTGCGCGCTGCCGACTTGACGCTCGCCTTCTTGCTGGCAGTGGACCTCTTGGCCGTCTTGGCGACGGCCTTCTTGCTGGCGGACTTCTTCGCTGCCGCCTTTTTCGGTGCGGCCTTCTTGCCGGCCGACTTCTTGCTGCTGACCTTCTTTGCGGCCTTGGCGGCTTTCTTCTTCACCACCTTGGCGACTTTCTTCGCGACCTTCTTCACCGCCTTCTTCGCGGCGCCGGCCTTCTTGACGACTTTCCTGGCTGCCTTCTTGACGGCCTTCTTCGCGGCGGTCTTCTTCACTGCGGCTTTCTTCGCCACCTTCTTGGCCGCCTTTTTCACGGCTTTCTTGGCGGCGGCTTTCTTCGGCGCAGCTTTTTTCGCAGCAGCCTTCTTGGGCGCGGCCTTCTTCTTTGCAGCAGCCTTCTTGGGCGCGGCCTTCTTGGCGGCAGCCTTCTTTGGCGCAGCCTTCTTCGCAGCGGCCTTCTTCGGCGCTGCCTTCTTGGCCGCGGCCTTCTTCGGGGCGGCCTTCTTCTTCGCTGCCGGCTTCTTCTTTGCCGGCGCGGGTGCGGCAACCGGCGCAGCCGGCGGCACTTCCGGCAAGACCGGCAGGACTACGGCAGGCGCCTCGGCGGCGGCCGGCGTGGTGGTGGTGTTGCTCGCTTCGGTTTCGTTATCGATGGACATGCTGGTGTTCCCCTCCGGTGGACCGCTTGAGTTGCCGCACGCCGGGGGCGTGCGACGGTTCAGAACTTGCCGTAGTAGCCTTCCTTCAAGGCATCGAAGAGGTTGGCGGCGGAGTGCATTTCGCCGTCGTATTCCACCTGCTCATTGCCTTTCAGTTCGACAACGCTACCGTCTTCGAGCTCGAAGCGGTAGAGGGTGCTTTCAAGGTCCGCTTCCTTGACCAGCACGCCCTGGAACGCGGCGGGGTTGAAGCGGAACGTGGTGCATCCCTTCAGGCCCTGCTTGTAGGCGTAGAAGTAGATGTCCTTGAAGTCCTCGTAGGGGTAGTCGGTGGGCACGTTGGCGGTCTTGGAGATCGACGAGTCGATCCACTTCTGCGAGGCGGCCTGGATGTCCACGTGCTGTTTCGGGCTGATGTCGTCGGCGGAGACGAAGTAGTCGGGCAGCTTGTTGGCCGCCTCGTCGGTGGACACCTTGGCGTCGGCGTTGATCAGGGCGCGGTAGGCCAGCAGCTCGTAGCTGAGCACCTCGATCTTTTCCTTGGACTTCTTGCCCTCGCGGATCACGTTGCGCGAATAGCTGTGGGCGAAGCTGGGCTCGATGCCGTTGCTGGCGTTGTTGGCCAGGCTCAGGCTGATCGTGCCGGTGGGCGCGATCGAGCTGTGGTGGGTGAAGCGCGCGCCGGTCTCGGCCAGCTGCTCGACCAGGTTCGGCGCCACCGTGGCGATGCGCTGCATGTAGCGGCTGTACTTCGCGTGCAGCACGCGGCCGGGGATGGCGTCGCCGACCTTGTAGCCGTCGGCGACCATTTCCGGGCGCTTGCGCAGCATGTCGCCGGTGACGGTGTAGTCGCGCAGCAGGATCGGCGCGGCGCCCTTTTCCTTGGCCAGCTCCAGCGCCACTTCCCAGCCGGCCACGGCCATCTCGCGCGAGACGTCCTCGGTGAAGCTCACCGCGTCGGCCGAACCGTAGCGCATCTTCAGCATGGTCACGGTGGAACCCAGGCCGAGGAAGCCCATGCCGTGGCGGCGCTTGCCCATGATCTCGTTGCGCTGCTGCTCCAGCGGCAGGCCGTTGATCTCGACCACGTTGTCGAGCATGCGGGTGAACACCTTGACCACTTCGCGGTACTCGTCCCAGTCGAAGCGTGCCTTGGGGCCGAACGGGTCGCGCACGAAGGTGGTCAGGTTGACCGAGCCGAGCAGGCACGAGCCGTACGGCGGCAAGGGCTGTTCGCCGCACGGGTTGGTGGCGCGGATGTGCTCGCACCACCAGTTGTTGTTCATCTCGTTGACCTTGTCGATCAGGATGAAACCGGGCTCGGCGTAGTCGTACGTCGAGACCATGATCATGTCCCACAGGTGCCGCGCGCGGATGTGGCCGTAGATCTTGCAGGCGACCAGGCCGTCCTCGCGGTCGACGTAGTTCTCGTGGGTGGGCCACTCGCGCCAGACCACCTGGGCCGGGTCGTCGACGTCGATCTCGTCCTTTTCCTTGACGTGCACCGGGAACACCAGCGGCCAGTCGTGGTCGTGCTCGACCGCGTCCATGAAGCCGTCGGTGATCAGCAGGCTGAGGTTGAACTGGCGCAGCCGGCCGTCCTCGCGCTTGGCGCGGATGAATTCCTTGGCGTCGGGGTGGCTGATGTCGAACGTGCCCATCTGCGCGCCGCGGCGGCCGCCGGCGCTGGAGACGGTGAAGCACATCTTGTCGTAGATATCCATGAACGACAGCGGGCCCGAGGTGTACGCGCCGGCGCCGGACACGTACGCGCCGCGCGGGCGCAGCGTGGAGAACTCGTAGCCGATGCCGCAGCCGGCCTTCAGGGTCAGGCCGGCCTCGTGCACCTTCTCCAGGATGTCGTCCATCGAGTCGCGGATGGTGCCGGAGACGGTGCAGTTGATGGTGCTGGTGGCCGGCTTGTGCGCCAGCGCGCCGGCGTTGGAGGTGATGCGGCCGGCAGGGATCGCACCGCGGCGCAGCGCCCACAGGAAACGCTCGTACCAGTGGCTGCGCAGCTCGTCGGTGGCTTCCACGTCGGACAACGCGCGCGCCACGCGCTGATAGGTCTCGTCGATGGTGGCGTCGACCGGCTCGCCGGACTTCGCCTTCAGACGATATTTCTTGTCCCAGATGTCGTAGGACGCCGGTTGCAGCGGGATTTCCACGGCGGCATCACGGTTGGTGGCTGGGTTCATGGTTGAACTTGGGTTCGTGCTGGGGGCTGAATTCGTGGCTGGCGCACGCACTGTGCTCATCGGCTTCCTGACCTCTCGCTGCGACCTTGCGGCCGGCGTTGTTTTTTATTCGATACGACAATGTCGTTCATGCTGTCGATGGCTATTCGACGGGCCACGGGGATTGCCCCCAGCCCATGCGCCACCTGGTTCCCGACGACAACGACTCCCCCTCAAGAGTGTGACGGTCGCTACCAGTGCTAGTCTCAGCGCTGGCCTGTGAACACAAGATGTTGTGGTTGATATCGGGTAAGCAAGTTAACCCTGACGTCGCTGCTTGTAAAGTCCCCACGGCAGCATTCGGCCGGACGGAACCGTGGCGCCACACTTCGGTCGAAGCAGCGCCGCTTTCACCGCTTTCAGGAGGACTCCCATGTCGCAGTTGCCTTCCCGCCTCGTGCCCTGGCTGACCGGCCTGCTGGTCGTGGCCGCCATCGCCATCGGCAGCGTGCCGGGCGACAGCCGCGCGGCCACCTTGCCGACCGCGATCGGCGGCCAGCCGCTACCGTCGCTGGCGCCGATGCTGACGCGGGTGACGCCGGCGGTGGTGAACATCTCCACCACGACCCGGGTGCAGGTGCGCGATGCGTATTTCGACGACCCGATGGTGCGCCAGTTCTTCGGCCTGCCGGCGACGCCGCGCGAGCGCGTCGAGCAGAGCCTGGGCTCGGGCGTGATCGTGGATGCGGCGAAGGGCTACGTGCTGACCAACAACCACGTGGTCGGCGGCGCCGACGACATCAGCGTGACGCTGCAGGACGGGCGCACGTTCAAGGGCAAGCTGATCGGCACCGACCCGGGCACGGACGTGGCGGTGGTGCAGATCCCGGCACAGAACCTCAAGGCGCTGCCGCTGGCCGACTCCTCGGCGCTGCAGGTCGGCGACTACGTGGTGGCGGTGGGCGATCCGTTCGGGCTGGGCCAGACGGTCACCGCCGGCATCGTCTCGGCGCTGGGCCGCTCGGGCCTGGGCGACTCCGGGTACCAGAACTTCATCCAGACCGACGCCTCGATCAATCCCGGCAACTCCGGCGGCGCGCTGGTCAACCTGCGCGGCGAATTGGTCGGCATCAACACGATGATCTTCTCGCCGTCCGGCGGCAACGTCGGTATCGGTTTCGCGATCCCCAGCAACCTCACCAGCGACGTGATGGCGCAGTTGCTGGCGCACGGCAAGGTGCAGCGCGGCAGCCTGGGCGCGCAGACCCAGACGGTCACCCCGCGCATCGCCCAGCTGCTGGGGCTGAAGGACAGCAACGGCGTCGTGGTCACCGGCGTGACCGACGGTTCGTCCGCCGCGCACGCCGGCCTGCAGCCGGGCGACGTACTGACCACGCTGAACGGCAAGTCGCTGCACAACGTGCAGGAACTGAACAACGCCGAAGGCCTGCTGCCGCTGGGCAGCACGCTGCGCCTGGGCGTGCTGCGCGACGGCAAGCTGCGCGAGGTCAACGCCACGCTCACCGCGGAGAAGCTGGCCAGCATCGACGGCGGCCAGCTCGATCCGCGCCTGGCCGGCGTGCGCTTCACCGAGCTGAGCCAGAACCAGCGCAACCAGGGCTGGTACGGCGTGGCGGTCAGCGCGGTGCAGCCGGGCAGTCGCGCCGCGCGCGCCGGACTGAGCAGCGACGACGTGGTGATCGGCGTGGGCAACCAGCGCATCACCAGCCTGCGCATGCTGCGCGGGCTGGCCGGGGTGAAGCCGCGCCAGCTGGTGCTGGTGGTCGCCGACGACGACGGCACGCGCTACGTGGTGGTCAACTAGGCGCCTGGGCCGCAGAAGCACAAGCGGCTGCGGCCCAGGCTCCCAGGCGAAAGCCATTCAGGTGAAAGCGTGGCCGGGATCGCCTTCGGGTCGTGTCCCGGCGCACATCCCGCGTGCCGCCATCGCGCAAATCCATGAAAGCGCTTGATGTTCTGCATTCAGGCCGATGAAATATCCTCATCGCTTCACCTTGTGTGCGCCTGCAAGGCGCCATACTCGCGCCTTTCCATCCACACCTCATCATGCCGGGGCTCCCCACCACCATGTCCGTCCGTCTTACCCGCCTGCTGTCCGTCGCCCTGATCGGGGCCTGCCTCACCACCCCCGCGTTCGCCAGGAGCAAGCCAAAGGCACACACCAGCGCCCCCGCCAAGAGCAGCCTGATCTGGCGCGGCGACGTCGCCACCGCGAACGGCGTGGTCAACGAAGTGGCGAAGGCGTGGGAGAAGACCGGCCACGGCAACATCGAGTTGCAGCCGTTCAATACCGCCTCGGGCATCGACGCGGTGGCCTCGGGCAGCGCCGACCTGGCCGGCAGCGCACGCGCCAGCGACAACAGCGCGCAGAACGCGAACCTCACCTTCACCCCGGTGGCCTGGGATGCGCTGGTGATCATCACCCAGTCGTCCAACCCGATCCGCAGCCTCACGCTGAAGCAGGTGCACGACATCTACTACGGCAAGATCCACAACTGGAGCGAAGTCGGCGGCCGCAGCGCGCCGATCGACGTGTACGCGGTGGCCAGCCCCGGCGACGGCGTGGAATACAGCCTGCGCAGCCTGCTGTTCGGCCGCGGCAACCAGCCGGTGGCGGCGCCGCGGCTGTACGTCAACACGCGCAAGCTGGAAGAAGGCATCGCGTTGAACCCGAACGGCCTGGGCGTGAGCACCCTGGCCAGCATCAGCGGCAATGCCAAGCTCAAGGCGATCCCGATCAACGGCAAGCCAGCCACCGTCGCCAACATCGCCGACGGCAGCTACCCACTGTTCATTCCGCTGTACCTGGTGACCAACCCGCGCAGCCCGAAGGCCGCCCAGGCGCAGGCCTTCATCGACTTCATGCAGACCGAACCGGCCAAGGCGGCGCTGCGCAAGCACGCCGTGCTGCCGTACCAGGACGACGGCGCGCTGGTGGCGATGGACGTCTCGCGGCGCAGCCGGATCCTGGCCGAAGTCGGCGCACGCGCCGTCAAGGGCACGCCGGTGTCGGCGCCGGGCGCCACCTATGCGGCACGCGCCGCGATCGCGCCGACCTCGCCCGACACGCTGGCGGCACGGCAGGCGCTGGAGCAGCGCCGCGCCGACGCCAAGGACACCGCCCGCCTGAGCAAGGTCCAGGGCAGCGTGAGCGACGTCACCGTCACCGGCGTGGCCCATGCGAACGGCAGCGCCACCACGGTCAGCCGGACCGAAGGCAAGGACTTCGGCAAGGTCACCGCGAACGCCACCCAGGCCTCGACCACCTACAAGGTGACCAAGGGCGACACGCTGTCGACGATCGCCAAGCGGCACTCCGTCGAGGTGACCCAACTGCGCGAGTGGAACCACCTGAAGAACGACCAGATCAAGCTCGGCCAGGTGCTGCGCATCCGCAACCGCTGAGCCGTGCGGGCGTGCCGATACTCGCGCTGACGCTGGATCTCGACGACACCTTGTGGCCGGTGCTGCCGGCGCTCGAACGCGCCGACCAGGCGGTGGATGCCTGGTTGCGGCGGCACCATCCCGACGTCGCTCGCGCCTGGCCGATCGCGGCCATGCGCGAGCTGCGCATGCAGGTCGCCGCCGAGCGGCTGGACCTGGCGCATGACTTCACCAGCCAGCGCCAGCTCACCCTGCGACAGGCGTTCGCCGCCTGCGGCGTGGAGGACGCGCCGATCGAGACGCTGTGGGAAATCTATTTCGCCGCGCGCAACAGCGTGGAGCTGTATCCGGACAGCCTGCCCGCGCTGCAGCGGATCACCGCGCGCTGGCCGCTGGCCAGCCTGACCAACGGCAACGCCGACCTGCAGCGCATCGGCATCCACGCGCACTTCGCCCACCACGTCTGCGCGCGCGACAGCGGCGTGGCGAAGCCCGACCCGCGGATCTTCCTGGCCGCGGCCGAACGGCTGGGCGTGGCGCCCGAGCAGATCCTGCACGTCGGCGACGATCCGGCGATGGACATGGCCGGCGCCCGCGACGCCGGCCTGCGCACCGCCTGGATCAACCGCGAAGGCCTGCCCTGGCCCGCCGAACTGGGCCAGCCGCCCGAGCTGGACCTGCGCGACATGACCGCGCTCGCCGACTGGCTCGAAGCACAGGCCCCTGCGACCAAGAGCCGATAGGCAGCCGGAGCCAAGACGCGCATCATTGGCGATTCGCCCTCCATGGCACGCCCCGCGTCGTGCCATCGCAAGCCAGAAGGATCCCGCATGTCCGCCCTGATCGAACGCCAGTCCGGCACCCGCCGCAGCATCGCCATCGAGACCACCGACGCCGCGCATTACGCCGCGACCCGTCGCCGGCTCACCGCGGCGCAGCGACGCTGGCTGGCCGACAGCGGTTTCGAGGCGGCGGCGGGCACGTTCGCGCTGCTGTCCGATGCCGCGGGCAAGCTGGTGCGCGTGCTGGCCGGCGTCGACGCGCGCCATCCGCTGGCGGCGCTGGCCGCACTGCCGTGCAGCCTGCCCGCGGCGACCTACCATCTCGCCGACGAAGGCGTGCTGGCCGATCCGGCGCAGGCCGCGCTGGGCTGGGCACTCGGCGCCTACCAGTTCAACCGCTACCGCCAGCCGAAGCGCGCGCCGGCCCGGCTCGCCGTGCCGGCCGCCCATCTGCAGCAACTGGCGCCGCTGGTCGAAGCCACCGCGCTGGTGCGCGACCTGGTCAACACGCCGACCGAGGACATGGGCCCGGAGCAGTTGGGCGACGCGATCAAGCAGCTGGGCAAGACGCACAAGGCGAAGGTGCGCGACTGGGTCGGCGACGAGTTGCTCAAGGCGAACTTCCCGACCATCCACGCGGTCGGCCGCGCCAGCCATCGCGCGCCGCGGCTGGTCGAGCTGAGCTGGGGCAAGCGCGAGCATCCCAGGCTCGTACTGGTCGGCAAGGGCGTGTGTTTCGACACCGGCGGACTCGACCTGAAACCGTCCGACGGCATGCGCTGGATGAAGAAGGACATGGGCGGCGCGGCGCACGCGATCGCACTGGCCGGCCTGGTGATGCAGGCGCAGTTGCCGGTGCGGCTGACCCTGCTGATCCCCGCGGTGGAAAATGCCGTGGCCGGCAATGCGCTGCGCCCGGGCGAAGTGGTGGTCACCCGCGCCGGCCACGCGGTCGAGATCGACAACACCGACGCCGAGGGCCGGCTGGTGCTGTGCGACGCATTGGCTTACGGCTCGGAACAGCAGCCGGACCTGATGCTCGACTTCGCCACCCTCACCGGCGCCGCGCGCGTGGCGCTGGGCCCGGACCTGCCGGCGCTGTTCGCGAACGACGACGACGCGGCCGCCGGCGTGCTCGCCGCCGGCCGCGCGGTCGACGATCCGCTGTGGCAGCTGCCGCTGTGGCGGCCGTACCGCAGGATGCTCGATTCGTACCTGGCCGACTTCGCCAACGCCGGCCCGTCGCGCCATGCCGGCGCGATCACCGCGGCGCTGTACCTGGAACGCTTCGTGCCGGACGGCACGTCGTGGCTGCACCTGGACACCTACGCCTGGAACGACACGGACCGCCCCGGCCGTCCGCGCGGCGGCGAGGCGATGGGGCTGCGCGCGACGTTCGCCTTCCTGCGGCAGCGCTACGCCGGCTGAGCATGACTTCTGGCGATGTCGCGCCGGGGTGAAAGATTGCATCCTGCCGGTTCCCCCGACCGGAAGCCCGCCATGCCTCTTCGCCCGCACCTGCTCGCCGCCTGCGTGGCGCTCGGCCTCGCCGCCTGCACCAGCGTACCCGTCGCCAAGACCGCCGCCGCCACCCAGCCGGCACTGACCGCACAGACGCTGAACTCGGGCGGCGTGATGCCGGCCGAGCAGGCGCGCGTGCACTTCGATCATGCCGAGCTGCATTTCGCGGTCGACCCGGCCACGCAGAGCATCGACGCCAGCGCGACACTGAGCTTCACCGCGAAGTCCGCCACCGGCACGCTGCTGCTGGACCTGGACCGCAACCTGCCGATCAGCGCGATCGAGCTGGGCGGCCAGCCGCTCGCCGCCGGCGCGTGGAGCAACCCGGACGGCCGCCTGCGCATCCAGCTGCCCGCGCCGCTCGCCGCCGGCGGCAAGGTGAGCGTGACGATCCGCTACGGCGGCAAGCCGCACGTGGCGAAGAAGGCGCCGTGGGACGGCGGTTTCGTGTGGAGCCACACCGCCGACGGCCAGCCGTGGGTCGCCAGCGCGGTCGAGGGTGAGGGTTGCGACCTGTTCTGGCCGTGCATCGACCAGCCGCAGGGCGAGCCCGACCTGGTCGACACCTTCATCACCGTGCCGAAGACGCTGGCCGCACCCGGCAACGGCGTGCTGGTGGGCATCACAGACGCGGGCGACAGGCATACGTACCATTGGCGCGCCAAGCATCCGGACACCTACGCGATCTCGATCAACGTGGGCCCGTTCAAGCTGCTCAAGGCCGACTACGCCAGCCGCTACGGCAACACCATCCCGATGGAGCTGTGGTACCTGCCCGAGCACGCCGCCGGGGCGCAGGCACTGTTCGGCGAGTTCCCGCGCATGCTGGATTTCTTCGAGCAGCAGATCGGCCCGTATCCCTTCGGCGACGAGAAGATGGGCGTGGTGGAAACGCCGCACCTAGGCATGGAGCACCAGACCATCAACGCGTACGGCAACGGCTACCCGAAGAGCGAGTACGGCTTCGACTGGCTGCTGCAGCACGAGTTCTCGCACGAGTGGTTCGGCAACCAGGTGACCAATGCCGACTGGGACGACATGTGGCTGCACGAGGGCTTCGGTACCTACATGCAGCCGCTGTACGGCCAGTACCTGCACGGCGACATGGCCTACTTCGCGATGCTGCACACCGAGCGGACGGCGCTGAAGAACAAGTACCCGATCGTTTCCGGCCACAGCCAGAACGAGCACACGGTGTACGACGCCGAGCACGGTCCGGGCAACGACATCTACTACAAGGGTTCGCTGATGCTGCACACGCTGCGGCAGCTGATCGGCGACCGGGATTTCTTCGACAGCGTCCGCCGCCTGGTCTACGGCCGGCCCGATCCGAAGCCGGGCAACTTCAAGCCGCGCTACGCCAGCACCGACGACTACATCGCGATCGTCGACCAGGTCACCGGCCGCAAGCTGGACTGGTTCTTCGACGTTTACCTGCGCGACGCTGCGCTGCCGCGCCTGGACGAGCAGCGCGACGGCGACACGCTGAAGCTGCGCTGGGTGACCGAACACGGCAAGCCATTCCCGATGCCGATCGAGGTGCAGGTGGGCGACACCGTGCACACCTTGCCCATGCGCGACGGCAGCGGCCAGCTGCACGTGCCGGCCGGCAGCCTGCTGATCGTCGACCCGCGCTCCAAGGTGCTGCGCGAGATGCCGCACGTCGAGGCATACCAGCAATGGATGAAGCAGCAGCGGGCGGCGCGGTCCGCGCGGAAATAGCCGCCACGGCATGAGCCGGCAGCCGCCGCTGGCGTCCCTATAATCACCGGGAACGTCCAGCAGCGGATCTTCCCGATGAACAAGCCGCCACATGCCACTCCCGCAATCTGCCGCGAGCAGGCGCTTGCCGCCTGGCAGCGCGGCGACATGGCGGTGGCCGAGCAGGCTTTCCAGCAATTGCTGGAAAGCCTGCCCGATGACGCCGAGGCGCTGCAGTTCCTGGCCACCCGCCAGCTTGGCCGGGGCGATCCGGAACGCGCGATCGAGCTGCTGTTCGCCGCACACCGCGCACAACCGCAGGATGCGGCCATCCTGCACCGGCTGGGCGAGGTGCAGATGCTGGCCGGGGACGCGGCGGCCGCCGCCGACAGCCTGCGCAAGGGTCTGCAAGTCGCACCCGGCATGTTCGTGGCGCGCCTGCGCCTGGGCGTCGCGCTCGAGCAGCAGGGACGCCGGCACGAGGCCATGCTGGCCTACGTCGGCGCGATCGATGTCGCGCAAGCGCAAGGACGCTGGCTCGACGACGCCACCACCGCGCCGGGCCTGCGCGACGCGGTGAAGCATGCCGTGCGCTACGTGGCTGCCGGCCGGCGCGAACTGTTCGATGCGGTCATCGAGCCGTTGCGGCAACGTTATGGCCGATCGGAACTGGCCCGCGTCGACCAGTGCCTGGCGATCTATCTCGGTGAGCAGGCCGCCGTGCTGCCTGACCCGCGACAGCGTCCCAAATTCCTGTATTTCCCGGGCATCCCCAGCCGGACGTTCTATCCACGCGAGCGCTTTCCGGCGCATGCGCGGCTGGAGGCTGCCGTCGACGCGATACGCGAGGAGCTGCGCGCCGTGCTCTCGCAGGCGCAGGATGACCTGGTGCCGTTCCTGGGCACCAACTCAGGCGAGGCCGTGGCGGGCCACCTGCTGGGTTCGTCCGGTACGCGGGAGGCCGCCTGGGACGCGTTCTTCTTCTACCGGCACGGCGTGCGCCACGACATGCAATGCGCGCGTTGCCCGCGCACCAGCGCGTTGCTGGACTCGATGCCGCTAGTCCGCGTCCGCGACCACGCGCCGGAAACGCTGTACTCCGTGCTGCGCCCGGGTACGCACATCCTGCCGCACCGCGGCGTCACCAATACCCGCCTGGTTACCCATCTTCCGCTCATCGTGCCGCCGGACTGCGCCTTGCGCGTGGGTGGCGAAACCCATGTGTGGGAAGAAGGCCGCTGCATCACCTTCGACGACACCTTCGAGCACGAAGCGTGGAATCGCAGCGACCGGGATCGCGTGGTTTTGATCCTGGACAGCTGGAATCCCGACCTCAGCGAGGCGGAACAGGCGGCGGTAACCGACCTGGTCGCAGCCATTGGCGACTTCAACCGCGAAAGCGGCACGGCGCCCGCGGCGCCGCCCCGCCAGCCCTGAGCGCGGACGGACGGACCGCCAACTGCACCAACGGCGGTGGTGCGCGGGGCCATGACTGGGAGTAGTCTCTGGCCGGCTGGGCACCGCGGGCGGTTGTCGTGGTGTGTTCCAGTGTGTGCCTGGGAGGGGACGCGACAGGTTAGAAGGCTGGGAACGCATCACATAACAACATCCAACGGGGAGACCAAATGAAATACGGCATGAATCACTTGTCACTGGCGGTGCGACTGGCCTTGACCGCAGGCGTCTTCGCCGCGGCGGGCGTGGCCCAGGCACAAACACCGCAGGCGGACAACCCGACCTCGACGGATCAGGCCACGCCACCGTCCAAGAGCAAGGCCAAGACCCTGCAGGCGGTTGTCGTGACCGGCTCGCTGATCCGGCGCGTGGATGCCGAGACGGCCAGCCCGGTAGTGACGCTGGATCGCGCGACCATCAGCAACTCGGGCAAACCCGTGCTGGGCGATGTACTGCAGCAGATGCCGAGCATTTCCGGCAACGCCACCAATCCGCAGAACAACAGCAACGGCGGCGGCGTGGCCAGTCCCTTGCTGGAAGCCGGCGATGGTGCGTCGCGCGTCTCGCTGCGCGGCTTGGGCATCAACCGCACGCTGGTGCTGGTCAACGGCCAGCGCATGGCCAACCCGGACATCAACCTGATCCCACCGGAGATGATCGAGCGGGTCGACGTGCTGGCCGAAGGCGCCTCCACGGTGTACGGCTCCGACGCCATCGGCGGCGTGGTCAACTTCATCCTGCGCAAGGACTTCAAGGGTGCCCAGTTCAGCCTGAACGATGGCATTTCCAGCCATGGCGATGCCCAGCGCCGCGGCTTCAACCTGACGGCGGGCGCCACGGGCGACAACTTCAGCATTGCCGCCGGTCTCGATTACAACAAGTACGACGCGACGCTTGCCTCCCGGCGCAAGTTCTCCAAGCAGCAGTTATATCTGTCGAGCGGTTCTGTCGTGGCAGCCGGTTCCAGCTCGATTCCGACCGGCCGAATCCAGGTGCCCGCATCGGTCGCCAACCAGTACGGCTGTCCGATCGATCCGGCGACCAACACCGCCAATGTGACGCTGGCGCAGGGCGACGGGTCGAGCCAGGCGGACTACCGCTGCCGTCTCGCCTCGGACACGTTCAACTACGCTGCGCTCAACTACATCCAGACCGCACAGAAGCGCACCAACGGGTTTGTGCTCGGCAGCTACAATTTCACCGACAGCCTCACCGGCTTCGTCGATGCGTTCTACAACCATACGGTATCCAGTGGCCAGGACGCCCCGTCGCCGGTCGGCACCGGCGACGGCCTGATCATCTCCTCCAGCAATCCGATCAATCCGTTTGGCGTCACCTTCAGCCATGGTGCGGTCCCCGGCGATCTCAACAGTGGCTACAACTTCCAGACCCGCCTTACCGGCGCCGGCACGCGCGTGCACAGCTACACCACCGACACCGGCCAGATCAACGCGGGGCTGCGCGGCAATTTCGGCCAGGAAAGCAGCTGGATCTGGGATGCGTCGGTCAACTACAGCCATACCAAACGCGACCAGCGCGACACCAACGAGGTGGACATACCGGCACTGCAGGCAGCCGTCGACAGTGGCGCGAACATCTTCAACCAGGCCGACCCGAGCGTCGGCGACCAACTGAAGAACGGCGTGAAAACGCCGATCTACGTCTTTACCCAGTCCACCAAGCAGGCCCAGTTCAACGCCAGCGGCGAGCTGTGGGACTTGCCCGCCGGCGCGATGCAGCTGTCCGCCGGTGCCTTGTACCGCAAGCAGTTCATGAACTACACCGTGAGCGACTTTGCCGTGCTCGATCCGGTGACCACCACCTGCCAGATCCTGCAGGAAGCCTGCGGCTCGCCCGGGCGTGGCGACTTCGACGTCAAGGAGGTGTATGCCGAAACGCTGATCCCGCTGCTCTCCGAGCAGCCATGGGCCCAATCGTTGAACCTCGACCTCGGCATCCGCTCGTCGAACTACAGCACCACCGGCACGACCACCAACGGCAAGATCGCGATCGAGTGGCGTCCCACGGCCGATCTGCTGGTCCGTGGCACCGTTTCCCAGGTGTTCCGCGCGCCCAATCTCAATGAACTCTACGATGGCCGCACGCTGGTTCAGCCGAACCTGAACGATCCGTGCCGCGGACTCACCGCGGCCGATCTCGCGGCGCATCAGGCAGCCTGCCAGTTCGTTCCGGTGAACTGGGCCGGCAACTCGCCGGCGCAGGTCAACACGTTCTACTCCGGCGCCGCCACCGTAGGTGCGACGCTGAAGCCCGAAAAGGGCAAGTCCATCAACCTCGGGCTGGTCTACGATCCGGACTGGCTGCCTGGCCTGTCCACCAGCGTCGACTTCTGGCACATCTACCTGTCCGACACGCTGACGGCGATCCAGGCCGATATCGTCGTCAACTCCTGCTTCAACAACGCCAGCAGTCCGTATTGCTCGTTCATCCACCGCGAGGACAACACCAGTAGGCAGCCCGGCCAGGTGTTCCTGATCAACACCCCGGTGGTCAACCTGGGCAACCTGAGTACCACCGGCATCGACTACACGCTGCGCTACAAGATCCCGCATTTCGATCTGGGCAGTGTGGACCCGGGCAATTTCCGGGCTGGCCTCAGCACCAGCTACACCTCGACGTACAACATCAACGCCACACCCGGCGAGCCGGGTGCCAAAACGGTCAACTACGCCGGCACCTTGAGCCCGCAATTCGGCAACATCACGCGCTGGCGCGGCACGGTCACGTTCAATTGGGACAAGGGCAACTGGAACGCCCAGTGGCAGTCGCGCTACATCAACAAGCTGACCGCGCTCAATGCCGACGCCGCCATCAGCGGCGTGAATATCCCGATGGCTTCGGTGATCTACCACTCGATCCAGCTGGGCTATGCGGTGCCATCGATCCACACCCGCTTCGACGTCGGCGTGGACAACCTCAGCAACAAGCTGCCGCCGCTGGTCTACCAGAACGGTGCGAACTACAACGTGGATACCGCCACGTACGACGTGCTCGGCCGCTACTACTGGGCTCGCGCGACGATCAAGTTCTGACCACCTGACCGAACCGGCAGCAAGCAAGAGGGCCGCGAACGTTCGCGGCCCTCTTGCATAATGCGATCTGGAAAAACCACCGACGGAGAAGGCATGTCCACCGCGACCACGGATCTGGCCAGCGCCATGGCCGGCGCCTGGAACGCCGGCGAACCGGAGCGTGTGATCGCCCTCGCCGGGCAGGCCACGCCGTCGCAGGGGAATGACGAAGGCGTGCTGCTGTTGCTCGGCCTGGCGCAGCAGGCGACCGCTCGCCTGGCGGAGGCCACGGCCACCTTCCGGCGACTGGCGCAGTTGCGGCCTGACGTTTCGGCCCACTGGAACAACCTGGCCGTCGTCTGCCGCCAGGCGGGCGACCTGGCGGAAGCCGAACAAGCGCTGCTGACGGCGCTGTCGCTGGCGCCGGACGACGCCGAGGTGCACTACAACCTCGGCCTGCTCTACACGCAGCAGCAGCGTTGGATACAGGCCCGGCAGGCTTTGCTGGACGCAGTGGAACTGAACCCGCGTTTCCTCGAAGCCCGGCTGCAGGCTGCCTATGCCTGTTACGTCTGCGGCGACAACACCCAGCAGGAGGCGATGCTGCGCGGGGCCATCGACTGGCCGGCGCAACCGGCCGAGCAGGCCCTGGTGCTGTCCGCCATGCTGTCTGTCCAGGGCAACCTGGACGCGGCGCTGCGCACGCTGGCACGAGCGCAGCTGCCCGACGAACCGGCGGCCGGGATCATGCGCTTGCGCATCGCCGCGCAGCGCGTCCTGCTGTACGAAAGAAACAACCGGATCGACGCCGCGCAAAACGAATTGCGGCAGTTGCCGCCGGACGCGCTCGACGCCCTGCCGGCGGACGCGCAACAGGCCCGCGCGGACGGCTGGCGCGCGCACGCCGCACTGGCGATGCGCAGGGGTGCTTATGCCGAGGCCGACGCGCTGTACCGGCGTGTGCTTGGCTGCGCCACCGACGACGAAAGCCGGGCCAGCGCCGCTTTCGGCCTGGCTTCCGCCCGCGACCGGCAAGGACAGTATCCCCAGGCGTGGCAAGCCCTGCAGGAGGCGCATGCCATGCAACTCGACATCGCCCGGAACGTGGTGCCGGAACTGCTGGCGCCAGACAGTCGACCGTTGCAGGTGACAGGCGGCGACGTCGAGTACGGCGCCCATGCCGGCTGGAAACCGCTCTCCTCACCTGGCAGCCGGCAGAGTCCGGTCTTCGTGGTCGGCTTTCCCCGTTCCGGCACCACCTTGCTGGAACAGATGCTCGACGCCCATCCGGATTTCCAGTCCATGGATGAGCGCGCCTACATCCACGACCTGATCGAAGGCATGGAACTGGTCGGCCAGCAGTATCCCGCGGACCTGGCGAACCTGACGCAGCAGGACGCCGATCAGCTGCGCAGCGTCTACCGGCGCATGGTCGGCGAGGTGCTGCCCGACCTCGGCGAGCGTCGCCTGGTGGACAAGAATCCGCTCAACATGCTGTGCCTGCCGATGATCATGCGGTTGTTTCCGCACGCGCGCATCATCCTGTGCCTGCGCCACCCCTGCGACGTGCTGCTCAGCTGCAGCATGCAACCGTTCCGCTCGCCGGCCTTCATGGTGCTGTGTTCGTCGCTGCAACGCCTGGCGCAGGGCTACGTGCGGGCCTTCGAGCAGTGGTACCGCGACGTCGAGGTGCTTGCGCCGCATGTGCTGGAATGGCGCTACGAATCCGTGGTCAGCCAGTTCGACGACCAGGTCGCGCGCCTGGGCCAGTTCCTCGAAACCGCCGACACGTCACCCATGGCACGCTTCGCCGAACACGCCAGGCGCAAGCGTTTCATCAGCACACCCAGCTACGCGCAGGTCACCGAGGGCGTCCACCGCAAGGCGGTCGACCGCTGGCAGAATTATCGCGAGCAGTTCGAGCCCGTGCTGCCCGAGTTGCAGCCGTGGATCGATCGCCTCGGCTACAGCACCTGAAAGCCCGTTCACGATCTCCGTGAACCTTGTGCCGGAAACGAAGAAGGCAGCGCCGTGCGCTGCCTTCTTCGTCGTGCGGGAACCGGCCATTCAGTGCGTGGCGCTGCTCGTTGCCGGCGCCGGCGTCGAAACGCTGGCGATGGCGTTGGGCGAGAACTTGCCGCCGTAGGGCAACACTTCGCTGGCCAGCTTCGGGTCGGCCTTGATCATGCCGATCGCGTCGAACAGGATGTGCGCGGTCTCGTTGAGCTGCACGTCCTTCGCCTTCTTCGCGTCCTTCTCCTGCTTGAGCTCGCTCTTCAGGCTGCGCTCGTTCGCATTGAGGCCGTCGTCGAGGCTGCTGGCCTCGTCGGCGAGCGAGGCATCGGTGCCGTCGATGGCCTTGTGCCGTGCGCGGAAATCGGCTTGGATCGCCTCCAGCTGCTTGCGCTCGACCTCGCGCGTGGCGAAGTTCAGCGAGATCGAGGTCTTCGCGCGCATCGTGCGGTACTGCGCCAGCTCGTCCAGCATCAGCTTCCATGCCGGCGACTGCGCCACGCGCTCGGCATGCTTCTGCTGCAGCTGCGGCAGGTAGGCGTTGAGGTTCGCCACCACCTGATAGTCCGCCGGCGCGATCTGGGTCCACTTCAGCGCGTTGTCGTAGGTCGACTCGCCGAAGTCCTTGTCGTCGCCGTTCTTCGGGAACGCGATGTCCGGCGTCACGCCCTTCAGCTGGGTGGAGCCGCCGTTGATGCGGAAGAATTCCTGGATGGTCATCTTCAGCTCGCCCAGCTGCGGCTTCTCGCTGTCGCTCTGCGAGAAGCGGTCCAGGTCGACCAGGTTCTGCACGGTGCCCTTGCCGAAGGTCGGCTCGCCGACGATCAGGCCGCGATGGTAGTCCTGGATCGCCGCGGAGAAGATCTCGGACGCCGACGCCGTGCCGCGGTTGACCAGCACCGCCAACGGGCCGCTCCAGGCCATGCCCGGGTCGTCGTCGCCCTGCTCCTCGACCGCGCCCTTGGAATCGCGCACCTGCACCACCGGACCCTTGTCGATGAACAGCCCGGTCAGCGAATTGGCCTCGGCCAGCGAACCGCCGCCGTTGTTGCGCAGGTCCACCACCACGCCCTGCACGCCCTCGTGCTTCAGCTCGCCGAGCAGCCGTGCGACGTCGCGGGTGGCGCTCTTGAAGTCCTTGTCGCCGGCGCTGCGCGCGCCGAAGTCGGAATAGAACGTGGGCAGGTCGATCACGCCGATCTTGCGGGTGACGTCGCCGTCCTTGATCTCCACGACTTTCTTCTTCGCCGCCTGCTCCTCGATGCTGACCTTCTGGCGCACCAGGGTCACCATCTCGTGCTTGCCGTCCACGCCGACGTCCGCGGGAATGATCTCCAGCCGCACGGTGGTGTCCTTCTTGCCGCGGATCAGGTTGACCACGTCATCCAGGCGCCAGCCGATCACGTCGACGATCGGTCCGTTGTCGCCCTGGCCGACGCCGACGATGCGATCGCCGACCTGGATCTTGCCGGACTTGTTGGCGGGGCCGGCCGGCACCAGCTCGCGCACCTGCGTGTAGTCGTCGCGCGGCTGCAGCACCGCGCCGATGCCTTCCAGCGACAGCTTCATCGCGATGTCGAAGTTCTCCGCCGCACGCGGGCCGAGGTAGTCGGTGTGCGGGTCGGTGGTCTCGGCGTAGGCGGTCATGAAGGTCTGGAACGCATCCTGGCCATCGAGCTGCTTGACCCGCTCGATGTAGCCCGCGTAGCGCTTGTCCAGCGTCTTGCGGATCTCGGCATCGTCCTTGCCGGCCAGCTTCAGGCGCAGCCAGTCGTTCATCGTGCGCTTGCGCCACAGCTCGTCCAGCTCGGCCTGGTCCTTCGGCCAGTTGGCGTGCTCACGGTCGAAGGTGTAGCTCTCGTCGGCGGAAAAGTCGAAGCCCTGCTTGAGCAGGTTGCGCGCGTAGCTCATGCGCTCGACCGCGCGCTGCACGTACAGGTTGAACACCGCGAACGGCGCGGACAGGTCCTGGTTCCAGATCGCATCGTCGAGCTGGGTCTTCAGCGGCGCGAACTTCGCCATGTCGGCCTGGGTGAAGAACACCTTCTCGCTGTCGAGCAGCTTGAAGTAGGCGTTGTAGATGCGCGCCGACATCGCGTCGTCGAGCGGCTGCGCGTCGTAATGGAAACGGGTCAGGAAGCGCGCCGACAGCTGCGCGGCTTGCGCCTCCTCGGGGGTGGACGTGAGCGGCCAGGTCGCCGCCTTGCGCGGCTTGCCGGCGCCGAGGTCGGCCGCCGACTGCGCAAGCGCGCAGGTCGCGGTGAGGGCTAGCAGCAGGAACAGCGCAGGACGGAATTTCATGGGTACTCTCAGGCTGACTCGGTGACACCGGCTGCATGGGCCTGCAGGTCGGCGTGGTAGGACGAACGCACCAGCGGACCGGAGGCGACGTGGTGGAAACCCATCGCCTCGCCGGCCACCCGCAACGCGTCGAATTCTTCGGGAGTCCAGTAGCGCACCACCGGGTGATGGTGCGGCGTGGGCTGCAGGTACTGGCCGATGGTGATCATCTCGACGTCATGGGCGCGTAGATCGCGCATGGTCTCGAGCACCTGTTCCATCGTTTCGCCCAGGCCCAGCATGATGCCGGACTTGGTCGGTACCTGCGGGTGCTGCGCCTTGAAGCGCTTGAGCAGGTCCAGCGACCACTGGTAGTCGGCGCCCGGACGCACTTCGCGGTACAGGTGCGGCACGGTTTCCAGGTTGTGGTTGAACACGTCCGGCGGGAAATCCTTGAGCACTTCCAGCGCGCGTTCCATGCGGCCCTTGCCGCGGAAATCGGGCGTGAGGATCTCGATGCGGATGTTCGGGCTGGCGTGGCGCGTGGCGCGGATGCAGGCGGCGAAATGCTCGGCACCGCCGTCGCGCAGGTCGTCGCGGTCGACCGAGGTGATCACCACGTACTTCAGGCGCATGTCGCGGATCGTCTCGGCCAGCCGCGCCGGCTCCAACGGATCGGGCGCCACCGGGCGGCCATGCGCCACGTCGCAGAACGAGCAGCGCCGGGTGCATACCTCGCCCAGGATCATGAAGGTGGCGGTGCCCTTGCTGAAGCACTCGTGGATGTTCGGGCAGGAGGCTTCCTCGCACACGGTGACCAGCGAGTTCTCGCGCAGGCGCGCCTTCAGCTGCTGCACCGCGTTGCCCTGCGGCAGCCGCACGCGGATCCACGATGGCTTGCGCAGGGTCGGCACGCCGGTGTCGAAGCCGGCGCGGTTCAGCGCGATCTTGTCGTTGCCGACCTGCTTTTCACCCGCAGGCGCACCGCTGACGACGGTGATCGGGATGACCTTGGGGGAGGAGGTGGAGATTTCGCTCATGTAGACAGCTCAGACCGCTGCGCGAGCGGGGAGTTCGGGCAAGATGGGGGCAGCGGGCTCGGCGACAAAGCCGAACTGGCGGCAGAACTCCTCCACCAGCACGTCCTCGACCGTGGCCAACTGCGACGGACCGCCCAAGTCTAGCAGCTGCGTGACTGCCAAACCCTTGTAACCGCAGGGGTTGATGCGGTGAAACGGCTCCAGGTCCATGGCCACGTTGAAGGCCAGCCCGTGGAAGCTGCAGCCGCGGCGCACGCGCAAACCGAGCGCGGCGACCTTGGCGTCGGCCACGTAGACGCCGGGCGCGCCTTCGCGCCGCACGGCGACCACGTTCCAGTGCGCCAGCGTATCGATCAGCGACTGCTCGATCCGGTGCACCAGTTCGCGCACGCCGACGCCGACCCGGCGCAGGTCGATCAGCGGGTAGCCGACGATCTGGCCGGGGCCGTGGTAGGTCACCTGGCCGCCGCGGTCGACCGGCACCACCGGAATATCGCCCGGCGCCAGCACGTGCTCCATCTTGCCGGCCTGGCCCAGGGTGAACACCGGGTCGTGTTCCAGCAGCCAAAGTTCGTCGGCGGTATCGGTGGTGCGGTTGTCGGTGAACGCACTCATCGCCTTCCAGGTGGCCTCGTACGGCTGGCGACCGAGACGGCGGATTTTCAGCGGCAACGACATGACAGCAAACCTTGGGGAACGGGAACCAGTGAACGTTGGGGTACTTCGCAGGTGATCAATGGCACCTGGGCGAAACGGGCGAGGCTACTTCTTTCGCCGCGCCCGGTTCCCTGCGCGTCACATCGTGTAACGGATATCCGGATCGGCACGCAGCGCATGGTGCGCCGCCTCGTACTGCTCGCGGCTGTCGCAGCGGAAACTCACCGTGACCGAGACGAAGTTGCCGGCGCCGGAGTGCCGGTGCCGCACGCTCTCGTGCAGCACGCGCAGGCCGGCGCGCTCCAGCAGCTGCGGCACGTGGGTCGGCAGGTTCGCGCTGGCGCTGCCGACCGCGGTGATCTCGAACTCGCCGGGGAACTGGAAGCCCTTGCCTTCCTGCTTCGCCTTGCCGAAGTCGATCGGTTGCATTACTTCGCGTCCGCACTCTTGGCCGGCGCGGCTGCCTCGGCCTTCTTGTCGCTGTGGAACCACAGCAGGATGCTGTCCCACAGGCGCGAGAAGAAACCGCCCTGCGGCGCGTCGGCCAGTACCACCAGCGGCACGCTCTGCACCGGCTTGCCATCCAGGGTGATGCGCAGCATGCCGATCTGCTGGCCCTTGGTGAACGGCGCAATCAGCGTGGCGGGAATGTCCATGGTCGCCTTGAGCTGGTCGTACTGGCCGCGCTTGACGGTGACCAGCACGTTGTCGGCAACGCCCAGCGACAACTGGTTCGCCGCGCCCTTCCACAGCCGCGGCGTGGCCAGCGGCTTGCTGGCGTCGTACAGCTTGTGCGTCTCGTAGAAGCGGAAGCCGTAGTTGAGCAGGGCCATCGCCGAATCGGCGCGCGCCTTCTCGCTGCTCGCGCCCATCACGATCGCGATCATGCGCGACTCGCCCTGCTTCGCCGAGGCGGCCAGGCAGTAGCCGGCGCCGGAGGTGTGGCCGGTCTTGATGCCGTCCACGCTGGGGTCGCGCCACAGCAGGGTATTGCGGTTGTGCTGCTTGATTCCGTTCCATTCGAACTCCTTCACGGCGGAGATCGCGTAGTCGTCGGGGAAGTCATGGATCAGCGCGCGCGACAGGATCGCGATGTCGTGCGCGGTGGTGTAGTGGTCCGCGATCGGGTAGCCGGAGGCGTTCTGGAAGTTCGAGTTGACCATGCCCAGCTGCTTGGCGTACGCGTTCATCAGGCCGGCGAACGCCTGCTCGGAACCGGCGGTGTGCTCGGCCAGCGCGATCGCGGCATCGTTGCCGGACTGGATGATCATGCCGTACAGCAGGTCCTTCAGCGGCACCTGGCTGTTGAGCTTGAGGAAGCTGGTGGAACCGTCGGTGCCGGCGCCGCCGCCGCGCCAGGCGTTCTCGCTGATGGTCACCGGATCGGTCATGTGCACCTTGCCGTTGGCGACCTCGGCCGAGACCACGTAGTCGGTCATCACCTTTGTGATCGAGGCCGGCTCCACGCGCAGGTCGGGTTCCTTGCTGGCGAGGATCTGGCCGGTGGCGTAATCCATCAGCACCCAGCTCTTGCCGTCGACATCCGGCGGCGGCGGCACCGGCGCGTCCGGCACCACCGGGCGCGGCACCGGCGACGGGCGCGGCGGCGTCTGGGCAACGGCAACACCGACCAGCAGGACGGCGGCGAACGGGATCAGGGTGCGGCGGAAAAAATTCATCGTGTTGTTCAGTCCGGTTTCTGGATATCGGCGCGACAGGTGCCGATATGATGGGAAAAAGCTGCGCAAATCCTGCTCAGTCTACCGCGACCTGGGGCCGCGGCAGACCCATGCCCTCGATCCGGGCGGTGACCTGGTCGGCGCGATCCACGCTGGCCAGCGGCCCGACCCGCACGCGGCGGACCCGCTGGCCGTTGATCACCGCCTCGCTCACCTCCACCGCGCCGAGGTTGGCCCGGCGCAGGCGCTGGGCCAGCCGGTCGGCGTTGTCCGCGTCGGCGAACGCGCCCACCTGCAGGTAGATTCCGGGGTGTCCGCTTGTGACCACGGTCGGCGGCGGCAGTTCCTGCAGCGGCTGCCCGGGGTCGATCCCGCGCACCTCGACCAGGCCGGTGCCCTTGGGCCAGATGCCGATCTTCACCGCGGCGGCGTAGGACAAGTCGATCAAGCGGTTGTCGTGGAACGGGCCGCGGTCGTTGACCCGCACGATCACGCTCTTGCCGGTCTCCAGGTTGGTGACGCGCGCGTAGCTGGGCAGCGGCAGCGTGGTGCTGGCCGCGCTGAACGCGTACATGTCGTAGGTCTCCAGGCTGGAGGTCTTGTAGCCGTGGAACTTGTTGCCGTAGAACGAGGCGATGCCGCGTTCGTCGTAGCCGCGCGCGCTGGGCAGCACGCGATAGGTCTGCCCGCGCACGGTATACGGCGACTTGTTGCCGTACAGCGAGCGCGGCTCCGCCTTCGGCACCGGCTCGACCAGCTTGCTGACGTCGAGCGGCGGCGGCACGCTGTCCTCGCCATCGCGATAGCGGCTGCCCTGCGGTTTGCTGAGGTCGTCGTGAAAACGGCCGCTGCTGCCGGCGGAGGCGTGGCCACGCGCAGTGTCCTGCCGACTGCCGCCGCCCTGCGAGGGCTTCGTCCGGTGGCTGCCGCAAGCGGCCAGCAGCAGGGCCGCCGCCAGCGCTGCCGCCGCACACGGCGCCCTCATCGTGCGGCTTCCGCCTGGCCCACGCCGGCGGCGATCGCCTGCGCCAGCTGGTCGACCGCCATCGCGTACAGCGGGCTGCGGTTGTAGCGGGTGATCACGTAGAAGTTCTGGAAGGTGAACCAGTACTCCGGCCCGTTCGGCCCTTCCAGCGTCTGCAGGCTGGTGGGCTCGGCCGGCGACAGCGGCTGCAGCGGCGCGTAACCCCAGGCTTCGAACTGCTCCAGCGGCCACTGCGGCGTGGCGTCCTTCACCGCGACCTGCTGCGCCGCGCCGTCCGGCTGCGCCCGCGCCGCCACCGGACCGCCGCTGACCCAGCCGTGCTGCACGAAATAGTTCGCCACGCTGGCGAAGATGTCCGGCAGCGAATTCTGCAGGTCGATATGGCCATCGTGATCCGCGTCCACCGCGAAATCGCGGATGCTGGTGGGCATGAACTGGCCCCAGCCCTGCGCGCCGGCGTAGGAGCCGGTGAGTGTGTCGATCGGCCCGGCCAGGTGGTTGTTCGGCATGCTCAGCAGTTCCTTCAGCTGCTCGCGGAAGAACTTCGCCCGCGGCGGGTAGTACAGGCCCAGCGTGACCAGGGCGTCGAGCACCTTGTACTTGCCGGTGTTGCGGCCGTAGCTGGTCTCCACGCCGACGATCGCCACGATGTACTGCGGCGCCACGCCGTACTGCTTGCCGATCTGCTCCAGCAGCGCGCGGTGCTCGCGATAGAACGCGACGCCGTTGTCGACGCGCTGGTCGGTCAGGAAGATCGGCCGGTAGTCCTTCCACGGCTTCGCCTCGGCCGGGCGGCTGATCGCATCGAGAATGCTCTGTTGCATCTTCGCGCCGTCGAGCAGCGCGTTCAGCGATTGCGGGCTCTTGCCAGTCTCGCGTGCCACCTCGCGTACCAGTTCGGCCTGGCCGGGGTGCGTCGTCGCCAGGGCCGGGGTCAGTGCGCCCATCCACAGCAGGCCGAGGATGGCGAGGAAGCGGGCCAGGTGCGGCGCGGGCGTGGCTGTCATGTTGTGGCTTCACTCACAGAAATAGCGATGTCATCGAAAGCCTAACACGCACGCGAGCGCAACTTCGGGCGCCACGATGCCATGCGCCGACCATGTTCAGATGTGCATCTTGCGATTGGCGTGGATCGACATCAGCACGCCGAAGCCGGTCAGCAGCGACACCGCCGACGTGCCGCCATAACTGATCAGCGGCAGCGGCACGCCGACCACCGGCAGCATGCCGGCGACCATGCCGCCGTTGACGAACACGTAGACGAAGAAGCTCATGCCGATCGCACCGGCGAGCAGACGCGAATAGGTGTCGCGCGCCTCCATCGCGATCCACAGGCAGCGCCCGATGATGAACGCGTACAGCGCGATCAGCGCGGCCACGCCGACCAGGCCGAACTCTTCGGAGAACACCGCGAAGATGAAGTCGGTGGTGTGCTCGGGAAGGAAGTCCAGCCGCGACTGCGTACTGTGCTGCCAGCCCTTGCCGAAGATGCCGCCGGAACCCACCGCGATCTGCGACTGGATGATGTGCCAGCCATTGCCGAGCGGATCGGACTCGGGGTTGAGCAGGGTCAGCACGCGGTCGCGCTGGTACTGGTGCAGGAAATGCCAGCCGACCGGAACCATGCCGGCGATCGCACCGACCAGCAGGCCGATACGCCACCACGCCATGCCGGACAGGAACAGCGCGAACGCGCCGGCGGTGGCCACCAGCACGGCGGTGCCCAGGTCCGGCTGCTCGGCGATCAGGCCGGCCGGGATCGCGATCAGCACGCCGACCACCGCGATGTCCTTCCAGCTCGGCGGCAGCTGA